>Ga0126375_10000226_pt1 | contig 13832 bp, 10 predicted proteins | sample PanSoiMetPlot_14_FD_109577 | JGI IMG/M metagenome (GOLD analysis project Ga0126375, IMG submission 109577) | Tropical forest soil microbial communities from Panama - MetaG Plot_14 | ecosystem: Environmental > Terrestrial > Soil > Tropical forest | place: Panama | collected 2016-02-17 | reverse complement strand
GCGCGTGGGCCGGCGAAACTCTCCGTTCGCTATCAGCTCCAAGACGGTCTGCTCGTTAGCCGCTTCCTCGCTCAGCTCCCGCCACACACGCCCGAACGTCATCAGTTCATCGAGTACGAGATAGACGTCGTTGCCCTCGTTCAGGGGGACAAGACTCACTGTTTCGGTCATCACAAGCCTCCTTCCAGGACCCGCGTCGCAGAAGGCGCGGAAAAATGGGGCTGCCCGCCCGTAATTGCTGACAGCCCCGCCCCTCAGGAAAGTCACGACTGTTATCGAGACTTCGGCGTTACGTCTTCCTTGGTAGTAGAAGCTGCAGGATTGGATGAATTGCCTGGACCAGGCTGCGCATTTGAATTCATGTGCTTGGAGTGATGCTTCTTTTTGCTGCTGGCCATGTGTTTCCTCGCAGCCTTCGGTACGCTCGTCGTAACATCCTTCTGAGAACTCGCGCCGGGTTGCGAGGCCGTGCCTTGGGAATTCGTGTATTGCGCGAACGCCGCAGGTGACGCGATCAACGCTGCAGCGAGAATTGCGGGAATGGTGAGCTTCATGGAAGCCTCCATTGGTTTCCCCAAATCAACCGCCAACGAAGATCACTCGTTCCATGAACAGAAATTCAGAAAACTGGGCTCATTCTAAATTGGCGAGTCGACACAAACTTGCTGCCCAGGACTGGCAAGCAGAAGCCCCAACCAAGGCTGGGGCTTCGCGTGCGTTTGCGTTGAAAAAGGGCAAACCAAAATAACGCTCTCGGCACAAAAATAGCTAACAGGGAACGGATGGGCTCGGCATTAATCTGAATTAAAAGAGCGGCGGCCAATTGGGCCGCCGCAGTTTTTCCAGCAGCTGCGAGTCTACTGGAAGAGCTTCATCGCATTGATCAACGTATGCAGCACCCCGAGTGCGAGCGGGATGCCGACGAAGCCCCACGCCCGCGCGAGATGCATCGTGGTGGTGCTCTTTGATTTTCCTCCGCCATATTTCTTTCCTTCCTCTCTTATGCGCGGGCGCCACCGTTGTTCAGTTTCCTCCCTTCGAATTTATCTGATCGTCTGTTGTTCTGAATGAGGTCAGCGCCACCGGACCTAGGGCGCTACGCGAGCAAAAAATGCGCTTGCCTCCGCATCAAGCAGGCAAACGCAATCTCTCTATTGCGATTGGCAATCGACCGTTCGCAGGGAAACCCGTCAGGGATTATGCGGCTACGCGGCGGGCAGTAAGCCGCCCCGCGCGCCCGCACGTGCTTCATCGATCAGTGCGGCGACGCCGGGTTGAACCGGATAGCGTTCGGACACGACGAGGCCGATCGTGTGGAAGACGTCGGGCTCGATGAGCGGGATCGCCCGCAATTTGTCAGTTAATTCGATCGATTCGAGCGCAGTATTCGGAATAATACTGGCCCACCCCCCTACCCGCACGTGTGCGATTAGGGCATTGACGGAATCGGTCTCCATTAGCGGCTTCGATTCGATGCCGATCCCACGCAAAACCGTGTCGACGATACGCCGGCTTTGCATGTCGCGTGCGAGCAAACACAGGGGCGCATCGCTGGCCTGCGTCCACGTGACGTGATCCGCATGGCCAAATGGCCCATCGGAGGTCGTCAGCAGCAGGAATTCCTCTCGATAAATCGGCACTGCGCTCACGTCTCCAATTGGTTCGTTGCTGAGATAGGTTACACCCACGTCGACCTCGCGTTGATGAAGCATCTTGAGCAAAGCGTTTGAGGTGCGGCTAAGGATTGTGAACCGGATGTTCGGATTGCGTAGCTGGAGCGGAACGGTAAGCGTGGCAACCAGGGGCATCGCTGACGGAAGAGCGGCAATGCGCAGATGTGAATCGATGCCGGTCTTCAGGCCAAGAAGGTCCTGACGCATGGCCCGGGCATCGCCGACCAACCTATGCGCCCATCGCAGAACGCGTTCGCCCTCTGGAGTAAAGCCTTGGAAGCGCGAAGCTCGCTTGACGAGGGGTGTGTTTAACATTTGCTCCAGACTCTGGATGCCGAGCGACAGGGTCGGTTGCGCAACGCCGCAACTTTCGGCGGCGCGGCCAAAATGCTGTTCACGCGACAATGCGATCATAAACTCGAGTTTCTCAAGCATGGCCGGCTCTCTTCAATAAGGTTCCACTATCGCCACGCACGGTATGCCCGCTTGGTCATGACTGTAAAGTCAAGGAAAGAACCGGAGTTCCGCGCGACAGCGCGATGATCCTAATTAAATGCTGCAATCGTTCCATGATTTTGGAAAACAATCATTCGATTTAAAAAATCTATGCCGGTGACCCGTCCCGAAAATTATTTTGCACCTGCTCAACGACCAAAGTGGCATTGACGAAACGGCCGTCGCGAACCGCAATGCGGTCTTCACATCTCGCGTCGTTTCGCGCGATTGGTGAAGGGAGAAAATGCGAAATAAAAATTAATCGCAAGTCGCATTCAATTCGGGAACGAACTTGATTTCGATTACAGGGAGGATCTAGGTATGTCACGCACACTAAAATTTGGCGCAATGTCGCGCCGGAAACTACTGCAAGCGGGCGCCGGCGTTGCCGGCGGCGCTTTGCTGCCGCCCATGCTGACGACGCAAACGTTTGCAGTCGGCGACCACCCGGCGGTCGGCACCTGGCCGGAAGGCTCACAAGGCGACACCGTTAATATCGGGGCGGCTGTGCCGCGCACCGGCACCTACGCCGTGCAGGGCGAAGACGAGCTCAAGGGTTGGCAGCTTGCGGTCGAGCACATCAACAACGGCGACCCTTTGCTGAAAAAAATTGCGCCCAAAGTAAGCAAGAGCCTGCTGGGCAAGAAGGTCAATCTTGTCGTCGCTGACAGCGCCGCCAAGCCGAACCAAGCGGTGCAGGAGGAACAGACCTTTATCAACCAAAACAAGATCGTGCTGATGACCGGGTCGACTTCGAGTGCGGTAGCTGTCGCGCTTAACAAGTTCGCCCAACGCGAAAAAGTCCTCTATGTCACCGGCATTTCTGGCTCGAACGACACGACTGGAAAGGATTGCGTGCGCTACGGCTTCCGTCAGAACTTCTACGGCGAGACTGCGGCGAACGCCATAGGGCCGGTGCTGGTCAAGCAGTTCGGTAAGAACCGCAAGGCGGCGTTCATGACACCGGACTACACTTACGGTCATACCGTTACAAAGTCAGTGAATGACTACCTGAACAAGAACGCGGGCTGGACTATGGTGACAAACCAGGTGTCACCACTCGGCACGCAGGACTTCAGCCAATATCTCACCAACATCGCGAATGCCGGCGCTGAGTTTTTGGTGAACGTTAACTGGGGCCGCGACGCGGTGTTGTCCATTCAGCAAGCGAAGCAGTTCGGCATTTTGCCGAAGATGACTCTGGTCGTGCCTTACCAGATCCCATTCCTGGCCAAGGAAACGGGTCCAGAACTCACGGCTGGTGTCTATGCTGCCACGGACTTCTGGTGGACGATGGAAGACAAGTACCCACTCGCGAAGATGTTCGTCGACGCATTTTACAAGAAGTACAACTATCGTCCCGAGTGGGGCGCAAACAACGCCTACATGTCATTTGCCATCTGGGCGCGGATGGTATCGGAAGCGGGTTCGTTCTATCCACCGGACGTCATTGGGCAGTACGAAAAAGGAGAGACCTTCCAGTCGACCGTCGGTGACGTGCATTTCCGAAAGGAAGATCACCAGCTCGTTCGGCCGGTTGTCATTGTCCGCGGCAAGAAGCCAAGCGAAATGAAGAACAATGAGGACTACTGGGAAGTCCTCGAGGTGGTGCCGGGCGAGCCGTTAATGCAAAAGCCGGACGCTTTCGGCTGCAATCTCGGCGACTACACTTAAAGCCTATTGAGGCGATGCGCCGCGGGCGGATGATCCGCCTGCGGCGCGATTTCGCGGCCGCTCGTGCGGATTATTTGACCAATGATCAATTGGGCCAATTTTATATCTCAATGTTTCAACGGGCTGGTGCTCGGTGCTCTACTTGCACTGATCTCGTCGGGCCTCACCATCATCTACGGGACGCTCGGTGTTCTAAACCTAGCTCATGGCGCCATGTTCATGCTTGGCGGCTATGCCGGCTGGCTTACCTATAACTATTCCGGATCGTTCCTCGCTGCGGTTTTTGCGGGCGCCATTTTTGTCATGATTGTCGGCGTGCTCGTGGAGCGGGTGATCATCCGTTTTTTCTACAAGCGGCCCCATGAGGATCAGTTACTGGTCACGTTCGGGCTCGGTATCGTTTTCGTCGAAACGGTGCGTTTCTTCTTCGGCAGCCTGTCGAAAGCTGTGCCGCCTCCACCCGCCCTGGTGGGAATCACGCCGCTCGGTTTCATGTTTTATCCGACGTATCGTCTCGCACTGCTTGGCATCGTCACCATCGCGCTGATTGCCCTCTACCTCGTCCTCTATCGAACTCGCATCGGCATGATTGTGCGCGCTGGCATCGAGGATTCCGTGATGGTCGACTCGCTCGGAATCGACGTGGACAAGATTTTCATGCTGGTGTTCGGCATCGGGGCCATGGCCGCGGGATTCGCGGGCATCGTCAATGCTCCAGTAGTGTCGATCGCCCCCGATGTGGGGGAAGCGATCCTCGTGCAGACTTTCGTTGTGGTCGTCATCGGCGGGGTGGGATCGTTTCCGGGCGCGTTGCTCGGTGGCTTGATCGCCGGCCAGATCATCAGCATCACCTCAATGTTCAACCCAGGCTATTCCTACGTCATGCTGTTCGTAGCCATGACGCTGGTGCTCGTGCTGCGTCCCTATGGACTGCTTGGCACGGCTGGCCGCGAATGACTGCGGCTCCCTGATGATCAGACAGCGCACTTTTCTCGTCGAAGCCCTTACCGCCATTGGGCTGGTTCTTGTGCCATTCGTTTTGCCCTATCTCGGATTCACCCCCACGACCATCAACCGTATTCTCGTCTGGGGCCTGTTTGGCATCGGCTTCGACATTTTGTTCGGCTTCACAGGCTTGCTCTCGTTCGGTCAGTCAGCCTTCTTCGGTACCGGCGGGATGGTCACCGCCTATCTGCTCACGGTCATGAACTTTCCCTATGTGATGGCGGCGCTGGCCATTGGCATGATTGTCGCGTCCGTTGTCGGGTATCTAGTAGGACTAGTGGCGCTCAGGCGCACTGGGATCTATTTCGCCATGATCACCGTGGCGATCGCCGAGGTCTTCTTTTTCGTCGAGTTCAATCCGTTGTCGGACTTCACCGGTGGCGAGAATGGGCTGCCCGGAGTTCCGTCGCCGGTTCTTTATCTCGGGTTCACTACCGTTCGATTCAATAGTGACACCTCGCTCTACGTCTTCCTCGCATTCTGGTACCTCGTCGGCATGGTGGTCGCGCTCCGTATCGTGCGCTCGCCTGTGGGCGCCGTGCTGCGCGCGATCCGAGATAATCCATTGCGCGCAGCCGCTGTCGGCCACAACATTCATGGATACAAGCTGACCGCCTTCGTTGTCGCTGCCGCCTATGCCGGCTTCGCGGGCGGCCTGCTCGGCGTCATGCAGGGCTTCATGCCGCCCGACGCCTTCACGTTTGACACGTCGGGGCAGTTGGTTATGCAGACTGCGATCGGTGGTGCCGGGACTTTGTTCGGGCCGTTGGTCGGCGCCACAGTATGGCTCTATCTAAGTGACTTTTTGCAAACCACGCTGAATCTGGGCGCCAGCTGGAAGCTGGTGCTAGGCGTGATCTTCGTGTTGTTGGTCTGTTTCCTGCGTCGTGGTCTTATTGGTGGTCTCGACGATCTGTTCGGGCTTTTGAGCGGTGGCAGCGAAAAATCCAAGCCGACCGGGGACGCTTACATCGCCGACGTTAAAACCGATGACGACCAAAAGGTCGCGGCAGCGAAAGTAACGCATCATCCGGCGGTCGCATCCATGCCGGCGCGAAGACGTGATACTGACCGCAAGAGCGGCGCAATTCTGCAAGCTGTTGCCCTGAGCAAGCACTATGGAGGTCTGGCCGCTAATAGCGACATAAACTTCATGGTACGTCACGGAGAGCGACGCGGCATCATTGGCCCGAATGGAGCCGGCAAGACCACGTTCTTCAAGATGCTCACTTGCGAGGTTCAGCCAACCTCGGGCCAAATTCTGTTCGAGGGACAGAACATCACAGGCAAGACAGTCACGGACGCTTGTCAGCTTGGGCTGACTAAGAGCTATCAGATCAACCAATTGTTTAATCGGCTGACCGTACGAGAGAACTTGATTATTGCGGCACTCGCCGAGCTGCGCGGGAAATTCCGCCTCGACCTGTTTCGGAGCCTACGCAACATCCAGGGTCTGACCGATCAGGTCGAGCGCACACTGGAGCTCATCAACCTGACCAGGCGTGTTGATACACCGGTATCAGAACTCGCCTACGGGGAAAAACGACGGCTCGAGGTCGGACTTGCGCTCGCGACGAGCCCTAGCCTTCTCCTGTTGGACGAACCGCTCGCCGGCATGAGTCCGCGAGAGCGTGTCGAAACGGTCGCGCTGCTCAAGTCGATCAGTCAGGGGCGGACAATGATCATCATCGACCACGATGTGGACTCGCTTTTCGAGCTGGTTGAGAGCGTCACCGTTCTGCAGGAGGGCCGCGTGCTAGTTGAAGGCACGCCGGTCGAGATCAAGGGCAATGCGAAAGTGCAGGACGCCTATCTGGGCGGCGTGCACGGCGTGTTGGCAGCCGAATGAGTTTGCTCGACGTCGACGGTCTGAACACTTATTATGGCGACAGCCATATTCTCTTTGATGTCTCACTGCGCGTGGATCGCAACGAGGTGGTGGGATTGCTCGGCCGCAACGGTGCCGGCAAATCAACCACACTCAAAAGTCTGATGGGCGTGGTGACGCCGCGCACCGGTTCGGTGATGTTCGATGGCCAGGAGATCGCTGGCAAGAAGAGTCATACGATCGCGCTTGCCGGAATGCAGCTCGTGCACGAGGAGCGTCGCATTTTCGGGAGTCTCAACGTGGAGGAGAACCTCGAACTTGCCGGACTCACGTCGCCGAATAAGTGGCCGCTCGACCGTGTCTATGACGTGTTTCCGCGCCTCAAAGAACGCCGTGACAGCCGCGGTACGGATCTGTCAGGCGGCGAGCAGCAGATGTTGGCGATCGCCCGAGCGCTAATCCGCGATCCTAAAATTATCCTTTTGGATGAACCGTTCGAAGGGCTGGCTCCAGTGATCGTCCGAGACTTGATGAAAGTGTGCGCCGACCTTGTCGACGCAGGCCAGACTATCGTCTTGGTGGAGCAGAATCTTGCGGCCACGCTTGCGCTGGCGCAACGTGTTTACATCATCAACAATGGGCATATCGCCCATGAGGGGTCGGCGCGAGAAATCAAAGCCAGACCCGAGATCCTGCAGCGCCATCTCGGTGTCTAGACTTCGTCTGACTTTTGGCGATGCAATTTAGCAAAGAGTTGCGCGAGCGAGCGCGTGGCGTCATGGCGGCTAGAGCCACGCGGTCCTTTCATCTTGATTATTCTGACGCTCTGAATCTCTCGATCTTCACACCGCAGTTTATTCGCAGTATTTGCAAGGGGGGAATTCCCGACTGTAAACCGGCTGTTTCAGAAAGGCTTCTTTTCCATAAGTCCAGAACTGGCTGACGTCAGGATAGGTTTTGACCACGGTATTCCAAAGTTCGTCTTTGTCGTAGCCGAACAGCTTCTTCTTCTCCACCTTCTTGATATAGATGTTTTGCACCGGATTGCGCATGTCGTCGAAGCTGACCGGCCCCCGCACGGCATCGATCTTGAGAGCCAACATTGTTTTGATGAACTCCTCGGCGCCCGGATATTTGCCGCCGGACTTCTTGATCGCCTCGTCTATCATCTCTGCGGTCGTGTAGTTGCTTTCTGAATAGTAGGACGGCACCTTTCCGTATTTCGCACGATAAGCCTTTACGAACGTCTCGTTTTTTGGTGTCTCTAACGCGGCGCTATATTGCAGCGACGACACGTCGCCAATGACTTCATCGCCCATGAACGGTAGCACGAATTCGTCATAGCTTGTGCCGCCGCCAATGATCGGCTTCTTGTAGCCGGACGCTCGCAGCTGCTTTGGGAATTGCAGGGCCATCGGGCCAACCATCAGCGAAAAGATGGCATCGGCGTTCCCTTTGATCGTCGGAATATACGGCCCGAAGTCTTTCGTACCGATCGGTGGCCAGATTTTCTGGATGACCTTGCCGCCGCAGTCCTCGAACGCTTTCTGAAAGCCACCTTGCTGTTCGTAACCGAAAGCATAGTCAGCTGCTATCGAGACCACCTTCTTGTATCCCTGTTCGCAGGCCCATTTACCGATTGCGTGCGTCGGCTGCGAAGAGCTCCAACCAGTGCGGATGAAATACGGGAAGTTACCGAGCTGACGCTGCGTCAGGTCGTCTGCCGCCGAGATAGAGGAGATATACAGGACCTTCTCGCTGGTACTCACCGGCGCCAGGGCGTAGCCGGTGGAGGCCAGCAGGCCACCGACCAACATTTGCACGTTGTCTTGTAGCACCAGTTTCTTCGCCTTGGTGACTGCAGCGTCCGGCTTTCCAATGGAGTCCTCAACTATGAACTTGACGTCGGCACCACCCAGCTTGCCGTTGTGCTCGTCGAGATACAGTTGAAAGCCGTCAACCATATCCTTGCCGATTTGGGCAAAGATTCCCGTGATTGGCGAAACGAAACCGATGCGCAGTTCTTCTGCGTTTGCCTGCGAACTCCAAGCGAGGCTGAGCGCCAGACAACCGCTGAGTATTATTTTCTGCGGCCTGTTCTTCATCGATAGTCCTCCCTCGTTTTCGTAACCTCTCCCCGCCCTCCGTCCTTGATTCCAAACCTAACCGTTAGGCACCGACACACTACCACACCGCTAGGTGGCACTTCCTTCAATTTGCTTCCATTGAGAAATCATATTGAGCGCTTGCTTTTAGCAATGGCAATGCGGCAATCGCGCCGAGTGTCTCGATCAACATTCTTCGGTTTGAATAGACTTTTCTTGAGTCAGATACCGGACAGTCCATCGGCTTCAAAGAAGTCCCGCCGCCGAGCGACTACGCTATGGAAGCGGAGATGATTTGGATAAAGCGGACGTAAACTCCATATGCAGAATGGAACAAACGAAATTTAATCCTGTTGATCTCAGGCCCTTGCTCAAAAGTCGCCCCCGAGCAAGCGCGAGGATGGGTCAGCTATGCAACCATCTGACCCATCCTCAATTCCACAAATACCTAGATGTGTGTGACGTACAAGACGAACACAGCCGCGGCCAGCACGGTTGCGATCCAGACAAGTCGAGGGTCAGTAGTTTTATTCACTGCAAGTTCTTTTCTCACCTCGAAAATCAACAGCGGGACAGTTCGTATGCGGACGGTTAGTGTCGCCCCCGACGACCTAACGTGCCAAATCTTGCTCAAGTTCCGGCGGCCAAGTTCGCGCGCAGAATTCAGCGGGCTCATCCAAAAGGAACCTAGAAACTAGGTCGCCCGTTGTTACCCCAGGGGCATCCGTGATCCAACGGATTGCGGCGTACGGACTGCCAGATGGCGGCAGGTCTGAGATGTCCACTAAGTTTGTTTCTAGTCCTGATCGTCATTCGGATCTGTTCAAAACGACAACTGAACAGGTCGACTCTCTTGATAACCTTTCCATCAATACAATTCGCACGCTCTCTATCGACGCCGTGCAACAGGCCAAATCGGGACACCCAGGCACGCCGATGGCATTGGCCCCCGTGATTTATACGCTCTGGCAGCGATTTCTGCGTTTCGATCCGGACAGTCCAATCTGGCCTAACCGTGATCGGTTCGTTTTGTCGAATGGTCACGCATCGATGTTGCTATACGCGATGCTCCATCTCGCCGAAGTAAAAACCGTCGACAGAAACAACCAAGTTCTCGACCGGCCGGCAGTAACGCTTGATGACATCAAACGCTTCAGGCAGCTCGACGGAAGATGCCCCGGGCATCCCGAATATGGCGTCACAACAGGCGTCGAAACCACGACTGGTCCCTTGGGACAGGGTTGCGGCGACAGCGTTGGTATGGCCCTCGCCTCGCGCTGGCTCGCGCAGCATTTCAATCGACCCGATTTCGTGATGTTCGATTTCCACGTTTACGCATTTTGCAGTGACGGCGACATGATGGAAGGAGTCTCCAGCGAAGCTGCATCGCTCGCTGGACATCTTGGGCTGGGAAATCTCTGTTGGATCTACGACAGCAATCGAATCACTATCGAGGGCAAGACCGATCTCGCTTTCAGCGAAGACGTACTGGCACGTTTTCGTGCTTACGGTTGGACCGTACGAAAGGTCGACAGCGCCAACGACACCGAGCAATTGGTGCGCTCCCTTCAGGCGTTCAAGCACGGCAACAACGCGCCGACATTCATAATCGTCAACAGCCATATCGGTTTTGGTGCACCCCACAAGCAGGACACCAGCGAGGCGCATGGTGAGCCCTTGGGCGAAGAAGAAGTACGTCTGGCCAAGCGGAGCTATGGTTGGCCGGAAAACGCCAAATTTCTAGTCCCTGAGGGTGTAACGGCCCACGTTCACGGCGCCCTCGCCAAACGCTCCCGCCCCCTGCGCGAGGCCTGGTTCAAGCAACTTGTTGCCTATCGCGACAAGTTTCCAGATTTAACTGATGAGCTCGAATGCATGCTCAGGCATGCGCTTCCCCGTGGATGGGACGCCGAGTTACCAACTTTTCCTCCGGACACCAAAGGAATGGCGAGCCGAGAAGCCTCTGGTAAAGTTATAAATGCTTTCGCGAAACATTATCCCTGGTTTCTTGCGGGATCCGCCGATCTCGCTCCCTCGACGAAGACGCGCCTAACGTTTAATGGCGCGGGCGATCTCGAAGCAAATTCGCCGGGCGGGCGAAACCTCCATTTCGGGGTTCGCGAGCATGCCATGGGCACAATTCTTAATGGGCTCGCGCTCACGAATATTCGCCCATGCGGATCAAGTTTTCTCATTTTTTCCGACTACATGAAGCCGGCAATTCGGCTCAGCGCATTGATGCGAATCCCGGTGATTTATGTCTTCACCCACGACTCAATCGGCCTTGGGCAGGACGGCCCTACGCATCAGCCGATCGAGCAACTGATCGCGCTGCGAGCCATTCCTGGTCTCATCAACCTTCGGCCGGCGGACGCCAACGAAGTGACCGAGGCCTGGCGAGTTATCCTTGAGCTGAAAGATCAGCCGGCATGCCTCATCCTCAGCCGACAACCGCTACCAACCGTCGATCGTTCGAAATACGCGCCCGCGGATGATGTCAGGCGTGGCGCCTACATCCTTGCCGACAGCCACGGACGACCGCCGGATGTGATCCTTATCGGCACCGGGAGTGAAGTCGCGCTCTGCCTTGCGGCACACGAAGCGCTGAAAACGGATCGTATCGAATCGCGCGTTGTCAGCATGCCGTCCTGGGAACTTTTCGAACAGCAAAGCGAGCACTACCGCGACCATGTGCTGCCACCTGGAATTTGGGAGCGTATATCAGTGGAAATGGGCTCAGTGATCGGTTGGGGTCGCTATGTCGGCCCACGCGGTGTCAGCATTGGGATGCACCAGTTTGGTGCCTCTGCACCGTTGCCGGACCTTTTGCAAAAATTTGGTTTTACCTGTGAGGCGGTTGTTGCGGCTGCGAAACAACAGATCGCTCACATGGTGAGAAGGTAAGGAAAATCATGGTGAGACGAGAAGCAGGAAAACCAAGCAAAAATCCTCTCAAAACGTTGCATGACGAAGGGCAGACGGTGTGGCTTGATTTTCTGTCCCGGAGTTTTCTCGCGGGTGACGGACTCAAACGCCTGATCGAACGCGATGGCCTGACGGGTGTAACTTCAAACCCATCAATCTTCGAAAAAGCAATTGCGGAAAGTGTGGACTACGACGCCTCCCTACGGAAAGCAGAAAGTGATTCAGATTTGGGAGTTATGTCGATATACGAGCGGCTCGCAATCGATGACATTCGGCGTGCGGCCGATGATTTAAATCCAGTCTTCGAACAAACGCGCGGCGCTGACGGATATGCCAGCATCGAGGTATCCCCATATTTGGCAATGGATACCGAAGCCACGGTGCGCGAAGCGCGGCGCCTTGCCAAGTTGGTAGACCGGCCTAACGTCATGGTGAAGGTGCCGGCAACCGAGGCGGGTCTGCCCGCCATCCGGCGCCTCACCGCGGAGGGGATCAATGTCAATATCACATTGTTGTTTTCGCAACAGGTTTACGAAGGGGTAGTGGACGCGTACTTGACAGGTTTGGAGCAACTGATTGAGCAAGGCGGTGATCCGAGGCCAGTTGCGAGTGTTGCGAGCTTCTTCGTAAGCCGCATCGACGTGGCCGTCGACAAAATCATTGAAGACCAGCTTCGGCACTGCAATGACACGGATAAACGGCACAGTCTGTCCGCCCTCCGTGGAAAAGTCGCCATTGCTAACGCCAAACTCGCCTACCAACGCTACAAGAGACTTTTTTCCGGCGCGCACTGGCAAAAGTTACAGGCGCGCGGTGCACGCATTCAGCGGGTTCTCTGGGCAAGTACAAGCACAAAAACTTCCGGTCTCTCCGATGTACTTTATGTGGAAGAACTGATTGGCCGCGACACAATCAACACGATGCCTCCAAAGACTATGGATGCGTTTCGCGATCATGGTCGGGTGCGGCCGAGTTTGGAAGAGGACGTGGAGGCGGCAGAGTGCACAATGCGCGGACTTGCCCATCTTGGTATTTCGATTGATGCGATAACAACCAAGTTGACCATCGAAGGCGTGCAGCAATTTACTGATGCATTCGACAAGCTGCTTGGCTCCCTTGCGCGCAAGCGAACTGCCCTGCTCCGAAGTGAGATCAACAGCCAGTCCGTCAATCTGCCGAACGGACTCAGAAAAGCGATCGATTCCACGCTGGAACAGTGGCGTCGGGCCGGGAATGTGCGGCGTCTTTGGGCAGGCGACGCAACACTCTGGACGGGAGCCGACGAAGATCAGTGGGTTGGCTGGCTGGATATCATCGCCACCGAACGAAAACATTTGGATGAGCTGAATGATCTTGCCGCAAACATCCGACGCGAGAATTTCCTGTACGCGGTTTTGCTCGGTATGGGCGGATCGAGCCTTGGGCCAGAAGTCCTTGCAAAAACCTTTGGACACACGAGAGCTCACCCCGAATTGATTGTGCTTGATTCAACTGAGCCTAAGCAAATTCGCGCGATCGAGGACGTCATCGACCTGGTTCGAAGCCTATTCATCGTTTCGAGCAAGTCCGGCAGCACACTCGAGCCGAACATCTTAAAGGATTTCTTCTTCGAGCGAGTGAAAGCGGTTGTCGGGCGCGAGCGCGCCGGTTCGCACTTTATTGCCGTTACGGATCCCGGTTCGCAGCTCGAGACAATCGCTGAACGTGACTGCTTCCGGTACCTTGGCTTCGGGCGATCGAGCGTTGGCGGACGCTACTCTGTGCTTTCCAATTTCGGCATGGTCCCGGCGGCAGTAATTGGACTCGACATCAGCAGGCTGCTGACGACAGCGCAGAAAATGGCTCACTCGTGTGGGCCGGCGGTGCCGCCTGCCGAAAATCCGGGCGTCATTCTCGGGACTGTCCTGGCCGAAGCGGCTCGTCTCGGGCGAAACAAAGTCACCATAGTTACCTCGCCGGGCATCGCGGACTTTGGCGCATGGCTCGAGCAGTTGCTGGCGGAATCGACTGGCAAGCAAGGCAAAGGGCTCATCCCGGTGAATGACGAGCCGCTCGGATCACCGGAAATGTACGGTAGCGATCGCCTCTTCGCTTACATCCGGTTGAACGAGAACTCCGATCGCGGTC
>Ga0126375_10000225_pt1 | contig 13873 bp, 11 predicted proteins | sample PanSoiMetPlot_14_FD_109577 | JGI IMG/M metagenome (GOLD analysis project Ga0126375, IMG submission 109577) | Tropical forest soil microbial communities from Panama - MetaG Plot_14 | ecosystem: Environmental > Terrestrial > Soil > Tropical forest | place: Panama | collected 2016-02-17 | reverse complement strand
CGACGCGGATGTGGAACGGAGGTGCCGGAACCAAGAACCACGAGCTGCATGATGAAAGGCTAGATTGAAATTTCGGAATTGAAAAGTTTTGTCAGTACGGGGTGGCGGTACGACCGGATCGGCAGTCGCGTGTTGAGCAGGTTAGTTGTGTACTGCCGCTTGCCGCGACTCTTCAAATCACTTATTCTGACGCGCTCTTATCTTGAATTTGAACCAACCATAAATCAATGACAGTTAAATCAGATCGCTGGATTCGCCGCATGGCCGAAGAGGAGCATCTCATCCATCCATTCGAAGCCAGGCTGGTTCGCGAGGTGGCCGGGACCCGCATCATCTCTGCCGGAGCATCGAGCTATGGCTATGACATGCGCCTCGCGGACGACGGCTTTCGGGTCTTCTCCCCAATCCACGGACGCGAGATTGATCCCAAGCACTTCGATGATGAATCTCTGGTCGAGCCGCCGTTACGGACAGCAGACGATGGATCGAAATATTATCTGATGCCGCCGCACTCTTACGCGCTTGGTGTTACGGTTGAAACATTTCGCATGCCTCGCAATGTGACCGGCATCGCGATGGGCAAGTCAACGTACGCGCGTGCCGGGTTGTTGGTGAATACTACGCCGCTGGAGGCCGGCTGGGTGGGACGTTTGGTGGTCGAGTTGGCCAATCTCGCCGACCTGCCCCTGCGCATTTATGTCAACGAAGGTATCGGCCAGGTCGTTTTCCTGGAATCAGATGAACAGTGCGATGTTAGTTATGAGGATCGCGGTGGGAAGTACCAGGGACAAACGGGACTCACGTATTCGCGACTGTGAACTACGCAGCTTGATGAGTTCAATTCTCATGAGTGTTAGCCGCCGTCACTTCGACTTTTTGTTTTTTGATTCATCAGGCGATAGTTTTTGATTCACTAATCAGTAGTAAGAACAGTTGCTGGGTTGTTTTAAGACCACGGCATGAGTCTTATCGCTCTCTGAAACTCTTGTTGTGTTTTATGTGTGACAGAAAATTGTTCTTGCTAATGTTGCTTAGTACTAGCTAGAATTCACTGCCTCTTTAATTAATAGCAAAGGATTTTCCCACGCGACCTCGTGCTTTCGTCTGATACGCGACTGGTGCCAACTTCGTCAGGCGGAATAGACACGCCTCTGCACGACCATTATTCGCCGCCAACAAAAAAAGAACGCGAGCCGCGAGAATACGTTGCGTTTCTGTTAAGACGTAAGTGGCTCATTTTAAGCATTGTACTGATAGGGACTTCAGTCGTAACTCTGTACGTACTCAGTCTGCCGCCGATATATGAGTCATCCGCCGTGCTGCAGTTAGACCCGAAGGAGTACGTGTACATGGAAGACAGCAGAGGAACTGTCCTTCGATCCTACAATGATTACGATTATCAAAATACGCAAATACAGCTGCTAAGCAACCCGCAACTGATGCGGCAGGTGATCCTGGTGCTGGATCTGGAGCACAATCCGGCTTTCCTTCATCCCAGAGATACCACCGATATTTTCACGATTCTTCGTAAGCCTTTCTCGAAAAAGAGTGCGGCGACGAGGAATGTCCCCGTCGCCACTACACCTCCGGTGATCGAAAAGAGTGTTAGTGAATTAAGCCAGGAGCGGATCAGTCAGCTCGAACCGTACGTGGCCGGATTGCTGGCCGGACTAAATGTTCAGCCCGTGCAGCGGACAAATTTGGTCACAGTCAGCATGACGCATACCGACCCCCATGTCGCGATGCAGGTTGTTGACGCCGTGACAAGGCTCTTTGTCAGCAACAGCGTGGAGTATGAAAGCAGGGGTACGCAGGAGGCGGCAATGACCCTCGGCCGCCAGATCAGCGAGTTGCAAACTAAAATCAAGCAAGCCGAGGATGACAGATTAAATTATCTGAAGACACACCATTTACCTCTCGAGAAAGGGGAAGGCAGAAATCTGACAGCTGACAGACTGGGGAAACTAAGTTCCCAACTGCTCGATGCCGAGAATGATCGGAAGAACCTGGAAGCAACTTACCAGGCGGCCTTAAGCGCAAAAGATCCTTCATTGGTGCCATCAGCCCGAGATAGCCAAGAAATTCAGGAATTGCGCAAGTCCATTCATGAACTCGAGCAGAAACGCGCTGCGCTGCTTCAGGTGTACACGTCGGAATGGCCTGAAGTTAAAAAAGTTGATTCTGAACTTCGGCAATTGCGCGACGATATTGGCAAGACTTCGCGCGAAACTGTCGATTCGCTGAAATCAAAACTGGACGCAGCCGCCGCCCGGGAAGCGAAACTGCGCGAGGCTTACTACCAGGAACAGGGCACGGCAAACAATCAAACGCAGGATGAGGTCGAGCTCGCCAATCTGAACCGGCAAATCGACACCAACCGGAAGGTTTACGACATTCTTTTCCAGCGCCAAACGGAGATGCAGATAAATTCTCTGGACAAATCCAATCACGTTGGGATTGTCACGCCACCGGTCGTCCCCGCCGCCGCTATTGGCCCGGCTCGGGTTAGCAAGATATTGATCGCTTTTGTGGCTTCGTTGCTTGCGGGTATTGGTCTGGCTGTCTTAACGAACGTCTTTGATAACAAACTGAAGTCGGCGGAAGACGTTTCGCTTCATCTCTCTTTGCCGACTTTGGCGCTTATTCCTTCTGGTACTGTAAACGGCAACGGTTCGCACAAAGGTAAATTGTCCCTGCGCCGCCGCAATGGCGCTATTGTTTCGGCTCTGGATCTGACCAGTGATGTTCGATCGCCAACCGCTGAGGCATACCGTCATCTTCGCGCGTCGCTCATATTTACGCCGGGGAGGAGTCCGCGAACGATTCTGGTGACGTCCGGAAGTCCTTTGGACGGAAAAACAACCACCGCGATTAATACCGCCATCGCCTTCGCCCAAAGTGGCGCACAGGTGCTGCTGATCGATTGCGATCTGCGCCGTCCGCGAGTCCATCGTCATTTCGATTTGGAAAATTCAGAGGGGCTAACGACGTTTCTTTCAGGACGTCAGGACATTGAATCGTTGATGCTGAGTCATGAGGCCTATCCGAAACTGAAGATCATAACGGCTGGACCCATGCCGGCGAATCCAGCCGATTTCCTCGGATCGCCCGAGATGCGAATCCTGTTGAAGGTTTTGAGCGAGCGATTTGATCACGTGGTTATCGATTCGCCGCCGGCCGGTTCGTTCGCCGACGCCAGTATAATTTCCACGCTGGTAGATGGAGTGATTCTGGTTGCGCACAGCGACCGCACCTCGCGCGGCGTCGTACGACGCGCGAAGGAGCGTTTGGAATCGGTAGGCGCCAGCGTCTACGGCGTAGTGCTGAATCACGCGGATTTGGGTTTTGACGAATATTACTCGAATTATTACAGCTCCTACGATTGACGAATTAGTCGCTGGTTACGATGGCTTCGGCTCTTACTTCAAAGTCAGCACGCCCGCCGGAATTTTTCTTTGCGTTTCCCGATGGCGTTTACGATTACGTTTGTGCGGAGTGTACAGCGCTATGCTGTAAAGGGCATGGATTTGGCGGCAGCCTGGACCGTGAAATGCGGTCACTGTTTGTTCGATATCCGCAGTTGGAAAGCATGGCGCTTTCGCGCAACGGCGATCAAATTACATTCGCCACGACTGCCAGCGGCTGTGTGATGCTCGACACGGATAACTTTTGTCGAATTGAAAAAGAGCTGGGCAAGGACAAGAAACCAAACATCTGTAATCTGTTTCCTTTCAATGCGTTCACCAAGATCGGAAAGACGATTGTAGTCATACCTCACTTTTTGTGCCCGCTGAGATTAGTGGTTCCGCCCCGCCCCGGACAGGTGCAGGGAACACATCATCAGATCGCCAGCGACTTACTTAAGTCTCAAATGCTCGACCGCCACTATGTGAAGAACATGGTCGCTCCTGCCAGACTTCACTCTTCGGTGACAGAGTCCGATGTAATCACGCGAGAGAAGGCATTTCGCGATCTCTGCTCGCAAGCGCTGGGAACAAATCGATTCATAGATGTTTTGATGAGTGCTTCGGCTGATCCGGCAGCGCTGACAGCTTTCGTGCAACGGGCGCGTCAGATCATGGGTTACGAGTTGCCGCCGCCAAATAATGATCGCGATTACCTTGACGATATGTTGCTGGCGTTTGCTTCCCCTTACCGGATTGGCCTGCTGGACTTACCGGCCGAAGGAATATTACGAGCCCTGGCCGTTGCCGAGACGATGGTTCGCAGGGCCTGGCTGAGTGCTCCGCAGAAACCATCGTTTCAGGGTTTTGCGAACTCGATGGCGACATTCAGGCCTGTGCAAGTTTTGTTGGCTCCCGCCGACGAATTGTTTGATTTTGGCAGGGTGACGCAGAAGAGCCTTTCTTTTCGCGATGCCCAACTGACGTTCGCCGCGTTCATCGCGGTTCAAAATGCAGCCGAGAAAGGTGTATTGGGCGCCCTCGAGCAAGCAATACAACCAGCACTGTCTATCGCCGATCGATCCGTTTTAATGATGCGGCTGGGTGACATGATGCAAGCTGCGAAGTCAAAACGTAATCGTAAACACGGCACGGTGGTCGACAAGATCCTTTCACTGCAGGATACCGCACAAGCCGTTGTGTCAAATGCGAATTAACATCGACTGGAGGGCCGAGTATCGAGTGCATGAGAAACTTGCCTCGCTATAAATATAGTTCGACTTGAATGCAGAAAATTGACCGCCTCGGGTGGGCGGACGGAATCGCATTTCGTTCGTACGGGCTAAGGATTGGCGTACGTGTTTCTGATGCAAAAGCAATGGAAACGGTCTTGGATCGCTTGCCGCCAGGTTGGAAGCGTGCGTCGTCACCGATCGTCGATTTTCTTTATTCAATAATTATCGGCGGCCAAACTGCGAGAGCGAATATTCAGCGCTTCAGCCTGCTCTACTACGATGCTGGGCTGTTGGCTCGAACGAAGAATGTCGATCTGATTTTGAAAACATTCGAATCGGATTTGCAATTGCTGGTAGCCGACAATGCACGCCGGCGAATATTTGTGCATGCCGGCGTAGTCGGTTGGAAGAACCACGCAGTAGTGATACCGGGAATGAGCTTTAGCGGCAAAACGACTCTGGTCAGCAAACTGGTTCGGGCCGGAGCAAGTTACTATTCCGATGAGTATGCCGTGCTGGATGAGCGTGGCCTGGTTCATCCGTTTCCGCGGCCACTGGGGATTCGAAAGCCGGAGGAATTCGAAACCAGTCGCGTCGACGTTTCTGCTTTGGGCGGGACACCAGGTTCGAGACCTCTGCCGGTGCGTCTGATCATTTCGACTCGTTACCGCGTTGGCGCTCGATGGCGTCCCCGTAAGTTGACTCCCGGTCTGGGCGTCCTGGAACTGCTGGCAAATACCGTTTCGGCACGCTCGCAAACGAGACTGGCGCTGGAGACTTTGCCGAAAGCTGTGCGTGCTGCGGAAGTATTAAAGGGGGTGCGAGGCGAAGCAGATGAGGTGGTTGAAAGGATACTTGAGAGAGTAGGTTAACGTGGTTGTAACAATTGTCGTGTGACGGTCGAGCCTGCGGTTCAAAAACTAAATCAGGAGGAACGATGAAGCGATCAAACGGACAGGCTTTACCAAAGGCACGAAAAAATGATCTGGTTACGCGACAGATCCCGGGCGAGCTATTGGTGTATGACTTGAAGCGGCATAGAGCCTACTGCCTGAATGATGCGGCTGCCGCCGTGTGGAAGAGCTGCGATGGGAAACTGACCGTTTCAGAGCTCGCTGCGAAGCTCGAAAGTGATCAGAAATCACCAGTCGACGAAAAGATTGTTTGGCTCGCGCTCGATCAGCTGGAAAAGTTTTGCCTCTTGCAAACCAAGGCAACGAAGCCGTTGGGTTTGCCTCCCATTTCTCGCCGTAGCCTCGTTCGGGCCGGAATCGCTACAGCCATCGCACTCCCGATTGTGACAATGATCGCGGTGCCTACTGCGCAGGCCGCGGGCACCCCGGTTACTCAAGCAGTTTGCCAGGGCAGACATCAGAGTGATCTCGGGGGTTGCGGGATCACAAGTCCATGTTCAGACGTGCCGACCACAAAGTGCATAAACGGGCCCGGCAACACCTGTAAGTGCGGATAGCGACTGCATGTCTCACTCGGAGGGTTTTCGATGACTTACCGGGTGCAGAGCGCAGCAAATCTGGATCGAGAAGCTTCATGCGCCTGACTTCGAAAAGGAGCTCTTTTGGAAATTATGTAGCCGAAGCCGTGGCCGGCGCCTGGCGCATGGCGCCGGAGCCACTGCGCCTGTCCCTAAAAGAACTTCGCGAGATTGCACGCTTGCTGCTGGGAACCGGGACGGCCGCATTGGCCTGGCGTCGCATAGAATCATCGCTCGATTACGCTCCAACCGGATCACTCCTTGACATTAGAGCTGCCCACCGCGAGGCACTCATCACCTCGGCAGTTCATGAAGTCAATATTGAGGACATTTTCAAACGCGTGCAGGCGGCCGGTATCGAAGCCGTTGTTTTCAAGGGCTGGGCACTCGCCCGTTTGTATCCTGATGCCGGTCTGCGCTCGTTTGGCGATATTGATCTATGGGTGCGGCCTGAAGACCTGGAGAAGCTTTATCGCGCTCTGCCTTCAGGTAAGGAGTATGGTTATTGCGTCGAACCTCATGTGTCGTTTTATCCGCAATACGAAAGATCCTTCGATGAGATAATGAGCGCGTCTCAGCTCATTAGGGTAAATGATATTCAAGTCAGAGTACCGTGCCACGAAGATCACCTGCGCTTCATCTGCCTTCATTTCCTGTATCACGGTGGTTGGCGTCCGCTCTGGTTATGCGACTTGGCGATGATGGTCGAATCGGCGAGTTCGGAATTTGATTGGGACCGTTGTCTCAGCGGTAAACGAAAGCATGCTGATTGGATCGCCTGTGTGATTGGATTGGCTCATCAGCTTTTGGATGCTGAGATCACCGGTACTCCCGTTGAGAAGCGCGCAAAAAATCTTCCGCGGTGGTTGGCGCCGGCAGTTTTAAAGCAGTGGGGCCAGGGTCCGGGGATGAGTTTCGCAGAAAACTTGTCGTTCTCTTTGCCGCGCCGGTTACTCAAACCGGCTGCGCTCATGCGAGCTATGCGCGAACACTGGCGAAACCCAATTCAGGCGTCTGTTGAAATGAATGCGTGGTTCGATGAATCGCCACGCCCGCTTCTGCAATTCGGCTCTGCGTTTTTGAGGATTCCTGAATTTGCCAGGTTCTTGGGACAGGAAATCCGACGAACGTAGCTTTTTGGTCAGCCTCAATTTGAACTGAACAGAGGCTTGAGAATCGAATTCCGCTGGATCTCCTCGTAACGGCTTTTCGTTTTTTGATTCAACAGCCTCGGGCTTTCATGACGGAAGATTTTCCGCAGTTCCGCCTGTGCCGACGTCAGCGAATTTCCTTTCATCAGGCACTCCACTATCTGAAGATCAACGTCATCAAAACCTTCAAGGTCGAGAGCGTTCGTGCTGCCATCGTGTGATTTGATTCGCGACAATTCCTCCACCCAATCAAGAATAGTTTCGACCGGCTGTTGTTCCGGATAGCGTTGCCGCACCAACCTTAGAATTCTTTTTCGGCCCTGTACGTTAAGCAGCAAGGCGAGCAAGAAGCGGAGTTCGGGAGTGGTGATATACCGGCGACGCTCAATTAGCCCCATCTGCCGGCGTAATTCGCTTAAGGCGTTGGCGAACAAATCAGCTGCGGCTCCATGTTTGTCGCGAACTGTTTCCAGCAAACTTTCCCACGTTTGTGGTTTGTCAGAAAGCCCTGCAAATCGGGTTGATTCGTCATGACTAAGGTGTGAATGAGAGGTGCTGAGCAGCTCAAACGATGTGTGCATGTCTGCTCGTGACAGCATGTTTTTGATGATCTTGTCGGCTTTTGGGTGATGCATTCCCAGAAGGACGTTAGCGATTTGCGTCCTCTTGAGTATCCCCGGATCCTGAAAGAAGGGGTCGTAGGCTATGCCAGGCTTTAAATAAACGAATTGGGGTTGCGCGTTGGGAAGGCCGATGCTTCGGATCGTAATCGTGGTCGACGGATTATCCAGATGGAAGAGGGAGTGAATATAATCCCTGCCGGCAATAATCTGTTTGATATCTCCTTTCGACAACAACTCGGACTTCTTTAGTGACAGATTACCGATCGCGAAGTACGGGCTGACTGCTCGCTTTGGGCGAAAATCGTAGTGGCCATGCAGGCTACTGCCCGACAGTACCTGGAAGGCTCCGGCGAAAGCGTGTTGATGTATCACAGTCGTTCCATGCAGCCAAAAATAAATGTCGATGAAAAACCTGGTGCTGTTGAAAACTGTTAGCGGGAGGTTGCTGAAATTGCCTTCGGCGTCTTGCTGTCGCGCCAGCACGGCTCCGCTCTCGATCGACTGGAGCAAGCGAATCGGATCGATGCGCTCGGGAGCATTAAATCGCGCGAGAGCGGCGGCGGCGATCTCGGGAAACTTCGCGGCATCGTAGCCGGCGTCGCGCCATTTCTCCTCGACGACCGTGCCCATTTCACTGAAGAACGTGTTTGGGTTTGAACGAACTTGTCGTCCTGGTTTCGACTGAGAGCCGCGGATGTGGGGGCGTGCGCTCACTGTTCCATTGCGCGCTTCAGCGCAGCAGGCAACTTCGAACGATCTGCAGGAAAAGTCTTGCTTATCCTGCTCTTCATCTTCAGCGCCGCATAGGGAGTTTCGTTCTGAATAACCAGAATTGCCTCTTCAACCGTGCATTGGTGTGCCATGCAACCGCGCATGACGATCGCATCGCCGTCTTTTTCGATTGGAGTCTCCACCTGCATCCGATCGAAGAATGCCTTATAGCTCGTTCCCAGCAGACTGCGCAGCCTGGCTTTCAGAGCCGGCTCTTTTTTTAACATCTCGCTCGGGTACTTGCCGACGTATTTTGAGTAGTCTGTCGTGGCGGTGTGCGCCGGTAGAGCAACCGCAATCACGCAAAATGCGACTGCCGCCCGGATCGAAGTGAGTGCATGCGATCGGGTTTTGTAATTCATTGTGATCCTCCGAATGCGGGTAATCGGAAGCGGGAGGTGCCGGTGCTGCCGGCCCCTCCCTTACGTTCGGGCTTCTGATGCACTACTTGTAGCTAATCACGACCCTTTGAATGGTCGGCGGCAGTTCATGCAATTCGCTGCGCCCAAAGCCGGCGTGGCGAAACATACGGTCGAGTTCGGCAAAGGTGTAAGCATCGCCGGCCGGCGTCATACCCAGCATCATCATCGCAAAAGCCGCAGCTTGCGGCGGTGATACGCGATCATCATTAGGCACGAATTCCAGTGTTACAGCGCGGCCGCCGACTTTTAACGCCGCATGCACTTTGCGCAGCAGTGTTTCACACGTGCCGACGTCAAAGTGATGCAGAAAGTTCGTCAGTAGGACGATGTCGTATTCGGTACCATAGTCGACATCAAACGCACTGCCGGGCTTTGTTTGAAAACGATCAGCGACGCCAGCTGTTTGCGCGTTCTCTTGGGCCACCTCTAAAACGTTCGGCCAGTCAACCGCCGTAACTTCAACCTGCGGATTTTGCTTCGCGAAAGCCAAACCAAACAGGCCGTGGCCCGCGGCAATGTCCAGCAGGCGCAACTTTTTGTCTTTAGTTGGGTCGACCAGTTGGGCCATCAACTGTGAAGGCATTGCCATCATTGGCGCCATCGCTCGCGCAAATCTAACCCACATCGGATGATCCGGTTCGAGCGGCTTCGTGTCGCCTGCGGTTCCACCTTTCTGAACCGCTTCAGTCAGGTGATCGAAGTTTTCAACCAGATTGGGCGACAGGATGAACTCGCTGACAGTTCCCATGTACGCCGGTGAACGTTTATCGAGAAACGTCGCCGAATCAGGAGTCAGGCCATAGGAGTTGCCCTCCTTTGTCAGAAACCCGCTAATCACGAGGAAGTCGCAGAGAATGCGTGTGCCGCGTTCCGACGCCCCGCACTTTTCGGCGACTGCCTTTGAGGCGGTGTTGCCTTCGCCAATGATCGTGAAAAGGCCGAGTTCGATCCCGGTTTTCAGTGCCCGGGTACGCTGGTAGGCATTGAGCGTATCAAATATTATCGCCGGGGAAGGTTGCCTTCCGGCTTGTGCTTCTGGAGCCATGATTACTTTCCTTTCGTTGCATGAATTGAGAGAAGAAAGGGAAAAGGTAACGGAGAGTCGTGGAAATGTCTAACACCCGTCAAAGAAAGAAGGTCACCAGAATCGCAGGCTGACCCTTCCGAATTAATTAAGATTCAAGCTGACCGGCTGTGCCAGGCCGTCGATTGAAAGGACCAGACCTTTTGGTGAAGCCACAGGTTCTTTGTGCGGTGATCGGAAGATAATAAGACCCTGGCGTTCGCTGTTTGCGAACGGAGTCTTTAAATCAAATTCGTAGGCACGAAACTCTTTTTCAAATGTCTTGCGGGCATTCGGATTGTAAAACCGAATGCCATTCGCATCCATGATTCGCGAGATTGCCTTCTTGGCAGAGATCAACTTCCATTCAGTCCCGGAAGCATCACTTAACCGAAGCCGAAGCTTTTTCGTCTCGATTGCTTCGCCGCCGTTGTGAACCATCTCGAGGCGAACTGGCAAAAGCCCCGCGAGTTGCAGATTCGATTCGAACAATTCCTGCGTCTGTTCATCAGTCAAAAGAGGCGAGGCCCGAAAAGTAATCATTCCGACATTCATGCTGGCGGAGGAGGCCGGCATCGGCGGAAGCGCGCTCGCAGGTTTCACTTTGAAGAGCGAGTTGCTGCACGCGGTGGTGAAGAGAAGCGCGAAGCAGCCCAACGCGAGCGAAGCTGCGTTTCGACAATTCGGCAACATCGCGCGACTCATCAAAGTTGGAGAGAACTAACTGGCGACTTGAACCACGTCGCCGGCGGTTGCGGCCATGCTGGAACCGATGTGGTGAAGTTGCGTCGCATCGACCATATTCAAGCCCTGTTCGCGAACACTCTTAAACCCGGGCAGGATCTCTTCAACCGGTGCCTGCATGACGCCCTTGCTGCGCCGGTGGCCGGTGAAATCCAGATAGAGGTGCTTGCGCATGAAGCGATCCGGCACGCCAGCAAACCGGTACAACGGATATTTGATGCCGTTGCCGAAGAGCTTCCGGCCGAGCATGTAGTAGTAGAAAGGAACACCCAACGAGAATTTCATCGATGACTTTGTGCCGCCATGCCAGAAGTGAAGGTTGTATTTCCAACAGGTGTAGAAGAACTCCCATTGGAGATCGGTCATCTCAATCAATTTCGCGCTGTCTTTCTTCTGCATCCGTGTGTCCTCGAGCGGAACGAAGAAGGTTGGAACGAAAGTCCCTTTGGCATCTCGCAAATCGTACAGCAGATTGAGCGACTCTTTCGTGTCCGCGTCGCTTTCACCCGGCAGGCCAATGATGAAGGTACAGAACGGAAACCAATTGTGCTTGTTCAGAATTTCCATTCCCTTCAAAACCACGTCACGCCACTGGGGAGCCTTGTAGGGATAGGCCTTACCCTTCATGAAGATATCGAAGAGCCGTGGGCTGCCGGTTTCCAAACCGATGATTGGATCGGTCATCCGCCGGTCCGCGTCTGTCGATTCTTTGTGCTGCACGTGCGAGAAAGGAACGATCAGCGGCGTCAGCCGTTCGACGATGCTGGGATCCTTCACGACTGGGGCCATCGTGATATGCGACATCTGAAGTGTTTCAACTCCCGGAACACTCATAACGCTGCGCAGCATTGTCTCGAGCGCCGGCACGTTGGTTTCAAAGTTGGCGGCCTGCTCATAGAGGAACATGTCCTCGGTAGCCAGCATAATTTCCGTGGCGCCTTCCCGCGCATTCATGCGGACGCTTTCCATGATGTGGGCGAGCGGGAAAGAACGGCCCACTTTAGTAGCGGGTCCACAGAATTGACACCCACGACCACACCCTCGCGTAATTTCAACGACACCGAAGGTTGAGCGGTGTTTCACCACCGGAATCTCTTCTACAGTCGGCTGCAGGCTCTTTGGAACTTTGATGATGCGCTCCAGCGTCGGATCACCGGCCATGATCCGTCGGAAGAGATCACTGAAAACTTTTTCGATCTCGCCATCAATCAGGTAATCGACATTAAATTCGTCGAGGCGCTCAGCACGCTCCAGCTGCCAGGCGCCCGGACCGCCGATGACTATCTTCGGACGGTACTTCGCGATTACCGGATGCTTAACTATCTTCAGAAACTCAGCGGCGTTGAGAGGAATCAGATTCTCGCCGGCAATCTTGGAATAGACGTCGGTCGCATAAGAAATGCCCAGCGGATTGTGAGCGTGAATCGCGAGGACTTTGGTCTCCGGCCCGACAAACTTCTCGAGATTCTCCAAATAACAAACGACCACGTCCTCTTCCGGATAATCGCGCAATAACAATGTCTCGACCATGCGGAGCCCGTTCGGAACGTACTTCGCCCGTCCATCAGGCCATGATTCGTTCACCAAAGAAGTAGGATTGATCCACTTGTGGCCATACTTGGCAGGGATAGTTGCCGAAAGCATCTGTTGCCAAATGCTGTGCCGCCACTCACTCGCCTCGCTTGACGATGCGGTCAAAACTATTTTTGGTGAACCCAAATGAGAGCCTCCAGCAAGGAACTATGAATCAAGGAGTCCGCATACAACGCGCGGATTCTAGCATTTGGCGGGCATACTGCCAAGCCGTATATTTTGATGCTCCGCCGTGCCGATTAGCATGTACCACGGGGCGATGCTGTGGTATAGTCCGCACGACCCTGAGTTGATACGAGCGACTTTTTTGCGACCCAACCGCAATAATCTTAAACCAGAGATCCTCGGGGCTCGGTCCGACAAATCCGAAAGAAGTCAAATGAAAATTCTTCTCTATAATCCGGATAACGGTGTGACGCGCAATTTCATGCCGCATCTTTGGATGTTTCTCCTGAAGGCGCTCACGCCCCCCGAGCATGAAGTGATTCTTATCGACGGCAACTGCGAGCCGATGAACGACAGGCAACTGGTGCAGTTCATCAAGGAGGAGGGGGTTGGTCTGGTGGGAATCGGCGCCATGACGCGGATGGTCCAGAAGGCTTATCGCGTGGCCGATGCAGTTCGCGCCGCCGGCATTCCCGTGGTGATGGGCGGACCGCACGTCACCGAAGAGCCTGATGAAGCGCTGGGGAAAGATGGCGGCCCCAGACACGCTGATGCGGTCGCGCTGGGTGAAGCCGACGAAACATGGCCGAAGATAATTGAAGACGCCGTGCGTGGTGAGTTGAAAGAAATCTATGCTCCGGTCGATGCGACGGGCAAAGAGCAGAAGCCGAGCTTGCAGCCTTATCCGGTGATTCCCTGGGACACCATCGATCTGGATCAGTTCAACTGGGTGCCAAAGATCGTGAGCCGTTTGACTGAGCGTTACGGCTCGGGCGTCAGTTACTTCAACACGATCCCGATGGAGTCGGGCCGCGGATGTCCTTACGGATGCGAGTTCTGCACCGTGACCGGGTTCTTTGGCGACTTAATTCGCTTTCGCACCAACGAGAGTGTCGTTGAAGAGTTGTTGCTGCTCAAGCGCCGGGCGGAAAAAGATCGCGGCAAGATCATTATCTTCTTTATCGACGATAACTTTGCCATCAACAAGAACCGCACCAAATCACTCCTGCGTGACATCATCGCAGCCAATGCTCAGCTGCCATGGATTGCGCAGATCAGCGCGAACCTGCTGCGTGACCAGGAACTGCTCGACCTGATGCAGGAGTCGGGATGTAAGTGGGTCTTCATCGGCATGGAGTCCATTGACTCGGAAAGCCTGGCCGGCGTCAACAAGAGTTTTAATAAGCCAGACGAGTACGCCACAGTGCTG
>Ga0126375_10000224_pt1 | contig 13928 bp, 20 predicted proteins | sample PanSoiMetPlot_14_FD_109577 | JGI IMG/M metagenome (GOLD analysis project Ga0126375, IMG submission 109577) | Tropical forest soil microbial communities from Panama - MetaG Plot_14 | ecosystem: Environmental > Terrestrial > Soil > Tropical forest | place: Panama | collected 2016-02-17 | reverse complement strand
TGTCTAAGCACACGATACCAGAGGAGGGCCATTTCAGTTTTCCAGAACTCGACACTCAATTGAACATTATTTGGCATTCCATCATCGAGCAGGCATTGCGCCAATACAGGCCGAACACGCAGGTGGATGACTTTAATGTGGATTGGATTGCTCTACGCAAGAGCTTGATAAACGGCATGCTCGATACGGCATATTTTCGGTATCTCAAGTGGGTTGGCCAAGCGTAGGCATGATGGAGTTTTATTTGTTGGACAATTGGTTGCTGTGAACGGCCGTCTTACAATACGTTCCACGTTGTCTTTTCGAACATTGTCATTGTTATAAACCTTCCTCCAATCCAAGTGTTTGTGCTCGGCGTTGCCATATATAATATATATAACATACGTTGTGCGTTTACTCAGAGACTTGGACTTACAAGTCGATGCCACGATGACGGAGGAATTGACTTTTTCAAGTAAAAAAGAGGAAAAGTCGAGGATATCAGGCTGAGTTAGACATACAGCCTAGTGCCCCACACGCCCTTCAATCCCACTGAATTCAGCTTATTGCCCCGTGCCCGTTCTGAACGGCATAAGCCTGGGACTGTTTCACTGTTTAAAAGCAATGTTTGAGCTAACTAGAACATCAAATGGCTTTGGGAAATAGGCCTCTTTCTATTAATCCTCTAGCATCACAGGCGGCATCCTTGCCTTGCTTCTTGGCCAGGGCAATCGTCTCCACCCCAAGCTCACTTGTCTGGAAAAGGCTTGCTTGGTTAAACCAAACGCAAGACCCACGACCAGCAGTCCCATCAAGAGGAATTGAATTCTCCTTGGTGGGCTGGGCCCCATCCGGGGTAACCACCAAATCAACGTCTAAGCCAAAGTGGGTGAGAGTGAGATGAAGGTAAAGGGGTAAATTCAGAGCCTCACCACAAACATCCACGTTGAAGTGAAAAAAAAGGGAAGAGGGATACATCACGAAGACCCCTGGGGGCAATTCCAGCATAACGCCCGCCTCCCATATGACCAACCAAGATCGCTCTCGGCTATCAAATTCACCTACAGGAGGGAGTCTAGAAATGAGAATACTAAGAATAGAGCCGCTCACCATAAACAAAGACCACGCAAACAAAAATAGCCAGGTTCTTCCAGTCCACATGTGGGCCGCAATGAACACGCCAAATACCTCTGTGTAAACTAGGGGCATTGATGCAGAAGTTATAAAAATAACCAAATAGAGGCTCTATACCCAGAGCTTCTGCACAAGCTTTCACCCGTTCAGCCATCTGAGGGAATTCCTCTTCAAATATTTCATTCATTAATTTGCTAACATAAGCGCAATAAGTCATGGCTGTGAAATTTACTAAAATGCCTTACGTTAGGAGGAAGAAGGCAGTATCCCGTTTCATCAAGTTATCGATGGCCCTTTTGTTCTTTTTGTGCCAACGTGAAAGAGCAGGGACCTAAGGAGACTACCTTTCAGAAACATGCCAAGGGTTGTGAAAGGAGAATCCACTCACTTTCTTGTTGTTCCTATCATGCCCCATGATAGAAAAGAAATGGGGACCCCTGGCATTACCCTCCATCTGTTTCTCAGTGAAGCCCGTGTTGCCACTCTCAACCTCGTCCACAAATACGGTCACCTGCCCCTCAAAAGGCTTCAAAAGCCCCCTCACCCTCCAACCCACAAAAGTTCGGACCAGCCACTTTCGGCCCATCATATCGTGAAGGCGAGTTTTCAGACTAGGGGGGAAATCAGTAGCAGTTTCTGACAGGTATGCCAAGCTTACCCTTGGTAGTAAATGCGATGAAAATCTCTCAACAACTCGTGTATTTCACCCGAATTCCACCTCCGCTTTAGCTCTTGTCCGTCCCTTGTGAGGAGAAAGTTGGTTCCTTGCCAGCCCGAGCTGCTGAAGCGGAAGTTCATGGCATCCATGGCCCCTTCAGACGTGAGCTGTTCAGACTTTCGACAAGGATCATGTAGCCCACGATTGCGACGCCCCCTTCGCTTGGGTCCATACCTGAACCTGTTCTTAAAAGGTGCCCGAGCCGAAGCAGCAGACGAAGAGCGAGCGGATTTTTGAGGAGAGGTAGAACCATCGCCTTGAGCTTTTCGCTTTGCAAGGCTACAATAGGCCAAGGTTGATGTAAGAGCTGTAAAGAGAAGGAGAGCCCTCACCGTAAGTAGGAATAGCCTGAGCGCATATTGTTGTCTGCATCACCGTCTGCATCGCCGTCACTGCCCGCACCATCACTCTCTTCTAGATCTGTAAGGTCAGTTTCACCCTCCAAGGCACACCCCCCAATAATACAGCAAAGCAGCGGGTTCTGGGTGCATTCTTCCTGGCCTTTGTGTCTATCCAGTACCAGCTGCAGGAGGGGAAGCGTGACCACAGCCTCAAGATGAGCGCCTGCCTCAGCATCATCGGCACTGGGCAATGGAAAGCTACATAGGATAAGCAATGAGTTGGTTTGGAAGGAGCCCACTCTCACCATTGGTGTAACCACGCTTGGATGGCATTTAGATCAGAATCCTCTAGCCCCTGAGACATCCCTTAGAAAATACCAAAGACTTGGGAGTGAGTAAGAAAAGAGGAGATCACTCAGCCTCTCACCTTAGAGGCGCGGGGGTGTGGAAGAGGAAACACAGTTATGCGGTTGCCGATGGGCTGTCAAATTGTACGATGAATTATGTAATATTCATCCTAAGTACCGCGTCTCCCTCCCACTGTCATGGCTAACTCATGTTTTTGTAACATGCCCCATGTTCTGTATCGGGCGCCCTTCACAGGCGCACCCTAATTACGTATATCGTGTTTCTACTTTATGCAAATATGCGAGTACGATGTCTATCCTCCAAGAGCGAACGCGTCATTGCGGTCCTGACAGATAAACGACACATTAACTATATGGAATATAGCCAGGACCGATAACGTACCTGTGTGCCACATCCTCGTGTTGCTTGCTCCCACCCCACTCTGCAAGCTTCCCTCCACCTTTCCCTCGCTCTCTCACTCGATACCCGGATCATGTCCACGGCAACCCACTCGACAGCATTTTCTCTCCTCACGAGATGCATACACGAATTTTGGGAGTATCTTGAGGTCTAGAAGTGTCCTGGGCACTGTGTTATGAGGATGATAATGGCATTACTGGTGCGTTCCATGTCTATAGTATATACCTATCGGACTAATGCATGTCTCCCTCGGGTATCGCTTCGTGGTGTTGTGGTCCTGGATGTAGAGTTTGTTCTTCGGTGCGTTTAGTTTACAACGCCTTTGCCTTTACCATTGCAAAGTACTCGACACAACGTCTTAACCGGTCGCGTTAGGCCCACCCCGTCATCTCGTTTTGCTCATGATCCCCGCGCCCGTTGTACCTCTAACGTTATATCACGTCCTTCCGATCCCTTTTCAATTGTTTGGTAGTGTTGGGGCGTAGGGAGACTCGGATACCACGTTTATGGAGCCCTCCTCTCGAGCGTGAGCCACCTAATTGTTCTAACACCGTCTTTGAACTAATAGTCCACGCTGCTTTGGGTCTTACAATGCCTTTCCAACCATTCACGCCGCTACCCCGACGACCTTTACTCGCTTTTAGCCCTCACGGATTTCTTGCTCTCGCGTCGTAACATCCATATGCTTCGTGGACATATTCCCTCGACTTCATGCCCCTGATCACCTTTCCATCACAGCTACTGCGCCACAAATGACTTTCGCTCACTCTCGCACCCCAAGACTAACAGATCTCGCCCTCTCGCGTTGGCTGCTTTGTGAACGTACCTCCGACTCCATGTGCGTTGGCGACATTTGTGGGAAGCGGTGCACTCGGACCGATCTATTCGGACTCAGACGGGTGTATACGTCGTGACTTTTCATTTCGTTCACAACAACTCCAACAAGCCGCTCGATGCGTTCCCAGGCTTCTATCGGGCGTAATACACAGGCTTGCGGTATCTGCGGCTCATACGATTGCATACGCGGCAGTCCAGGTGATTACACATTTATTCTAACGTTATCAAGTAATTCACCATCTCTTGGGGACGTTTCGTGCTTTGCTCAGCAGAGCAATGGGCCCAATTCGACGCCGACTCCGACATCAAAACCTTTTATGACCGAATTGTGGACTTGTTTGAATCTAGGCCTGAACATCCATGGGTGAAGGAGACGCTTGAGTGGTTTGAAAAGCGAGTCATGAGTACGAAAATTTCTTTTACGCTGATATGCTGGCCTTATTCTTTTCAGACAAGTTCCGGGTCTCAAGTATCAACCCAAAAAACGAAAGAAGGGGCTGCCTCGCCTCTTATCGCGTGATATTAACGAGGATGTCCTCGATGACGTATTTTCTGACGATGTGCGTAGATTCTTCAATCTATTTTAAGTTCTTCTCTGGCTGTGGTTAGATGAGATGCGATGAGAATGATGAACACCTTGCCCAGGTTCTTCCAGTTCCAAAACCCGCAGATGGCAAGTTGACACTGCACCCCTCCGGGCTGCCCAAGGCTTCCGTCTCCATTAACAAGAGAGTAGCGCTGTTGATCACCAACGCATCAGTCCAAGTAAACCACAGGTCGGCCTGGCCTCATCGCTCTCTTCTCAATCAAACAGTTCCCGAAAATGAGCCAGACTCTCCTTTGACCCCAGGTAGAAAGTACGTTAAAAGGAGGTATGAGGCTGTCATCGATCATCGTTCATTGGAGAACCCTCGAAGCGGTCATCGGGCTATAAATTCTAAAGCAGATGCTCACGCTAAGGCCCTGCTCAATGGTTGTCGAGGAGTATGCCTATGTCATCTATCTCTCATTGATCAAGCTGCGCATCTTGTATGCTTAGATGGTAACGGGTAACGAGGAAGTTGGATACAAACGAAGTAGATTGCTGAGGCTCCATATTACCACTACACAACCAAAATCCAAGCAGAAAAATAGGAACAGAGTAAAAGTACAACTCAATGGGTAGTCGGTGACTGAATGAGGTAGATTGGCCTGACGAGAGTCCACAACTTCGAGATCAACTACTTTGGGACACTGGCCGCACCGTGGTATTGTAAGCCGACGACTATAAATGACGTTGTGAATTCTTACCAGGAAACTGTTGGTCGGGAATGGCAGCCAACTGGGTGAGGTTGTCTGCATGGGCCTCAAATTCCATATACTTTTTCATGCAATTTTCCCTGTGTATCAGTGCCCTCTCCCGCTGCATGCTCGCCACTTGAAATGCATCATCTGCAGTGTTAAAAGCAGCAACACTGGCGGCATAAGCAGTTCGGTATTGACTGAGTTGATAAAGTATGCGCAAAAGTGAAACCATGTTGCAGTTGTGGAGCACTTGGTTAGCCCTGGCAGTCTATGAGTAATGAGCAAGTCTGAACTCCACTTAAGAAAAAATCTACAAACTTGTTCCTCCTGGGGTTTGTCACTTATATTCATCAGTTCAAATGCCAACTCAAATGAACATGGCTTGAACAAAGCGGTGAAATCGAAGTCGTTTGGCACTGGTGATGATGGAGAAAAGTTCATGCATGACTGTGCCTCAGAATGGGAAGGAGTTGTTGAGGGCTGGGAAGAACTCATATTTTTCTTGTGTATGGAGGGTAGCCTGTAGCGCAGACGTCGCAGACGTCGCAGTGACTAGGTTGATAGATGTTGCTATTTATAGCTTCTGCTACATGTCCTATACCAGACGTTTTCAGAATAATTCTATAAGCTTTCTGTATGACATTCCCTTGCTGCTCTTCCCTTCAGTATTTTCATACGTGGGTAAGTACTGGTATACACATCCAGCACGAATAAAAAAATCTAGTCGTCAAGGGCTTATGTAATTAATTGGCTACAAAATTCTAGCTAATTTGAAAACGCCGGCATGCTTCAGCCTGAGTACAAATAGATCCTCTAGCCAGCATGTCTCTTCATTACGACCTTTGCAGCAGATGGAAGGCCTTGCGAACATCTGGGAAGTGCCCTCTAGTGGCGTTCCCCTTGATGAAGAACCTTCTCAGTACAGCCCCAACACGTCTGCAGCCCTTCAGTCAATCGTAAATGACTGGAAATATCCAAATCATAATTATCCCCACACCATACCTGCCAAACGGTCATTGGATGCCAACCCGGATGATTCTACCCCAGGCCAAAGACAACGACAAGGCTACATTTTGCCTTCGAATGGCAGTGGCCATCCTTCAGTGCCACTGGGTTTGTCGTATGATCCCTCTCTCTTACAACACTTGCCACCCCACCTCATGCTCCATCACCCTGTGCAATCAGAGCCTGACGCGTTTTTCTTCCCAGAAGTGGGTCTTGTCACACAACCAGAGCCTCATATGTCTTCCCTCCCATCAAAGGCATCAGTGCATCGGGCTGCACTACCAGGCCCTTGCGTGTCTTCCTCCCAATTCACACCGCAATTCAAACATGTTGCACAGCTGGGCCCTACTCAGCCTTCCTCCCGATCATTCCCACAAAATATGCATGGGTTTCCCAACATCTCACCGGCTCTTTCACCCACAACCTTCTCATGGATGCCTGACAACATCAGCGGTGTCATTGATGTGGCAGAGTACAAGGTGGCGGAGGGGGAGAATGTCGATGAAAAGGGTCATGGCGAGGGCAATAAGGAGTTTCCTGAAACTGAAGATGTGCTTGTAGCTCAAGCCGCCTCTGAAGTCGAGCGCCATCTATATGCTGAGATGGTCTTCCGCACCTTGTTTCCAGACCTTCGGAACACCAGCATTTTGGAGAGGATTAGCTGTCGCCTGAATGCCTTGGCCACAACGAATCCTGATGCCGAAATTCCAGGAAAATGTACAGTATTCTTTTATTTTTTTACCTGGTCTCTGTGGTTGAAATCTCTATCCCAGCACGTTTTGACGACAACTTGATCCATAAGGTCTCTACCACCGCTATTAAATTGAGATCTGGTTCCCGAGACGACATATTCCTGCGAGTCACCTCCCATTTTGGGTTGTTGTGCAATGCCAAGAAGCCTTCACCCGGGAGACCGAGAAAGTACGCGTTGGCCGTGCATAAAGGTAAGAGTAAGCAGAAGGCCACCAGAAAGAAATCCAAGGTGGAGGACAATCTCCCATATGAAAAAGTTTTCGCCAACGTTGATGTCGTGGAGGCTTTGTTGGAACACGGATTGGCAGGCTTTGCCGAAAAGGCCCACCTTGAGAAGGTATGCCTTGCTTTGAAATGGATGGCCCGCTGATGCAGTTGCCGACAGGACGGTAGGGTCCTCTACTTCCGGGGCCCCTGGTTCCGGGACTGCCTGAATATTATTTTATATGGCAAGAGGCCACTCGACTTGGATTCCACGGAAATTGGCGTACTTTACCTAGATATGGTGCCCGAGCCAGCTGTTTCCTATGCGCTCACCCTGGTTCGTACTCCACCTATACATTGATGCATACCTAATTCGCTACCAGGCATATTCAATTGTCTTGGGCTTCCAAACAGGACACTACCAGGCCATCCCGCTTGATAAATTGTCTTTGGGTGCCGTTTATGAGGAAGCATGCCAAGTTGTCAAAGGCTTGAGAGGTAATTTAGATTTCTCAAACTATCTCAAGAAAATAGCGAGTGGGGCACGGGTCGAGATAGAAAGGAATTCATGAAAGGTGACCTTCTGAGTGGTTGAAGCACATATGCAAAACGTTTGGTTTGTTTGAATGATGGGTTATTGACGAGAGATTTATGCATTTATGATTTCCCCTTACGATCTAGTTTTCTACTTCATATGCTTGCTTATGTTCCTTCCAATAACAGCATGGTCCCATGCATGAGCTGATGTAAGCGCTAGTTAGGTTCTCTCTTTCACCCGGCCCTATGTAATTGGCCTAGCTGATTGCACTACTCCTCTCATCGGTGGCTTGACTTGGACCTGCCATGTGGCTCAGACCTGCTCCTTGGCTCAAATATTTCCTGGGCACTTCGGCATGATAGGACACTTCTGCAACTGAGAAAATTTCGATCTCGTTGTTCTCATCGACTAGTGCTCTAAGGCCTTCACGCCAAACTCACCTCTAAAGCATTGTTCAGTGCCATCTATGAGCAAGCTTTCAGCCAGTATTTGAAGCGCATGCCGGTGTTGGTTGTGGGTGGGTTGGAGGGCTGGAAGCAGGATGTAGGAGATGCGTTTATTGTTCGAGGTGATGGAGGACAGGCGAAGCAAAAGGTCATGAAATAGGGTCAGAGAATCCGTTTAGAAATGGGATGGTGGCTTCGGGATCGTTCAGCCCTGCGGTGCCGTTGCCACGTCAGCTGTGGATGCCGCCATCTAGACCTGATTCGAGCCCTGCGCCTTTGCGGTATGTCGGGGTATGCGACTGGACAGCTGAATGTTTTACTTAGAAAAGACTTAGATAGGTCAACTACGGCGGCTGGTATAGCTCTTGTGAATGGGTACGCCTCTTCTGACACCCATCAAACGACGCCATCGCGCCGGAATGGAGTTTCATTACCACCGTCGTTTTCGAGAAGTACATCGCACTACGTACGGGTTTCTTTGTCTTTTACGTGTCTACCCATTTTTATAATTTTTTTTCTGCCTAGGGTTTGACTGTGTCGTTACCATCTATAAAATATCTGCGCGTATCGATGTCGCCTGCGCCTACCGGATTGTCGTCCTCGTTCACTTCAACCCCAGGGTCGTTCAGCCCTGTTTCCCTCCCACCAGTGGCGTCGATCAAGCGACCTGGTGGACCAATCGCAAGAAGCTCTATCCAACACACAGGCATCTATCAATTACCCAGACTTGTCACCGCAGCATACACTCCGTCCGCCACCCGCGGCTGTGCCGAGTGCACTCGAGAGGCTGGATGGTCGACCTCGGTTAACGCATACTCATCTTCAGCAGCAGCAGGTGTGATGGCATGGGACTGCAGCCCCCGAGGATACAGTCTTATTATCCTGTGACGTACTGGCCTGATGCGCAGATTGGGTACTCTGGGTTGAAGAATTTGGGGAATACGTGTTATATGAATTCGACGATCCAGCGTCTTGGTGCTACTGTTCCGTTTGCCAGGTTCTTTACAGGTAAGAGGGGATATCGTTCGTTTTGCTGTGTAGTTGTTTGATGTTTTTGAACAGATGGTCAATGGAAGAGCGCGGTGAACATGCTCAATCATATGGGTACATGTGGTGTTTTGGCAAGAGCATTTTCGGGAGTTTTGCATGAGCTTTGGAAAGTGTCGCCTTATATCTCGCCTATCAAGTTTCGGGTACGTTTCTATTCATATTTTCCTTGAAAGCATGCTGTTCTTATTCCTTTCTAGCAAACTATCTTCATATGCAGCTCAATTCCGAGGGTCAGACCAACACGACTCGCATGAGTTTTTGACCTTCCTGCTCGACGGGCTTCACGAAGACTTGAATCGCTGTATGCATAAGATGCCTATCGAGCCTGACCCGGAGCGAGAAGCTGAGCTGGAGAAAATGCTGCAGCAGGTTGCGAGCGAGAAGGAGTCGAAGCTGTGTATGATGCAGAACGATAGTTTGATTTTGAAGGGCAGTTCCGGAATCGGATGGAGTGTTTGACGCGTCACACAGTGAGTTTGGTATATTTTTTGGGGTTGGTTTAATGGTTGTATTTTACTGGTTTAGACTTCGACGACGCATAATACGTTCATGTATTTGACACCGCCTGTTCCGACTGGTCGTGGGTCGTCGAGGATACCTTTACAACGGTGTTTAGATGCATTTGTCAAGGAAGAGGTCATGGAGAAGACTGATGCGTGGTATGTGGCCCTTGCGTTTCATTTCTTTGCCAAGTGTATAAAATGACCCTTGTTTTTTTCATCAGGCATTGTCCAAAATGCAAAGCTCTCCACCGAGCCACGAAACAACTCTCTCACGCCCCCGCCCGTCCTTCTCATCCACTTGAAGCGCTTCTCATTCAAAGGGCCGTTTATCGATACTTTCCGCTGGCGGGCCTCGAGCTCACCGATTACATGCCTTCGCCACTCCCTCCTGGGATTGCCAAACCACAACCACTAGACGGGCCAATGTCGTCTGCTCAAGATCCGCAGGCACAGATTCCGCCATACAAGTATGACCTTTATGCCGTAACGAACCACATTGGGAGTTTGAGTAGTGGTCATTGTCAGTCTTCTTTTTTTGTATATACAAGGCCACCATACTCACCATCACCTAATAATTAGATACCGCTTTTGTTTCTACCCGTAGAGGTTGGGCGTACTGCAACGATAGTAGCACAAGAAGACTGACGCAAAAGAAGTTGTGGTGCACTTGGTTCACCTCCTTTTTCCCACAGTGTGATGTTGACCGCTTTTGCAGGGTTGACCGGCACATGTTCTTTATTGATGAACTATTTAACCTTTATCACCGAGAAGCGAGAAGGCCATATTCATACTTCGTACACAGGCTTGTTTACCGAGGGAAGTGTATGGATTCAATGAGATCCCCCTGTCAAGGTAGTTTCCATCCCGAGCTCAGCAACTGCACTCATTCAAGTTGATCTCTACTCGAATAGTTCTACACCTCTTGGCTGATTTGTAGCCTGCTCCGCCATCATTCTCCTTTTCTTCATCCCATTTCCTTCTGCGTTTGCTTTGTTTTTCAGAATCGGGAGATGCTGGTGAGTGATGAATGACTTGCTCTTGATAGGTCGAGGCCTGAACCTCTTGCTCTCGATAAGGTGAGACTTGGATGGCCTTGTCGATATAGCGGTTTCCACCCTCATCTTTCTTTCAATTTTCGTAAGTCACATGCATGGAGAAAGAACTCACAAGTTCTTGGAGCATGGAAACAGGAAGCACTGCTGTGCTTGCTACATTCTCGCATCCTACCGCACACGCACTTTCGTTGGTAGTGCTGGAGAGTTTCAGCTTGAGGACTTCGGAAGAGTCGTGAGGACTCTGGGATCCATGCTTCTCGAAATACTCTACTTGGCCTGGAGGTAAAGAAGAGCTCATGTGGCGGTTATTGGGAATTTCAGAATCGTCACTCTCAGTGAGTGAGACTGGAGAACTGGGCCTGGAGGTTGCCATTGATTACTGGAAGATTGAACTATGTCGAGGGAACAGTGTTTTATTGGACGCTGCCAAACTTGCCAAACTACATGTAGGCATCTCAGAATAGACAGCCCTGAGTCTCGGGGTAAAGAAAAATAGGTGGAAAATTCAGTGGAGAATTTTTTCTTTTCCAGCCGTGGCATTTTTTAGTTACCGGGTCAAGTACTTATAAGGAGTACGTTTCAACACCACTTCTTGCCTGCCTTCAGTCCAGACGGGAACCCTCTGATGGCCTCCGACGAAGATTCTTCTGTGAGCGCAAAAACTGGACAAAAGCGCCTAGGAGCTTTCCAACTTAGACCGAGGAAAAAACCGTGAGTTGTCATTTGGACACGCTGTGTAACTTATGCAGCTTCAAGGGGCACAACTAGCTCTGTGACGGACCCTCTGGTACACCATGGGCGACACTTTGGACGTACTGTGCATGCTTTATGCAGCATCGGAGCTCTGCTGAATAACGGTATCCTGCACTTAGGAGAGTTGGCGGATCAACCAGAATCCCAGTTTTCAGCTGAGTAAGCATGGCCTCTCTTGAGTTTGGGCTTTGGGCTAACGTGGGCCAGGCAAAGACGAGAACATCGCATATTTGAACAACTTCTCCGTATGGTGCCTGGACTCGAGGAGCGCATAATGGAAGGTTCTGAGGAAGACATTTCACATGTTGCTGATCTGGTCTGTTCTCTCTGAACGTATCTGAGACGTCTACATCATCTATTTTTCAGATTCAGAAGGGGGCATCCGCTGCACGAGCTGATGATACAAAAACTCTTAAAGGCGCAATTCTTGACTGGATCACCCCGCGTGGCCAGCCCTTGATCCCCCCGCTGGCACGCAACGTCAAAATCGATCGCGGATTTCACCACGAGCGCACTGGCGCGTTACTATGCCCCGCTGGCTTGGATTGGTCTGATACCGAGTAAGACCTCCTGTCAGTGCAATCTGCAGGTACTCACCGATCTCCAGGGTCAAGGAGAAGCTTCGCAGCGGTGAACTGGCGGTATCAGGGGACCAGTGGCCCATCTTTCTCTATCGAGGATATAACTACGATCGGGAGGACCCATGGAATGGCCTTTTCCGGAGCACCATTCTTGTATATGCAAGTCGCCCATTCGTCCAAACCTTGAACTGGCTGACAAGTCTCTCAGGCATACAAGCACGTATTCACCTCCCCCAGCTCTGTTGACAAGGAACCGAAAGCCACGCGGTCTGGTAATGCTCGCATCCACGGTATGATGCAAGTCACGCTTCCTTCTATTGCCTACATTGCTACCCAGGTGAGTCGGCAACATTACAGGGCTTGATACGTACTGACTACGTTACAGGTCCGCTTTGCTTTATCGTCGTCCCCAGTCTTTTCTAGAGCAGATACCACCACTGACTCTGAGCGGTTTTATACCTCGGTGCTTGAACTTTTCGAGGATGTCGAAGAAAAAGGAGAGGTCGACGACATGCTTGCGTGGTGGAATCGGTAAGCTTGTACACAGGCTCGCGCTACTCTTAATCTCACATTCCATAGACAGATTTTTCCTAATTATTCATCAGCGCGACGTCCTGTTTGTAAAGACAGCGCTTTGGCAAGGATAAAGGAGAAGAGAGCAGAGCTAAGGGCTCTTGATACTAACGTTGTTCTCCATGAGGAAAATTGATAACCTGTAGCTACATGATGACATTGATGATCACAATAACGAATCTATTTGACGACTACAAGAAATGTCTTGCCGCTTGAAAGTATGGCCGCCATCTGTTGCTGCGTCATCCCTGCACCAATTACCAGATTTATATTGCCGTGCCATGGACCACCACTTGATCACCTTCGCCAAGGCTGACTTGCCTGGCCGTTTCTCCAAGTATCTGTAATTCTGCTTCATCTGTCTGCAAAACTGCCAGTCGTTTGGCTGGTGACAGGGCAAAACCAAACTTTCGAATGGGGCCAGATATGACATTGAATATAATACCTCGTACCACTGGTTTCACTTCACACCTCCTCCTTGGATGCCCAACTGGCTGTCATTCAGATTACTCTTGATCGCCTCCACCATTGTGCCACACCTAGCAGTTTTTGCAAGTAGTTGCAATTCTTGTTCATCAGCCTGCATAAGTGTCAGGTTGGCCACTACATCGAATGATTGCTGATGTGGTCAACCAGTTTCGCCAAACATAATTTTGGCATACTTTCTAGCCTTTGCAAAGGCTAGGCTGCAATGTAAAGCCTGCTGCTGCTGCTGTATTCTTGTAATTTCTGACCAATAATGAGGGTGTCTTGTCTTTGGCATCAGTGTTGCTCTGGTTGCACTTTCCACCAAGGCTACGCTGGTATATATGGCTTGACCCGAGAATGTGCAATAATTCTATGACTTTCGGAAATTATGTACATTATAATCATATATATAGCATTATCGTGTTGTCATCGATTCTGCGATGTTGACAGTCCAGCAGTTACAAGTTGCAGTTCAGACTTGTTCCTTGATACCCACATGGCAGTTTATGGCACTGAGACATTTATAGCTTGTTTATAGCATAGACTGGTCTAACCCTTAGTAAGAGTTGATGCCTGGGGGGTTGTAAAAAATTGTGTGGTCTGATAATACGAAAAGTAGCTGAATCGATTCGTCTTGAGCAGCAGCATGTTATGTATTACATTTGTCTCACGCCTTGGAATGCACTCGTGGACAGTTTTTTCTGTAAATTTATCAAGCGATTAGGTTCTTTTTTTTTCTGCTACATATGCCTCGTTACAAATGTTCGGAAGTTAGTTGGCCGGACTCCGGCGGGAACATCCGTCAAGTACAACATCCGAACTTCCACATCACGGCCTCTTTTCACCACTTCCACCAGCGCAGAATTCTCGATTATGAGCGATAGCAAGAATCCTCCCCTTCTCGTGGCCGACTCTTCCATCTCGGTTGAATTGCAAAG
>Ga0126375_10000223_pt1 | contig 13937 bp, 10 predicted proteins | sample PanSoiMetPlot_14_FD_109577 | JGI IMG/M metagenome (GOLD analysis project Ga0126375, IMG submission 109577) | Tropical forest soil microbial communities from Panama - MetaG Plot_14 | ecosystem: Environmental > Terrestrial > Soil > Tropical forest | place: Panama | collected 2016-02-17 | reverse complement strand
ATAGTTAATCGAGAACCCGCCGCCGGCCTGATCCTTGACGAAGGTCACCCGAGAAAGATTCGGCTTCATCCCTTCGCCACCCGGACCGAGAAAAAGATCGCGCGACTCAATATCCGTCGGCTCGCGCCAAAGCACACGCTCACCGGTCGGCGTTGGTTTTTTCTCCTTTTTTTGAGCCAGCGCGGTTGTTGTTGCAACACTTAGCAGCAGGACCGCCAGAATTATTTTTTTGACCATAGTCGTTTCCCCTTCCTTGAGTTAGCTTTTCCCACATTGGGAAAACTGTTGTCGCCTTCAAAAAAAGTTTGGCTGTTGAAGAGTTGTTCGCCGGGTCCAGTTTGCGGCGGATCGTAAGTTCCTTCCGCATTCAAAATCCTGGCCTGCACATTGTCGCGCAAATATGCAGCCAGAACCGTATCTTTCAAGTATTTTCGTAACTGACGGTCGAGCACCGGCGCCACAACTTCGACGCGCCGATTGAGATTTCGGGTCATCCAGTCCGCTGACCCAATATAAACCTCTTCCTCGCCGCCATTGGCAAAATAAAAAATGCGACTGTGCTCCAAAAACCTTCCTACAATGCTTCTCACGTTGATTGTTTGTGACAAGCCCGGAACGCCGGGCCGGAGCATGCACGCCCCTCGGACGATTAGATCGATCATGACGCCGGTCTGCGAAGCATGATAAAGCGCTTCGATAATTTCCAGATCTGTCAGGCGGTTAATTTTGGCTGTAATGCGGGCGGAGCGGCCGGCTCGCGCGTGAGACGTCTCGCGTTCGATCAGCTCGATCATCCGAGCGCGAAGATTCAGCGGCGCAACCATCAGTCGCGTGTAATCCCGTTGCATTGAGAAGCCGGTAAGATAATTGAAGACGTCAGTCGCGTCGTCACCGATGTCCGGATCAGTCGTGAGCAATCCCAGGTCCGTATACAATTTTGATGTCGACGGATTGTAGTTGCCGGTGGCAATGTGAACGTAAGTCTGCAGGCCGTGATCCTCACGCCGCACGACCAGGGCCAACTTTCCATGCGTTTTCAGGCCAACGTGACCATACACGACATGAATGCCGGATTCGGCCAGCCGGTTGGCCCATTCGATGTTGTTTGCTTCATCAAACCGTGCCTTGATCTCAACCACCGCCGTGACCTGTTTGCCGCGCTCGCTGGCTTCAATCAGCGCTTTTGGAATCGGAGAGTTCTGGCCGGTACGGTAGAGGCAAATCTTTATCGCTAACACTTTCGGATCGTGGGCAGCCTCTGAAATAAAGTCAGCGACAGTTGTGAAAGACGTGTAGGGATGATGGAGCAACTGATCCTGCCGTTTGATCGATTCGAAGAGCGTTTCCTTCTTGCGCAACATCGAAGGCACGGTCGGTTGCAGAGGTTTATCTTTCAGCTCAGGTCGATCCAGCCCATAAAGCGCCATCAAGTCAGGCACGTTGAGAATTCCGTCGATTTCGTAGACATCTTCGGGCGCGATTTCCAGCGAACGGGCTAGATAATCAACCATCTCGCCAGGCATCGTAGCAGCGACTTCCAAACGCACGGGCAGCCCAAAGCGTCGTTCACGTAACGATTCCTTGATTAGATCCAAAAGGTCTGCCGCTTTGTCGTCCCGAATTTCGACGTCGGCATCCCGCGTCACTCGAAACATATGTCCCTCGCTCGCCCGCATGCGGGGAAACAGCGAATGAACGTTGGCCGCGATCACTTCTTCAACCAGAACGAATTTCGACTCTCCTGTTCCTAACGGCAGCAAACGGGGAATGACTGGCGGAACTTTTATGCGGACAAACCTGATTTCATCGTCACCACGTTCAACGGTCAGGCCGATATTGAGACTCAGATTAGACATGTAAGGAAACGGATGCGCCGGATCAACCGACTGCGGCGTGAGCACCAGAAAGATGTTTTTGGTGAAGTACCTTGCCAGCTCCTGCTTTTCACGTTTCGAAAGTGACGAGTACGGAACTATCTCAATGCGATGACTCTTCAGGCCGGGAAGCACCTCCTCGCGAAGACACCTGCCGTGCACTTCAACCAGCGGCAACACGCGTTTGCGGATTTCTTTAAGCTGCTCTACCGGCGAGAGCTCGCCGGGCATGGGCTTAATGTCCCCGAGGCCGAGCATCTCCTTGATGCCGGAGACGCGGACCATAAAAAACTCGTCCAGGTTGCTGGCAAAGATTGAAAGAAACTTTAGCCTTTCCAGCAATGGGACAGAGCTGTTGGTCGACTCGTCCAGCACCCGCCGGAAGAATTCGAGTTGCATCAGGTCCTGGTTGAAGACAGACCAGGCCAGAAAGTGTTTCAATTTTGAGGTTTTTGGGGCCGGCTTTTTTTTCGCGACAGATTTTTTTCTGGTGGAGGTCATATCAATTCTGCCGGCCCGCCCATCCGGAGCGTGCCGCACGCGTCCGAAATGCCGGTACCGCGCCTTATTTTGAACAGCGTGCGTCGATAATCGTGCGTGCCTTACGCACGAATTCTGCGGTCCACGCCTCTGCGGGTTGGTCGCGCTCCGCATTCCGTGACGCGCGAAACACGCGCGTAATCGTTTGCTGCCTCTGTTCAGCGTCGAGCAACTTCTGCAGCTCTCCGGCCAGCAGCGCCCGGCCGGCTTCACTTATGTTGGAATCGCCGATACTCTTCGCAGTGGTCGTGCAGCGCCCACCGCTTACTTTGATCGGATCCTTGCCACGCCAGTTTGCGAGCGTCGCTTTTTTCTCGCTGGCAGTCGAATATCCAAAGGTAGAACCCATGTCACTCACATAATAAATAGCCTCGCCCGGCTCGCAAGTTCGTGTCCCGCCGGCGTTCTTCGTCGATTTGAGGCAGGCGATTTTCTGGTTGTCGGTCTTCGTGTCGCCGTGATCGATAAAAGCCAGCCAAAGTTTGAACGCGTCAATCTCTGCCCGTGGTGCACCGTTCTGAAGCAGGTTCTGCAGAGTTCCTGAAAGTGGCGCGGAATCTTTGTCGTTGCACTTCACGTCAATGCCGTGGGCCAAAGACATTTCAATTCCGGCGGCAGGTTGAAAAGGTGACCAGGGTGCACCCTGAAACCCTTTGGTCAAACTCTTCTCGCAATCCGGGCAAGTCACATCGGCGACCCATTCATCGTCGGCAAAAAAACCGACCGCTTTAGAAAAACGTGAAGAGAGAAACTCGCCGTAAATCTCGCCGTTGCGTTTGTCTGGTGACTGTCCTTTGAAGTGTGGCTTCACCTTATAGCGAATCAGCTCGCCTTTGTCGTCGACGTTTCCCGGCACCGAGCAATGAAATTTTGGGGTTGTACCAGAGCCCGGCGTCAGATCCTTCTTTGCGACGCAGTTAATCGGCTTCCCGAGGCCGTTATCGTCAACGGGAGGCGAGCCCTTTCGAGGTCTCACGCTGGGATTAAAGCCGAGCACCGGATCATAACCCGGGTCGGGTGCACGCCAGACCTTCGCAGTGCGCTCGGCCTGCGCCCGCGCATCTGCGGTGTAACACGACTTTTGATCATCCTTTTTTTGAGCGGCCCCAATTGCCGGCATCAGCAACAAAATCGGGAGACTGAACGACAGTAGATATCCCCTGCGAGTCATAAAAAATCCTTTCGTTAAAAAGCCGAATCTGTAGCTTAGTTGTCGCGATTTAGGGGGTTGTGTGCGTATGACATTACTGATTCTGAAAGATAGTTTCAACCCGTAGGAGCTGGATCAAATCGCCAACCTAACCTTGTGGGAGTTTCTATGCTATTTCGAATCGGCCCAATGGCAGCTAACCATTCGATTCACCCTGCAGACATCCTCGCACCTTGATTTGGTAAGCGTCTTGCCCAGGTGTACCGATTTTTGCTGGTCATTCACACCGTTGCACTCGCGTTCAGGATGGCTGGCTGATGCTCTGCAAACAACGCCGGTGTCGACATTAATGGTGGTCTTCTTAATTCTCCATCGCTGGTTAGTGCCGTTGCTGCAGGGTTGCAGATTAACGGGAGAAAAATTCGCCGTGGCCTTGCGCTCAACATCCAGACATCGATTGTTCTGCACGTCACGTATTTCCAGGTTGACTCCATACTGAGACATGGACCACTTCTGACTGGCCTTACCGGCAACGCACTCAGCCTGAATAATGGGGATATGGTCACGGAACTTTTCGGCTGGTACCTCTAAACACAAATCACTGTGCACCGGAGATATCGTGTAGTTACCAGTTCCGTCGCTCACGACATTGAACTTTTGGTTGTTACTTGCTTCAGTGGAATCACAATCAAAGGTTTGCAGCGTCACCGCCGACGCACACGAGCTGTTAGGCACCTCCAGACAACGATGACTGGCTTCGCCGACGATAGAATACATGCCGTCAGCAATATTTCCCGGCAAAGAGACAGCCAAAACGCGCCGGCGCGGGTTGGCATCTCCCGAAGTTAAGAATATCGACGATATCGTAAATAAGAGCGCGATCCCTTTTTTCATATCACGTTTGGCGGGGTGCTTAAGAAGTACGCTCTTCATTCGAGTTTCGTCTCCGCGAAATCTCCCGTCCTCTGCGTCTCTGCGGTGAATGATGATGCGAAAGACTCACTGCAGAGACGCACAGAGTACCGAGGTTGCGCAGAGACGTTTCAAATTAAGACACCACTGAAAGTACGAATCAAGTATGGCAGAGTTTGACGACAGACAAAAAAGCGCCGTGTATAGTTTCTCCCATGCCAGGCGCCGGAAAGTTTCCCGAGTGGATCAGGCCTATGGCCGCGACTCTGACACAGGAACGCTTCAGCGGTCCGGAATGGATCTTCGAACGAAAATTTGATGGCATCCGATTGCTCGCGTTCAAAGAAGGTGCAGACGTCCGCTTGTACTCGCGCAATCGTCTTCCGCAAGACATTCCCAGCCTCTCGCAGGCAATCGCGAAACTTCCGCAACGCGAATTGATTCTGGACGGTGAAATTACCTGGGGTCGCGAACTGCGCTATTACGTCTTCGATATTTTATGGCTGGACGGTCGCGAGGTGACGACGCTGCCCATCGAAGAACGCCAGACGTTGCTGGCTGAGCTGCCGCTGAAAGCGCCAATGCAACGAGTTGAAACACTCAATGACAAAGCACCATGGGAGCGAGCGCAAAAAGAAGGATGGGAAGGCGTCATTGCAAAACGTCGCGGCTCAGTTTACGAGCCACGACGCTCTCCGCATTGGTTGAAGATGAAGTGCGAGCTGGCACAGGAGTTCGTCGTTGGTGGTTTTACCGATCCACAGGGGAAACGAGTCGGTCTCGGTGCATTACTGGTCGGCCATTACGAAGGTGAAGACTTTGTTTTCGCAGGAAAGATAGGAACCGGATTTGACACCAAACTTCTGCTCGATTTGCGCGCTCAGCTCGATCAAATCGAAATAACGAAGACGCCTTTTACAAAAGCGAAAGGCTTGCCGCGTTTGCGCGCACATTGGGTAAAGCCGGAAGTGGTTGTGCAGGTAGGCTTCATTCAGTGGACGGTTCACGGGAAGTTGCGCCATCCACGTCTGCTTCGTGTCCGAACGGACAAAGATGCTCGCGAGGTTGTCAGAGAATAAAGTTCAATCTGAACCTTTTGGTGCCTTTTTGTGGCTTTTCTAGTGCCGGTTAGACCGTCGCGACCTGTCGTTTCGGCGGCTGGATTCATGCGACATTCCCGCGACTACGCCTTTCTTGAAAGGCTTACCTAATGATCCATAAATCTTTCTGCGATTGAGAGGCTTGTCGCTGGCGGCGAGGACGGATTCCTGTTTTGCTTCGTCACTTCCTTCACCCAAACCCAAAAGTTTTTCCGCGAAGTCATAACGAACACCAATGAAGGACAGAAGCATAAAAGCAAATATAGCGACGGCGAAAGCCGGTGCTCGACTTGGCTCAGGTAACAACCAGTCTGGCTTCTCAAGGTCGAAGACTGAATTGTTATTGAACACATTTTCAAAAACGATTCGCCTCGACTTGATTCCAACCGTGGTGCTGACATTCACAGTGTTAACGGATTGCGGAGGGATCGCCAGAGCGAATTCGTTTGCCACCGCCCAGCGGGAGTAATCGACGCGCAGCAGAGCCTCACGGAATTCTTCGGCGCTGCCACAGCGATCCTCAGGATTAAGAGCCATGGCCCGATTCAGGACCAGAGCGATGTCCGGCCCCACCTCTGAATAAACCTGATGCGCAGGAATCAGCGGATCAGGCCTGCCTTCGGCCAGGGCACTTGCCCGCACCATTGCATCGGGAGGTTTGATGCCGGTAAACAGGTGATAGAGCGTCGCCCCGAGCGCGTAGATGTCACTTCTCGGACTTGTACCTAAATCCTGAATCTGTTCCGGCGGAGAATAGCGTCGCGTGAAACCAAAGACACTTCTCCTCGAGTTTAACGACGACTCAGTTGTCTCTGATTTAGCCAACCCAAAATCCAGCAATGCGATTTGACCCGACGCCGTCAATTTCAGATTGTGTGGCTTGATGTCACGGTGAACTATTTGGCGTTCAGGTGAATGAAGGTAAATCAGCGCATCGAGCAATTGGTCCGCCCAGCCGATTACATCCTGACGAGGAAAAGGTCCTTGCTTTTGCGTGATGATGTCAGCGAGGTCGGGGCCTGGAATAAACTGCATCACGATGAACCCTCGATTGGATTCCGTGAAGTAGTCGGTGACTCGCGGCAACGCACGATGGTTGAGTTTGGCCAGTAGCCGCGCCTCGCGAGCGAACTGGCGGCGCAGACGGCGGTCCGTCGAGAAACTCTCTTTCAGCGCCACTGTGATATTCAGCCGTCGATCGACAGCTTCATACACAGCCCCCATACCGCCACTCCCAAGGCGCCGAACGACGCGGTATCGACCTTGCAGAATGGTGCCACGTGGTAAGAAAGACGGCCGAGCGTCGGGGTGCAACGGTTTCTTCATTTGCCTTACTGGCTGGCGACAACGAACCCGCTTTTCAAGCGGGTGTGGGCTGGTTCTTACAAGCGGAGAGACCTTCCGCGCAATAATAAAATCCAGGGAGAGTAACCGTGCTTCTGTGTTGGGAGACTATACTCCACAAGCGCGCACAAGACAATGGTTACAGCATTGCGTGTGAGCCACGAAACCTACGATTTTTTGCATGGTTCTGCATAACTTTTTGATGCTGCCGTCCTCGCTACAGGAGAAATCGTGAACGTTCATGGGCCAGCGCCTCAATTTGCGTCAGGCCGCAACTTTTTCAGAAGTTCGTCGTACGTTTCTCTTAGGAGAGCCATCTAAATCAAGCCGCCTTTGTTAACGGGAAGCGGGCCGAAACGTCTTTAGAATTGACGGAAAGAGATTTTCCGAAAATAGTTGAAACGAACGCCCGGTTTAGCGCACTTACTCTTTGAAAAGGCGGGTGGTCCTTGATAAAGCGAGGAGGGGAAAATTGCTATTGGCCCTCCTTAATCCCCCAGGCGGGCGATCCCGCTTGGGGGCCCCGGGTCAGAACCGCCGGCTGAATATCTATCGGGAGCTGGCCCAAATCGAATCAGGGGAGTTGGTTATGCTGAAAGTACATACGAGAAATCTTGGGAACGTGGCTGTCATTTGTTTGCAAGGGCGGATTGTTAATGGTGAAACGGCGTCCTTGCGTGAAGCGGTAAATTCGCAGTTTAGTGCCAGCGCAGTGGTCCTGGACCTGGCGCGTGTCAGCACCATTGATGCGAGTGGTCTTGGGTTGATGTTGTCACTACGCAAACAGGCCGAGTCAAAAGGTGTCAGCTTCAGGCTGATGAACGTAAATAAATTCGTAAGGCAGGTGTTTGAAATCACCAGGCTCGATTCTGTCTTTGAAATCATCCCCAAGAACGAGCCCCTACCGGCCGTCTCGCGCGCCTGGCCGGCGCGCCTTGAGTGGGCGGCGTGTGCCTAAGTTCACCTAAAATTCGTTAAAGAGAAACCGCGCGACAATCGCGCGGTTTTTTTGTTGTCTTAACCAATTGATCTCTATTGCGGCACGCTACAGTTTACTCACCTTCATATTCTTCAGGGTGCGATCCAGTAGTCCTTGCGCCAGATCGGGCCAACGGCTGTACGCCGAGCCGCCTTCACCCAAGTCGGCAGCCGTGAGGCCCGTATCACTTAGATCTTCCACGTAGATAATCATCAACTCGTTGCGCTTCGCTTCATCAACAAGGTGCACCAGCCGCTGAAACATGAACTCTGTTCCCACCAGGCGAAATCCTTTGCTCGCCAGGAACGCGCGGGCACGGTTGCCGTCAGAATCCGGCCGGCCGAGATTCCCTTTCAAACTGCGCGGATACGCGTCGGCAATAAAGTCAAATCCGCCGGCATTTACTGCCTTCGTTAGTTTGTAGTCATAAGTATGTGTGTTGGTGGGTAAGTATCCTTCGAACTGAATCCAGAAGAATCGTTTCATCCGGCCGTCTTTGTCGGCATCAACAAAGAAATGCTGCTCAGCGTTGGCCACGTCATAAAGTACAAAGCTTTGACTGCCTGCGTACTTGAAAGCTTTATCAAATTCGAGCCGTATAGCTGGGGTGGCTTTTGAAGTCAGCACCTGGCCCGATACCGCCCGCGTAACGGGAGGATTTGTTTGAGCGAAGGCGACCACGAGCAATCCGAGAAGACCGTATACAACGATTACAAACGTCTTAATCATCGGACTCAACACTGCTACTTAGTTTCCTTCAAGTTTTTTCAGATTTTCTCGCGCCGTGGAATTCTGCGGGTTAAGCTCCAGCGACTTCTTATAGTTTTCAATAGCCAACGCTTTCTCGCCGTTTGTCATGTATGCCTCAGCCAGACTGTCGTACACGTTCCAACTTTTTGGGTAGAACTCAACATTCAACTTGAATAAGGCAATTGCTTCGCTGAGTTTATTCTGTTGCAAAAGATTGTAGCCCAAGCCGTTAATCCGATTCTCCTGGATACTGACGTTTTGAGGTGTTTGCTGCTTGATCTTGCGATACCCTTCGACCGCGTCTGAGACCTTGCCGGCCATCAACATCTCAAAAGGAACCAACGTATCGGCAGAGATTCGCCTGGCCTCGCTGCCGCCCCCAGGCAGAATTAATCGAATTGAGGTAAAGCCGGCGGTTGCGTTACCCGCGCCATTGTTCGGCGCGCTACGCACAAATTCGTATTTAACGCTGGAGTTACGGCGAACGAATAAGGTTTCAGAAACAGGAAGGAGCTCGAATTCCTGGTCAGCGGTGGGATATGCCACCAACCGGGTTTTGTTTCCGCTCGTGTCAGTCTTGAGTGTTAAGACGCGATCGGGATTAATCTGATAACGTCCCGTGAAAGTATCCAGCTTCGCCGCATCCAAAGAGATGACTTCGTACGGCGCGGGCAGAAACTCGTCCCAGCCATATTCGCGTGCGACGCCACGAATGACTTCGCGCAGGATTCCTCCGTTGTCAGAATTCACCATGACGGCGACGCCATAACCTTTGTCTCTGCTCACCAACAATTCCGAAGTAAACCCTTCATCTGAGCCGCCGTGTCCGAAATAAACAGCGTTACCGTGCTTTTCGATAAAGAAGCCGAGGCCGACGTCATTCAGCACGCCGGTAGTCATCGTTTCAACTGATTGTTTCGTCAGGATCTTATTTGAGCGACCAGCCAGCGAGAGTTCGATCTCGATGGCAAACTTTGCCAGATCGGTCGGAGTGGTCCACAGGCCGGCCGCGGCCATTTCCGGATAGATGTGTATCTTGCCTTCGACTTCACGTCCGTTTGATCGATATCCGGTGGCTGCTTTCGGACGCCAGTCCGCCGGCAGCGGTTGGCTGTACGTGCTGTTGGTCATGTTGAGAGGTTTAAGAACGGTGTCGCGCGCGATTTCCGGATAAGGCTTTTTCTCGATGTCCATCAATGCCAATTGAGTTATCGTTGTGCCGCCGCCCGAGTAACGAAATTGCGTCCCCGGTTCCAGATCGACGCGCACCGGCGCCGTGTTTGCCGGCGCCGCCCCATCTAACACCTGTTGCAAGGTCGGAAGTTTTTCGGTGATTGCATAACCAGGAAAACCGTGCACGGTTGTGCCCGCGGTATGACTCAGGAGATTTCGCAGCGTCACTTTCTTCTTTGCCGTGAATTCATTGTCGGGAAGTTTCCAGGAAATAAGTTTTTCGTTGATGTCCTGGTCAAGCGACAGCTTTCCCTGCTCGACCTCCTTCATCGCGATTGTCGCGTTGACCGATTTGCTGATCGAGCCTGCCTGAAAAAGTGTCTCGGTAGTCACCGGCTCTTTCGTTTCCATATCTTTCACCCCGTAAGCACGCGCCCAAAGAATCTTGAAGTTCTTAATGACCGCGACACTCAGGCCGGGAATTCGATAAAACTTCAAACGTTCTTCAATCGTCCATCCCGACTCACCTTTGATCAGCACTAATGGGAGGAGCCCTGCTTCGACGTGTTTGATCTGGGCGTCAACACTCGATTGATTCTGGCCAAACGAAACGTTCGGAAGAAGATAGATAACTAAAAGCAGTTTGCACAGACGATATTTCATGGCGAAGCCTCGTCGGAAAAGATCCTTGCGGCGGTGTCCAGGGAAGTTGTCTTCTATCACGACGCACGGTCCGGCGACAAGATTCTCGGAACGCGGCCGCTGCTCGCGTCGCGTATCTTCTTACTAATTTTCTTGCAAGAGTGTGCATAAGTTGTGGCGGCCCGCCGTCCTACGGGCAATTATTTTGTTTCCAAGCTTCCGTAAGTCCTTGCGCTCGAATCCAGACCCGAGCGGGCATGCTCGTTGCTCCAACTCCCCCGGGAAAAGCTTTTCAGTATGGAATCGACACAGTTCTGAGTTCGAAGTGTGATGACCCTGCGAGGGCAACTAACGAAAACCAGTCTTGTCTGAGCCCTTGCCTAATCACAATGCCAGAAATGCTTTTCTAGTTAATACCGTGCGGGGCGAGACGCCCAATTCGTTAAGAGCATGAGCAAACCAAAGGACTAACCGAAAGCAAGTCGCCTGGAGTTTGCGGAAGGAGAGTTTTATGAACAGGATTAAAATATGGCCGCACGCTACGATAATCGCAGTGGTGGTTGCAGTCATCGCCGGTCTGGGTGTGTGGTTCTACGCAAAACATGAACAGACGGTGGAAGCTGAAGCGCTGCCTTACGCCGCGAGGATACAACGCGTTGATGGCGAGGTCGCTTATTGCGATGACCGCAGCGGCAATGATGTCAATGCCCAATGGACTGCCGCCAGGGCCAACCAACCTTTCTCCGAAGGGGATCGGATCTACACGCGCGAGAACGCGCGCGCCTCGATTGCTTTTAGCGGACGCAATTTTGCGCGGCTGGATCCAAACACCTCGCTCGACCTAGTCTCGTTCGGCGACCGCCGCACACAGCTCGCGCTTCGCGACGGTTCAGCCATATTCGACGTCGGGTACTTACAGCCAAATGAATTGTTTGAAGTGGGAACGCCAAACGGCGCGGTCGAATTTGTTCAGCCGGGGCTTTACAACCTCGGTTTCAATCGGAATGGCGCTGTGATCGTTTCCGTTCTAAGCGGCCTGGCGCGAGTAGCTGGTCTTTCCGGGTCCGGGGACATCAATAAAGGCGAGATGCTTACTCTGCTCGGCCAGACGGCGGCCGAGATAGCTCTCTCGAGGTTGAATCGTCAGGACGCCGGATATCTGGTGGATGATTATTACCGTTACCAATATCCGAACTACTACGACGGTCGCTACATTAATTATGACGTTTATCTCAGCGACCCTTACTATTACGATCCCTATCGTCGCGGCACTAGTTACCGTTACGCGAGTTCATACATTCCAGGTCTCTACGATCTGGATTACTACGGCGACTGGCAGAACGTTGGCAGCTATGGTTATGTCTGGCACCCGCGAGTAGATGCCGGCTGGGTTCCTTATCAACAGGGTCAGTGGATCAACAGTTATCCGTATGGGCCCACCTGGGTTTCCAGTGAGCCCTGGGGCTATGCGCCTTATCACTATGGACGTTGGGCCAACGTGAATAACCAGTGGTACTGGATTCCCGATTCAGTAAACACGACACCGGCGTATTCGCCCGCCCTCGTTGCTTTCGTTTCGCTGGACTCGAACCAGATTGGTTGGGTGCCGCTTGGTCCCGGCGACCCTTACGTGCCGCGTTATTACGACGAAAACTGGCAACCACATTATCTGACGCGAACGAATGTGGTGCCCACGCAACTGGTTAATTTCAGCGTACCAAGCGCAGTCACCGTGGTGCCGGTAGATTCGTGGGGTCGCCCCATCGATCGGCACAGTCTGCAAAGAATCGATCAGCAGCGGTTGGCCGGAGTGAGGTCAACGCTCGATCCCTTGACGCTAACTCCGCTGAGAAATGCAGTAATTCACTCAGCCTGGGGACGCGGCAAAATTGATCTGCCGCCGGGTATTGCCAAGAAAATCTACGACACACCGGTAATTGTCGGAAGCGACATTCGTGAATCGAAGTTTCAGAAGGACAGGGCAAAGTGGTTGCGCGTGGAACCGGTGTCCGCCACAGCCAGGAATCAAAAGTTCAAAGTCAGAGACGACCGCCAGCAAGAGCCGCAAGCCGAGACCCGGCGCAAACAGGACATGGGCCGCGTGACCGGGGAAGCGAACAAGGATAATAAGGCCTTGCAGCAACAGACGCGTCAGCTTGAGCAGCAGCAAAGAAAAGATATACGTGAGCAGGAGAAGGCGGCTCGCACTCAGACGCACATTCAGGAAAAAGCCCAGCCCAAACCTCCGACGCAAGTACAGGGAGAACGAGTAGCCAAGCCGGCTAAGCCTGAGGCGAAACCGCAGGCTCAGGGACCGCCAAAGGAACGTAAGCAGAAACCGCCAGACCAGCCCGGCGCACCAGGTGGAAAGGGTCAAGGCGGCGGCAAAGGCAAAGGTAAGAAACCGTAAGCTCGGAGTCTCAGAACATTTGGAGAGAGTTGGGTGAGGGTCTACGGCCGTTAGTCCCTCTCCCCTGACCCCTCTCAACGAAAGAAGGGCGTAAGCCTGCTATCGGGCGAAAGGCCTCTCAATCTCGTACACAAAGTTCTCGACGGTATTTCCGCGCGCGTCGGGTTTGTCTCGCCGCCCAATCCTGACGCCGCCTATCTTTTCCAGGGCTTTCTGCGACCGGAAGTTCGTTGCCCCGATTACGAAAACAACTCTATCGACGAATTTGAAAGCGTGATCCAACATCAACCGCTTCAATTCTCGATTGTATTCTCCGCCCCAGAAAGCGCGGGCCAGGAAAGTCCATCCGACCTCAACCGAGCTGTCCTGAGGATCAAATCCAAAGTAACGTGACGAACCAATAGTCTTTCGCGTCTTTCGGTCGATTACCACAAAGGCGCTGCCTGTTTCCAACGCTTCTCGAAAGAATTCTCGAAAGACCTTTTCCTCATAACGATCTTGCGCCGGATGCTGCTCCCAAATCAGCGGATCTGAAGCCACCGCAAACAAGCTTTCCCAATCTTCCGGCCCCAGCGGCCTGAGTTCAATCAACTCGCCCACCAAACAAGGTTGCGGATCAAAAACTCTCGCATTCATCCATCTTACATCGAACTACGACGGGGGAAGGAGACTACTTCTCCCGATACAACTCCGGAAGTTGTTTGCGCAGGTTCACCAGCTTCGGAAGGTCGTTATACACGATGTAGGGTTCGTTCGGGTGGTTTGCCAGATAGTTCTGGTGATAGCTCTCTGCTTCAAAGAACGAGTTCAAGGGCACTACCTGAGTCACGATCTTCTGCGAAAAAACTTTGGCCTGGTTTAGTTGCGCGATGTAACTCTCGGCAATGCGCTTTTGCTCTTCGTTCTTATAGAAGATCGCCGAGCGATATTGCGTGCCGATGTCTGGACCCTGCCGATTCAATTCCGTCGGATCATGCGCCACGGCGAAGAAGACTTTGAGCAGCTGGCCGTAGGTTATCTGAGATGGATCGTAAGTGATTTGCACCGACTCGGCATGACCGGT
>Ga0126375_10000222_pt1 | contig 13940 bp, 17 predicted proteins | sample PanSoiMetPlot_14_FD_109577 | JGI IMG/M metagenome (GOLD analysis project Ga0126375, IMG submission 109577) | Tropical forest soil microbial communities from Panama - MetaG Plot_14 | ecosystem: Environmental > Terrestrial > Soil > Tropical forest | place: Panama | collected 2016-02-17 | reverse complement strand
TGTTGTCCAACGAGCCAGAAACAATCCTTCTCCCATCAGGGGAGAAAGCAACAGAGAGGACCGAAGAAGCGTGTCCCGTCATAGTAAGTAGTCCCATATCCCACGAAACACCACCCTTGCTTTTTTAGTTGTGGCATGGCATCCATTGTGTGCATTGGTATACGGGAGATCAAGGAATCCAGTGGGACCAACAAAAGGCCACTTACGTATATGTGTAATGCAGCTTCTGAGATGATATATATGAAAGTTCTTGTAAATTGGACATGAGGTTCGTCATTGCGGCATTCATCAGGAAATCGGGGAGACACTGGTATTTTCAGTCGGAGTTGATAACCGGCAATCAGAATACCAGTGGCTGATAATCATATAGCAGGCCTGACCGCCAAATGCTAGTATTTGAACCATTGTTCTACGTTTACAACTAGCTTGTAATTGTTGTGCAGAACGGTCATGTTTTATTATACTGGCAGAGAGGTGAAAAAGTGTTATCATTGCCTGGCAGAATTTTGGCAAGCTGGCCATGCTTTATACCTCAGGCCTCAGTCTCCGGATTGTTAAAAGTGTTATCATTGCCAAGAGGAATTGTGGCAAGCTAGTCATGTCTTAAACTTCAGTCTCCGTATTGGATGGACTGTTCCACCTTTATAACTAGCTGGTTGTTTTTTATAATACTGTACGGTCTTTGTTCGTTTCGCTGTGCTAGTTATTGCGGTTCCAAAAACATGTAATGTTATGTAGCATCTATGGAAATATTTGGGGAAGACCAGTCGTAGCTGCATACTAATCCTGAACAACAAAAACAAGAATCAGCCATGAGTGAGAACATATGTGGACAAGCCGCCAACACTGTGACCCGCTGGATATTTCATTCCATGTATTTCACTTGTCAGATTCCTTTTAATATATCTAATTTTCCTATTTTTTTTTCTTATTCCAGTGTAACGTCTAATGATTGAGCTATGTTCCCTTATGCTACCTGCGATCTACTCTTGCCACCAGCGCAACGCTCGCAAACTACTCCCACCCCAGGACCGATGGTAGAGGCAGCGAAGACATATCGTGGTTCCCAAAACCTAAGCAAGGTTATTCGAGGCGATCGGAGAACTGAAGGCGACGACGATCAAAGTTGGTGGATTATGTGCAGAACTGGAAACGGGGTAGGCAAATATTGACAACTGACAGGAGCGAACTATATGCAATACAGGAGCACTTTAGCGGGTTGCTAGACATACAGAGTCATCGAAGGCAGTGGAAATTTCGGAAAACGCGTCGTAGACAGACGATCCCAAGTCATGACTATCAATCTGATAGCGGTCGGGGCACATTAGAGAGAAAGAGATGGGCCTCAATGTATGATATCGCAGGCAAGTCCCGCATATGTGCGGTGCACATTCTAGACTATTCGCCAGGCCATTCAATAGGCAACCAGCATCGATGTATTAGAAATCGTCAGAACAAAACGATCACGCAGCATGTCTTTTACGCCGCTGGTTCTCGGTTTTCAGAAATAAAGTAAGAAAGTCCTTCGTAGCCCAATTGTCCTTGTACTTTTTAAGCAAAGGGAATTTTCTTTTAGCCTGTAGGAATACATCACGATCCCGTTGAGTTGAATGTGAGAAAAACTCACCTCGTCTATCAGAGTTTTACAAGCTGTTGGATCTTGCAACGTTAAAGGCTTATCGAGTTCAAGATGGTTGTTGGCCAACATCTTTATATATTTCTGTATAAACTTGAGTCATTATTTCATAATAAGCAGGTAGGACCGCACATCGATCTCGGAATAAAGTCCACCCTCCAGGTTGAGCGCCTCATCTAGATAATACCCTTTCGAACGATTAAGCTTCCCAGGTGGCTTCGGTATGAGTTGATGCAGCGGAATGGGAGGGTCATCGAGTTCGGATGGTCTTAGTGGTGTTCGGGATGAAGGATCCCACGCAGGGGTTCCACCAAAAATGACCTGTGGGGGAAGAGGAGTGGAAGGGACTAGAGGTACTGGAGACGGAAGAATGGGCACTGAATCTGATGTCTCAACTGAGCCCCTTGCGGCTTGAGCTGGGAAAAAAATGTCGGCCCACTTAACCTGAGGTTCACCTCTGAAGAACATCTCAGAATTAAGATTGTGGCCCATAACTGAATACACATACTGACGAAGAGCCAGGTACTTGGCTTCAAAGACTTGGTTTTGTGCAAGAGCCTCCAATTCCACCGAGAATCTTGGTGGCCTAAGGTGGTCATAGGCCTGGCGGACGATGCCGTGGTAACCTGACAGATGGTGTTTGCCCGAAACTGTCACCCTTAAGCCTATGGCTGGATGCCTGCCGAATTGGCTACGCGAAAAAAAATTGGGTCCACCTGTCCAGGCTACATTGTAGAGGGCATCGGTGAGGCGTAGTTCTACTGTGATCTATAAGATACTGTTGAGCGACCATCAATGAGAATCATTTGGTCTTAAAACTGACATCCGGAGAGTTCCAAACAGAGGTTTCCCTGATCGTGACGTGTTGATCATCAACGGCTACCACCTCACCGGCAATCCCCGCATGTGGTCCCGAAATAACGCGGAGGTGGGTCCCAACCGGAGGGCAGACGCTTTCGCTGGAGATCAGTCATCCTGCACTCGGATAGTAGTGAAATTGACACACAGAGGTAGAAGGTTTAAGGCTTGGATCGTCACCCGGCTCTGCACCGACTCCAATTCCACTTGGAAGTTACCGACGCCATCATCGCTGAAGTCTACAAACCCTCGTATAACACCGCGTTGACCCATGAAATCATGTTCGCCTATGACAACAACTTTCGCTGCAAGGGAAGGGTCAAAAGATGTTTGAGGTGTCGAAATGTTGGAATGGGGAAAAAAGGGAGACTCGATGGGCCGATCGTAGTTCCTGACAAGGTATGCTGACAATGTAATCTGAAAGAAACAGCCATAGATAAAATAAAGTCGTGAAGGTTCAGAAACTCACTTTTTCAGGTAGGCCAGCCCTCACCGCAGGTGTCCCATAGTTACCAGGCCTGACCAAAACATCCTCATATACGTTCCCTTTAGCTTGAATCGAAGCATCATCAATGAATGTTACAAGATCTGTACTAACACCTCGTTCAACATTGATAATCCCGCCAAATTTCCCAACGTTGGCCCCGGCAATAACCTGAATATAATCCCCTACACAAAAATACATCCGCACACTGGTGACTGGGACTTCTATTAGAGTTTCTGAGGATTCAGAAACACATTTCACAACTCCCCCGCCGGCTTCTAAAACATTCCCGATTAATCCCGCTTGTTCTCCTGATGTGATATGAATGCGATTGCCTGGTAACACACTCGATGTAGCCAGTTCTGACCATGCCCTAACCATGATAGGGATTTCAATAGCCTCAGATCGACTAAAAACTTCGAGTTCAGCCGCGGACGGAGATGGAGACGCAGCTCGAAGTTTTTCTAATGGGAAAGATAACTCAATGAGGCCATTGTGATAGACCTTCCTGTGATACCTGACTCGTCCGCCATCGAGTTGTTCCAAATTCGAAGCTACGTGTTCGGGATTAAATAGGCGAGGTGGAAGGCGGCATCGGGCGATCTTTTTACGTTTTCCTTTGTGGCTTTCATCCTCATTTGATGAGACCCGAGGGACAAGAAGGACAACCGCCCTTTTTGAGACCAGATCGACGTTCAAAACGTGCGCCAAGTCATTGCGATACTTTCCCTTGCCGTACACTCGTACCCAATGACCTATGTCATTGATAGAGCACCTGGGATTGACCAATGCATCCCATTCCTCAACAGGAATACACTGATATGTTTGATGGACGTTTACGCCTGCCACTCCTTGAATTGCGTTCGTGACATCTGAAAGACTCCGCGCCTGGATGTAGACGGAACCACGGAGGAAAGTCGAGCGCTCAAAAGCTGTTAATAGCTTTGGACGTATGATAGAGACAATCGCCGCCTCCTGCCCCATCTGCGTCGCGTATGAGAGTTGATGGATGAGCGAGAACCTTAACTTTACTCACTGGCACAGTCAATCGCCAAAGGGGGACGTCATGATTTAACTCTATACTCGCTTGTAGTACGTGTAACTCGGGCAACCTTTCCATTCTAGCAGCGGCACGCGCCGTGTACTTCTCAGCAAGGGCAGTGGCATTTATAAACCATTCCTGTGAGCTCTCGTGACGCGAGACAAGGCGCTCGCTTCTATATGGACGATCTGACGAAAGAGGATGGTAAAATACAAGCATCACCTCAGTAGATATTGGATAAAGACCTTTGTCTGGCGGAGGGTCATCATGATGTTCGTCGTCGTACTCTGCACCCTCACCCTCACCCTCGTCCTCCGAGTCGTCCTCATCCTCATCCTCCCAGTCATCCTCATCCTCCTCAGCTGCCTGATCATCTATGAACGGATTGCGTGGCACAGCTGACATTGACTCGGATGACTTAGCTTAAAGTTGTCAATGATCAACGACCTCCTCACCTGCAGTCTGCGCCTCTTCTCCCTAGATCTGTGCTGAGTATCCATTTATAAACGACGATGTAGAGTAGCCGGCCTGTATGATAAGAACGCAGTTCGTCAGTGCACATCCGAAAAGACTAAGTACAGTAGCTAGTAGTGCAATTGCGTGGCAAGCGGCTGATACTACTAGTAGTGCAGCCGCAATGATTTTTTCATATTTTTGCGATGTCGCGAGACCCGTTCACCGCAGGTATGCACATTAACATTGCTTTCCTAGTCACTGTGCTACTTCTAGTACATACCGTTTCAATTTAAATAGTGTGGTTGATATCATATGCCAAGTTTGGGACTTAAATACAAAGGTCACGTTCCTCTCACCCAAGAAAGGAAATTGAGTTCAAGTTAAGAACTTGAAGCTCGAGTACTTGAATTTGTGGACATAATTTCTGTCAGCAAAATCTGGACATGCTTATTTGTGCCTAAGTTCAGTTGTTAATATTCACTAAGTACATGTAAGTCAAACTATTATTCAGAGGAATTACTAATGGATAGTTGGTAACACTAATCGGAATTTAAGTGTGAATCAAGACCCCTGCAAGTGCAGAACGAACTCGGTGCTATCATCAATAAATTCTTGTGATCCGAAAGCGTATGACCATCCTCAACGTGAGCGTCTTCACGAAGATCTGCCACATACCGCCAGAGACAAAGGACAAGGTAAAGAATGGACTCCTTCTGAATATCGAGAGGTCGAACGTCCTCGAGCTGTTTCTCAAAAAGGTCAGTCAACGTTCATTGGCGGGACACCCTCGTCCTTGTCTTCATCTTCATGATGTCAATGATGTCCGGAAACTCGATTGTCTCGCCTAAGAGAGTTCTGGATATTATAGCCGGACAATGTTTGACCATCCACGAGCAGCTTGTGAGCAAAGAGAAAGCACTATAGTCTGGAGAGGACCTGAAATCTAAAGGTTAGACACTATTACATAGACATGAACATGAATTTAGTAGGCTTCGCTACTAATGTTTTTGTCACTTGCCGGCATGGTTATTCATTACATTCCTCCTCTTTTCAATCCGGCCTCGCACATCGCATCTCGGGTGACACGCACGCTGATTCGGCGAAACATTCGCCATGCGCTTCGTCTTCATAAAGGCCGCATTCAACAAGTGATCGGGCGAGAATATTTTAAAGTCGTGTTGATGTAGTGTATAGTTTATTCCGGCTTCACTGGTCTTCTCACTTCACGCTTAGGGGGCCGCTGCACAATTCATCTTCAGAATCGGAATTACATTGGACAGTCCGGCTTTTCAACTGCGGGTCTGCATTTGCGACTATGCATGTGTTTGCACACAGACGACGGTCGGATTTCTTCAGGAATGGGGGACGCTGGAGTGTTGGAGGGACGCGGAGGCTTAATTTTCGTAGGTGTCGAGTGATTTAGGTTACGGGGGGGACCAGGGGAGGTTTGATCTACGTAAATGTCATGGAATTTAGGGTGCAGTGTTATTGAGGGAAATGCAAGTGGAACACGGAGTACAGTGAAGGGGGGACTCTTCTATCCTAACTGGGAAAGAAATGTCCAGCAGGGACAAAAATGGAGAGGCAGTTCCACCTAGCATTGTCGCGCTGAATTTAGAACCGGACAGTGATGACCGAGGCAGGTCCACTTCCAGCGTCGTCCGCTCGCCATCGATGCTGGGTACGAATTCGGGGCACATGGCAAGCAGGAGAGTGGTTGAGTTGAACAAGGCAAATTGATTACTTGCCTGTCTGTATGACCAGTCTCAATTTGGGACGTAGCGAAAGTCAAACGGTCGGCGGTGGACCATCGTGCAGGTGAAAAGCCAGTCATTCAAGTCAAGACAGGGCCCATCTTGTAGAGTTCAGTGATTTAGGGGAAAGGATTTCAATCATGGTAGTCATCGAATGTGCCCACTGGACCGTACATATCATCCATGGCAACAAGTTGCTCATCATCCTCATCATCATCACAGTCAATTTGTGGCTCATCCTCCCTGTCATCCTCCTCTCCTAAATCATCCTCTCGATCTTCAAGGCCAAGCTCTGGATTGTCCACATCAAAATCATTGCCATCCTCTGGATTGTCCACATCAAAATCATTGCCATCCTCTAGGGCGTTGATGCCAACAGAATTGTCCGTCGTTACATCAGGGGCCTGCACTGAAGTAGTAGTTATATTTGCAGTCCCCTGACCATGACTATAGACATGCCCGATTCCTAAGCCCCAATGGTAGCGTACGACCATGTCACGGTCAACGAATCTAAGTCCAGTCAGCCTAGTGTCATTAAAGATCAAGGGCCACGGCACACCTATCAATATAGTAGCGAATCCAGTCTTGTGCGTCTTTGGCAATACGGGAAAGACCAATTCCATCTATGTGAAGTTTCCTGCTTGCAAAGGCCGGAATAATATGGCAGCCACGTAGGACATCTCTTGGATCTACAAACCCAAATGCACCTTCCATTGCCATGGGCGGGAAAAACACGGAATCAAGTTTAAGGTCATCCCATTTAATAGATCGGCTTCCATTATAATTGAACCATCGCACCCATAAAAAGTCAATTCTTCGCGCATCGTAGTCTAGCATGCCCTCTCCAGTATAGATTACATTAACGTGGTAGATGCCGAGCACACGTGCGTACAGGAAGGGATGGTCGGAGGAAGTGCCGGCATCGCTGGTTTTCGCTAGTAGCATTATATCACGATGTGAGCTGCCAGGGTTGATGACATCCTGGGCTCTTCTGACATCATAGGTGGTGTAATTAAATCTGGCAATGTTGTGGCGGTACATGCGGTCATGTTTGAAAAAAACCGAATCATGTTCATGTGGATTGGCTCCTTGCATGGAAGCTGGTGCCAATCCGGCTTGTGGAAGGTGGCAGGAGGAATCAGAAGCGGCCTCCTTCCAAAGTATGTCCCGGATACGTGGTAGTATGTGCTCTTTCAGCTTTGGCACGAAGTCCTGGTCAAATGATAAGCATAGCTTTCTACAAACAAATGATACCTTTACCTTGATGGATGGATCACCGGCATGCCTTTGAAGGAAAATAGGGATGCTTTCGGACAATTTTTGCGATTTCCCAATAGCATGATGCATGTCCGGCGTAGCAGCAACATCTTCACTGAGCGGCATTCCAGCCATCTGATTCCGTGCACGAATGTAGCGTAGGCGGGTCTGACGACGCTCTATTTGTGTCAATTGTTTGACGAATTGCTTGCGACTCGTGCGTTTGTATCTGGACTTAGGTGATCGATGCTCAAGTTCTCCCTGTAAATAGTACATATGGGTAAGCAGAAACTGAATACGGTGAATGCATCACAAACGGGTTCTGTCGAGTAGGAGTCCGTGGTGCCATACTTGCGTATTGTAGCAACATAGTCACCGAGGGAATGAAATTTATACGTGTTGAGATTAAGCGTCTTGGGAAGCCTTGCATTGCCATTGCTTTGCGAGTTACTCGGACTTGCTCCTTCAGAAGCCGTGAAATCCTCCGTTTGGCGACGTAAACGAGCAGCAAACTCTCTATGAAGTTCCTTGGTGACGAAAGCAGAGCGTGTCTGCTCGCCAAAAGCACGAAGTTTCTCGCCGAGAGACGTAGTTACTTGATCCAAAATCTCTAGCGTGTAGTCGTGATGCATACGTAGTTTTGCTAAGCCATGCCAATGAGCCATGACAAAAAGTAGTTCCAAAACGGCTTGGTTATGTGGTTCCGGAAGGAGTCCGTCAAAAACAGGGATAGCGGACTAATTGAGGAGGACGTGAGTAACATGAGTCTGAATTGCACTCGCTCGAATACAGGACAAACCTGTAGAAGATTCTCAAAATCGTGTGCAGCCATTTTTTTCATTTCGGAGCAATTTCTTGAGAAACGGCGGATCGTGTCCTTTCCAAACGATGGTATCTCCCGATAACTATGATCATGTCATATAAAGGACGGCAGGTATAGAGGCTAACTGACCGATGATCTAATTCAGTGACAAGGCCGCCATCGATGGACTCGAGAATCCGAATGAGGTGAATGAAAAGCGCCTTCCAAACACCTAACTCGACTTCATGCATCAGATCTGGATGCATTATTGAAAACACGTCGAAGCCAAGAGGTGACAGGCGGTCGGAAAAGGCATTCTATCATTTCTCAGACTAGGCTTTGACCAAAAAAATATAGGAAATATAGGAACGTGACTTACAATAGTCGGGACTTGCGACGTCTGCTTAAGCAAGTTCTCGATGGTTTTGCTGTCAACCGAAATGTTCTTCTCATAGATGAGCCTCCTGGCAGCAAAGACCCTACCACGGGATTGAGCATCATCTTTACGAGGCATCGTTACTCGCTCCATCCTATCTGACACCATCCCTAGGTTATGGACACGATCGAGTGGAATCAGGCAGCGTGGGCAAGGGCATTTGCCGCGATTTCGAATTGAAACTATCAAAATTCTGTTAATCTTCATGTGTAAGTGAAAGCTAAAGAGGGACGTGAGGGAGACAATTTACTTCTCTTTGTAGTCCGCAGAATATGAGAATGCTCTGGGATAAAATCGACGCTTGACCCTATCCGGGCAGAGAATCACTATACCATGCTTCCAGGCTTCCATAAAATCGTCATCTAATAGTATCATCCACTGTTCCTGCATTAGCTCACGGCAACAGTGAGCCATAAATGCAGCACTAGGGGCTTTCCTGCCAGCAGTCTGCTCAGTAGCAAACTCTTTAAAAGAGTCTGGAAACTATTATAAAATTGATCAAACTAAGGCACGGGAATATAGCAAAAACTGTACCTACATGTTGAAAGTAGGCAATGTGTTCACATAAGTGGCACGATGGCCTACACCGGTGATATTTGGATTCGTTCCCGAAAAACATGTAGAGTGGCCATAGTTTGGCATCGCCGAATGATGTAAGATGGGTAACATCCGACCAGAACATCAAAGCGACGACAACCCGAGGAAGATCGCAACCAGGCTCTCTGGGCGAATCTTGTAGTTCCTTGTGTGCGTCTATGAAAGCAGGCGAGGTGTATAATTCGCCCTGGACTCGAACCGGATCCTGATCGATCGCCCGTTGCCAATTCAGTTCGTAAGGCTCAAAGTGAAACAAGTGCGACTCGTGTAGACTGAACAGTTTGTTTTTAATGACAGAAACTAGGTTCCTGTGATAGAAATTTCCCAACACGAAGTCCTGCGGGCCAGCAAAAGGATCACGAGGCACTCCACGATGAAGTTGATATGGCACAGAAATATTGACAGCAGTCCGCATCCAACCAGCATGTTCATCCATCCACTCCCATTCATCCTCCGAAGCTAACTGCTCGTTGATCTTATGCCATTCGGCGTCCTTGACATCTGCTGGCTGAAAAGCCGGGTTGCCGACAATTTCCAGCAACCGTTTGAAACTCTCTTGCGACTTCTGTACTCCGTCATTCCAGTACCAATCACCCAAAAGGAACGCGTTACGATTTGGATACGGATAAAATGAGTCTGAATAATCAGCACGAGTGCTAATATTATATGGGTCTCGCACTGAAACTTGGTCCTCGGGATCGTGTGATGGGATGTCTTCAGAGGAATATCTGCGTGACAATCCAAATATGTTCCGAGGAGTGACAATATGGCGGAGGCGAGATATGGTACGTGCGGTCAGTGACGGACGCTCGCGTTCGGATCCCTCAGGTTGATCCGCCGAGATATGCGAAGATCCGATGAGAGATGGGGCGGCTTGAAGCGTGGTTGCTGATTGAAGAGGCAGTAGTGGCTGGGGAAGCGTGTCTCTGAATCGTAAGGGTAGCTGACGATTAGTCCTTTGGGTCCATGACCTACGTTCCAGCAACGACATGTGACTATCGTCTTCTACCGGTGCAGGATCTACATCATTATGGAGGTCTTCGGACATCAGCTTACATTAACCAGGTATGAATTAATTTTCCTAGATTCGCATGGGAACAATAACAAACCTGCGGGGTGTCTTGCATCATTGGTGAGGGCGCACGCACCAGGCCAGTAATAGTTGATGAAGATTGAGGGTCTGTAGCACCCAGTCGACGTTGCTTCCTTCCGACCCATGCCTGTTTTGCTTTGTCCAACACACTAGAAAGGCGTTTCTTGGATTTCTGACATGTTCGTCTGTGTTTAGCCAAGGCACTTGGCTGGGTAAACGATCGGCCGCATTGACAATGATTCTCCGACTCAATCCATGTGTGCTCCATGCTCGAAGTTGAGTGGAGGGATGAACCCTGGTAGATCACGATTAACTTTGTTAGGTCACCTGATTGAGGTCATGTGACTTACATGACCGCCAGTCGTAATCGGAGTTGGTTTTCTGCATGGGAAGAAAGCGTAAGTCAGACAGTAAGTCATGGTTTAAACCAATGCGACTTATCTTGTTTAAATCATGGCCTGTATTGTAAAGTCTTAATGAAACTTGGAAGCCGTTTTTACTGAGAGACAGGCATTTCAGGAAACAAAATGGTTTATATTGTGTGTAATACGCGGAATCTACCGGTACAAAGTCTGTAGAGCAAATCAAATGATTTAGTAAAGTTCAATTTTCGTCACCCGAACCAGATGTCCCATCCGCCGACATTGACAGGCTCTTAACCCTGAATGAAATTGAGGTCATTTGAAAGAGAGGAAATAAAATATGACTCACAGAGTTTCACCAAATTTTGCGGACTCCTTACATTTCAACCAGAGAATCATAAGCCTCTCTTGCTTGGCGAGGATGAATGCATTCAAATTGGTGAGGGCCCCTTGATCATACACATCGAACCCCGGCAGCTTGACGTGGTTCTTCATAAGTGCCCGATCACGAAGCTCTCTCAAACGATGGTATAACTGGGTAGTGATAACAAGTCAGCAAAGGCTTGAAAGTTGATGCTTGAATACATACCGAAATAGCACTTATGTAAAACGCATTTCGAGGGGTATGCGTAAACATGTTGATTCCATAATAATCAAGTAGCTTAGGATATCGTGTATGGAGGAGATAAACATGCCAACCAATGGACGTTTTGCAGGCGTAAAAGGACTTGAGCACAAGGCGCCATACACGAGAATCGCAAAGATGACCTTGCTAAGACAAAAATAAGGTACTTGAGTTAAAAACAAAAAACAACTCACGTTTGACCTAAGGTCGTGAAGAAACACCCATTCCCACGTGAGCGAGTTAAACACCTCGTTCGCATCAAGGTGAACATCCTGGAGCCAAAATATGTGACCGAGCTTCCTGCCATCTCGTCGGACGATATCGTGAAATTCAATAAGGGCGTCGATAGCCCACTGCACGATGGATGACATGTAATGAAGGGCCTCTACATCAAAATGAATATAAGGCTAAATCAAAAAAGGACACCCGATGTGCCTACCTAAATCTTTTTCGTGGAGGGCATGGCCATTCTCCTGCATCGCGTGGAATATCATCACGATGGCGAGAGGTGTGTACCGAGCCATGATGGGCCGTAGGTGGGAATCTCCCCCATCCAACGGAATGATAGGTTCTATATAATACGCCGCAGTTATAGCGAGGTAGATGATATCGTGAAGGGGTTCCTTCCACGCAGGATACCGTCTACAGAAATCTGATTTTGAAGCAGGAGCCGGAGGCGCAAATTGCGAAAGAGCGGTAAGGATCTGGACGTAGTTCGAAACAGGATCTAACTTGGTGAGTTCTGAAGCGAGAGCTTCCGGAACGGGGCTGAGGGGAATCGCACCCAACGATTCATCCGCTTGAGCAGTGTGGAGTGAAGTCCCTGTGGAACTGGAAAGTGATTGGATGGAGAAATTGTCGAAATCGAAGGTAAGCGGTTCGAAATCGATGTATGTGCTGAAGTCGAGTCCTGCCGACTCCTGTAGAGGCGGAAAATCACCGAGGAATCCATTGAGGTTCTCAATAACATCGTTGAGATTAGCTGACATGACTTGCTAAATCTGAGAAGGGACACACACCTCTGGTTTAAATGTTCTTCAAGCTCGTGGGAGATCGATTCAAGTCGGTGGTCCGGATCTTGATCACAGCAACACACGTACTAGTATATGCCGCCGTGCCTCGGACTCGTTAGTGAAGATCGATAAAAGAACGGATGAACATTACCTGTGAAATCTTCCTATTCACTGATCAGGGTCCATTTGAGACCATGTCCGACACGCCAACCTCAACTCGGATGCTTGCTCTATTATCATGATGATGCGTCACAAACCTTTGCCCTTGATCATCGAGCCCTCTTCCTCGCTAACTCGTTCACGCCCTTTTCGCATATCCTCTTTCAGTTAGCCTCCCATCCCACCCTCTTATGTATGATTTGTTTCTTATCGCATTCTATTTTGGACAATCATCTGTACAGCGGATTTTTTTTTATAGTTTCTTTTCTGGAGAGTTGTACCTTCATGTATTTACAACGGAGAAATGTGTTCTTCTGGGCCTTAGAAGAGTCGCCGCACCGCTTCAACGTGCATGATGATCGTTAAAGAAAGAAGAAGCCGATCACGTGCCAGGGTTGCATTTTTTTTGTACTGTCGTCACGCTCCTCTCACCGTCGGCGGACCGTCATGGATGATAGTACGTTCGAGTCACGGCAAGGATATGTGATGTCTCTGACGGTCAATTTTCCAGTAAGTGTGATGTCCTACCGCGGCCATCAATCCTAGACAAGATCCACTGGGTCATAGTGAGCTCGTGTTCTCAAACGTGAGACTTCACAGGCCACCAAAAAATTTGAAATATGCCATTTTAGAGAGAACTGGCCAATCCGAAAGGCTTTCCTGGAAGCACACCTTAAAAACGGCATGCAGCTGTAGCCCAATGATTTCCTTAGTCCACAACACTGTTAGCCCACTTACGAAATATATCTCACAACCTGCTGACACTGGTGCTTGAAGCTTCATGAACTGTCTACAATTGAATGGCAAACCTACAAGTTTATTGGTATTCTTACATACATTATGAATAGCATTTCTTTCTCAAGTGGTACTACATCAGTGGTGAGGGTTGATATCGTCAGAATCAGAACAAGATGAACAGGAGCTATGGCATTCATTGTATGGAGAGGAAGAAACGCCCGGATTCGAAGTGGTATCCTTTTCCGCAAAATACTTTTCCCAAGCGCATGCATTCTGCTCGACCGCCTGGAGTTCCCTTTCTGCATCCGAGAGTTCTTGACGCAAAACTTCTAATTGTTGCTCGCACACTTGCACCCGACGCTCCGCTGCCTCCTTGGCAGCTGTTTGTCGTACCCTCCTGTCAAAAGCTATTTCCGCGATAGAGGTGAGACTTGGCTTTCGTCGCAGGTCCTCTGGTGATTGCCATCTGAAGGGTTCCACTTCGACTCATTGAACCAGCTAATCATCACAACGAGTGTGAATATCTAACATAAGAAACAAGGTAACTCCACGGACCAAATTGTCTCCCAAGCCTTGGCTAGCATACATGTTCTCCAGGTTGACTGTGTTGGATGTCGGATGACTTATA
>Ga0126375_10000221_pt1 | contig 13942 bp, 15 predicted proteins | sample PanSoiMetPlot_14_FD_109577 | JGI IMG/M metagenome (GOLD analysis project Ga0126375, IMG submission 109577) | Tropical forest soil microbial communities from Panama - MetaG Plot_14 | ecosystem: Environmental > Terrestrial > Soil > Tropical forest | place: Panama | collected 2016-02-17 | reverse complement strand
AGCAGGAGCTTGTCGATGAACGCGTAGATCGCTCCAGAGGATCCGACTCCGAGGGCGAGGGCGAGGACCGCCGCGGCGGCGAGAAGCGGAGTGCGCGACAAGGAGCGCAGGGCCGTACGCGCGTCCTGGAGCACGGCGTCCAAAGCTCACTCCGTCCGCAGCGCGATGACCGGATCGACCCGCGTGGCGCGCCGCGCAGGCAGCCAGCTGGCCACGAGCGCCACCGCGGTCAGCAGGCCCGAGATGGCCGCGTAGGTGAGCGGGTCGCGGGACCCCACTCCGTAGAGCTGGGAAGACAACAGCCGCGCGCCCGCCATCGCGCCGCACAGCCCGAGTGCGACGCCCGCCGCGGCCAGCTTCAAAGCGCCCCACATCACCATCCGCAGCACGTCGCGCCGCTGCGCGCCGATGGCGATGCGGACGCCGATCTCGCGCGTGCGCTGCGTCACTCCGTAGGCGGTCACGCCGTAGATGCCCAGGGCCGAGAGGACGAGCGCGAGCGCCGCAAACACCCCGAGCAGCTGCAGGGGAAAGCGCCGCGGCGCCAGCGCGCCCGCGATCCGCTGCTCGAAGGGGGCCACCCAGTCGGCCGGCTGCGAGCGGTCGAGATCCATCAGCGCGGCCTGGACGGACTGCGCCAGCGCCTCGGACTGCCCCCCTTGGGCGCGGACCATCAGGGTCATGCGCGGGGTTGCGAGCTGCGCCTGCGGAACGAAGAGCATGGGCGGAGTGGGCGCCTCGAGGCCCAGGTCGTGCGAGTCTCCGACCACGCCCGCGATCGAGCGCGGCTTGCCTCGCTTGTCGCCGAGACGGATCCTGCGCCCGATCACGTCCTGGCCGGGGAAGAACCGGCGCACCCACGCCTCGTTGACGAGGATCACCAGCGGAGCCTTCGCGTCGTCGGTCTCGGACAGGTCGCGGCCCTGGCGGATCGGAATGCGCATCGCGCGGAAGTATCCCGGCGTCACCTGCCGGAGCTGGTCGTCCGGAGACTCGCCCGGCTTCGGCTCGTACCCTTCGATGTCGTAGCTCCAGTCGCCGATGCCTTCGAGCGGCGCTCCGCCGATCGCTCCGGCGGAATCGACCCCCGGGAGCGCCGAGATGCGGCGCACCGCTTCCGACCAGTACCGCACACGGGCCTCGTCCCCCTCGTAGGCGCTGCCCCCCAACGTGACCCGGGCGGAAAGGACGCCGCTCGGATCGAACCCGGGCCGCACGCGCAACACCTCGGCGAAGCTGCGCAGGAGCAGCCCCGCCCCGGCCAGCAGCATGAGCGAAAGCGCGAACTGGCCGACCACCAAGGCGCGGCGGAGCCTGCCCCGCGAGGGCCCCGCGGTTCCCGGACCGCCGTCCTTGAGCGCGTCGACCAGGTTGCTGCGGGTCGCGTGCAGCGCCGGGGCAAGCCCGAACAGGATGGTGGTGAGGGCGGTCAAGGCGGCGGCGAAGCCCAGGACGGCGCGGTCGAGCCGCACGTCGGTGAGGTGCCGGATGGCGGCCGGAGCGGCGGCCAGCATCAGGTCGAGCGACCAGGCGGAGAAGAGGACGCCGCAGACGGTCCCGCACGCGGCGAGGAGCGCGCTTTCGGTGAGCAGCTGGCGGACGAGTCTTCCGCGCGGCGCGCCCAGCGCGCTGCGCACGGCGAACTCGCGGCTGCGCGCTGCGCCGCGGGCCAGCATCAGATTTGCCACGTTGGCGCACGCGATGAGCAGCACCAGGAACACGGCGCCGAACAACAGGAGCAGCGGCTGCCGCGCCGATCCGACGAACCGGTCGCGCAGCGGCGTCAGCGTCAGGTGCCATCCGCCGCTCGGGTGGTACCAGTCGGGGTTCGCCTTGCGCACGTCGGCAGAGAACTGAGCGATTTCGCGGGAAGCTGCCGCGAACGAAACGCCGGGAGCCAGGCGCGCCACGGCATCGAGGGACCGTGAGCCGCGCTGCTGGAGCGCTTCGGGGGTGAAGCCGAACGGCAGGTAGAATTCGTGCGGCTGCTCCCAGAGAAACGACGCGGGCAGGATGCCGACGATCGTTCGGGGCCGTCCTTCCAGGGTGACGGTCTGGCCCACGACCGACGGGTCGGAGCCGTACCGCTTCTGCCACGCCGCCCAGGAAAGGAGCGCCACGTCGTCCTGGCCCTTGCGGTCTTCCTCCACGGTGAAGTTTCGCCCGTAGACGGGCCGGACGCCGAGCGCGTCGAAGAAGCTGCCGGTGGCGTATCCGACCGAGACGCGCTCCGCGCGATCCTTGCCCTGCAGCGCGGCCGTGTATCCGTAATAGACGCCGACGTCCTTGAAGAAGGCGGCGGTGCGCAGGTCCTGGTATTCGGGAACCGAGACCCAGATGCCGATCAGGTTCTGCGCCTCGAAGTTGCCCCGCACCGCGACGAGCCGGCTCTCCTCGCCCCATCCCAGCGAGCGCAGGAGCACCGCGTTCACCACGCTGAAGATGCCGGTGGTGGCGCCGATCCCGAGGGCCAGCGCCAGCACCGCCGCGGCGGAGACGCCGGGCGTACGCAGGAGCATCCGGACCGCGGTTCGCAGGTCGCGCAGCACCGCATCCATGGAGGCCTCCTTCAGGCCGACGGCGTGAGCGCCCCTTCGCCTCCCGGCGCGCTGGACTCGTCGACGATGCGCCCGTCGAAGAGCGTCACCGTGCGCGACGCGAGGCGCGCGTAGGCGGGATCGTGCGTCACCATGATCAGCGTCGACCCCGACTGGTGCAGCTCGCGCAGCAGCTTCATCACCGCCTGGCCGTTCTTCGAGTCGAGGTTTCCGGTGGGCTCGCCGGCCAGCAGGATGAGCGGATCGCCGGCCACCGCGCGCGCGACCGCGACGCGCTGCTGCTGGCCGCCGGAGAGCTGGCCCGGCATGTGCCGCGCCCGGTGCGACATGCCCACCCGCTCCAGCGCCTGCTCGACGCGCTTCTTGCGCTCGTCCGGCGCCATGCCGCGGTAGGTGAGCGGCAGCTCCACGTTCTCGAACACGGTCAGGTCGCCGATCAGGTTGAAGCTCTGGAAGATGAACCCGATGTGCTTGTTGCGGACGTGGGCGCGGTCCGCGGGCGAGAGGTCCTGCACCGGCCTGTTGTCGAGCAGGAAGGTCCCCGCGGTGGGCGTGTCGAGCAGCCCGAGCAAGGCGAGCAGGGTGGTCTTGCCCGAGCCGGAGGGGCCTACGATGGCGAGCCACTCGCCCTTCTTGACGGCGAGGTGCACGTCGGAGAGCGCGTGGGTCTCCACCTCGTCGGTGAGGAACACCTTCCGGATGCCCTGCAACTCCAGCAGCGTCGGGGCGGGCCCCGTGGCGAGATGGGGTCCCGGGACGGCGGGGGTCGGGTTGGTCTCCATTCAGCGTAGCCTCACTCGTTCGGCGTTGTCGTACTGGTTCATGTCGGAGAGGACGACGACATCACCCTCGGAAAGCCCCTCGCGGACTTCGATGGTGCTGACCGAGCTGCGGCCCAGGTGCACCCTGGTACGCACGGCGAGGTCGCCGTCTTTCACGAGCTTGAACAGCTCGACGGTGGCGTCGGGCTGCGCGCCGGCCGGGCGACCTACGTACAGGACGTCGTTCAGCTTTTCCAGCTCGATGGTGCCCTCGATGGTGAGGTCCGGGCGCGCCCCTTTGGGCAGCTCGGCCGGCAAGGCGACCTCCACCTCCACCGATCCCTGGTTCGCCGACGGCGAGATGCGGGATACCTTGCCCTGCACCACGCCGTTGCGCGTGTCGATCTCCGCCTTCTGCTGCAGCGCGACGTCGCGGGCCTGGGTCTCGGGGATGCGCACGATCGCCTTGAGGCGCTCCGGCTTGACCACCTTGGCGAGGAGCGCGCCGGGCGTGACCCACTGTCCCAGCTCGAGGGGCAGCTCGCTGAGCACCCCCTCGTCGATCGACTTCACCTTCATCGAGTCGACCTGCTTCTGGCGGAAGGCGACTACCGCCTTGAGCCGCTCGATCTGCGCTTCCTGCGCGCTCACCTGGTCGCGCAGGCTTCCCTGCATCACCGTGAGGCGCTGCTCCTCCAGCTCGCTGCGGCGGGTCAGCTCCTCCGCCCGGTCCAGCTGCTGCTTGAGCTCGATGTCCGAGACCACGCCCTTGAGGTCGCGGATCGCGTCCGCCTTGCGGCGCGCGTCCTGCGCGTCCGTGCGCAGGGTGGCCATGTTGGCGCGCTGGGCCAGGGCTTGCGTGCGAAGCGTGTTGCGCAGGTTGATCAGGTCTACCTTCGCCTGCGCGAGCTGCCGCTCGGCGTCCAATTCCTGGAGCATCACGTCGGGATTGGACAGCTCCAGGAGGATGGTGCCGGGGTCGACCTTGGCCCCCGGCCGCAGAGGCAGGCGCTCGACGCGGCCCGCGGTGTCCGCCGTGATCCAGCGGATCTGCTCGGGAACGAGGGTCCCCGGCCCCTTCACCTGGCGCAGCATCACGCCGCGCTTCACCGAGTCGGTCCAGACGGATCCGCGATCCACCGTGGGCGCTGCCGCCTTGAGACGCGACAAGCCGAAGGTGATGCCGACCACCGCCAGAACGCCGCCAGCCGCGAGCGCCAGGTTGCGCCGCGTGCGAGGCGGCTTCTTGCGCGGGATGTCCACCACGCTGCCCGGGGAGCGACCCGCGATCTGCTCGTTCGCCTGCATCGGACCCCTCGCAGGAGCGAACTTCGTGCCAGCCCCGGAATCGCCCGAATCACGGTTTAAAGCCCGATCCAGGCTATTTTCCGCCCGGCGCTGGGATCGCGCAATCCCAGAAACGGACAGTCCCTACTCGACGACGTCGGGCGGGTGGGCCGCCGCTGAAGGCGTCTGCTGCACGGCCGGTCTCGCGGGCGGGGAAGCCGCGGGTGCCGGCGGTGCAGAGGGAGGCAAGTCCTTGCGGTACTCGCGCCGGTAGGGTCCGGCCGGGATTCCCGGCCCGGGGAACGCCAGCGCCGCGGTGTTGGCGTCGCGAGCCAAGGGCATGTAGTTGGGCGCCGCCTTGGCGGCGATGGCGGCGGCCAGCGACCCGATCAGCGAGCCGAGCAGGCCGCCGCTTCCGCCGCTGTTGGCGGAGCTCGAGTCGAACACCCGGATCTGATGCTCCTTCCACAGCTCCTCGCCGGTTCGCCCGTCCTTCAGGAGGTAGTCGAACTCCACCGTCACTTGCGTGGACAGCACGATGTAGCGGGCGGTCCACTGCTGGATGGTCACGTAGAGGACCGCATCCGCCCCGAACAGGGTGCAGAGGCGCACGGGGTTCGCGCCGTGGACGAGCGCCGCGTCCGACAGCCCGTCGTCCTCGAGCATGCGCTTCACCAGGTTGACGGGGAACACGTAATAGCCGCGCTCCGCCAGCGGAACCGACAAGGTGGAGAGGAAATAGTTGGCCGCGTCGACGTCCACGCTCTTGTTGACCACCGGGACGACCAGGATCGCGCGGGGGTTCGAGGAGACGAGCTTCGAGTAGTCCTTCGCCGGGAGCGTCTTCTGGCACGCAGCGGCCAGCGCGGCGAGGAGGAGCAGGCGCTTCATTTCTTCGCCTCCTCCGGCGCGGAAGCCGGCACGGCCGGTGGCGCCGGCGCGGGCGCCTTGGCGCGGGACGCGTTGCGGATGAGCTTCTCCATGAGCGGCCGCGATTCGGGCCACTGCTTGCTCTCCTTCTCGAAGTACGCGACGGCCTCGGTGGTTCGTCCCTCCTCGTACAAGGCCCAGCCGTACTCGGCGTAGCAGCCGGGAGGAACCGCGCCGCCGGACTTCTCCGCTTCCGAGATGATCCCGGAGAGCCGGACGACGAACTCGTCCCGCTTCTGCGGGTTCTTGTAGTGATCGTAGAGCGCCTCGTCGTAGCCGCCCCACCGGTACATCGTCTTCTGCGTGTTGCAGCCGTACTCGAAGATCAGGGCGAAGGTGGCGAGCACCCCCCAGAGGCTCGTCGCGCGCATGGTCAGTGCACTTGGATGGTCTTCGTCTCGCTCTCGACGAAGACGGTCTGCCGGTACATGACCCGGCCCGCGCTGTCCTGCACTTCGACCACGTGGGTGCCGGGCTCGACCCGCAGCACGGCCGGCCGGCCGTTGTAGGCGTTGGCGTCGCCCATCGTCAGTCCGTCGACCAGCAGCAGCGAGCCGCTGGGTGCGCCTTCGATGGCCAGGCTGGGCCGGGTATCGGTGGTCCGCACGGTCGTCGCAGGCGTCGAGACGCAGGCGGCGAGAGCCAGCGCCGAGGCGGCGATGAGGCGCTTCATGGCGCACCTCCGCGGCCGGGCTCGGCCACGTAGAGCGTGGCCAGCGCGCCGGGATCGACGGTGCCGGAAGTCAGCTCGCAGACGGATCCTTCGTTGATCTCGCTGTCGCCGAACAAGCTGACCACGCGGACCGTCGCCACCTGCCGCGGGGGCAGCGTGATCTCGAATCCGGACTGCTTGCTCTTGGCCGTCCCGGTGGCCTGGAGCACCGTGAGGGAGTCCCCCGGCCGCAGGCCCTGGCGCTCCCCGCCTGCGATGAAGAGCTGGCCCCCGCGCACTTCCAGGATGTCGGTGCGCCAGGGGCGGTCGTACAGCTTGTCCACCAGGCGGTCCACCACGTTCGAGATGGCCGCGGCGATGGCGCGGTCGTTCAAGGTGGCGTCGTACTCGGCGTGGCTGCCGAAGCCGGCGACCTCGCCGCTCTCCGTGCTCGCCTCGCCGGATCCGTTCGCCGAGAAGTAGGCGAGCCCGGTCTTCACGTCGACCAGCCGGATGTCGACCTTCGCCTTCGCCGTCTGTACCTTGGTGCTGCTCAAGAAACCGCTCTTGCCTCCCACCGAGCGGCCGAACTCGGTGACCGAGCCGGCGATGACGGTATCCGCGCCGACCAGCGATCCGCCCGAGAGCTGCTGCTCTTTCTCGAGCTTTGCCGCATCGGGTCGCTCGAGGACGAGGAACTTCCCGGAGAGGACCAGGCGCGACATCAGCATGTCGCCGGCCTGCTTGCCGATGCGGTCCATGTCCTGATCGGTCAAGAGCGAGCGGCCGTAGTTGCTCTCGTTGGTGAACCGCGCGATGGCGATCTTCGTCTTGTAGCGGTGCCGGGCCGGGGCCTGGCCCGCGGATTGAGCGGCGATCTGGGTGCCTCGAGATGCCGGCGCCTCGACCGGAGCCTGTTTCTCCGAGACGGTGGCGCAGGCAGAGAGCAGGGCGCCCAGGAGGGCGACGCGATGCTTGACCATGGTGGAGCCTCCCTGAGATCAGTCTAATCCACCTGGTCGAGGACCGAGAAGAGGGGCGTCCGGTCACCCGACACCTGTGGTTTGCGTGCGCGCCGATGCGTAGCCTCCCGATATGGCCAGAGGAATCGGAGAAAACCCGGCCCGCAGCCCCGCCGTCCATCTCCAAGGGATGGAGTTTCCCGCCACCCGGGAGGAGATCGTGCAGACGGCCGCCGACAACGACGGTCCCGTCGAAGTGATCAACTTCCTCAAGTCGCTCCCCAAGGAGCGCTACTCCTCCTACGAGGAGGTGCTGCGCGACTTTGCCGAGGCCGAACGCCGCTTCGGCGTGGGCAACCGGGTCGACGGCCCGAGCCGCGAGGACATCGGCAAGAAGGCCATCGAGTCCCCGGACGCGCCAACGCACCACCCCTGAGAAGGTCGCGGCCCGCGTCTGCCGCCGAGGAACTATCTCCGCTCAAATCAAAGCCTGCCTCGGCGCGGCGCGATCCGCTCACTTCGGTTCTGGCGTGCCGGGGGGAGGCTGCCCGATCGGGCCGGTTGGCGGCTGGATCTCCGGGGCGGGCTCCTCGAGCTGCGCCGGCACGTCGGTGCCGAACGGAGCGCCCGCGGGAGTCGCCAGCGGGAAGCGGGTCGCCACGTCTGCGACGGTGAGCGAGATGATCAGCGCCACGAAGACGAAGGAGGTGGCGATCACGATCCGGTTCACGCCCTTCTGCTCCCAGAGGTGCATGAAGAAGAGGATCACCAGCAGCGATTTGGTCACGGCGATGGCCAGCGCCAGAGGCAGCGCCCAGGTGCCCAGGTGCATCTTGTGCCCCGTCACGTAGGTGGTGGCGGTCAGGACGACCAGCGCCACCCAGACGAGGATGTAGGGCAGGGCGGAGTGCTGCTCGCCTTCTTTGGCCGCGGCCAAGGCGCCTCCTAGATCAGGTAGAGCAGGGGAAAGAGGAAGATCCAGATCAGATCGACCAGGTGCCAGTACAGCCCGGCGAGCTCGATCCCGACGTAGTAATGGGGGCTGTAGTAGCCGTGCGCGGTGCGCCAGGTGATGATGCCCAGCACGCTCATCCCGATCAGGACGTGCAGCGCGTGCAGGCCGGTCATGAGGAAGTAGAGGGCCCAATACATCGGCGCGCCCGGCAGCCGGACGCCCTCGAACCGGTAGTAGTGACCGGGCAGCTGATGCTCGTGGAAGTGTGCGGTGTACTCGATTGCCTTGATGCCCAGGAACGCGAGGGCGAAGAAGAGCGTGATGAACAGGCAGATCACCGCGGCGCGCTGGCTGCCGGCGCGGACGAAGTGGATGGCCAGTGCGACGGTGAGCGAGCTGGTGATCAGCACCAGGGTGTTCACCGTGCCCGCCCAGGTCTCGCTGGCCTGCGAGGAGGCCGCGAACGCGGCCGGGAACGAGAACCGGTAGACCGAGTAGCCGACGAACAGCCCGGCGAACAGCAACACCTCGGTGCAGAGGAAGAGCCACATCCCGAGGCGGGAGGCGTCCACCTGCCGATCCAGGCTCGCGAAGTGATGCGCGAGGTGCGGATCGGCCCCGTGGGCCGGGTGCTCCCCGGGGAGCGCGGCGGCTTCAGACATCTGCGTACACCCCGCTCGGCGCGTGCGTCCGGTAGTCGTGCGGTGCCTGGGTGATGTGGGGGATCTGGTCGAAGTTGTGCGTGGGCGGGGGCGAGGGCGTCAGCCACTCGAATCCCTTCGAGCGCCAGGGATTCTGCTCGCAGCGAGGACCCCAGCGCAGCGCGATCACCAGGTAGATGAAGATGATGAGGAAGCCGAAGCCGAGCAGCGTCGCCCCGGCCGTGGAGGCGACGTTGAGCGCCTGGAAGTGATCCGGGTACTGGTAGTAGCGGCGCGGCATCCCGTTGTTGCCCAGCAGGAACTGCGGGATGAAGGTGGCGTTGAACCCCAGGATGATCAGCGACGCGGCCACCAGGCCCCAGCCCTCGTGGTAGGTCCGGCCGAACATCTTCGGGAACCAGTAGTGCAGGCCGGCGAGGAAGGCCATGATGGTCGCGCCGACCATGATGAAGTGGAAGTGCGCGACGATGAAGTAGGTGTCGTGCCAGTGCACGTCGAGCGCAACGGTGGCCAGCGCCACGCCCGTCATCCCGCCGAACACCAGGAAGAAGAGGAAGCCACAGATATACGCAAACGGCGTCTTGAAGCTGATCGCGCCGCGATACATGGTGCCGATCCAGTTGAACACTTTGACGGCGGTGAAGATCCCCACGAACATCGAGAGCACGCCGAAGGCGCCGTTGTCGAACACCGACTGGCCGGCGACGAAGAGGTGGTGTCCCCAGGTGAAGAAGCCGACGAAGGCGATGCCCAGCGAGGAATACGCGATCGCCTTGTAGCCGAACGGGTTCTTGCGCGAGAAGGTCGCCACGCACTCGCTGATCACCGCCATCGCGGGCAGCACCATGATGTAGACGGCCGGGTGCGAGTAGAACCAGAAGAAGTGCTGGAAGAGGACGGGATCGCCGCCGCGCGCAGGATCGAAGATGCCGAAACCCAGCACGCGCTCGAGCGCGACCAGGAGGACCGTGAGGCCGATCACCGGGGTGGCGAGCACCTGGATGATGCTGGTCCCGTAGATGCTCCAGACGAACAGGGGGAGGCGCATCCAGGTGATCCCCGGCGCGCGCAGCGTGTGCGTGGTGACGATGAAGTTGATCCCCGTCAGGATGGAGGAGAAGCCGAGGACGAAGACGGCGAGGAGCAGCGGGAACACCATCGTCGGCGTGGTGGTGCTGTAGGGGGTGTAGAAGGTCCAGCCGGTGTCCGCGCCTCCGTGCACCATGCCCCAGATGGCCAGCGCCGCGCCGGTCAGGTAGATGTAGAACGAGGCGAGGTTGAGGCGCGGGAAAGCCACGTCGCGCGCGCCCACCATCAGCGGCAGGACGAAGTTTCCGAACGCCGATGGGATGGCGGGGATCATGAAGAGGAAGATCATCGTCACGCCGTGCAGCGTGAAGAGGCGGTTGTACGTCAGCGCGTCGTAGAGGAACGGGCCCGGGTAGAGAAGCTTCAGCCGCAGCGCCAGGGCGAAGACGCCGCCCACGAAGAAGAAGAACGTCACCGCGACCAGGAACATCACGCCGATGCGCTTGTGGTCGCGCGTGTTGAGCCAGCTCATCACGGTGGTGCCGTCGGCCAGGTAGCTCTCCTGGGACGGATGGCCCCCGAGCTTGTTCCTATCTTCCTCGGACTGGCGCATAGGCCGGGCCCTCCGACGGTCCCGTGCGAACGGCGTCGCTCTGCAGGGATTTGATGTACTCGACGATGGCCGCCACTTCCGGGCCGGCCAGCTTGTTCGCGAAGCTCGGCATCACCGGCTTGAACCCGTCCACGATCTTGGCGAACGGGTCCATCATCGACTCGGTGATGTACGCCTCGTCGACGGTGATCACGCGGCCGTCGGTGAGCTTCTCCCTGCGGCCGTACAGATCGAGCCACGTCGGCCCGATGTGCTGCGAGCCGTCGACGCTGTGGCACTTCACGCAACCCACGTCCTGCGCCAGCCTCCGGCCCTGGTCGACCAGGTTGCCGAGCGGCGGGGCGAAGTCGAGCGCGGTGGGTGGACCGTCTTGCTTGGTCGCCAGCCCGCGGTGCTGCGCGCTCACCCAGTCCTCGTACTCCTCCGCCTTGAGCACGATGACTTCGCCGCGCATGATGGAGTGCCCCGCGCCGCAGTACTCGGCGCAGAGGATCTGGTAGCGGCCCGGCGCGGTCGCGTTGAACCAGATCTGCGAGTACCGGCCCGGGAGCACGTCCTGCTTCACGCGGAACTCGGGCACGTAGAAGGAGTGGATCACGTCCCGCGAAGTCATCAGGAGCCGGACGGGCCGTCCCGAGGGGACCCTCAGCACGTTCACCGAGTTGGGGCCGCCCGGGTAGGCGAACTTCCACATCCATTTCTTTCCTTGCACGTAGATGTCCATCGAGTCGATGGGCGGCGTGGCCAGATCGATCGAGGTCCGGTAGCCGATCACCCACCACAGAAGGAAGAAGGAGAGCGGGACGACGACGAACGCGGTCTCGAGCAGCGCCGACGGCTCGATGTGAGGAGTGGCCTGCGTCTCGCTCCGGCGCCGGTAGAGGATGAAGAAGAGGATCGCGGTGAGGCCCACCGCGGTGGACATGATGAAGGTGGTGAGGATGACGAAGTAGTGCAGATGGTCCACCGGCAGGGCGAAGGTGGACGCCTGGTCGGGAAGGAAGAGGAAGCGGCGCAGCGTCTCGTTCACGGCGCGCTCCTCCTGCGCTTCCACTCCTGCCGCCACAGGAAGGCGAGCCCGGCGAACAGGCCGAGGCCGGCCAACAGGGCGCCGCCCCGGACGAAGTTCGTCGCGTAGAGGCGGTAGCGGCCGGTGCCCGGGTCGTAGCGGAAGCACTTGAGCAGCACGCGATCGAAGCTCGTGCCCACCTTTCCGCCGCTCGCCTCGACCAGCGCGAGCCGCAGTTCGCGGCCGCGGAACTCGACGCCGTACAGGTAGCGCGAGATGCGTCCTTCGGGCGTGAGCACGAAGGCCACCGCCGGGTGGGCGAACTGGCGGGTCGGCTCGTCGTAGCGGTACTTGAACCCGAGCGCCTCCGCCAGCCCGCGCGCATTCGTCTCGCCGCCGGTGAGGAACGGCCAGTCCTGCGCGTGGGCCCGCTCCAGCCCCTTCAATCCGGCGAGGTAACCGCGCTGGGCCTCGCCCGCGGTGCGAGGGGTGTCCTTCGGGTCGAAGCTGACGGTGATCCCCTGGTAGTCCTTTCCGAGCTGCAGCCCGGTCTGGTTGAGCCCGTTGATGAGCCCCTTCAGCACCAGGCTGCAGAGCATCGGGCACTCGAAATAGACCAGCGTGAGCACCGCCGGCTTTCCCTGGCCGAGGAAGTCCTTCAGCGCGACCTGGTTGTGGAAGGCGTCGTAGAAGCCGAGCCGCGCCGGGATCTCCTCGCCGAGCCGCTCCACCACGTCGACGGATTCATCCCCGATCTGGCGGAGCGGCTCGTAGCCGTATCCGCCCCCCGCGGCTTGTCCGGAGCTAGCGGCGACGAGCGCGAGGAGCAGGGCGGTCATGGCTTCTTTCCCTGCTGCTGCGACAGGAGCTCGTCGATCGCCCGGTCGATGGGAACGTGGATGGTTCCCTTCTTGGGATCGACCCAGCCGTATCCGTTCAGCCTCTTCAGCTGCTCGCGCCGGTAGCGCTCCGCGCCCCTCGTCGTTTCGAAGGGAGTCTGGTCGACGATGCCGATCTCCGCTTTGCCGATCTCCTTCCCGATCGGCAGCGGGCCCGACGGCGAGAGCGTCCGGGCCGTCCGATCGAGGATCTTCGCGGACCAGACGACGGCCGCGCCGAACACGACCAGCGCGATCACGCCGATCGCCACGACCTTCGTCCCGGCGACGCGATCGTCGGCCTGGGCCTCGGGCGGCGGCAGGTGCTCCGTGCTGTGGGACGGCTCGTGGCTCATGGCTGCACGTACCTGAGCGAATCTTCGAGGTAGGGATCGCCGATCGGGACGAGGTAGTTGCCGCGCAGGCGCCAGAGCGCGAACGCGGCCCAGATCCCGCCGACGCCGATCATCGCGGGGAGGATCGTCCAAGGCAGGACGAAGCCGACCGGAGCCCAGCGCGACCCGAGGTCGTGCAGCGGCGCGCTCGGCATGACCAACCAGACGAGGTCGACGAAATGGATGAACAGGAGCCAGCACGCCACCACCGACAAGGCCCGCGGATGGAGCTTCAGGTCGCGCGAGAGCAGGGCGAAGAACGGCAGCACGAAGTGCCCCAGAACCAGCAGCATCGAGACGGGCTTCCACGGGCCGTGCGTGCGGACGAGGAACCACGGCACCTCCTCGGGGAGGTTGGCGTGGTACATGAGCATGTACTGCGAGAAGGCGATGTAGCCCCAGAAGGCGACGAAGGCGAGCAGCAGCTTGCCGAGGTTGTGGAAATGGGGCTTCGCGACGAGCGCGCCGATGTGCCCGGGCCCCCGGGCGGCCGTGAGGATCAGCACCAGGAGCGCCAGCGAGGCGAGGAAGAACCCGGTGATGAAGTAGACGCCGAACAGCGTCGAGAACCAGGTCGGGTTGAGCGACATCAGCCAGTCGAACGAAGCGAAGGTGGTGGCGATCGCGACGAGCGGCAGCCCCGCCGATCCCCAGCGCCGGTTGCTGGCCGTCCAGTGAGACGCTCCGTCCTCGTCCTGCGCGATCGAATGGCGGTACAGCAGCTCGGAGACGACGAGCCAGACCGCGAAATAGACCACCGCGCGCCAGAGGAACCCGGGGAAATTCAGGTACCCGTGCTTCCATTCCAGGTTCTCCAGCACTTCCTTGCCCAGCGAAGCCGGAGGATCGATCCAGACGTAGATGCGCTTCGCGGTCAGCGCGATGGGGATGAAGAGGACGACGAAGACGGGCAGCGGCGCATGCACCACCTCGATCGCGCGGCGCAGGACGATGTGCCACCGCGCGCGCGCGGCGTACTGCGCCATGTTGAGGGCCAGCATCCCCAAGGAGAGCCCGAGGAAGTAGAGGAACGCGACCAGGTACGAGAGCATCGTGCGCCGGGCGTCGAAGGCATATCCGACGGCGGTCAGCGCGAGCCCGGCCGCGCCCGCGACGGCGCAACCCACCATCGCGGTCCTGCCGCCTTGCCAGCGGGGCAGCTCGCCCAGGGAGGGCTTCGGCTCGCTCACGGCCGCCTCTCCTTGGTCAACCGTGCCCGCTCCTCGGCAGGCGCCAGCGCGAGCGGCGCGT
>Ga0126375_10000220_pt1 | contig 13952 bp, 11 predicted proteins | sample PanSoiMetPlot_14_FD_109577 | JGI IMG/M metagenome (GOLD analysis project Ga0126375, IMG submission 109577) | Tropical forest soil microbial communities from Panama - MetaG Plot_14 | ecosystem: Environmental > Terrestrial > Soil > Tropical forest | place: Panama | collected 2016-02-17 | reverse complement strand
GAAATTGGGTTTAATAAGAATGTAAAAAAACCGGTCCGGGCGTTTAAGGTCAAAAATGAGTAGTGCCATGGTGACGGCCAAAAAAAATAATGAGAGCGCCGGGCTAAAAAAATTAAGCAGCGCCGCATCCTGATCGAGACCCATATTGAGCGATAACGCCGCCAATAAGAGTACTCCGGCGGAGATGGATTTCGTCCATAGATACGAGGCGATTTTATTGCCCCACGGCGTGGCATGGGGGACATCGTAAACCTCCCGCGCGGCCCCCGGTATCGCCCTATCCGGATTTCCTGCCTTGAGAGCGTAAAGGTCCTCGCCAGGAGTTTTTTCCGCCCAAAAGTGCGCTGGCTGTGCCGTCATCATCGTCGGATTCAAAAGATCTCCATCAACACCAACATAGAAGAGCTTGGGTTTTGTGCCCTTCTCCGGTTTGCGCATGCTGACTTTCTCCATAGCGACTCGACGGCTGATCTCGCTGCTAGCGTCGTCAAGATCTCCGGAAAGGATCGCTTGGGTCGGGCAGACAACTTCGCAGGCGGGCTTGTATCCCATTTCGACCCGCGACGCGTCGAAATTGCACTTTGCGGCGGTGTTGCGGTCGGGATCGATGTAAAGCGCATCATAGGGACACGCTTGCATGCAGGACTTGCAGCCGATGCAGCGTTGGTTGTCGAAATCGACAATTCCATCAGCCCTTCGGAACAGCGCCACCGTGGGACAAATCTCGATGCACGGCGCGTCGTCGCAATGATTGCAGCGCAGCACCGCAAAGTGGCGTCGGGTATCGGGATAACGGCCCTTTTCAATGTATTTTACCCATGTGCGATTTACGCCGATGGCGATATTATGCTCTTCCTTGCAGGCGACGGTGCAGGCATGACAGCCGATGCAGCGGTTTTGGTCGATGAGGAATCCGTAGCGCATGAAACCTTCCTAAACCGTAGCGCGAGCCCAAACTCAAGCTGAAATAAAATAGAAAATCATCTAGCTCCGCGTTTTGGAATAAGCATATTTGTCGATAATCGATTGATTCTCGGGAATGTTTTTTACAAAAATATCACCTACCCGATCCGAATAAACTAAGCGCCAGTTTTTGTTTTCCATCAAGACCATGGATAGCGGAGTCTCGGCGCCGCAAAAAATCCAGGCATATTTGTTTTTCTCAATGATTTTTTCCCAGTCAGGCTGCAACTTGAGAATTGCCATGTACTGTTTTAGCCAGGCTTCCGCATACATATCAGACCGCCCGTCGAAAGCCACTTTGTATTCGGGCCAAGCCGCATAGATGAGGTAATCACCGAATTCGTCATCATTGAACATGCGGCCGGATAGCTTTTCCCGTTTCAAAAACTCCACCGCTGCAACTGGCTTTTTTTCCGGATCGAACCTAAACGCCACCTTGCCGGTTGCGGCCAGCGCGCAGACCACCGCGACAGCGCCGATTGGCCAGAGATAGCCCTTGGTTCTGACCTCAGCCGATTCGAGGTTGTTACTCCGAGTTTGCAGGATTTTTGCGACCTTGTTCTCCGAGCTATACAACATCGAATGAAGCTGTCTCAACACGATCGGTGTCACGATGATGGCAAACAATGGAATATTTCTAGTTGCATAGAGAGACATGGATGTAAAAAGAAGGACCAAGATGAGCTCTATGGGGTCGAGCCTTTTACGCGAAACGCCCAACACGCCCAACATGAGAAGTAGCAAGTATTTATAAGGCAATGGCTCATGAAAGTTCGGCGACGAGAACTCGATGATACTATCCATCAAAAAGCGATTCGAAACGGCCCTGAAGGGAAATAAAAATATCGCGGCACCGCGAGGATTGACTAAAGCAAAGAGCAGCGACACGACAGTGATGACAGCGAGCTTCTTGCACTTCTCCCCGGAAACGTTCCGTCTCGATTCTTCACCAAGAAGAAAGGACCCGAGGTTCCCGATCCAATAAATTCCCAGGAGGGCAAACCCAATGACGAAGCCGCCATGAAGGTTGACCCAAAGAAGCATCAAAAACGGCAATAGATACAGGCGATCTTTGTCCTGGTATTGATAGTTATTTAACAAACCGTAACAAACGACCGTAAAGAGCAGAGAAAAAATGTGGGGTCGCGCCAACCAATGGAGCTGGGAAGAAGCCACTGCCAGGATCACGATGGCTATTGACAGAAGCAAATCAAATCGCAGTGACCGGGTAAATTTAAACAGAAAGAAATAAACCGCGCCGATCCAAAACGAGAAAAAGACTACCACACCGGTCAGTCCAGAGAATCGATGGACCAGCGCCATGAAGACCTCGGAAAGCCATTCATGAGCGACCCACGGAAGCGGAGGTTCGATGTTCGAAAAAATGTCGTATTGCGGTACGGTCAGATTTCGAATGATGTATTCACCCGTGCGGATATGATAGCCAGTATCCGCGTCATTCAGGAGATTGCTCCCACCCTTGAGCGCCAAAAATAAGAATGGGCAAAGGAAAAAAATGTCCGCGACGGAAGGCAGCCAGAACCGGGTCTTGCCATTCATGTTGGCTTAGGCATCAGCGCTCGATTGCAATGTGTTCCCCCCTGATCGCGCTTTGTCCCTGTGGGGGCGATGGGCGCTGCCCGTATCTTGTATTGTCCGATTAGTTTGTTCAAGGAAAAAGGCTTATTACCTGATGTTTAATCGAATTGCTAGAGCTAGAAGGGATGCTCCCGTGCCGGCTTTGCGCCCGGTTAAAGGGCGAAGTTAAGCCCGGTAAGGGCCAGAAAATCTCTCCTTTCCCTCCGGCGGCTTCGCTCAGGGCATGCTTTGCCAAAAGCCTGCCTGAGTCATCGAACGGAGGAGGTTAGAATCCAATAGAAGAAAATTCTCCACTTTCAAAGGAGAAGCAAAAGGAGGATTTGAGTGCGACTTCCGCTGCTTCCCTCACGTGGACTTTTTAAACGAACTTCTGAGACACCACACAGCGGGCCGCTTTAGTGAGGAAATGCTTTCGGATCAGGCCTGGATTACCGGTGTGTCATCCTCTTTGCCGTGTAGCGCGTACCAGTAAATGCCGTTCATGTACCGCCAGCGGTGAATCGTCGCTTCCTCGACCGTTTTGATGGCCAGGGCCTGGAGTTCCGAGGTATTGCAATATTTCTCTACGATGGCGAAGCCCTTTGAGCCGTGAATCTCGTCGGCGTGGATGTGCTCTTCGAAAAAGCGGATTTCCCGCGCTCCGGGCCTGTGGCCATAGTGCTGGTGCAAGGCCGGAACGATTTTCTTGCAGATGTCTAGGAACTGAGACTCCAAGCCTACGAACATTCCGGCGACTGCAGCCTGCCATGGTTTCTGATATACCATCCGCCAACCCCAATTTTGTAGTTCCTCCGTTCCCGCAAGCACCGGAGAATTCTCGACACTATCTCCGGGGAGCCCGCTTGCAGCAACGTAGTCTTTCAACATATCCAGGTGACGATCATCAGGGTTTTCTTCATCACCCAGGTTTTCAAACAGATAAACTTTCACGTCGCGCATGGGTATCTGAGACGCCTCGTAGGCGAGCCAGTTCAGATATTCACCGACGTAGTGATGGTGCTGCGTGCAGTAGATCGCGGTCTGCTTTTTAGTTAGCTTGCCTTGCGCCCACAGCTCGAAGAACGGATGATCCTTGCTGTGCTTCTTATCGCGGGTGGCGACTAGTTGGTCGTGGAAGCTGCTTGCCATAATTGCTCGGCGGTTCAAGGTTCAATGTGCGCGCTTCGCGCATCCTGAGCCCCGAAGGATCTGTCACGAGAAAGATCCTTCACCACGTTCAGGACAAGCCTGGAACCTAAACTAGCCTTCGCCGCGCTCGACGATCTGTTCGACCGGTTTTAAACGAACATCAATGATTGCGAGCTGGCCGCCAGCCACCGCCCTAAGGCCACGCTCGACGGCTTTCCGCACTTCGCCGGGCTCTTCAACCTTCTCGCCATACCCATCGAAGACTTTGGCCATTGCTGCGTATTCGGGACAAGGAGAGATGTGCAGGCCGGAGAAATTCTTAGATTTTACCGCCCAGCCATCAGGATAGTACTTTGGAATGCCCGATTTCTGCGACAAATAGCCCTGGTTGTTAAACATGATGGTGAGAAAGGGCAAATTGTGTTCCTGCGCCGCCCCAAATGCGGCAGGCGCCGGATCATAGTTAAATGATCCGTCGCCGATGAGACATACCACCGGACGTTTCGGATTGGCTGCCTTGACCCCCAAAGCAGTTGAAAGCCCTGTTCCTAAGCCGCCGACGCAGCCGGCGAAAAAGGAATTGGGTTTGAGATTATCGAGATAGCGATGGATCGCGAGCCTATGGGTGATAGTTTCTTCGACTACCGCCGCATCCGCCGGTAGTACTTGGCTTATTTCATGGGCAACCCAACGAGTATCCATCGGCTTTTGACTGGCCAACGCCTCCGCGTCCTCGCGCCATTTTTTTCTTCTCGTGTTGTTTTTCTGCGCCAATGCTTCGGCGCGCTGCTTTCGCGTTCCGTCATTGGCGGAAACTTTCTTTTTGAGCGCAGCGAGCAGCTGTTCCAACGAACTTTCGATCTCGCCGGTCAAGCAGAGATCGGCCTGGTAGCCGTAATATGGCATTTCGATGCGCAACGGATTTTCATCGAGCATGGCAACCTTGGCTCCCGGGGCGGGCGTGATCGACGCGGGATGCCACGGCGCGATGACCGCCAAAAGAAAAATCACATCGGCGCCTTGCAGGATTTCTCTGGGATCGTAACCACTGTGGAGCGGATGCGTGCGGGGGAAATTCAACGCTCCGGTGCTGCGCGTTTCGACAACCGCGCAACCGAGCAGCTCGGCGATTTCAACCAATGCGTGAACCGATTTCTCCGCCCGGCCCGAGTCCTCTGCGACAATCACCGGATTTTTCGCACCGGCAAGCATATTAGCCAATTCCTCGATGCCTTTAGGGTCAGCAGTGGCCATGGGAGAAAAACCGAGATCCGAAGGAACATCTTTGGTCATTTTTTCGAAGAGATATTCCATGGGCACCGACAGAAATACAGGCCCCCGCGGTGCAGCCATAGCGAGCCGGCAGGCCCGTTGAATCGTTGAGGGCATAATCGACTTCGTGTTGAGACCGAAACTCCATTTGACGGTTTCATCCACGAGCTTGGCAGGTCCGCCCATGTTGGAAAGATGGCCGAGCCACTGTGCGCCAGGATCTTGGCCCTCGTCTTCACCGAAACCGATCGATTCACCGGCAAATACAACCATGGGCACCTGCTCGCGCACTGCGCCGCGCATACCCATGGTGGCATGGAGCGCGCCCACCGTAGTGTGAATGACCACCGCCGGCAGTTTGCCGGTGGCCTTGGCATAACCGCTTGCCATGCCGATGGCGACTTCTTCGTGCCGTGTGCTCATGTAGACGGGCATGCCCTCGACTCCGGGCTCCGCCAACGCTTCCCACAGCGGCGACCATTCAGAACCCGGCGAAGCAAAAATTCGCTCGACACCCATCTTCCCCAGCACGCGCAGCATAGTCTGCGCTCCCGTCAATCCTTTGGTTTGAATCATGTTATTTCCTTTCCGAGCAAGTGGCTAACTGTCTCGCTTTATTTCGTTTGCTTAACGATGCCACGAGACAGTGTCTCTCTCCCCTGGCGGGAGAGAGTTAGAGTGAGGGGCAAAAATTAGGCACCCTCACCTCTGTCCTCTCCCGTCGGAGACTGTGTCGCAATCGGACGTTCGCCCTTCGAGAACCGCAGGACAAACGGGTAAGTACTTCAATTTCCATAAAAGCAATTCCGTTCGTGGTGAGGCTCTCGAACCATGAACGGAATTACGACACAGTCTCTCGAGGGAGAGGATGCCTCACGCATCACTTCCAGTGACTATTTTGTACTGACCTTACTTTACTGCCCGCGCTTGCCTCCGATATGCGGCCCTGCCAATGCTAAGACCAGGTTAGGGCTCATCGCTGCTATCATAGCTAAGACAGATTGTAGAAGCGCCTCGCGTTATTCAGCAGCAAATCCTTCTTCGTGTCCAGCGAAAGATCTTCACGCGCCCACAGGATGCTCGCCGATTCGGGCCAGCTCATATCCCAGTGAGGATAATCCGACGCATACATCAGCGTTTTCGAGCCGATTTCCTTGACCACGTAGCTGATCATTTTCTCTTCCGGTTCACAACCGTAATAACTATTTTCACTGAACAGATATTCGCTGGGTTTTTTCTTACACAGGGGTGCTTCCACCTTGCCGCGCTTTTCCCATTCCTCATCCATGCGTTCCGCCCAGTAGGGCAGCCAGCCACAGCCGACCTCGAGATACCCGACTCTCAACTTGGGAAACTTCTCCGGGATCCCGCCAAAAACCATGGCGGTGAGTTGCCGCAGCACCGGGAAGGGATGTCCGGTCGTATGCAAGCAGATGAATTGATCGAAGACTTCGCTGCCCGGTTCATCGCCGCCAAACGCGTGGATGGAGATCGGGGTATTCAAATTTTGCGCTTCTTCGTACAGCGGGTAGAATTCCGGGCTACCCAGATTCTTGCGGTGTGCTTGTGCCGCTAGCATGCCACCACAGAGCCCTAGCTTTGTGACGGCGCGATTCAGTTCCTTAGCGCATTCCCCGGGATTGTTGACCGGTAAGTTGGCGACTGCCTTCAGACGCGGCGATGCCTTGCAATAATCTGCGATGAAATCGTTATAGCCTCTACATAAGGCGGCATTGAGCTGCGGATCGCGCACGCGGCCGATCCCGAGCCCGCTGGTTGGGAACATAACCGCCGTATCGATTTGTTGTGTGTCCATGGCAGCCAACCGCTCTTCCACTTTCGCGCCCGCCTTGCCCAAAGTGCCGCCGAGATTCCGATCATAATGCTCTCCGGCAATAAGCGGGGCTCTCTGGCTTCGATAAGGCTCCGGCAGGTACGGCTTGATCTCCATATCGAGATCCCGCGCATGTGCATCGGAATCCAAAACTTTTATGGCATCACGCAATTCCATAATGCTTCCTCCGTTGTTCACATTTAATCTTCAAGGCTTTTTGCAATCCCCTCTTCCCTCTCCACCGTCGCGAGAGAGAAAAAAGAGGGGACGCTATTTGAGTCGACAAACTTTAAGCGCGCATCGCAGCGCTTTTCTCGTTTGCCGGAGGCTTAAGCCGCCGCTGCCTGCGGCACCCTCAAGTTATAGAGCTTCTCGACATTGGTGTAGAGCAGCTTTTTTCTATCCGGCGGCGCAACATTCGCCATATCTCGCTCGATGACCGCATGGGAGTTCGGCCAGGTCGAATTCTGGTGCGGATAGTCATTGGACCACATGCAGTTATCCGCCCCCCACCAGGAGAACAATTTCCCGCCGACGTGATCGTTGAAGAACGTCGAATACACCTGGCGATAGAAATATTCGCTTGGCAACTTGTCAATGGGCAGTTTCTCGGCATGGCGATGGCGTTTGAAGCCTTTGTCGCATTGCCCGATCCAGAAAGGAATCCAACCGACTTCGTTTTCGACGGAGACGATTTTGAGTTGCGGGTACCGTTCTAATACACCTGAAAAGATAATGTCGAACAGCGCATCTTCAATTTCCCTGGTCTGCCTCACGCCGATGCGATACCGGGCGATCCCGTGGCTGGTTTGCCGGTTCACACTGTCACCGAAACCGGTGAGAATGTGAAGGTGAATCGGCATTTGACTCGCCTCCGACGCCGCCCAAAAACGCTCATAGTGATCCGAGGTGAATGGCAATGCGGGGTCCGGCACTTGCCATATCATTGTGCCGACCATGCCGGACTTCTTACAGCGCTCCAGCTCGGCAATCGCGTGATCGATGTCGTACATCGAAATCAGTCCGATACCGTAGAGGCGATCCGGAACCTTGCTGCAATAATCGATGAGCCAATCGTTATAGGTGCGGAACAACGCTTCCTGGAAGGCTGCATCTTTGATGCAGAACAATCCGAGTCCTAAACTGGGATAAAGAACCTCGGCGCAAACGCCGTCTTGTTCCATATCTTTTATGCGCACGATTGGATCCCAACCGCCCGGACGTGCCACAGAAAAACCGGCCCTGCGAAAACTTTCTATCTGGTCAGGACGTTGTCCGGCCATGAAGAGACCTCCCACCGCCTGAACCGGGACTTCGGGCGAGCCGAACATCCACGCGTCTCTTTTATCGTCGAAATAGGCCTTGGGCGCGCGTTCTCTGAGCGACGACGGCATTCCCTTCTCCCAAAGATCGGGAACTTCAATCACGTGCGAGTCGGCCGAAATTATCTGTTCTTCCATGACTTCTCCTTTTCTCAGGCTATTTTTTGGCCCACAGTTGATCAAAAAATCCACTCTTTTCCATTTCATCCAAATAGCGACTGTCGATCATTTCCTGCGGTTTGACTTTTTTGGCGTGAGGGTCCGTTTGCGCTACCTCGTCGAGAATGGCCTGTAAGGCCTCGTTCTTCAGGACCAGCCGGGGCTCCAACACCTTGATCTCCGCGTTGTAAGCAGAATCCAAAACGCTGCGGTCCGTGATGCGGAGATATTTTCCAAGCACTTTATATACAAACTCCCTGTCAGTGTGCATGATTTTGGCCGCTTCCGCCATTGTCCGCATAAATTGCCCGACCAACTGTTGGCGCTTGGCGATAATCGAGCGCCGGGTCACAAAGGCTGCCGCCGCATAAGGGATTTTGAGGTCGGGACCGTAGATGACATAGTGATACCCTCGGGCAACTGCTTGAGAGTCTGTCGGCGGAGTCAAATTGGCGACTTCAATGCCTCCGCTGAGGAGAGCCGCAAGGGTTTCCGGATCGCCACCGGTCTGGATAAAACTGTAATCGCGATTAGGCTCCATGTTGTAGCGGCGCAACGCCTGAATAGTAAAGTAGTGCGAATTGCCGCCAATTCGGCTCACGCCGATGCGCTTCCCTTTGAGATCTTCCGGCCTCTTGATGTTACCGCCTGCCACGATCGTCTGGGTCATCATATTCTTCACGCTGGCGATGAATACCACGTCGGTGGAGCCTCTGACGTAGGCGATCACATTGCCGATGCCGCCGGTGAGGGTCATATCCGAATCGCCTCCCAAGAGCGCCGCAGTCACAATGCTGGACGAAGAGATGAACACCAATTGATGATCGATATTGTATTTTTTAAATAGGCCGGCTTCCTGCGCTATCCACGGCATCGACTGAGACATGACCCGGGAGGAATTGATGGTCACGAATCTATCAGCTGCCGGTGCGGACAGAGGTAGGCACACGATGATTAGTAATTCCAGCCCAAGCAAATGGTTTCTCATAAGGTCGTTTGTTCGCCCTTGCTCTACTGCCGCCGCCCGTAAAGTTCCACGACGAACCCACTATCTTCTAACTCTTTAAGGAAGTGATTGTCAAAGAACTCCTTGGGATCAGCAGCGGCAGCCTTGGGGTGATCAACCACGGCTAATACTGACTTGAAGTAGTCTTCGCTCAGATACGGCACCTTTGGGAAGATGCCGCGAAATGCCTGATAGGCCTCATCGATAATCGCACTGTCGTTGGTCGCCAGAAAGTGGGCAAGAGCTCGTTTGCTCATTTCGGGATCTTCGTTAGTTACCTTGATGCTGGCGATGTATCCTCGGAGATAGGCTTTAATCCGTTCCGGTTGTTGCCGCGCCAGGCTGCGGCGGGTGACCACCCCGCTGTGAACATAAGGCAGTTTGAGGCTGGCGATATTGACGACTTCTTTATATCCAAGCCGACGAGCCACTAAAGTTGTTGGCGCAGAAAGCACCGACGCCGAAACAATGCCGCGGTCAAGGGCGGCCAACGCCTCGCGCACGCCGCCGAGATAGAGCACTTTGACGTCTTGCCCTTCGCGCAAATTGTTATGGCGGAGCAGAGCGGCTAATCCGTGGTCGGAGGAGGCGCCCTTTGTCATCACGCCAACAACTTTTCCTCTGAGAGCGGTGACATCCTTCACATCAGGGCGCGCATAAAGGGAAAAGCCGTACGTTGGAACGCCGATGGCAATGCAGACGAGATCTGCGCCGCTTAGGACGGCGTTTATCACCGCTCCTCCGGTGGAAGCCATATCAAGATCCCCCGCAACTAACGACTGTGTGAGCCTGGCTCCACCTGAGATGTAGATATTTTCGAGGTTGACACCGTATTTCTGATCGAGCTTGGCATAGGACATGACCCAGATCGGAAGCATCGCGCCGCTGGGTTGCGGATATCCCATGCGGATAACGGGCAGCGCCGTCGCAGCGAGAGTAGAACCGTTGCAGAATAGTTGAACGACAAGAAAAAGAATTGCTAGAAAAGAAAAGCGGGTTCGTGGTGACAGCTTCATCTAATCTTTGCCGCCGGTCGCTCCAACACTACGTGCTCGTATTCCCTGCTATTAGCGCTTTGCCGTTGCTCCCTGCCCACGACGGGGCAAGCCCAAAGGGATTGCCCATACAGCTTATCCCCTCCGTGCTCTCCCTCCGCGCTCCATGCTCCCCGCTTTTGGCGCTAGGTCCTGAAACGTTCTTTCCATCGCGCGATCGCCCCCGGGTTGACCACCGTCTCCGGCACATTCCCGTCCAGTATCGATAGAATACTCTCCGCCGCCATCTTCTGGCCGGCTTCCAGGGAACCGGGGTTGTTGCCGATGATGTGCGGCGTGAGAGTGAGCCGCGTGGAATCCACTTTGCGCAGCGGGTTATTCATCGGCAGTGGTTCTTCCGCGAAGACGTCCAGCGCCGCACCAGCGATGGTTCCATCATTGAGCGCTTGCGCGAGTTCGGCCTCATCGAACACCGGTCCACGCGACGTGTTTACAACGTACGCTGTTTTTTTCATCATGCGAAGCTGCGCCGCACGCAGCATACCGCGGGTCTCTTTAGTTAGAACGACGTGCACCGTTACCAGATCCGATTCACGCAGCAACTCTTCGAGGGACACCATTTTCACGCCTAGCGGCGCAACCGTTTCCTGGGACACGTAAGGATCGTAACCCAAAAGTTTCACGTCCCAAGGCCCGAGCCTCTTGGCGACGCTGCGTCCGATTCGGCCGACGCCAATGATGCCGATGGTTTTTCCTACCATCAGCGTGCCACGGTTTTCAGGCTCCTTCCAACTGCCGCTGCGCAGAAAGGCTTCGTTGAATTTGAGCCGCTTGAACAATGTCACCATGAGCCCTACCGTGGCCTCAGCGACACCCAAATAGTTCTCAGGGGTTGGGCTGTTGCAGCACAGGATACCCAACTCAGTGGCGGCTTCGACATCGACGTTTTCGATTCCGATGCTGGATTTTACCACCGCCTGAAGCGTCTCGCATGAATCTAAAATATCACCGCCGATGAATTCCCGTCCCGATGGGAACAGCACTTCAGAGTCTCCGACCAGATCAATTAATTCGCGCCTCTCGTAGCGGTAAGACCGAAAGTCATCGATTGATTTTCCCAAGACCAGATCGCAATTCGCCGCCCGCAGCATGTCTTCCGCGAGCTTGAGGCGCGTTGGGCCGGTAAAACAAACTTTACGCTTAAGGGATGGCATAGGATCTCACTGGAGGTTATAGAGCTTCTTGGCGCTTTCAGCGAGCAGCCACTTCTTCGCTTCGTCGTTAAGGTCTTTCCGTCTCGCGAGGTGCTCAATGTTTTGCGGAAATTCTGTATCCCAGTGCGGATAATCCGATGCATAGTAGATCACCTTATGCGTCAACACTTCCGTGCTTGCGCCAATCAAAGGCTCGTAATCTTCGGCGTGGAAATAGATGCGCCCGTCCTTGAGATATTCGGTGGGCTTCCTCTTGCATTTCGGCGCTTCCACCTCGCCCCGTTTTTCCCATTCCTCGTTCATCCGTCCAAACCAGTACGGCGCCCAGCTACAGCCGGCTTCCATAAAGGCAACCCGGAGTTTCGGAAACTGATCGAAAACCCCACGAAACATCATGCTCGTGCACTGCATCATCTGGGCGAAGGAGTGGGACAGTGTGTGGACTTCAATGAATTGATCGAACAGATCCCCGGCGAAATAATGCGGACCGCGCACCGTGGCGTGCACTCCGACCATGCAATCGAGTTTTTCGGCTTCTTCGTATATGGGCCAGAAACTTTCGTGACCCAATGGCAATCGAGGTCCGACCGCCGGCAGCATCAAACCCACGAGCTTCAGTTCCCTCACTGCGCGTCTCAGTTCTTTGACCGCTTCCGGTACGTCCTGGAACGGCGCCAGGGCCACGCACTTGAGCCTTGGGCTGACCTTCTGGAATTCTTCGGCGCAGAAGTCGTTCCATGCCTTCGAGTAGGCAACCGCCACGTCCGGCTCGCGGATCCACCCCACGCTCAAACCGTTGGTGGGATACAAAACCGCAGTGGAAACACCACCCTTATCCATGGCATCGAGCCAGCTCTTGGCGTCCTTTGCACGAGTCCCCAGCGTTCCGCCTAAAGACCGATCCCAGCTATCTCTGGGTGTAAGGGTCGCCGCGCGATTTACATAGCGGGAGTCCATGTACTTTTTCAATTGAGCGTCTTCTTCCGTAATGTGGCCATCAGCATCGATGACTTCAAAATTGTTCGCCATTGCAAAATTCCTCCTCTTAAAAAACTCTGCTCTTGCACAACGGTCTACGCCCCAGAGCAGGAGTGTGTCAAGTGTACAGCGTCTCTGCCAGCGGTTACAGATGTATCACGAGGCTGATCTCGACGGGCAGCTTAGCTTCGTGGATGTTTCGCTCGTACAAGAGCTGGAACAGGCAAGAATTTCTTAGCGGGAAAATTCAACAATTGCCATCCTCGCCGCTCTTGCCACGACTCGCACCGTATTCCGGCTCGCAAACCAGCACGGTTTGTACCCGTAGTGCGGAAACAACGCATGCACGCACACTTCGTTCTGCGGCGAATCCTGATAAATAGTGAACTTCCCGTTCTTTAGCTTCGTCGCGTAATAAAACCGCACGTTACCGAAAGCCGCTGCCGAATTTGTGCCCACAAGTTGGTGCCGGATATAGAGCGAATCGGCCAGGTACGCGATCCCTGCTGCAATCAGCAGCGCTCCTAGCACCCATCCCGCGATTCTCCGAACGATGGGCATTTTTAAGTTTTTCCCACTGCCATCTGCAATGGATTTTATGGGATTTGCCCGAGCAATGACAAGAACCATAGGCCATTGTAAGATTTTGCCAGTATCACCAGGCCAGAAATCCTGAATGCCTGTATGGCTTCCGCCGTACCATTTCATTCCTGGCCAGATTTGAATCCGTGGGCCGCGGCTCCCTTAACGGTCCGCTCGTTTCCCCAGAACACGCGCTTAGAGCGGATTACGGGGAAACGCCGGCGCTAGACCACCGGTCGTTAGGTGATAAGAACGTGCTCCAGTGCTTTCATCAAAGCGCATGAGCTCGTCTGCCAACTATCGGCGCAAGTAAGCTTAATCTAGGCGAATCGGTCTTGACGAATGCTTTACCGAGCGATTAGGATCAGTGGGCAGTCGACATAGCGATGCGTGGAAGAAAAGGTTGGGAGCGACGATGAAAAGATCCTGTTTGACCGGTCTTCTCATTATGTGGGTATTGTGGACTCGCACCCAAGGTCCGACGACCGACGATTGGGTAGGCGCAACCGGCTTTAAGGACGCAGCGCAATGTGAGGCTAACATGAAAGAAAAGCTGGACGTATGGCGAAAATTTAAAGACACCAAATTCACCGCAAACTCAGTCACGTTCACCGAGAGCAAAATTACAACGAGCTACCTGTGTTTGCCCGACAGCGAGGATCCCCGCAAGGCGAAAGCGCCGAAGAAAGAAAAGTAAGGCCACTCCCAAGCATTTCGAGCCAATCCGAACTACGACGCAAATCCGACCTCGCAACTACCTTTTAGGCGAGCATCTGGCGAAAGATTGTCAAAAACTCTTCACTCTCTTTGTCGACGATATCTACCACGATCAGATTCATTTCACTATAAAGAACGCAAAGGTAACAAAGTAAAATCCTCAGACTTTCGCGATCACCTCTT
>Ga0126375_10000219_pt1 | contig 13975 bp, 14 predicted proteins | sample PanSoiMetPlot_14_FD_109577 | JGI IMG/M metagenome (GOLD analysis project Ga0126375, IMG submission 109577) | Tropical forest soil microbial communities from Panama - MetaG Plot_14 | ecosystem: Environmental > Terrestrial > Soil > Tropical forest | place: Panama | collected 2016-02-17 | reverse complement strand
TAAAAATATTTCCAACTCATCATAATATATCACATTATCGATTCAGATTATTTATTAATTATCACATGTTATGCCACTGATCAAGAATCAATAGATGTATGCTTATTTCTAAGGCATTTTACTTTTATACCATATTACAAAACTCAAACGGAGTTATCGCTGAAGGTAATTTTGTTGTTTGGATGCTACAAAAAATGTTTTTTTCATACTTCTGACATGGTATAGCACTGTTTTGTCGAATTCGCCATTATTGTCCATGTAGATAGATTCAAATAATCGGATAAAGGATAAAAAACACCTATTTGTCCGTTGTTTTGTCCACTGTGCAACGAAAAATTACAGAAATAGTTCAAGTATTAAAACTCGCAAAGAAAACTAGCAAAGATGACTACATGACACACCTCAGGTTGGTACTTTTAGGCATTGCCATCGTTGGAGGAATAGGCTTCATAATAAAATTGATAGCGGAATTTCTGACATTTTCCGGGAAACATTAGATAGTTCTATACTACCTAAATTTCGAATAATATTAATCTCCAATGCCTAATAGATGTTTACGTTATTTACATTGAAAAAGATTATAGGAACTCTTGGATCTCACTGTTCGCTTCAGGTTTTAAAAGGAGCAAAGGATGAAGGTTTTGAGACTTTACTGATAACGCAAAAAAAGAGATATCATGTATACAAAAGATTTGGTTTTATTGATCATGTGATGTTAGTTGACAATTTTCGAGATATTTTGGAGCCAGATATACAAAACAGATTGAACGAATTGGCTTGTATACTCATACCTCACGGAACTTTGATTTCATCTTTAGGTCCCGATGAAATTGAAAGTATTACTGTACCTATTTTTGGTAATAAACTTATCTTAAGATGGGAAGCCGATAGAAATCTTAAAGAACAACTGATGTTAGAATCAAAATTGCAAATACCTAAGGCGATTAAATCGAAAAGAGAGATAAGCGATCTTTGCATTGTGAAATTACATGGCGCTGCTGGTGGCAAGGGTTATTTTCTTACCTCAGATCAGAAAGGATTTGAAGAAGGATTCAGCAAACTCGTAAAGGACAATATGGTTACTAATGAAAATCAGCTATATATTCAGGAATATATAAGGGGAGTTCCTGTCTTCCTTCATTTCTTTTACTCTCCAATATCAAAAGATATAGAATTCATGGGCGTAGACAGGAGGTATGAATCTGATATTGATGGTATTTCACGCATACCATCAAAACATCAGTTCAATGTCCCAACAGAACCCACATACAACGTAGTGGGAAATATCCCTCTTGTTCTCAGAGAATCACTTCTTGAAGGTGTGTACGAAATGGGCGAGAATTTTGTACAGGCTTCTGAAAGACTAGTACCTCCTGGAATTCCTGGGCCATTTTGTTTGGAAGGTGTGTATACTAAGGATGCAACGTTTATTACTTTTGAATTTTCTGCAAGAATTGTTGCTGGAACAAATCTTTATGTTTCTGGATCACAATATTCTGATTATTTGTTCCAGAATGGAATGAGTATGGGCAGAAGAATTGCACTGGAAATAAAAAACGCCATCAATAAAGGAAAATTAGGTGCGGTTCTTAGCTAATTTGCTGCGTGATTCATGGTTCGTGACGAAATGTTTTGAACAATAGTTATTAGGTAATTAAATCTACAGAATTAATCAATCCAAATATAGGGTTATTCAAAAAGTGTACTTCGGATTTTTTATCTTTGATTTCCATCATTATTATTTTTTCATTTATGAGTGATACTTTTACAGGAACATCTTCCCATTCCAAGACCCCATTGGTATAAATGTCCACATCACAATTAAAACCTGCAGTATTATTACTTTCATTCTTAACCAAAATCCCTTGTCTGTTTTGATTTTGAGATACTACAGGAGTCAGGCCTGGCTTATATACAATAGTGTGAAAGTGGACATCACGCCCCTTGATATCAATCATTGTGAAATTGCTTTTGAAATAGGTTACATTATCATTGAACACATCCAGCCTCCATTTTCCACCCAAAAGATATTTTGAAGAATGATTTGTATTGATATCTGTGAATGAGGCCATGGTGTTGTTGGACGTATTTTGCGAGAACAGAAGGGTGCTTATTGTTCCCTCAGCATTAAAAGATGCATTTGTTGAATTGTCATAAAAATCAGAAGGGCTAGTAACAGAGCCTTGCCCATAAATATCTGAACCAAAAGTGTTATACTCGTGCATAAAAATTAATCCAATGCATGTTACTAATGGAACAAAAAAAATAATAGAAAATAAACACCAATATCGAATTAGTATCATTACTCAAAATTAGAAATTTAACATAACTTAAATTTTACTTCGGACTATAACTATGCTAATGAAAGTTGCAATATTTCCCGTTAAACCAAAAAATAAATTTTACCATTACTCTACAAACCAATAATATTAATATACCGTCCGAAAACCAGAAGGACTAATGTATCAGGTTTCCATGGGCGATTCTGGCATAATGGTAGCTAACAAAAATAAAAAGATAGCTCTCGATCCAAATAAACAGCCTTATTCTGATTTCATTTTTATTTCACATGCACACACAGATCATTTATACCGATGTGCTAAATACAATGGTGAAAAGATTATCTCTTCAAAAATAACTCATAAAATTGCGATGCATCGCGGATATAAATACGGCGGTCTGTATGAAGAACACGATTTCAGATTACTGGAATCAGGACATATTCTTGGTTCCAATGGACTCTATGTAGACGATGAATTGTACTACACGGGTGATATTTCAATAAGAAAAAGAGCGTTTATGAATCCGGCGGTTATACCAAAGGCAAGAATTCTCATAATCGAATCTACCTTTGGACATTCCGACTACATTTTTCCAAAATTTGAAAGCACCATACATAAAGCCAATTTGATAATTTCAGAAATGTACCATCAAGGTATACCAGTTATTTTGCTAGGATACACTCTGGGGAAGGCGCAAATTCTAACGTATGTTTTTAGACATTGGAAACCATTAATAATACACGATTCAATTCATGAGATGAACAAGCTGTATTCAGAATTTGGTATCAGTATGGATGATTATGTTACTTACTCTGACGCAGAGAAAACCAACATACTGTCCTCTTACCGGCCATGGTTACTCATAGCACCTCTTGCCTCATGCAAGAATGGGCTTCTAAACCAGATGAAGAAAAAATACGGTGCACTTTCTATCGGCTTCAGTGGATGGGCTGTAAAACCATATTACAAGTTCGCACTGGGACTAGATTATTGTTTTCCCGTAAGTGACCACTGTGATTACGACGATTTAATTACAGTAGTCAGGAGATGTAATCCAGAGAAAGTCTATACTTTTCACGGGTTTGCTGAACAATTCGCAGAAAGTCTACGGTCATTGGGTTATGATGCAAATTCACTTGTTCATAAAAGAGAAAAAGGCAATAATACTTACAAGAAACTAGATACTTTCTTCAGTAAATCGAAAGCTTGAAGGTACTTAACACATTATGAAACTCTACTCATAAAAAGTACTGTTTATTTTTCCTGTTCTCTGAAATAGGGAATTACTTTCTTACCAAATAACTCTATGTTTTTGAAATATCCGTCTCCCCAGAATCTAATTATAAAATGGTTTGTTCCTGCTTCAATGAATCGTTCTAACATTTCTATTACGTCATCAGGTCTACCAACACCTATTGCACTCCTTGCTACGTCGTCTGGGATTTGCATGGCAGCCTTTTTCATCTGCTCCATTAATTCTGGTTTATTCATTGCGTATTCCGTAAAGTATCTTCTGAAATCAAATTCTGAATCTTGTTGGATATTATGAACCTTCAATAACTCTGGTTTGTACAAACTAACCTTGACTGCGTTCTTCATCTTGTTCCATGCTTCTTCACCATCATCAGTAAAATATACATCTACATCATTTGCAAATTGATAATTGCTTATTTCTCTGCCGATTCTTTTTGCATGTTCTTTAATAATGTCTGCATGATGTTTAAACAATGCAGGAGTATATCCTATTGGTATCCAGCCGTCTCCGTAGATGGCGCATAACTCTAAAGTTTTTGGAGCTCCTGCGGCGATATACACTGGTGGCCTTGGCTTTCTAATACTTCTAGCCTGTAAACACGCATTAATGAGTTTATAGTAATCCCCATTATAATTTACCCGATTATCGGGATCGGAATCAAATAGAGCTTCAATAACTTCCAATTGCTCCCTGAATTTAGTTACAGGCTTTTTGAATTCTATCCCAAAGTCCACAACATTTTGGGCTTCTCCTGCACCGATACCCAATATTGCTCTTCCATTAGTCAGCCTATCCAAGGTAATTGACGAAAGAGCAATAGTTGAAGGATGTCTCCTGATTGCATCTGTCACACATGTACCTAATTCAACATTCTTGGTAACTGCACCAATTGCGGCAAGTAATAACCATGCATCATTTACAACTGCATTTTTCCATTGTGGTACGTTAGAATGATCCATTGACCATATTGAATCAAAATCAAGTCTGTCCGCAATTTGACAAGCTGTCATTATTTGAATCTCATCCAGGCCGAGTCTAGCAATATTTAATCCTTGGGTAAAACCAAATTTGGTCCTCATTTTGTAATAAAATTATGCATATCATATAGATATATAAGGTTTGGACCATCCAGATCAATTACTTATTGACTGATCTAACACAATTACCTCAATCTTTTGATACAACTAAAAGTAAAATGTATATAAAATGGCGCTAAACAGTAAAACAATGTGATTTTCGAACTCTCTAAAAACTCCAGAGATGCTGAAAATGATTCGATTTCTGTAAAACTGATAATAAAAGGGAGAGTTCAAGGAGTTTATTATAGGGTTAATATGCAAAAAGTTGCAAAGGAAAATTTTGTTGTTGGCTGGGTAAAAAATTTGCCAGACGGAAATGTTGAAGCTTTGCTTGAAGGAAATCGGGCTAATGTTAACCATGTTGTGCAATGGAGTAAGATTGGACCTGAGAACGCAAAGGTCGATGCTGTAATAGTCGACTTTAAAGAATATACTGGAAAATATGGAGATTTTTTAATTCGACATGACGAGGCTTAAGAAGCTGTAGTTAAATTTCAATTTGGAGATAATAGACACCAGTTATCATGAGAACTTTCTTTTATTGGGCATCTATCTTGCATATAGACAAAATCCTATATATCTGGAACACATGTTTTGCATGGAATGTTTTTAGCCAAAAGTAAGATCGCATTAACGCAAACCCTTCTCATTGCTTACCTGACGGGTATTCTTTGGTTAAGAAGAAATCCATTATCTTTAATTTTTTCTGCTATAAGTCCATTTTCCCTGTTATTTATTTTGTTTATTGTGAGCGATGGGAAATATTTGCCATTTTCTGTTACAGGTAGTTTGGTTATGGCAATAGTTGGATATGGATTATCGCTAGGTCAGGATATCTCCTTTTATAAAAATGAATACAAAATTCAGGATATCTTCGTTGCTTCACCTGTTTCTCCAATTACCTACATGGTCGGATTGGCACTTTCTCAGATACTGTTCGGATTGCCGGCATTAGTAGTATTGTTGTCATTGGCAGCCTTGTTTCTTTCATCTTCACTTTATATACCGTTATTGCTTGCCGCGACATTCCTTTTGTGGGCTTCAATGTCATCTATGGGATTTTTTCTTTCATCCCATATGCTACATATGAGGAACGTTTCACAAATAATATCATTTGTTAACGTAATTCTCTCAATCCTGCCTCCGGTTTTTTACAGTATTGAGAGATTGCCTCTCGTGTTTCAATATGTCTCTTATCTGGTCCCGACTACTCATGCATCTCTAATTATACAGAGCACAATGGGACTAGCGACGCCAAAAGGATGGTCAATTGAATTCGGATTCTTGGTGCTGGGATTATATATGGTAGGCTTTGTGTTTTTAGCTAAAGTAAAGGCTTTGTGGCGCGAAAGCTAGTATCGCAAATAATGTTAATTTCTAGTATTTGGAACGTTGCCAATATTGAATATTATAAAGATGCCACAATGATTGCTGGCAAATTAATTTATGATGATTTTGTAGTTAAACACCAATTAATTTAGAAGTAAATAAGAAGTTATAGTTCATGTGTGTGCTATGGATTATGGTTATCTGATATATAGTGTTTCTTTATAATGTACCACCTATAATAAAGTATTTTGATATAGTAAATCCATACAACACACTATTTTTATTTTACAAATGAAATTTAATGACGACATGAAAATCAGAATGACAAATAATCGAGGATAGCATAAAAACCTAGAAAGTATCACCAACGGTTATTTAATATGGATATAACTAATATTTTCCAAAAGGATAAATCTAGTTAGAGTAAATTTGATAAATTATGGCCACGGAGGAACTATTCATCAGTGTAGTTATCATTTTGGTAGCTACACGAATACTAGGTGAGTTTTCCCAAAGATTTCGTATGCCTCCCCTAGTTGGGGAACTAGCTGCAGGAATAATAATTGGGCCTTATGTTTTAAAATTAGTAACTCCTAGTGCCAGTTTGAATGTAATTTCAGATCTGGCTGTTTTCTTTCTCATGCTATTAGCAGGATTGCAGATGGATCCTAGAGAAATAAGAAAAGCCGGACTCCACGCAGGAATTTTATCCGCAATTGCCTTTACCTTACCCTACGCAGCTGGCTTCGCAATAGCCTATCTCTTCGGCCTTGGTTTAGTCCAATCTATGTTCGTTGGATTGTTATTATCAATAACAGCTGTTCCAGTTACCACTATTGTTCTGATGCAATTTGAACTGTTAGAGACTAGATTGGGTAACAGTATCATTACTGCAGCTGTAATCAACGATATTTTTTCCCTTGTGCTTTTGTCGATAGTATTGTCACTGCATGAAACCAGTGGTATGCCTGTGAATATTATGGAGCAGACCATTAATACTATAATTAAAGTCTCACTATTTATCGGTGGAATATTTCTTGTGGATATCCTATTTAGAAAAGCAAACATTTGGTTCCAACGGCGCGGTGCTTACTTTTTTGAAAAACTACAAACGAAAGAAGCAGCCTTTGGTATATTGTTAATTTCCACAATTCTGGTTTCTGTTATCGCGCAGGTTGTAATTGGTTTGCATTTTATAATAGGTACCTTTTTTTCAGGACTTATAGTATACAAAGAAATAATAAGGAAGGAAAATTTTGAGAGAGTTTATGGTATAATCTCTGCTATGACATTCGGATTTTTTGCGCCTATATTTTTTGCTGTAATAGGAATCAACATAAATATGAGTTCAATCGTCCACAACCTTCCATTATTCATCATTCTTGGAATTGTAGCAGTTGTCACCAAAGTAGGTGGCGGTTATATCGGTTCAAGGCTAATTAAGTTCTCAAAAGATGAGAGCTTAGCCATTGCTTTTATTATGAACGGAAGAGGAATGGTTGAATTAGTGATTGCTTCTATTGGATTTTCTACCGGTATTATTGACTCTACTATATTCTCTATCACAGTAACAATTGGCTGGATTACAACAATCATGGCGCCAATATTATCAAGACCTTACGTGATGAAAATTAAGTCTCAAACAAACGAACCAACTTAATCTATTATTTTGAATGTTATTGGTTGTCAGTATCATCAGTCAAACCTATCCATCCGTATCCCTTAACCTCCAATTCTTCGGATAGCTCCTTTCCTCCAGATTTTATAATTCGCCCTTTTGCCATAACGTGAACCTTATCAAGTTTTGACAAATACCTCAAAATTCTTGCATAGTGAGTTATAATTAATACTCCTGCCCCGTTTGATATTAATATGTTTATAGCCTCTGCTACTGCTTGTATCGCATCTATATCCAATCCAGAATCCGGTTCATCAAGTATGGCAATTATTGGTTTCAGTACAAGCATCTGCATTACTTCAGATCTTTTTTTCTCTCCTCCCGAAAAACCTTCATTCAAATATCTACTTAAAAAAGTTGTTTGAAGACCTACATTGTCTAGATTCTTTTTGAGGTACTCGTGAAATTCCTTCACCGTCAAAAATACTTCTCTGTTCTCCTGTTTTCCACTCAGACTTTTATTGAGTATATTGTATGCATTTCTCAAAAAATGGCTATAACCCACTCCTGGAATTTCTGTGGGATATTGAAATCCTAAGAATAGGCCTCTTTTAGCCCTTTCTTCAGTAGTCAATTCTAGTATGTTTTCTCCGTCGACAACAATACTTCCAGATGTAACAGAATACTTTGGATGACCCATTATAACATTTGCTAGAGTGCTTTTACCCGAGCCATTTGGACCCATGATAGCATGAACTTGGCCTCTGTCTATTCCGAAGCAGAGGTTGTCAAGTATTTCCTTACCATTAATGTTTGCAGACAGATTATGTATCTCTAAAAAAACCACAAATTCTTTGTTTTCCAAACATAATATAAATATTAAGATACTTTCTTCAAAATTTAAATTATTCATCTTATATTTTAAGGTAATTTGTCAAGGGGACTGTTCATAGGTAGGTTTCAACCATTTCACTTGGGACACATTGCAGCAATTAAATTTGCCTTTTCAAAGTTTGACGAGCTGATAATTGTTGTTGGTAGTTCTCAGGCAAGCTATGAGCCTGAAAACCCATTTACTGCTGGAGAAAGATTAACTATGATAAAAAATTCGCTAAATGCCGATTCAAAAATAGATTGCAAAAAAACTTTGATAATTCCAATTCCTGATACAAATGTCCATTCAACCTGGACTCATAGTGTGGATACGCTGGTACCACAATATGATGCAGTACTTACAAATAATTCATTTACAGGTTACCTTTTCATTCAAAGAAACATTCCTGTCATTGAACCAAAATTACTAAATCGAAACGATCTTTCCGGAACAGAAATTAGAAGGCGGATGGTGAAAAATATCAAGTGGGATCATCTGGTTCCAGACCAAGCGCTAAAAATTATAGAAAGAATTAATGGAATAGAACGAATGAAAAAAATATCGAATTTCACACATCAACACGGAATATAACTCCCGAACGTTCAATAGCTATTTAATTGCTTAAAATCTAATTTAGGAAAAGGTTGGTGATGGATATTGATATATAACTCAAAAACGAGAACAAAATAATTGAAGGTGCATTCTTTATCAAAGAGAGAAATACATGATATCACAAACCATATTACTAAAAATTGGCCAACAGACTCTATTGGTTCTGTTAAGAATATGCAAGCCTATGTTATAGATGGGAATGAACGGCTTCTCTTAGCTGACGGCTTATTAGCTATTCAATTGGCACCTGATCTCATCATTCCACATCTCGCCCAGCATGATTTATTGAATCATTTTCCATCAGTGCAGGTCGATATGAACGCAGTCAAATTTGTATGCAACGGTGCCAATATAATGAGACCTGGCATCACTGAGTTTGGTACATTCAAGGAATCTGAAATAGTGTTAGTAAAAGATCAAATCCACAATAAAGAACTTGCCGTATGTCTCTCACGAGTAGACGATAAGAATGCAAGAGAAATGAAAAATGGAATAGTTTTGAATAATATGCATCACGTAGGAGATACATACTGGGAAATGAAAAAAACTATCAGAATTTGACGATTTTGATCAATAAAAAGGAATGGTAACTTAAAAAATGATATACAAAGTTAGAGCCCAATGGATTCTTCTTCAATTCCCTTACTTGTTATAGCAAGTATGTCAATTCCATCACCACTTGCTGAGTCTCGTTGTATTGACGATTTAATTGCCCTAATGGCAAGCTTCTTTGATGCATCTTCAGTCATATTTTTCTTATACTCGGAATCAATTAGTCCCAACGCTAATTCTGCACCAGTACCTACTGCTGCATAATTGTCAGGGAGAAGTGAGCCCAATGGGTCCAAAGTGTAAATTTCGGGGATATCATGTACTCCTCCAACAATTACCTGAGTCAATAAAGGGAAAAACCTTCTTTCAAACATAATCACTGACATTAATTTGGCAACGGAATTGGTCGCCATCTCCCTCCTTGTTTCTAATTTTCTTATTTTTGCAAGTGCTTCGACCTGTCTTGTCAAAACTTGCATATCAGCAACCATTCCTGCACAAGCACTAGCAACTTGATCTGTTATTGGAAATATTTTTTTAGTGTTTTTATTTACTACAAAGTTTCCATATGAAATACGCTTCTCAGCTGCAAGAATAATACCATCTTGATAAGTTAACCCTACAGCGGTAGCACCAGGCATAAATTGAAAGGCCATATGATTGGATAGTAGTGAATGTAGTTAGATTTAGTCGTTTCGTCGGTTTATTTGAACTCCTATTTTAGCAATCAATCAAGATGCTTTAGATAAAAATGTATCATGAATCCTGATAGCCTCTGAAACCAATCTGTTTTGCAGCTCTAATGCTTCTTTCCCTTCAGGATGTCTTGATTCAGCTACAGCTTGTGCTACAATATTCATAATATGTCTTAAAAGGAACTCATCACCCCTTGATGACTCTGCCATATAAGTCGGATTTGCCTTGTTTACGAACACTACATTTTCACTTACGAAGCTATATCTAGAATCAGTCTCATCTTCGTAAGGTATGATCTTGTATCCGATTTTTTTTAACGCAAAAGTTTTCTTAATGAGTGGTTTTCTTATCTGGGTTGTTACTGTTACATTTTCGTAATTTCTATTTTCTACATCTTGTTCACTGGATAGATAATTAGGCAAAGTCGTATCTGCAATTGTTGCAGTTTGTTGATTACCTCCTTTCTCACTAACTGTGTCTGTGGATCTTTTGATTTCATTTCTAGCAATGTCTTTGTATTCGTCATCTATTGATTTATCGAACAAGTTATCTTCTGCAGGTAGAGAAGACGGTTTACTACTAGGTTTTGATACTATTTTCTTGGTTTCTACTATTTCGTATCCCTCTATCTCTTCATATGGCTCTAGGGTTTCTATTACCGCCTGACCTAGAACTTTGTCAATTTGTTTGTAAATCTTTGATTCCTCGCGGGTGACTAGAACATCTTCATAGAGACTTAGGCTGGGTATGACTGTATCATTTATAAATTTCTTTAAAGTATTTGAAAATCGCTCATATTCTTTATCCTCTATTATAGCGGATTTATCTGCAAATCTAGATGTCAATGAATCACATCTTACAAATCCAGTAACCTTCGGAATCTTGTTATCAAAACCAAATAAAGTCCTCATGACTATATGACCACCTACCATAACCGCAATACCCTTCTCATCTTCAGTTAAAGGTCTACGGGCTACGGTAATTTCGCCGACAATGTTACCGTTATCGAGGCTTAATGGTATTTTGTGTCCCTGTATATCAGGTACCTTTATCAACTCAGCATTAGAATAGTTCCATTCTTTAAAGTTGGCTGATTTTTTTATATATACCTCAAAAAGAGGATGCCTGAGCACTGCCAATTTTCTAATTTCTTTAATTAGGCGCATTTCGTCTACAAGTGACTTTGCATCACTAACTATTATTTCAGTTCCATTTCGGGATAAGGCGGGCTCCTTAGTCTCATGTAGGTCAGATCTACCTGTAAACAGTGCATCAAGTGATTTTGTATCTATCAAAAATGATTTGTGGTAGTTACCCTTTCGGGTTCTAATTTTCATCTTTTCAAATGAAGTAAGAAATGAGAGTCTCCCAGTACCATATCTACCTGTCCTAACCCTTTTTAATTTGGGTGAAATAGAATCAACTTTCTTGTGGGGGGAGCCAAGTAACAAGAACTTTTGAATCTCAATTTCATCCATCCCTGCATTATCCTCTATTGCTACGGAATAATCATCAAGTCTGGTTATCAAAACTTTTGTCGCGTCTTCGTCAAAGGCATTTTCAATCAATTCCTTAATGACATCAGCGGGGGAAATCCATGTTTTAGTAGCAAATTCTTTAAAGAAGGATGGGTGCACCTTTAAAGCAATTGTCATTATTAGTATGTTTTAATCTCTCACCTTTATCTATTACTAGTAAGCACTGATTTCTATTCTCGTAGAACTTGTTCTAAAAAACTAAAAACAAATTATTGAAAAACAGCTGGTATGCTGGAAAATAAATATCATGGACTAGAAATAAGACGTCCTATTAGTTATCCTAAAAATTTGAAGACGGTAAAAATTCAACTATGCCAAGTATCAAATGAGGTTTTGACGGAGTGGGTGTCGTAGTTAACCATATCATGATTGCAGGTATGGCCGCACATGCAATTATCGTCAAAAGAATTAGCCAGACCGCGGTCATTTTTTCTGCCATAGGATACGGATTCATGAGTAGATATATAAATTTTCAAACTGATTCGCTTGCTTAAATAGGATTATAAGTCACTATATAGGCTTCAGATTATTGCTAAATGAAATTATTAGAATATCAAGGTAAAGAATTATTTACCGAATACGATATTGCAATTCCAAAATCCTTCCTTGCCAAAAATCAATCGGAACTAATCCAGATCGCAGACAAAATCAAATTCCCAATTGTCCTTAAATCACAGTTAACTGTTGGCGGTAGAGGTAAGGCCGGCGCCATATTGAAATGCACGAAAAAGGAAGAACTTGAACCGATGTTTATTAAGTTAATAAATAAAGAGGTAAAAGGCGAAAGACCAAAAGCAATATTAATTGAAGAGGCCGTAGATATAAACAAGGAACTTTATCTTTCGCTGTTCCTCAATAGAGGAAAAAGGACTTATTCATTAATATCATCTGCAGAGGGAGGAGTGGATATTGAAAGTGTCCAAAATAAAGTAATTCAGGATATATCTATTACTGGGTTAACTCAAGCAATGGCAGAAAGCATCGCAAAAAATTTAAGGCTAGAAGGATTCACTGCTAAATCGTTTTCAAATATTGTCATAAAGCTCGCAAAACTCGTTAGAGAAAAGGAGGCTGAATTGGCAGAAATAAATCCTCTTGTCATACTGAATGATGGGACGTGTCTAGCCCTGGATGCAAAAATAATCATAGATGATAATTCAATTTTCAGACATCCTGAGTTAAGAAAATATATCCAAATTTCTGAATTGCAAGAACAAGCAGAAAAGAGCGGCTTTTCATTCGTCGAGCTAGATGGAAACATTGCAATAATAGGAAACGGTGCAGGCCTTGTGATGTCCACACTAGACATCGTTCACGATGCAGGGGGAGCGCCGGGTGCCTTTTTGGATTTTGGTGGAAGGGCTACTACGGAAACAATCTACAAAGCCTTACAGGTTATAAGTAAGTTGTCAAAAGTAAAGGCAATTTTGGTAAATTTGTTTGGTGGTATTGTTAGGACTGATCTAGTAGCCGAAGCTATCCTTGACGCATATAAAGATGGAATGATCAGTGTACCGATTTACGCCAGAATTTCAGGTGCGGAATCGGATAAATCTAAACAAATGCTTTCTAATAGCAATGCGAAACTATATGATACAGTAGAAGAAGCTATTTCAGCATTAGTTCAATATATAGGGTCGATGAAATAGATGTCTAAGAAATTTGATATTTTTGATATTTTGGTAGGTAAACCAAAAGATCCTGACTATTGTAATAAAGCCGTCATAATTCAAGGAATAACGGGAAATTTCGGTTCCGTTCACACTAGATTGATGAGAGAATATGGGACAAACATCGTGGCTGGTGTAACTCCCAATAAGGGTGGACAGTCATTTGAAGGGATACCTGTCTTTGATTCCGTTGAGGATGCAAGCAAGAGTTTTAATGTACAGATATCAGGAATATTCGTCCCGGCTCAATTCTTTCTGTCAGCAATAAAAGATGCAGTAAATAACGGAATCAAATTACTTGTAGCAATTCCAGAACACGTTCCTGTACGTGATGCAATGGAAGCTTTAGAATATGCGCATAACAATGATGCTAGAATAATAGGTCCTAATACTCCTGGTGTTATTGTTCCGGCAGTAAGTAAAATAGGTATCATGCCCTCCCAACCGTTTAAGAAGGGTAAAACTGCTGT
>Ga0126375_10000218_pt1 | contig 14017 bp, 12 predicted proteins | sample PanSoiMetPlot_14_FD_109577 | JGI IMG/M metagenome (GOLD analysis project Ga0126375, IMG submission 109577) | Tropical forest soil microbial communities from Panama - MetaG Plot_14 | ecosystem: Environmental > Terrestrial > Soil > Tropical forest | place: Panama | collected 2016-02-17 | reverse complement strand
ACGTGCACTTCGATTCGAGGGTACGCTCCATAGTGGTTGTTAGTACCGGCAAAGACGCCGTTAACTTTAAGCAATATGGGTTTCAGCCATTTCTTTTGCAGCGCCGGATAATCGACTTTCGAGTACGGAAAACCACGGGTCGCTTGCGTCGGATAGAGATATAGATGTCCTTGTTGATACGCGCCATCGGCCCAAGCCTGGGCTTCTTGTTCGTTCACGTCAAATGTGAAGTTGGTTCCTTCCGGGTCCGTCACATGCACCTGATCGACCCAGGCAAACGACTCAAGAACGCGCCCCTCCGCCAGCTTCCACACGTCCCCCGGAAAGGTCGACGCCTGATTCATCAACTCCCAATGGTTATCGAAAATAAAATTGCCAAGCATTTTTTCGCCCTGATGCTTGAGATTTTTCTTTGTATTGGGCCGGCCGCCGCGGCGCCAAAAGATACCGTAAACGTCGGGATGCTCATCGAGGTACTTGGCGAGCAATTCGCTGATGTTCCTCTGACCAAGCTTGCGACCGATCTCCCGGTAACTTTCCGGAACCTCTTCATCGTGGCTAAACATCGCCTTGTAGATGTCCGGACGCCGCTCTCGGAGCCCCTTCTTCGGCACCTCGGGATCTGCGAATCGCTGCGTGATCCAGGGGCGAATTTCCATGTAGCCCTTCTCCGAAGTAAACCAGCGGTTAGCAGCGACCGCTTTCAGCGCGTCTTCGCGGTTTACGCCGGCAAGCTCATGCTCAGCCAATATGACAACCTTGACGCCGCGCTCTTCATAGGCCCGCTTGATCGCCTGCATCACCGTATCGTCCGCGACTACTTCGGTGACGATGGCGACGGTCTTGCCTTTTTCCACGAGTCCAAGGGGAGTTCTGCCTCCGGTTTGCCGCACTGCGGCGCGGGCGTAGGGCATGATGTCGTTGATGCTCTTCGGCGGCTTGACGTATGACGGAAAACGCGGCGGCGGATATTTGCCTTTCTCTTGGGCCGACATCCAACCCCAATTCGCTAATAACAGTATCGCGACCAATATGATTACCAGCTTACGCATGTTTTGGATCTTCCGATTTCTGCTTTTCCTTTTCCCTCTCCCCTTTTGGGAGAGGGTTAGGGGTCCTCTCTCCCGTCGAGGGAGAGAAGGCTTTCGGATTACGTCATATGTTTCGCGACACTGTTATCTTTTTTGTTTCGTTGCCGGATAAAAATACTCGTAAGTCCCAGTCTCGACTTTCTTCATCAGCTCGGAGAATGTTTTCCACGGATTCTTCGCATATTCCTCGTATTTTCCCGGCGCGTTGATTCCTGGCAGATATGGCACCCAGTCCTTGCTGAGCACATCGTCGGGGTTGCCGTAACGCGACGCCAATGCGCGTAGTTCCGGCGTGCGATAGGCCGTCACTTCGCCTTTGTCAATTAAGGTAAGCCACGTATTCGTAGTCCCGCGCACGTGCACGCGATAAGTCAAAAGCGTATTGTGAATATGCCACCAGTGGTCCTTCGGGAGCCCATTCTGTTTAGGGAAATCAATCCATGCCTTTGACTCTTCGGGCTTGTTTGGATCGTGAACCACGCTGCCGCCGAATCCCCAGTGGATGACGCCGGAGTTATTTCGCTCGGACGTGTTGTTCCCTTCCATGTTCTCATCGGGCCGGCGAAAAAATTTTGGATTGGTCCCTAGGCCAGCCTCATAAAACCACCAGTAACCGGGCTTATCTTGATAGGGGTAATTCAGCTCGTTGATCTTGGGATACTTCATGAACTCGCGCCACAGCTCGCCGTATATTCCGCCACCCTTGACTTCGGTCACATAACCGTCTTTTACCTGCACTTCGATCCGCGGATAAGATCCAGTATGGTTGCTTGTGCCGGCAAAAACTCCATTGACTTTAATCTGCAGCGGCGGATTCCATTTTTTCTGTAACGCCGGATAATCGACGGACGAATAGGGGAACCGCCCCGTCGCTTGATAAGGCGACAGGAACAAATGTCCTTGGAGATAGGCAGCAGACGCCCAAATCTTTGATTCTTCTTCAGTCACTTCGAAATGCATCTGCGTTCCTTCGGGATCGAAGGCTTCGGCGCGGTCGGTCCAAGCTAAGGGTTCTAGCACCCGCTCTTCGGCCAGCTTCCACACATCCCCTGGAAATGTCGACGCCTTGTTCATCAGCTCATAACGGTTATCAAAAATAAAATTGCCGTAAAATTTCGCGCTGTGCTGTTTAAGGAACCGCGCGGTGCGCGGCCTGCCCCCGCGCCGCCAGAAGACCGCTTTCACATCGGGATGTTGATCGAGAAACTTCACGATAAATTCGACGACATTCGGACCGCTAAACTGCTTCGCAAGTTCCCGCTCTTTCGGCGGCGCTTCGTCGCCTTTTGCGTAAACCGCATTGTACAAATCGGGGCGACGTTCTTTCAGCCATTTCTTGGGCACCTCCGGATCGATGAACAAATCATCAAGCCAATGGCGCACCTCCATGTATCCCTGCTCGCCCGTGTACCAGTGCGAAAATTGCAATGCTCTCAACGCGTCTTCTTTACTGACGCCCAGGAGCTCATTTTCACTGACGATGTACGCTTTGACGCCGCGTTCCTCGAAAGCGCGCTTGATCGCCTGCATGATCATGGGATCGGCTTTGACTTCGGTGACGATCAACGTCGCCGTGCCTTTTTCGACCAACCCGAGCGGAGTCCGCCCACCCGTCTGCCGCACCGCGGCCCGGGCAAAAGGCATGACATCATCGATAGACTTTGGCGGTCTCAAGTAGGAAGGAAACCGTGGCGCAGGATATTTGCTGCTCTCCGCCGCTGAGAGCTCCATAGCGAGACTACTAAAAAGCAACGCAAGAAAAAAAGCCCATATGGTCTTCACGCGAACCTCCCTCTGCATTTGATGCACGCTCCTCCTCCGGTCAGTTCCTGCCTTAAGAGATTTCTCTCCCTTAAGACAATCGTTGTCATCTCTGGAAACGGCTTGGAATTTAGTGGCTTTATCGGCGAGTTGTCAAGCGTCCTTGCACAATACGCGGTGAATTATGCCATGCAGTACCCTCAGTGCATGGCTTCCATGAATTTGAAATTCGACAGTCTTTTAAAATTTTCCAGCAAATCATTTTTTTCGATTGCATCCGGCTTCTGATTCTAGTAACGTGCGCGGGACCCCCGGTTTTTTTTTATGCGGACCCGAACAAATATTTTTGTTTTCGGTCTGGCAGTCTGTGCAATGGGCGGTTGCGCACCGGTTACCTCTCGTTTCCCACTGTGGCATGACATGGCGCGCTCGCAACCAGCCGATTCACCCGCCGCTTCGGACTCGGTGCCGCCCGTTGAAACAACATTGAACCCATCGCTTCTCGCCTTAATCCGCGAGCAAGACAAGCAGGAGGAAAATCTTTTTGCCCCGATTTCTCTTCCAACAAATGATTTGCAAGAAAAAAATTCAGCAACAACGCCCCAGCGTTCAGAAAGTGTAGTGAAGCAAACGGCAGTTCCCAATTTGGTCGGCGGCGCTTTGCCAAAGACGCCCAAACCGCGGGACGATGATCAGCTTTTGGATTTGCTGCAAAAAGACCTGGAACGCGCGATTGAACAACCGCCGGAACGTCGGCAATTACAATTCTCCAAAGCAGTCATCGAGAATCCCAAGGTCCGGTATTACATTAATTACTTTTCCAAGAACGGCAAAAACCATTTTCAAACTGCGCTTGCCCGCTCGGGCAAATACATGCCGATGATAACCAAGGTGCTTCGTGACGAAGGTTTGCCGGAAGAATTTGCTTATCTTGCTCTGATCGAAAGCGGATTCATCATGGACACTTCTTCTTCCGGCGCTTCCGGTATCTGGCAACTTGTCCCAGCCACGGCCCGGCGTTACGGTTTAAGGATCGATCCCTGGCTCGATGAACGCCGCGATGCGGCAAAATCCACTCGCGCTGCCGCCGCTTATCTTAAGGAGCTCCACATTTACTTTGGAAGATGGTATCTGGCGACTGCCGCTTACAATGCCGGCCAAGCAACCATCGATAGAGCCACGCAGGCGTCAGGCGCCAAGGATTTCCGCAAGCTGACCGAAAACATTGCATTAAAGGACGAAACCCGGAATTTTGTGCCCAAATTCGTCGCCGCTGCGCTTATCGCCGCCGATCCAAAAAAATACGGTTTCGGAAACCTGCGCTATGAAGCGCCGCTGGAATACGAAGAAGTTGAGGTCAGTGAAAGTATGAGGCTCGACAGTCTCGCGGAAATGATGAACACGACGTCCAAAAGTCTGCAAGAACTCAATCCCGAGCTTCTGATGGGCCAACTACCGCCGGGAAATGGAATTTTTCGTCTCAAAGTCCCCATAGGTCAAGGGACTCTGTTGGCAGCCGCGTTGAATCAGAAAAAGGAATCCGAACCGCTCCAGGTGATCACGCACCAAGTCGAGAAGGGCGAGACCTTATTCTCTATAGCGCGCTATTACGGTCAAACCGTGAAAGCGTTAATGGAACTAAATGGGCTCGCTACTTCTAAACTCCAAATCGGGCAGCAACTAAAGATATTTATTGAGGGTATCCGAGGCGTGATGCGGTGAGTGATTAAAGGCGCAGCCGAAGATTGAAAATCGAGGATAGCAGATGGCGATTATCGATCTTCGATTCTCTATCTTCGACCAGGCAAATCCCTCGCGCCAGCCGCTTTGCCCTTAGCGCTTCGCAGCAAGCCTACTTGCGCTTATCCATGGGAACGTAATCGCGTTCCGCCGCTCCGAGATAGACTTGTTTGGGCCGCGCCAGCTTCTGATCCTGGTCGGTCAGCATCTCTTCCCATTGAGCGATCCAACCGGAAGTCCGGGGAATTGCGAACAGCACGGGGAACATATCCATCGGTAAACCCATAGACTGGTAGATCAGCCCCGAATAGAAGTCGACGTTAGGGTAGAGTTTGCGTTTGATGAAATAGCCGTCCTCAAGAGCGATGCGTTCGAGCTCGAGAGCGATGTCGAGCAGCGGATTACGTCCTTTGACCTCAAAGACCTCGTCAGCAATCTGTTTAATGATTTTCGCGCGCGGATCGTAATTCTTGTAAACCCGGTGGCCAAAACCCATCAATCGCCCTTCACCGCCTTTGACCTTTTTGATGAACTCAGGAACTTTGTCCTTCGAACCGATTTCCATAAGCATGCGTAACACAGCTTCGTTGGCACCACCATGCAGTGGCCCGTAAAGAGCCGCTGCCGCCGCCGCCACCGAAGAATAGGGATCGGATTGCGAGCTGCCCACACCGCGCATGGCGTTGGTGCTGCAGTTTTGCTCGTGGTCCGCATGCAAAATAAACAGGATATCCAGGGCCCGCTCCAGCACGGGGTGGGGCTTGTACTTGAGCTCGGTCATTTTGAAGAGCATGTTGAGAAAATTGCCCGTATAGCTCAGATCGTTGTCCGGATAAGAATAAGGCAAGCCGAGACTGTGGCGGTAAGCGAACGCTGCCAAGGTCGGCATCTTGCTGATCAACCGGTAGGTCTGCTCGCGCCGCGATTTGGCGTCAAAGATTTTCTTCGCATCCGGATAGAACGTGGATAAAGCTCCCACGGTGCTCACCAAGATCCCCATAGGATGGGCATCATGATGAAATCCATCAATGAGCTTCTTGATATTTTCATGAATGATCGAATGAAAAGTAATATTGTGAGTCCAATCGTCTAGTTGGGATTGGTTGGGAAGCTCGCCATATAATATTAAATAAGCGGTTTCCAAATATGTGCTTTTTTCGGCAATCTGTTCGATGGGATAGCCGCGATAGCGCAGAATTCCCCTATCTCCGTCGATGTAGGTGATCTTGCTCTGGCAGGAGGCAGTGTTCATAAAGCCCGGGTCATAACTCACCAGGCCGTCATCCTCAGTGACCCTGATTTGGTACAAGTCCGTCGCTTTAATGGTGCCATTTTGAATCGGAATCTCGTACTGCTTGCCGGTCCGGTTGTCTACTATTGTGAGCGTATCTGAAGCCATGGGTTCTGCCTTTCGCTTATCTCTTCCACATCATCCCTTTATCTTTTAGACCATCACCATCCGCTGGTCAACTGTGCCTCAACGAGACTGAGGCCCGAGTGTCCAGGCGATTTTCCAATCGGAGCCGCTGCGAGAACAGCAAACCACAGTGGCCGGACTAAACGCGACGACCTCCCGATCCGGATTGCCGTGGACCAGCAAAGAGGCGAGCCGATTCATATGCGGGAGATGACCCACCAGCATGATCGGTTGCTCAGACACATCCATCTCGGCCTTAGCAATCGCGGGATCATCCTGGGGCAACAACCCGGTAATTTTTTGAACCTTGATTGCGGGGCCCAGAGCCTCGGCGAAGATTTCGGCAGTTTGTTGCGCTCTAAGAATGCCGGAATGAAAGATAGCCGAAACGGTTATCTTTCGCTGAGCGGCTAGCTGCGCGACGCGCTCAACCTCTTCTCGCCCTGCGGGAGTTAACGGACGCCGCGGATCAAGAGCTTCGGAGACCGCCTCGCCATGCCGCACCAGATAAAAGTCCACGATCGACTCACCTGCTTTCCTTAGGCTTTGGCGCATTTTGGGAATTTCATCTGCGATGGCGCGCTTGTGGATTTCACGGAGACGGGTCGCAGGCGAGCTATTCTCTGATCGACCGAGTCGAACTCTTGTTGCAAAATGCCTTTGTTCATATAGTATGCCCACGAGTGATTTTCAATCGTGCCGAGCGGCTCACATTGCGCGCCCCGTGATCGAGTTTCGTGACGTCAACAAATGGTTTGGCCCGCTTCATGTACTAAAGGACATTAATCTCAAGATCGGAGCGGGAGAAGTCGTAGTGGTTTGCGGACCCAGCGGCAGTGGTAAAAGCACGCTCATTCGCTGCATTAATTGTTTGGAGCCAATTCAGTCGGGTGAAATCGTGGTGGATGGCGTCGCTCTTTTGAATTCCCGCCTCGACGCGTCCAAGCTGCGTGCCAACGTCGGAATGGTTTTTCAATCTTTCAATCTCTATCCTCACATGACAGTTTTGCGTAATATCACTTTAGCGCCGACCAAAGTGAAAGGTCTGTCGCTTGGCGAGGCAGACCAAATCGCCAAAAAACTCCTGGATCGCGTCGGCATTCCTGACAAAGCCGACGCGTATCCCGCTAATCTCTCCGGTGGTCAGCAGCAGCGGGTCGCCATCGCCCGCGCGCTGGCCATGAATCCGAAGGTCATGTTATTTGATGAGCCCACTTCGGCACTGGATCCCGAGATGATCAACGAGGTTTTGGAAGTCATGACCGATCTCGCGCGCGGAGGTATGACAATGGTGGTGGTAACGCACGAAATGGGCTTCGCGCGCCGGGTGGCGCATCGGGTGGTTTTCATGGATGAAGGACGAGTCGTCGAAGAAGCCAAACCGGAAATTTTTTTCGCCGCGCCTCAATCTTCCAGAGCGAAACAGTTCTTGAGCAAAATTCTCTCACATTAAGGAGCAACGAATGAGAAGGTTGGTATTTTGTTTTGCGGTGATTTGCATGATGAGCGGAAGTGCCGCAGCATTATGGGCCGAAACTACACTGGAGAAGATCGAACGGACCGGAACTCTCACGATCGGCACGCGCACCGGCTCGCCGCCTTTTGCTTACGTCAATAAAAATAACGATTGGGTAGGTTTTTCCATCGATCTGGTCGATCAAGCCATTCTTCCCGCCTTATCCAAAAAGTTAGGAAAGCGGATCAAGCTGGAGAAGAAAGAGTCGACGCCGCAAACCCGCATTCCATTACTAACGTCCAATGCCGTTGATCTCATCGCGGAAACCATGACCGATACGAAAGAGCGCCGCGAGAGTGTCGACTTTAGTGTTACTTTTTTTGTGACAGGGGCGCAGTTTCTGGTGAAAAAAGGCAGCCCTATCAAAGGCATCGAATCCATTGCAGGGAAGCGGATTGCAGCGCAGCAGGGTTCCACCAATGCTAAGATCATTCGAGAGCGAGTTCCCAATGCCAAGCTGCTCGAGTTTCCCGACCAACCAGCCGCTTTTCAAGCGGTCGTCCAGGGCCAAGCGGAAGCTTACACAAACGACGGCATTCAGCTTGCCGGACTCAAAGCCAAAGCCCCGAACCCGAACGATTGGTTGATTGTCGGCGACTTCTACTCCCATGAGCCTTATGGAATGGCGATGAAAAAAAACGAGCCGGATTTTCTCCAGATTGTGAATGCCGGTCTGATGGACGCAATCAAATCGGGTAAATATTTTGAATTATACGACAAATGGTTTGGACCAAAAGGCGAAGTTCCCTACCCGCTGGCACCGGAAACCAAGCGTTTTCTTCAAATGCAGGTGGTCCCCAAATAAGTCTCGAGTTTGGAGTTTTGAGTTCTAACTCGAGACCCGAGACACGAAACTCGAAACTGCTTTGGCAATGTCCTACCACTTCCATTGGAGCGTGCTTTGGACGGGTCAATCGGGAACTTGGCTGCTTCAGGGACTCGTCACGACCCTCGAGCTCTCGCTTCTGGCTTGGCTTCTGGCTGTCATTCTGGGCATCGTTTCGGGCGCGCTGCGCACGGCGCCGATTCCACCGCTGCGATGGGTTTCGACCTTCTACGTTGAGTTCTTTCGCAACGTGCCTCTGCTCGTCTGGATGTTCTTCTGGTATTTCGCTATTCCACCTCTACTGCCGGAGTCTTTGCAAAATTGGCTGTTCGATCACGGGGTCGAATTTTGGGCTGGATGGTTCGCCCTTGGCGTTTACCACGGGGCGCGCTTTTCCGAGGTCATGCGTTCCGGGATTCAATCGATTCCCAAGACCCAATTCGAAGCGGCCTTATCTACCGGACTAACGGTGCCGCAAGCTTATCGGCTGATCATCATTCCCATCGCCGTGCGTCTAATAATTCCTCCCATAACCAACGAGTCACTCAACCTGCTCAAGAATTCATCCGTGGCACTCACCATCGGAGTCGCTGAACTAACTTTTCAAACTCGCCAAATTGAAACCTACACCGCAAAGGCGTTCGAAGCGCTAACCGCCGGAACATTAATCTACCTCATGCTTTGCCTTGCCATCGCCGCCATTATGGCGTGGGTGGAGCGGCGCGTTGCCATTCCCGGGATGATCGCCCAGAACCGAGCTGGAGAATTCTAGTCCTGGACATCAGCGTCATTGTCAACAATTTCAACTTTCTCATCGTTCAGGGATTCATCGGCCTGGGCACTTTTACCGGCGGCACGCTGCGGCTTGCACTTCCGGCGATTATCTTTGGATTTATTCTCGGCGTGTTCATAGGCCTTTCCCGTCTCGCTCGCTCGCCTTGGATAAGGGTTCCGGCAACCGTGTACACCGAATTTTTTCGCGGCGTGCCACTGGTCATGGTGATTTTTTGGTTCTGGTTTATCATTCCCTTCTTTTTGGGAAAATCTCTGCCGGAATACGGTGTGGCGCTCACTGCATTCGTGGTGTTTGAGGCGGCCTATCTCGCTGAAATCGTTCGCGCCGGTATACAATCGGTGCCGCGCGGGCAAGTGGAAGCCGCCACCGCCACTGGACTCACCCGCGCGCAAACCATGTGCCACGTGATCCTGCCCCAGGCACTGCGCAATATGATTCCCGCATTGGTCACACAATTTATCGTGCTGCTCAAAGACACCTCGCTGGCGTCGATCATCGGTTACGTCGATCTCACCAAGGCGGCTCAAATCGTGAATAACCGCGAGATTCGGCCGTTCGAACTTTACCTGTTCATCGCGGTAGTCTATTGGCTCTGCAGCTACGGCATGTCGCGCTACGCCCGAAGCTTAGAACGCCGCTTCGCACAGAGTCCCGCGTGAACCCGCGGACCAAATATTTTACATTCTTTTAACATACCCTGACTCGCGCTTCGGTTGACCACTTCGACATCTCCGCGATAGATTGCTCCTTGTCGCGTTGTCTAGGGCAGGTTGAAACAACCCCAATACGGCATCTGCCCATCCATAACTCTCGGGATGAGTATGCTCTACCTCAAAAACACTCCCATCGATCAGATTCTCTCGATGAGGGAGATGATGGATGTGATCGAAGACGCGCTTAAAGCACTAGCCGAAGGCCTCGGCTTTGACCTACCGCGGCGGAGGATTCATCATCCGAATCGCATGATCTTTGGCTTGTTGCCGGGATCAGTTCACGGCGGCATGGGGGCCTATCTGCAAACCGATCTGAATCGCCACATACATCATGAATCCGTGATTCTTTACAGCGTCGATACTGGTCAACCGTTGATTTTTTTTCAAGACTGCTCGATTAATGAATTCCGAACCGGTGCGGCGGGCGGAATCGGCGCAAAATATTTATCCCGGCCGGGAGCGTGCCGGGTCGCGGTCTTCGGCAGCGCGGTCCACGCCCAAACACAACTCAAGGCTGCCTGCGCGGCCGTTGGAACTTTGACGCATGCGACGATATTTAGCCCCACGGAAGCGCATCGTCGGACATGCGCCGAAAAGATGAGTCGTGATCTAAAGATGGAAGTGAGAGCGGCCAAGAACGCTCAAGACGCGTTAGAAGATGCCGATATCGTCATTACGGCGACTAATTCCCGCATGCCGGTGTTCGATGGAAACTGGTTGAAGGAGGGCACACATATTACCTCGGTGGCGAACGGGGACAAGACCCGGACCCGGCAGGAAATTGATGACAAAACGATTCGCAGAGCTGATCCGATTTTTATCACCTCCAAAGAAACGGTTTGCGCCAATGAAAGCGATATTTTTCGCGCCGCCCGAGACAGAGTCATTTCCTGGGACCGAGTCGATGAGATTTCCAGTTTGCTGCTAGGCAAGTCGCCTGGGCGAACGAATGACAGGCAGATCACGCTCTACAAGTTGCAGGGCATCGGTCTCATGGATGTCGCTGTTGGAATGCAAGCCTATGAACGTCTCAAAGACAGCAAGTTAGCGCAGCGATTGTAAGGATATCCGAAGGACGAGGAGAAACCAAATGGCCCACTATGACATGCTGGTGATCGGCTCGGGTCCCGCCGGGCAGAAAGCTGCCATTCAGGCGGCGAAGGTCGGAAAAAAGGTCGGGATTATCGAGCGCAAAAGAGTCGTCGGCGGAATCTGTATCAACACGGGTACGATCCCGAGCAAATCATTGCGTGAAGCGGTCCTTTTTCTTTCCGGCTTTCGGCAGCGGAATCTTTACGGTGCGAGCTATCGAGTAAAAAAGGAAATCACATTTGAGGATCTGGCGCTGCGCTGTGACCACGTGGTGAAAGCCGAACAGGAAGTCATCCAAAACCAACTTACTCGCAACCACGTCGATTTCATGGTCGGCACCGCAACTTTCGTGGACCCCCACCGGCTCTCGGTCAAACAAGACACGGAAGCCAATGAGCATACGGCGGACTATGTCGTCGTGGCCGTCGGCACCGAACCGGCGCGGCCGCCAGAGATTCCCTTTGATGGGGAGTCGATCATTGACAGTGACGGTCTGCTGTCGTTGAAGCAGTTGCCGAGGTCGTTGACTATCGTCGGCGGGGGCGTTATCGGCTGCGAGTACGCTTGTATCCTCGCCACTCTCGGAATTCCCGTTGTCTTAGTGGAACGGCGACCGAGGCTTCTCGAGTTCGTCGATAGCGAGATCATCGAAGCGCTCCAATATCAGATGCGCAGTATCGACGTGACGCTCCGATTCAATGAAGAGGTAGTCGGCATCGACAAGGCGCCGGATAACTCCGTAGCGATCCACCTAAAAAGCGGGAAGAAAATCGGCGCCCCTTTGCTGGTGTATTCGGTCGGGCGGATAGGAGCGACGAAAACCCTGGGGTTGGAAAATATTGGCATTCAGCCGGACGACCGCGGCCGGTTGAAAGTGAACGCCGACTATCAGACTTCACTTCCGCATATCTACGCCGTTGGAGACGTCGTGGGCTTTCCGGCGCTCGCCTCAACCTCGATGCAGCAAGGCCGTCACGCGGCCTGCCACGCATTCCAGCTTGCATGCGAGACGACCACTCATCTGCTGCCCTATGGCATCTATACAATTCCAGAAATCTCCATGGTGGGACGCAACGAGGATGACCTAACCCGCGACGGAATTCCCTATGAGACGGGCGTTGCCCGGTACCGCGAGATCGCTCGCGGGCAAATCATTGGCGACACGATTGGAATGTTGAAATTGCTCTTCCACAGTGAGACGCGAGTGCTGCTCGGCGTCCATGTGATCGGCGAAGGAGCAACCGAATTGGTGCACATCGGCCAAGCCGTCATAGCTCACGGCGGCAAACTGGACTATTTCATCGATACGGTTTTCAACTATCCTACGCTGGCTGAGTGTTACAAAGTCGCGGCATTGGCGGCGCTGAATAAATTTTCCACCAACGATTCTCACGTCATAGGCGCATGCAACATCGCGGGTAGCCACCTGGACACGCGCTAGCAGCTTCGCCGGTTCAAAGCTTGTCCTGAACGAAGTGAAGGATCTTAGTTCTTGTGACAGATGCTTCGAAGCTCAGGATGCGCTAGGCGCGTACTTTGGAACGAAGAATTTCATCCCATCGTTGCAACTTTCTCTGGGCGGATTTTGTAAATCACTCGCACTTCCCCCGGTTGACGAAAAGGATACTTATCCTTGCCCAAGTATTTTTTCGCCAGCTTGTCGATGTGAGCGTCGGCGCCTTGCTCCGTGATCTCTGTTACTTCGCCTTGTACGTCCAAGTGGCGATAGGCATTGTCCGGATCCTGTATGGACAGCGCAACTCGTTTGTTACGACGCATGTTTTTGTCTTTAACGCGGCCCTTTGCCGAATTCACCCAGATATTGCTGCCGTCAAAGTCGCACCATACCGGGCTGACCTGAGGGCGACCGTCCGGCATCAGCGTCGCCAAATTAGCGAAAGCCACTTTTGAGAAAAGATCCTTGTATTGGTCGGGAATTTTATCCGGCATCTTCGTTCTCCTCTCTGGCATCAAGTTTATCGCTCAATAGAAATAGTTCAATAATTCGCTCAGGTTGTCGATAATAAAATCGGGCTGGGCAGCGAGAAGCTTGTCTCTATCTCCCAGCCCATAAGTAACCCCGCAGGTAATAATGCCTGCTCGCTTGCCAGCCTTTATGTCCGTATCACCGTCCCCCACAATAAGCGCTCTATCACGTGGAACGCCGAACCGGCGCAGCACGTCATTCAAAAGCGCCGGGTGCGGCTTCTTTTCAAGTGCGCTATCTCCACCCAAAATAAGGTCGAACTCTGTTTCCACACCCAACCCGCGTAGCACGCTTACCGTGAGGCGATGCACCTTGTTGCTTACAACGACTCTCTTTTTGTCGCAAAAATAATTCAGCGTCTTACGGACGTCGGGATAAAGCACAGTCGCGTCGAGCAAATGATTTTCGTACCGGGCAAGAAATACTTCCATGACCTCTTGAAAATGTTCGGAGCTCTCTTTCGGCAACGACTGCCTTAGCAGATGTTCCACCCCACGACCGACGTTCGCATGAACAAGGGAATCCGCCAGCGGCGGCAAATCAAAGTGCGCGCGTGTGTGGTTGACTGCATCGGCCAGATCGCGCCCCGTGTCCGCCAGAGTGCCGTCGAGATCGAACATGATTAAATCGATTGCTTTTTTCATAACCGTTAATGGGATAGAAAATAGAAGCGATGATGCGGCGTGTCAATCGTGGTGAAATATTAGACCCTGCAGTCCAAAGGCTAGGCGCAATTCTCGCAATTCTATGGAGGTGAAGCATGAACTATCGTCGCCATATGCAAAACCAGTGGTTACACTTGCTTTCAGTTGCTCTTATCGTCTTTCCAGCGTTGTCCCGGGCAGCGGACAAAATCAACACTTCCTATATCTCCACGGCTCCCGGTTCATCCACGGTGATCCAGGTTGCCAAAGATGTTCGGATCTTTGACAAGTATGGTCTCGACGCGACGGTCATCTTCATATCGGGCAGTGTTCGGGGTATTCAAGCCATTCTCGCTGGAGAGATTCCCATTGGCGAGGGCGGCGGACCAGGACTCGCGAGTGCGCGGCTCGCGGGCGGCGACGTCGTCGCCATT
>Ga0126375_10000217_pt1 | contig 14026 bp, 14 predicted proteins | sample PanSoiMetPlot_14_FD_109577 | JGI IMG/M metagenome (GOLD analysis project Ga0126375, IMG submission 109577) | Tropical forest soil microbial communities from Panama - MetaG Plot_14 | ecosystem: Environmental > Terrestrial > Soil > Tropical forest | place: Panama | collected 2016-02-17 | reverse complement strand
GCCAACGTGCTCGAGACATCGCAGTTATGGCGCCAGACAGTAACGAGGATCGCGCCGGATTATGCAACCGTCGAACTGGATCACCTTTATGTCGATGCGGCGGCTATGCACATCATCACGAACCCGAGAAGATTCGATGTGATCCTTACGGAGAACCTATTCGGCGACATCCTGTCAGATGAGGCTGCGGTAATTTCAGGATCGCTGGGAATGCTGGCGTCGGCAACAATCGGTGGCGCAGTCGACCTCTACGAGCCGGTCCACGGCTCCGCGCCGGATATCGCTGGAAAAAGTCGCGCGAATCCGCTGGGCGCGATCGCGTCCGCGGCAATGCTTTTGCGGTATACGGCAAAATTGGAAGAAGAAGCTTCTGACATCGAAGCCGCGATTCAATTTGTGCTTGATGCTGGTTACCGCACTCCGGACATCGCCAGCGGCACCGGAGATTATCTGATTTCCACGAGTGAGATGGGGGAACTTGTTTTAGAAGCCGTCACTGAAGTTGCGAACATGCGTTACGCTTATCATGCTGTTTAGTCAGTCATCGGTGGTCAGTAGTCAGTAGTCAGTTGTCCGTTGTCAGTGGTCAGTTGTTTTTAGAGCTTAGTGGTTCGAAAAAAGGGATCTAAAGTCTAAGCTCTAACAACTAACAACTAACAACTAACAACTAACAACTAACAACTAACAACTAACAACTAACAACTAACAACTAACAACTAACAACTAACAACTAACAACTGACCACTGACCACTGACCACTGACATTCCGTTATGCCACGAACTTTATTTGAAAAAGTTTGGGATGCTCACGTCATTCGCGCTCCTCAGAACGAACCGGCGCTACTCTACATCGATCTGCATCTGGTTCATGAAGTAACGTCGCCGCAGGCGTTTGATGGCTTGCGTGCGGCAGGCAGACGAGTACGCCAGCCTAACCTGACAATCGCGACAATCGATCACAATGTCCCAACAACTGATCGCCGCCTGCCAATTCTCGATCCTATTGCGGCCAGGCAGATGTCGGTGCTGCGTTCCAACTGTGCTGAGTTTGACATTACGCTTTTTGACATCACCTCTGCAGAACAAGGAATTGTGCATGTGATCGGGCCCGAGCTCGGATTGACTCAGCCCGGGATGACGATCGTTTGCGGCGATAGTCACACGAGTACCCACGGCGCTTTCGGCGCCCTGGCATTTGGCATCGGCACGAGCGAAGTTGAGCACGTGCTGGCAACGCAATGTCTGCCGCAGAACAAACCACGCACGATGCTTGTGCAAATACACGGTTCCCTGCCCGAAGGTGTGGCGGCCAAGGATTTGGCGCTGGGAATTATCGGCCAGATCGGCACTGATGGCGCGACAGGCCATGTAATCGAATATGCCGGAGCCGCAGTGCGGCGTCTTTCGATGGAAGGCCGCATGACGCTCTGCAATATGAGTATTGAAGCCGGCGCGCGAGCCGGCATGATTGCTCCGGATGAAACTACGTTTCAGTACCTGAAGGGCCGCCGGTTAGCGCCGCCCGAACCGGAATGGGGAGAAGCCCTCGATTATTGGCGCACTCTACGGTCCGATCCTAATGCTCGTTTTGATCGGATCATCGAAATCGACGCAGGGTCGATTGCGCCCAGCGTCACCTGGGGCACCAGTCCGGGCATGGTGGCGACAATCATGGGCAACGTTCCTGACCCGGCTGAAGCCAGAAACGAAACTGAGCGCCGAGCCACTGAGCGCGCGCTCGAATACATGAGTCTGAAACCGCGAACACCCATCGCAGATATCCGAATCGACCGTGTTTTCATCGGCTCGTGCACGAATTCGCGTATCGAAGATCTGCGCGAAGCGGCGCGCGTAATCAAGGGTCATCATGTGAACAAGGTCGTGCGTGCGATGGTCGTGCCGGGCTCGCAAAATGTGAAGCGCGTGGCGGAAAGCGAAGGACTCGATCAAATATTTCGCGAGGCGGGATTTGAGTGGCGGGAACCGGGATGTTCGATGTGTCTGGGAATGAATCCGGATATCTTACAGCCGGGCGAGCGTTGTGCTTCGACCAGCAATCGAAACTTCGAAGGGCGGCAGGGTCGGGGCGGACGTACACATCTGGTCAGCCCAGCCATGGCCGCCGCCGCAGCTGTTGCCGGCCATTTTGTCGATGTGAGGGAGTGGCAGTACAAATGAGTTTCGAGTTTAGAGTTTCGCCTACGTTTACTCGAAACCCGAAACTCTAAACCCGAAATTAAACTATGCAACCGTTTAGAACTCACACAGGTTTTGCCGTTCCGCTCGATCGGCCGGATGTCGATACGGATCAAATTATTCCGAAGCAGTTTTTGAAGCGCGTCGAGCGGGATGGCTTCGGCGAGTTTCTTTTTTATGATTGGCGCTTTAGCTCCGCCAGTGAATTGGATCCTTCCTTTCCGTTGAACGAACCACGCTATCGCGGTGCTTCAATACTGATTGCCGGAAAAAATTTTGGTTGCGGATCATCACGTGAGCACGCGCCGTGGGCGCTCGCGGATTACGGCTTTCGCGCGATCATCGCGCCGTCATTTGCGGATATCTTTGCGAACAACTGCTTGAAGAACGGTTTACTTCCGGTTGTGCTAACTGACGCTGCGGTGGAAGAACTGATGCGAAGGGCCGGTCAGGTGAATCGCTATGAGCTGACAGTCGATCTCGAGCAGAAAAAAGTTCGTGATGCAAACGGCTTTTCGGCCTCATTTGAGATTGGGGATTTCCAGCGTTACTGCTTGCTCGAAGGGTTAGACGATATTGCGCTGACGCTAAAACATGAGTCGGAGATCACTGCGTTTGAACAAGGCCGGCCTGCCTGGATGCGCTAACTGCTTTGACGTTGACCGCATCGCTACCGCTAATGCACGCCTCTGCCGCTACATCTTAAGAAAATTTTCCAGAATAGTTTTTCCGTGAGGATGTTTATCGTCGAACAACTCTGGATGAAATTGAACACCGAACAACGGCAGCGAATTGTGCTGCATCGCCTGAATTTCTGAGACATCATTCGTGGCAGTGCACACGAAACCTTCCGGCAGGTCTTTCACTTCGTCACAATGAGATTCCCAGACAGTCAGCGTTTCCGGCAATCCCGCGAATAGCGCGCTGCCATCTTCTTCCAGATAGACGTGGCAGAATCCGCGCTCGCGAAACGCGCCTTCGTAACCCTCTCCGGGCGCAATCCGCTCAATCAGGTCAACTCGCGCGCCGAAAGCCAGAGCCATCTGCTGCTGGCCACCGCACACGCCGAGAATCGGTTTGGGTGCGTGACGAATTACATAAAAGATTCCCGCCAAAGATTCATGTGAGTATTTATCCCAGGGATGGCTTTGACCACTGAGAATGATATGAGACGGCGAGAGAGTCTTCACGAACTCAGGCGTGATGTTTTGAAACGGCTCGGTAACGACTCGCAGATCCGGCTCGATCCGCTCCAGCGCCGCGCGGATCTCACGCGGGCTCGAACCCACGCCTTCGATCGTGTTATCAACCAATAAGAGCATTCAGTTCCGGGACCTCTTTCGCAACCGAGGCGTTGGCGACGGCTCCGGCTTCAAATTCGGATCGGGCTCAAGGCAATATAACTTGCCATTGAAAGCCCCGATGTAAATGCGACCGTCGAGCACCGCCGGCGTCGAATTAATGTTGTCGCCGAGCTTCAACTCCGAAATCAGATTTCCATTCTCCGCGTTCAGTAAATGTATCCACCCTGCTTTGTCTCCAAAAACCACCCGGCCGTCGACAACGGGCGAGGTTCCCCAAATCGCTGCGCGAGCCTTGTACTTCCAAACAAGTTCGCCTTTGTCAGCAGTCAGGCAATAGAGGTAATGGTTACTAGCCCCGATGTACACTTTTTCGTTGAAAACAATCGGGCTGGCCCAGATACCAATATGCTCATTGCCGATCCCCAAATGGCCGCCGTCGTCTACGAACTTCCAAACCAATTGGCCGGTAGCGGCAGTGTAGCAACGAATAACGCCGTCTTCGGCTGCCGTGTACACAAAGCCGTTCGTCACTGCAGGCGTCGAATCCGAATCTGCACCTATGCGCGCTTTCCAAATGACGGTGCCATCGATGGGGTTGATGCAATACAGGTCGCCGCCCTCAGTCCCGAGGTAGACTCGGCCATCGTTCATTGTGATGCTGCCTTCGACTGAACCTACCAGCACTTTATAGATCGGCTTGCCATCAGCAAGATTCAAGCAGTAGAAATAGTGATCTTCGCAACCGAAATAAACCCGGCCGTCAGCGACGATGGTCGAGCCATCAATTTCAAAACCCGCTTTGAAATCCCAAATTAGCGACCCGTCTTTCGGATTGAGACAATACATATGATGGTCAAGTCCGCTGGCGAGAATCTTGTCGTCCAGAATGAATGGGGTAGCTTTGAAACTGTCCTTGCCTTTGAACTTCCAGATCACGCGGCCATCATTCTTATCGAGGCAATAGACATTACCGTCAGCCGATGGGAAATAAACGCGGTCGTCGCGAATCGAAGGTTGGCCCGGCCACGATGTTCCTCCCCATGGATCCTCGTGAAACTGCCCAGTGATATAACCCGTTTCGAGTTCCCATATCACTTTTAATTGGCCGTCTTTCCATGGCCCTGAACCATAAAAATTCCTTTCCGCGTTTCCGAGCCACATTGGGATGGCGGTGGCTCGCTTTGGCTTTTCCGCCATTACCACTTGAGGTTCGGTGACGGCTTTGCTGCGTGCGCACCCAAAGATTAAAGGCGCCGTACACAGCACTAAAACAGAGATGGTCATGCGGGATGACACAGGGGAAAACTCGTTCAATGGGGCACCTCTAAGACTGAACTCCAGCGCATTTTAATCCATAAGCCAGCCAGGGCTGCAAACTGCCAGCCTGACTTGACTGGCTGATCACATCGCCATCTAATCGCCGTGATTCCACCGAATCACCGTTTGACCAGAGATTATAGCGCGCAGATTTTGGATGGAAAGTTTTTTCTGAGAAAGCACGAAATGCTGCAGATTCTGCCGTCCATTAGCATCAGCAGATTGCGCAGGATCACATCGGCCGGCTACAAAGTCTTGAGCACTTTTTCCTCAAGTTGGGGCAAATCAATCTCACGTTCAAAGAGTTCGTTAACGGTTAGTTTGTCATGTTCGATTAGGTATTTTACCAACATGTAATACCTGAAGTACTGATAGCCGGTACTATCTTTAGGATTCTGTTTCCACAACTTGACGCCTGTTTCATACGAGAGTGTTGAGCCGCCTGCTACGTATTCAGCGTAGCCCTCTTTTTTCCACGTTGGCATGGTGAGATTTCGCCAGTAGCCAAACCGTTTTCGGATCAACAGATGAGTAATTTCGTGAGCAATAACACCGCTCAGACTTCGCTCCCGGTTTGACGGCGCGTTTCTAAGCACAAGATCATTCGCCGGATCGGATTTGTTGATAAAGACGTTATCGGTAGGAAGCGTCGCAAAGCCTTTGCCGAACGAGTTACTGCCGAGGAAGAGGCTGAGTGAGGAATACAAACCAAAACTATTGGTAAGAAAAACCCTCGGCTTAATGTCCTGGCTATTGATTTGTGACGCATTAAGTCTTGACTCAACTTTATCAAGAATCGCATAGACGTTTTGATCCAGTGGCTGGCGTGAATAAATGGTGAAGTTTCGATACGAAACAACATGAGCGAACAGAACCTGCGGAAAGCACAACAGCAGGACATAGCAAAGAACAACGGAAATGATCGAATATCGCAGAACTTTGAACGCGCGACTCTTTGCTCTTGCTGCCTTGTATCGCCGATAGGCGTCGATCGCGAACGACAATAATTGTTTCATTGACGTCTCCTTTTGTTCTGCGATCTCAATGAATCCTGTTTACGACCTTGGTGTTATCCGAACCATTTCCCGCGATAAACCAATTCGGCACGGCCGGTCAGCACTACCTCCTCATCCGAGCGCCATTCGATCGGAATCACGCCGCCGGGCGCGTGGACATCAACTGCACGTTCAGTTCTGCCGTTGATGCTTGATGCCACGACGGCAGCGCATGAACAGGTACCGGAGCTTTCAGTCTCCCCGACGCCGCGTTCCCAAATTCGTTCTTCAATGTTGTGCCGGTCGCGGACTCTAATAAAAATGACATTTGTGCGCTCGGGGAATTGCGGATGATTCTCAATCAACGGACCGAGGCGTCGCCAATCAACCGCGTCGAAATCTTCTACGAAGAGACAACAGTTTGGGTTTCCCATCTGCAGCGCGGTTACTTTGCGCGTCTCACCGTCGACGTTCAAGGGATAGTCAACTACCCGCGCCAGCGGTTCGTCGGCCCGAAATGGGATTGTAGCCGAATCAAATCGCGGCTGACCGAGTTCAGACCTGAATAAGAAGGATCCCGTCCCCGGACGCTCCAACAAAGTGTAGCGTTTAACTCCGTTACGTGTTTGTAATCGCACTGAATCGTCAGACCAGATTTCATGAAAGAAAAGATAAGACGCCGCGCAGCGCGTCCCGTTACCTGACATGCCTGCTTCGCTCCCGTCCGGGTTGAAGATGCGGACATTAAAGTCCGATTCAGGCTCTGACGACCTGCGCACGATCGCAATGCCGTCCGCGCCGGCACCGTAATGGCGGTTACAAATGCGACGAGCGAAGCCGCCCAGGTCGCTAACTTCGGACAGTTGCTCAACTTCGAAAACGAGGTAGTCGTTGCCGAAGCCCTGGAATTTGGTGAAACCTACCAACACGTTTGAATATGCTTAACGAGCTATTCGGATCCCGCGCATCACTCATTGCGTCTTTCCTGAAAACGAGGCGAGCAATACCGTGATCGCATCAATCGAATCTCGTCGCACCGCCGCAGCATCGGGATAATTGTTCAGCATCATCGAGAAAACCAGATGCTCGCCCGCGGCCGTCGTAACATACCCCGACAATGATGCAACCGAACTCAGCGAACCTGTTTTTGCCCGCACATTTCCTTCTGCTGGCGTGCCGCGCATACGCGTGCGTAAAGTGCCATCCACGCCGGCGATCGGCAGGGCATCACGGAACTGCGCGAAGTACTTGTGCTTTGACATGAACGTCAGCAATTGAACAGTCGTGTTCGTTGAAATTAAATCATTACGCGACAAACCCGAACCGTCGTCGAGAGCGACGTCGTTGTCGCCAACTCCTGCTTGTCGCAAGAAGTTTTTAACGACTTCAAGTCCGTTTTGTTCGTCGTCTTTCGTGCGGCCGGTTGTATCCTGGGCTGACACAGGAGTCTTCCCCAGCGTACGCAGAATCAGCTCTGTATATTGGTTTTGACTTGGTTTGAGTGTTTGCGCCGCGATTAAATTAAAAGATGGCGATGGCAAACTGGCGATTTCAATGGGTTGCATGTAATCCGGCAACTTGGCCAAAGCCATTAATTGATCTGGAACGATGCTTCCTCCGGTGCGCGCTGTTACCGTCCGCACTCTTCCATCAATTTTCACGTCTCGCTTGATCAGCGCGTCGCGCAACATCGAAACAAACGCCAATGCCGGATCCGGTATGGCTACGCCGCCCAGGAATCCGGCGTCACCGATCGGAAGCGTCCCGGTGATTTCCAGTGAGTTTGCTCCCAGCCCTCGATAGATTCGCAAATCTTCGCGCGATCCTTTAGCTGAGGTTGTGGCCCGGTTGACAATCGTCATGAACGATGCCGCCGGCGGACCAGTTGTAATCAAAACCGGAGCGCCCACCGCTGCGCCAGGCCGCACAGTCAAGTCGATCGCGTTGTCATTTATTGTCAGAGCGCTGACCTGCGCGCCGAAAGACCAGGTCAGGTCTTCCCATTCCCAGCCGCTGCCGACAGGCGCGCCATTGAAGTAACTTTCATCTCCCACCAGATCGCCTTTGATTCGTTTCACGCCGGCTGCCACGATGCGATCAGCCAGATCGTTGATGCCTTTAAAGTAGTCACCGTTATTGAAGCGCGCGGCAATTGTTGGATCGCCACGACCGTAGATGATCAGATCGCCCTTCGTGTTTCCGTTCTCCAGTTTCTCTTTGGCGTAGACGGAAGTTACAAAATGAAAATCGGGCGTCAGCCGATCAAATGCAGCCGCCACCGTGTAGAGTTTCATATTCGACGCGGGCCGCACGAACTTGTTCGAGTTTTGTTCGTAGATCAACTGACCTGTATCCAACGACACTATCTTTAGGGCAAAGAACCCCGGCTCGAGCGCCGGCTGTCGAACGACCTGTTCAATGCGGTTTTGGAGCTCAGCGAGCGTAGCCGGCGCCAGATTTGATAAAGGAAGTGAGCGTGAGGCAGGCGGTAGCGCCGACTGCGTGGTTTGTGGAGATACCGTTGGCTGAGTTTCCGGCCGCGGATCTTGCGCCCAAGCCGGAAGCACAAACGCAGGAAGAATCAGAAAAAGAAAGAATCTTCTCAACATAGAATTACTTAAATCGAGTTAATAACTTCTTCAGCAGTTGCGGTTGCCGTTCCGACTTTTCCTACCACGATGCCGGCGGCGTGATTCGCCAAAACGGCCGCCTCAGTGATGGATGCACCCGCAGCCAGAGTGGCAGCCAGCGTGGCGATTACAGTGTCTCCGGCTCCGGTCACGTCGAACACTTCGCGCGCCGCCGTCTCGACGTAAACCGGCGACGAGTCCCCTTCGACCAGCATCATGCCGAACTCACCGCGAGTTATCAGCACCGCATCGCATTTCAATCGTTTCCTAATCATGCGCGCAGCCTGGTGAAGCGTCTCTTCGTTATCCTCTTCCAGATTCGAGACCCTCAACGCTTCATGATGATTCGGTGTGACCAGGGTTGCCGGTCGGTAGGCGTCAAAGTTTCTTATCTTCGGGTCAACGAGCACCGGAATACGACCATACGCGAGTGGTAGCACTTCCGAAAGAATTCCCGGCGTAATGACGCCTTTGTCATAATCGGAAACAACGAGCGCCTGTGCATTCTCAATGCCTTCCTTTGCGGTTTTGATGATACGTGCTTCGACGTCGCCGTTAACCAGACTCCGCTGCTCGCGATCCGCGCGCACGACCATTTGATTGTGAGCGATGATCCGCAATTTGATGGTGGTCGGTCTGTTTTCGTCCTCGATCAGCATGGCATCAGTCTGCGCGCCGCCAGTCTGGCGCAAGCCATCACGAAGTTTCTCGGCCGCGGCGTCATTGCCCACGACCCCGATCACGTTCGCGGTCGCGCCCAGCGCAGACACGTTTGCCAGGACATTCGCTGCGCCGCCCAGGCGCGTCGACTCTCGCTGAATATTGACTACGGGCACCGGCGCTTCCGGCGAGATTCGCGTGACGTTACCCCAGATAAACTCATCGAGCATGACGTCGCCGAGCACCACGATGCGACAGTCGCCCGCTTTATTCAGAATCTCAGTTGCTCGTTTCTTCGTTAGACTGTGCAAAGTAATTCGGCCTTAACCTGAGCTTTTGCGCCTCTATGCCTCCGTGATCATCGTCCTTGATTATTCCACCACAGAGTCACAGAAACGTTTGTGATTAGAATTACGCTATTGTTCTGAGTACGCGATCGATTGCGCCAACCACTCGTTCGACTGGAATGCGCAGAATGCACTCCGGCCTATCGAATTCCGCGCAAAAGTATCCGTGACAAGGCTGGCATGTCATCTCTTCCTGAACGACTTCGCTTTGCGTCATAGTCCACGGCCGCCAGTGCGTGACATTCGACGACCCAAAAATGACGACGCACGGCGTGCTCACCGCCGCCGCGATATGCGCGATGCCGCTATCGTTACCAACAAACAGGCGCGCGCGCGAAGCCAGCGCAGTTACTTCCGGCAGAGAAAGTTTATCGAATCCTGTGATGGATGCTTTTGATTGCTTTCTTAGCGATTTAAGGACGGCCATCTCGTTCGGTGACACGATTGCCACGGGCGTAAGGCCGCGGGCCGCGACTTCCTCAGCTACGCGCGCGAAATTTTCTGTGGCCCACTGTTTCGTTTCCAAAGCGGCTGCTGGATGAATTAAGGCAAACGGCTGACCTTCTTCGATCTCGGCAGCAGCAAGTTTCTCAGCAATTGATTTCGATGTCTTCTCGGTTACCTTCAACTGAGTAGCCGGTCGATCGGTTACCGGCACACCTGTCCAGCCGACGAGCGCAAGCTGCTGTTCAACCGAGTGCAAGCTGTCTCGTTGCCAGATCTCCTGTGGCGAAGGTGCGACATGATTGTGCAGACGGGCATATTGATAATGCGCGAAGCCGACGCGATGCCGCGCGCCGGTCGCTCGGGCCAGAAACGTGGCTGTAGTACCGCCATGCAAATTGTAGACGACGTCATATTTTGCGCGGTTTAGATCACGAGCGACACGCGCGCGGGCGGAGTTGCTCTGCTTTGGAATGGTTATGACCCGATCTACCAGGGTTGATCCTTCGAGCACCGGCGCAACCCAGTCCTCCAAGAGGATGTGAATGCTTGCCTGAGGGAAAAACCTGCGCAATGCAAACAGCGTTGGCGTCGCGAGCACCGTATCTCCAATCGATCGCAAACGAATTACCAACACGTTGCGAATGCCGGATGATTCCCAACGCGCAGGCGCCAGAGGCTTCGGAGCGGCATCTTCCGGTTGTCGGGTAGAGCCCAAATGGCGAACGCTTGGCGATGACTCAATGATTTCGCGCAGGCTGTTCATCTCGAGATGTACGCCTCAGGCATGCAAGGTTCGCAACGCTGTCGCACAGCATGAAGCGCCGTGCATACTATTCTTCTTCGACTTTTGCTTCATCGATTAACATCACGGGAATATCGTCACGGACGGGATAGACGCGCTTACATTCGACGCACTTCAAGCCGCTGCCATCCGGTTTCAATTCGACTTTTGCGCGGCATGCCGGACAAACCAAAATCTCCAATAATTGCTCACTGATCGCCATCACACATTTCCTCAAAGGATTGAAAATACGCGCGGTAATACCAGCGCAGAATTGCCTAAGCTTAACAGCATTGTCAGATTTCTAGTAGCGGAGTGTAGTACAATCCCCGGGGAAGCGAACGACCGATTTTAGTTGAAATCAGACGTTGATTCTTAATGATGATTGAAGATCTGGGTCCTCGAGTCGCGAACGTTTGGAACCACTTGCGGACCACCACACGAAATCTGGTTGAGCGAGCCTTACAATCGTCAACCTCCAATTCGCCTCAGGTACAGCGTTCGACGCCATACGATCCGCGTGCAGATCAGGAACTAAGCCAACTTTTGGTTGCGCTCGACGAGCACGCCGCACAGGTTGAACAAGCTTCAGCACGACAGGAAGCGCGGCGGGTCGCAGATGCATGTGCTACCGTTTTGAGTCAGCAGACGCAATCAGCCGAGGTGTTTGGGCAATTGATTGAACGCGCGCACCAGCGAAAGGATTATGCGCGGGTAGACGCGCTGGCGGCGCTGTTGCCTCAGCGTCTTGCGCCCAGCGAAATGGCCGAGTTGGGTCGCGCAAACAATGTGGTGGTGCGCGCGCTGGCCCAGGAGGCTCTCACGCAGTTACCCACGTCATTGTTGGCTGCTTTGTTACGGGATCCTGTGGACGCTACCGTCGCCCGGCAGGCGCTAGAGCGGCAGGCGACTGAGTTCGCTTCGTTGGAAGCGCAACAGATCTTAAATGAGTTTGAAGACTTCCCTGGGTGAGTCCTGATTTCCGGCCAGTAGTTTTCTCAATAGTTAAACCAAATCACCCTTCAGGTTGACCTTTGCAGTTTGGTCCGAACAGAGCCGGAATCTTCTGGCTGATGACCGGGTAACCTGGCGCTTCGTCGATATTGATCTTGGTCCAATGGGCTTGATCTTCAGGTACGTTGTTGTCGGCGAAGATGGCTTCGACGGGACATTCAGGAACGCATGCGTCGCAATCGATGCAAGTGTCGGCGTTTATATAAAGCCGGTCAGGTAATTCGTGGAAAGCCTCGACAGGACAAACCGCGGCGCAGTCAGTGTACTTACAATCAACGCACGGTTCAGTTACGACGTAGGTCATTCGTGAATGACTCCTTTCCAATCGACACAAATGTTTATTATCTAATCAGCGGATTGTCAACTAGAAAATTATGTAACACAAAACTGTTAGTTTGCGCGCAAGGTGACGGCCTGCGTTACTTCGGCACGTAAGTAAACCAAAAATAGATTGCCTGGCCCACTCCGATCCAAAAGCCAATGATCGCTCCGAACAGTTCGATCGTTTTGAGGTGATGTTGCGCTACCGACAAAACCAGCGCTTCCAATTTCGCAATCGGATAATCCGAAACTTTTTGTCGCACCAGCCCACCGACGTCGAACTCGGCAATCGCCGCCGGCAGACGTTCGCGCGCTGCAGCAACGATCTTTTCGGTGAGCGCAGATGAAGCCTTTTCGATTGCTCCCGCCGGCATATGATCCGCCAAACGGCCGATTGGGGCGATCAGAAATCTTTCAATCTGCGCACTGAGAATTGAATTAATTGTTCGCGCGGTGTCGTCTCGCGCGAGCACGGTGAGCAAACTCTTCGTCAGAAAAGCTTTGACGCGAGGCGCCGAATCAGGGTTGAGCGTCTCGAGCAGCTCACGCAACGTGCGCGGTTGCAGGCGTTCGAGCGCGTCGTGCAGGTAAGCTTTGATTGAACCGGCCAGTTCCGGAGTTCGCAGCATCGCGATGAAGCGCGAGGCGGCCTGCTGCTTGATCGTCGCGAAACTGTCCGAAGGAATTTTCCCGATCAGATCCTTCAGCGGTCGCTGCATGAAACTGTCAACCGTCTCGTTCAAAAACAGGGTCGCATCCTGCGCAAACGCTTCGCCGCGCAAATATTCCTCTACGCGTCGTGGCAGATTGATATTCACCAGGTCATCGACTTCGTAATAGATCCGCTCGCGAGAGATAAAAATCTTTTTGAAGAACGAGAGTCGATCGTAATATTCGTCAACTTCACGTTTGATCAGAGTGCCGATGCGCTGGCGAGTATTCTTGCTGGCAGCGATATCTGCCAGGTGATGGCAAATTGGCGGGACCTGTTGATCGATGCGATCTTTAATTAGTGAAACAGTCTCGCGCGAAAACATTTCCGCCAGGGTGGCGTCAGTCTGAGCAAGGTCGTCGATGCGTTCGCTGATAAACGAAGAGACCTTGGCTTCAAATTGTTCCGCATTGACGAAGGCCTGGTAACGTTCTTCGGCGAAATCACGTATGAGCACAAAAGTTTCGTGGCTGAGGGTTTCATTGACGCGGCGCTCGAGCAATTTGTCGATTTGGCGATCGACAAAAGTCTCGATCGCCTGGGCGGTTTGATCGCTCTTCAGGACTGAGGCGATGTGGTCGGCCAGCCTCAACTGCAGCGCGGAAATCGTGTCCAGCACCGGAGCTCTGGCTTCGCGAGGTATCGCGTCAAGCAGCGAGGGGTGCGTGGTCGAAAGCACGTCATGGGTGTATGAAGCAACAAAGCCTTCGACCTTGCGTTCAAAAAAACCGGTTTCGAACAATGCGTCAAAAACGGTGTCCTGCGAAACGAGTTCGTTTCCGACCGCATTGCCAATCGATTGGGCCAGCCGTGCGCGATGCCGTGGAATCATTCCCTGCGGCCATACGGTAATCCCAAAAAGTTTCAACGGACGATATGGATGAAAGAGCATCCAGATCGCCAGCCACGCCGCGCCATAACCATGGATGGTGGCGATAACGATGATTGCCAGGCTGATTAGGATTTTGAAAGTGATAGGATTGATGATGAACCCTTTACAATCCGCAGATTACGCAGAAAGAAATTTCGCCACAAAAAAGCACAAGGAACAAAACAAAGCTGGTCAAAATTCTTTTGTGCCTCTTGTGCCTTTTTGTGGCTTCATCTTTCGTCTGTAAAATCTGCGAAATCTGCGATGCGAACTTCGATCGCAAGTCGTCTCACTTCGCTTCGTAAACTATCTCGCCACCAATCACCGTCATCACGCATTTCGTTTTCAAAATATCCATCTCCGGAATCTTCATGATGTCGGCTGATAACACAGTGAGATCGGCGAGCTTACCGGTTTCGATCGAGCCGCGG
>Ga0126375_10000216_pt1 | contig 14034 bp, 19 predicted proteins | sample PanSoiMetPlot_14_FD_109577 | JGI IMG/M metagenome (GOLD analysis project Ga0126375, IMG submission 109577) | Tropical forest soil microbial communities from Panama - MetaG Plot_14 | ecosystem: Environmental > Terrestrial > Soil > Tropical forest | place: Panama | collected 2016-02-17 | reverse complement strand
ATCGGCACCGCCAATCAAGTGCTCACCGTGATCGGCGGTGTGCCCACATGGCAAACGCCCACCGTCGCATCGGTTCCGGCAGCGAACGTCACGTCCGGCACGTTCCCCGGCACATACACGTTTGCGAATAGCCTCACGGTCGGTGCCTCCGATGGCTCGGGGAAGTTTCTGTTCCTGAACTCGAATAGCACGTCAGTGGGGCTCGTGTTGCAGACGAACGGCGTCAATCAATGGGTCCTCGCACGCGGCTATTTCGATGCGACGAACAATTTCAATTTGGTCAATGGCCCGCTCAATACGGTCGCGTTGCGCATCGACATCGCCAATAACAACGTCACTCTTGGGAATGGCCTCACGGTCAACGGCGTGACGACGGTCGCTGCCGATACGGGCACGAGTTGGCTGCTCTTTGTTCAGAATACCTCACCAACGGCGCAGCATAACGGGTTGCAGCGCTTCCTCCGGGGACCCATTGGGAGCGCGGTGACGGTGGCGTATATCAGCGCCGACCCGAGCGACAATTTGGAGTTTTTGGCAGGAGGGACCGGCTCGATCTCTGCCACGATGGATCGCAACACCGCTGCGTGGACATTTTGGAATCGAGTCAATGTGCCGAGCGGCCCGCTGGTTGTCGGCACCGATCCGGGCGGCTCACAGATGCTGCGCGTCGGCGGGAGTGGGAGATTCACACAGCGTCTCACGGTGGATGGGAGTATGGCCGCCGATGTCGCAGCGTTTTTCGGAAATGCGGATGCGACCGGCTTCGGTGTTCAGATCAACGCCGGGGATGCCACTCATTACGCCTTGAGTGTTCGCAGCAGCGCGGCGGCGGATCTTCTCGTCATTACTGCGAGCGATGCGACCTTCCCTGTGGCTATCAGAGCGAACGCCAATGTCGTGCTGAATAGCGGTTCTTCCAATCTGTTCAAGGGCTTTTCGGGAAACCTCTTCTCGCAGAATGCCTCGACCGAAAATGCTGTCGCCTATGGGCAGTTTATCAATTCGCAGACGAACTTTGCCCTTGGCATCGAGGCAAGCCCGGGCGGCGTGCTGTTTTCCGGCTCGACGGCGGGCGCGGTCGTGATGGGCTCCATCACCGCCAATCGCAAGGTGGAGTTCTTCACCGACAACGTGCTCCGCCTGCAGCTCGATGCCACGGGCGTCCGCATCAAAACCGGCATCAACTTCTACAGCGGCACGCCGATGAACCAGCAGACGGTCTCCGGATCGCGCGGCGGCAACGCAGCGCTCGCCAATCTGCTGCAATGTCTGCACAACACCGGCCTCATTGTGAATAGCACCGTCGCATAAGAGATCACTCATATGGCCTTTCCGACAATCACCGCCGTCATTCTGGTCCGCTTTCATATCAATCTCGTGAGCCGGAACATCGACGCGGTCCTGGCCGCACAGTACACAAACGGCGACGTCACCGAGCGCACGTTCATTCTTGCCCTCACGGATGTGCAAGCGGCGGCCGCCGCAGCGGGGCGCACGGACTTCGCGGCTGCCGATGTCGGCACCGTTTCGGAAACGGCCTCCGGACTGTCGCCGGTCACGATCTTTGTGCCCGAACCCGTCGCCACGCTGCAGCTCAACGCCCTCACGAACACGCTCAAGGTCGGCGACACAGATCAGTGCAACGCCACGCCGAGAGACGTGAACGGCAACGTGCTCGATCGCCTGGTCACGTGGTCGTCGTCGGATCTCACGATCGCCACCGTCGATAGCCATGGTCTCGTCACGGGCGTGGCTGCGGGCGACGTGGTGATCACCGCCACGTGTGAAGGCGTCTCGAATACCGATACGCTCACGGTTACCGCATGAGGAATCCTTTGAGAAATCTTCCGAAGAACGACGATGTCATCCGCGTCCCCATAACTCCCGCGCAGCACAGGCGCCTGCAACAGCTCATGGCGAATGCGAACGCCGCCGCCGCTGTCCGCGACAATGTGCTGTCCGCGATCGTGGAGTCCGTGATCGATCGGCAATTGATCGGCTACTCGATGAACATCACTGAGACGGAGATCGTGCTCACCGGTCCGGCGCAGAACGGACAGGCAGTCCTTTCCCAGGCTGACGCTATGTCTCCCTAAGTGGCCGCTGTTGCCGCCCGCCGCCGCGCGCTTCGGCAGACGCTGTCTGCCGGGCCGTGGCGTGGTGTGCGCGATACCATCGAGCCGTTCGATGACTCGCCGGACTTTCTCGTCGATGCCACCAACATCTACATCCCCGATCCGGACGGTGGATCGGCGGCGTTTGGGCGCAGCGGGTTCCGGCTCGCGAACGACGGCAACCCGATCTACACCGGCAAGGGCCAGTGTGTCTACACGCACGTCGCGGTGGACGGCACGATCTATCCCTTCATCGTTGGCGGCGGCCACCTCTATCGCTCGGACAACCCGGGCGTCACGCACTTCACCGATGTCACCCCGGCGGGCGTCACGATCGATCCCATCTCGCGCGTCAAGATGGTCTCGCTCGGCGATGTGCTCATCGTGTCCGACGGCGTCAATCGGCCATGGATCGCGACGAACCTCAGTGCCACGCCGATCACCGGCACGCCGATCCAGTATGACGCCGCGAACAGTGCATGGAGCGCCCACGACATCACGGCGTACGGCGGTGCGCTCTTCGCGATCCTGCACGAAGTCGCGGGCGTCGATCGTCACTCGGATATCTCGTGGAGCGAGCCGGGGCAACCGGACACCGGCTGGCAGCAATTAGACTTCGACAACAACTGGACGCTGCAGCAGACGGGCCAGTCGCCACTCTTCGCGATCGTCGGCACCAACGTCGCGCTGTACTACTTCCGCGAATCATCGATCGGCGCCATCGCGGGCGCGGTCGGGCCGGATCTCCAAACCACGTCGTCGCACGACGCGATCTCCTTTAACGTCGGCACGCGCGCGTGGGCGGGGATTCAGACGTTCGGCAATCACATCTACTTCGCCGATGCGCTGGGTCGGCCCTGGCGATTGCCGCTCGGCGGGACGCCGGAAGCGATCTGGCTCAACATGCGCCATCAGGTGGAGCAGGCGCCGATCCAGTTCACGTCGATCACGGAGCAGGTGACGACGAGCGCGTTCGAGCGCAATCAGAATCTCTACTTGGTGGCGCCGTGGACGCAGACCCCGCAGACCGGCGCGCCGCCGACGGAGGCGTTCGTCTTTGATACCCGCTCGGGGCGGTACATCGGTCGCTGGAATATCAAGGGTCCGACCGGCGTGGCGATCGAGGCAATGGGCACCCTGCTCGACGGTCTCGGAGGCTCGAAGCTCGTGATCCTCGGATCGAGAGCGACGGCGCCTGCGCCGGGCGGATGGTTGTGGGCGCTCGATCCGATCTCGTCGGCGGTGAAGAGTTTCATCACGACGCAAGCCACCCCGCCCGTCAACCTGACCAGCGAGGGTGGGAACCGCATCACGACGGAGGCCTCACCGTCGCTGTGGCTCGACGACGGCGCGCTGCCCGACATCATGGTGCAGACGACGCGTCTTGGCTACGACGCCGACGTGATGTGGAACGTCGATCGCTGCACGGTGATCACCGGCAGTCCCGATCCGATCGAAGTGGCCATGCAGACGACGGCGATCCCGCAGACGCTCGTCGGCGTGCCCAGTCCGGGGCTCTCTGCCGATGACACGTTTCGCCTGGTCGTCGGCTGTAGCATCGCGGGGCGTGGTACGCAGGTGCGCATCAAGCCTGCGAACATCACGACGCAGTGGATGATCGATCGCATCGCCATCGTCGCGGTGCCGTCGCAGGCGCGTCCGGAGGATGCCTAATGGCCACGACCCTCGCGCGCCCGCCCTACGCCAAACGCGATGTGCCGTACGCGTTCGATCGCGGTTGGTGGCAGACGGAATTAGGAAACATTCAACGCGCCATCCCGCCCGGCGCCGTCTCGACGATCAGCGGGGCCTTCACGCCGACGGCGATGGATTCGGTGCTCTTGGCCGACGCCTCGGGCGGTCCCGTGACGATCACATTGCCGAAGCCAGAACGCGTCAAAGGCCTCGTGCTCACGATCAAGCGCATCGATGCCGTGGGCGCGAATGCGGTCACGATCGTCGGCAAGGTCGATGGCACCGTGAATCCCACGCTCAACGCGCAGTACAAAGCCATTCAGATCGTTGCCGCCGAATCGGGGTGGTACGAATTGAACGAGATGTGATATGAGGATACGCTAATGGGCCTCTTTAGTAGCATCGGGAAAGGGATCAAGGGGATCGGCCACTTCCTCGGCTCGGTCGCGTCCAACCCGATCACGCAGGGCATCGTCGGCCTCACGCCGCTTGGCATTCCGGGCGCAATCCTCACGGGCGCGCTCGGCAAGCTCGCGGCGCCAGGCGGCAACATCGGGAGCGCCGTCGGTGGCGCCCTCTCAGGAGCGGCGGCGGGCGCAGCGGGCCAAGGCATCCGAGGACTGCTCGGCGGCAGTGGCGTGAAGCTCCCCGGGGGAATCGCAGATATCGGGAAGTTCCTTGGCCTCGGCGGGGGCGCGGGTGGTGGGTTGGCAGGATTCCTCGGCGGCGGCGGCCTTGAGAATATCGCAAAGCTTGGGGCGCTCGGCCTCGGCGTCGCGGACCTGGTGAACGCGCAAACGCTCGGGAAGAAATCGAGCGATCTCGCGAACCAAGCGCTCGGCACGGTGCAAGAGAATTGGAACCTTGGCGCACCGCTCCGCACCGCAGGGCGCGCGGGTGTGCTCAATCCGAAAATCATGGATCTCTCACAGCTCTTGGCGAATTCGGGGCCGTATGGGCCGGGCATTCAGCTCGGTCGGCCGGGCACCGTGGGCATGGGCACCTTCACCGGATAAGGAATCTCGTATGCCTCTCATGGCGCTCGATCCCTTTGCGTCCGTGCAGACGACGCAGCCCGGCGCGAACCGCGCGATGGTGGCGTATCCCACGATCGCGCCGACGACCGCCAGTGCTTCGCCGACGCAGCCGCAGCTCCCGACGCCGCAGGCCCGCGCGTCTCAGGGGATGTCGCCCGTCACGCAGCCGGTGCAGAACACGGCCGCCACGCCGGGCATCATGGATCCGCTGGCCTTCGCGCCACAGGCGCCGCCGCTCGATGTGATGAGCGGGGCGACGACAGCGGCGCCGTCGATGCCACTCATGGCGCCCAACAACATGATGCTCGCGCCCAACTGGTATAGCGCTCCACAGCCCACACCGCAGTCCACGCCGCAGCCGCTCGCCTTCCAGCAAGCGCTGGATCTGTTGAGGTAATATGGCAACGCTCATTCCATCGACGGTCCCATTGCTGCCCGGAGGGACGACGACCACGCCAGGCGCCGGCGCCGGGAACCCGGGCACGGCGAGCGCCGTGACCGGCAGTGGACTCGCGCCAGGCATGACGCCGATCGATCCCGCAAAGGATCTCCGGAACGTGCAGATCACACCGGGGGCAATGCTCGATCGCTTCGCGCTCGCGAATCAGCAGTTCGATACGTTCGCCAATGCGACGAGCCCGCAGTATCAGGCGGCGCTCCGTGATGCCACGCGCTCGGCGGCCGGCGCCGGGCGGCTGGGCTCGGGGATGCTCCGCACGTCGTACGGCGATCTCGCGAATCAGCGCAATCAACAGCTCGACACGCAGCGGGAGAACTTGTTTCAGAACGCGCTCCTCGGCAGCGTGAACGACGCCCAGACACAGTTTCAAGATCTCTTACAGTCGCAGAACCAGTTGTCCGGCATGCAGAACCAAGCATTCAACCAGGGCGTGACGGGTGCGCAGCTCCAAGAGGCGCTGACGAGTGGCGCGTTCAATCGCGCGCTGCAAACGTTGGTGGCGGGGAGCCAGGGCAATCCGGCTGATACGCAGCTCGCGCTGTCACAGATCTTCGGCAACCAATCAGCGGCGGCTGGTTCAGCGATGTCGGGGCTGTTACAGAGCATTATGAGCGGCGGCGGCAGCTCGACGGACTCGTTGCTCCGGCAAATCCTCGCGAATCAGCAGAACCCGACGGTGACTGGCTCGGCTACATATCCGAACATCACCGGCACCCTCCCTGATTTCACGCCGACGCCGACCGCGACTGATCCGTTCACGCCGGTCTGGAAACTCTAATGGGATTCTTTGACGCGTTGGCCTCGTTCGCGCCGGGCATCACCGCCGCCTCCCAGGGGATCTCGGGCGCGTTGCAGGGTGTCCAGCAGCGCCGCAAGCAAGAGCGCGATGACGCGTTGCAGATGATTCAGCAGATGCGCCAACAACGGATCGATGCACAGAACGAGCTATTGAATCAAGGGAAGCTGCAAGAGCAACAGGCCAAGCTCGCGCTCGCGAAGACGAGTCGTGAGAGTATGCAGAAATACATCAATGACATTCGGAAGGATCAGCCTGAACTCGCGGCCGCGTTGGATGCGACGGGCGGCGATCCCGAGGTGATGAGCAAAATCATCTCGGGGGTGGTCACCGAGAAGCAGCAGGCGGCGAAAGCCGATCGAACGCAGCTCGAAGACTACAACGCGGCGACGGCGCTCTTCCCGAAGGATGAATTCCTCGCCAAGGGCCGACAGCCCAATTTCGATTACGCTAATTACATCGCGAATCAGATCGGCCGAGAGAAGCAGGGCAACATCGATGAGCGGTTGCTCACATCGATCGCGGCGCAGAACGCGCGATTGGGGCAATCGATCGCGGCGGCGATGGCGCGCCAGGGTCGGACGATCGATATGCGTCCGGTGCCGCAGAAGTTCGTGGATTCGATGGAGTCGTATCAGGAGTTGGGCGACCTGGCCAATTCGGTGAAGACGGGCATGGATTCCGTCATTCGGAAACATCTCCCGGCGACCGGACAACTGGGCGGTCTCGTCAAGGTCCCACATCGCGTGCAGGACTTTCTCAACCTCGGCGGTGAAGAGGGAAAGAACGTTCGCGACCAGATCAACAACCTGTACGGCACGGTGGGCAAGCTGCGCGGCGGCACGGCATTCACGGATTCCGAACAGCGGCTGCTCGAATCCTATCTGCCGGACATCAACGACACGCCAGCACGCGCCCGGCAGCAGGCCGCGAATTTCGTGAAAACACTCAACACCATCGTCGCGCGGAAAAAGAAAACATGGAGCCAGTTCTATCCGAGCATCCAGCGCGGGCTCGGTGGCGATACCACGAGTGATATCGGCGGGACGGATACGCCCACGACACCGACGAAGCCGGGCGGCGTCAAAAACAAGTACGGCATTGAGCCACCGACCACGCCATGAGCGGACCGCTTCGCTTCGATCAGCTCGACACGGCCAACCAGTCTCGCATCCGTCGCAACCTCGCCAAGATGGAGAAGGGTGGCGCGAGCGATGCCGAGGTAGAGGACTATCTCGCGAACACCGAACATCTCGCGCCGAAGGTGGACATTCACGAGCAGTATCGGACGGGCGAGCTGCAACAGCGGGTGGCCGAAGCGAACGCGCGCGACCAGGCAGAGATCTACGCCAATCCTAGCACGCTGACGAAAGTGCTCGGCGCGATCGGCAGCACGGCGCCCAAAGGCTCTGCGCTCGAAAGCTTGCAGGCGGTCGCGCGTGCGGGGGCGTCCCACGTGCCACTGCTCAATCGGCTCTATGGTGGACAGTCGATGGGGTATCGCGAAGCGCTCTCGGATATTCAGCACGCGAAGGATGCGGCGCCGAAGGCGGCGACCATCCCACTCGGCATCGCCGGGCAAGGGCTATTGGCGGCAGCGCTACCGGGCAACGCGGTTGTGCAGAATGCGCTGGCGGGCGGGCTGGAAGGTGCACTCGGCTCCAATCGTGATTGGACCGACGTGAAGGGCCGCGCCTTTGATACGGCGCTGCAAGGAACACTCAGCTCGCTTCTGGCCAAGGGTGGAGAGACGGCCACGAGTTTGAGCCGCGTGGGTCTCAGTCGTGCGCTCGGTCGCACCGCCACGAAGGAAGCCGCCAAGGCCGCGACGACGGCCGGGGCCGAGGCCGTGCGGCGAGGGGCGGCCGCCGCTGAGGATCAAGCCTCGGGTCTTCTCCCGTTTCTTGCCCCGGGCACCGAGAGCGCGGCCGCGCGCCGGCAGTTTTTGGAAGCACTCAAACACATGACACCGGCAGAAGCGCGCGCGGCCCGAGAGGGGTTCCTTGCACAGGCCGGTCAGGGACTCGTGCCGGATATCAAAGAGTTAGTGTTGTCATCCGCCCTGGGAGTCTCTGCCCATAGCCCAAAGGCGATTGCCGCCCTGATCGCACGGAGGGCGGCGACAACGGCGGGGCGTGTTGGTCCAACGCTTCGTGCGTTGGATGAGGCGGCTGGGGGCGTCCAGCTACAGGATCTCGCGCGCCTACTCGGCGTGTCACTGACGAACCCGCTTACTCAGTCACTTGGAATGGGGCAGCCGCCAGCGCGCGAATAGATCACGAGCGGCGTGGACAACCAGGCCGATCAATACTCCGATGGCCGCGAGCGTGAAAAGGACGACGGTACCCCAAAACGCGAAGTTGATGACAGCGTCAAGCATGAGAGCGCTACTCTGGAAAGGTGATGGAAAGGTGATATTCGAAGAATAGTGAAGGGACGTGGTGGACGACAGGAGGGGCCAGGCTTGCGTCCTCGTTCTCGCGATGCCCTCTCTAGGGTCTCGCCTCGATATGTCCAGGGCCGTCGATCGCCCCCGTGTGCCACGTGAGTGCCACGTGAAACGGTTGAAACTTCAACCCATCCGGTTCAGACTTCAACCCAGTCCGTTCGGCCCCAAATAATTGTAACCGCCTTCGAGCGGGTTAGACCCTCAACCCAAATAGCTGGGCCTGCATTTTCCTGGGGTTCCCCTCTTGCGCTGTGCCGGCAAAGTTCCCATAGTGCGCGCCGCAGCACCGCGCTCGGATGTGCGCTGTCGCGGTCCGAGTAGGTGTGGTGACTCGGGAAGCACCGTTAGCAAGCCATGAGTGTAGGCACATTCGTCGAGGACGTGCGCGCGCGTGTAGGCACCCTCGTCGAGGACGTACGCGCGATATTCGCGGCGCTGGCCGCACCCACGCCGAGAGAAGAACAACACTGGCGCCTCGCCGAATTGCCATTCGAAAAGAACGGCGAATTTCTCGGCCGCCATGTCGTCTTCGTCTCTGGAACCTTCCCACGCGAACGCTTGGATAGCGTCTGCCCAGGACGATGGTCGGTGAGCTTCACCATCATCGCCGAACGTCGGGACAAGACGGGCATCCTCGAACGCGTCGTCGTCAAATGCACCCTCACGGTACTCGATGTCACGCGTGAGGCGATCGGCTCGGGGAAGGACGAAAAAGCCGCCGAAACCGACAGTTTCAAACGGGCGGGGCGGCACTACGGCATGGGCAGCGATCTATACAAGTTTGATAAACTCTATGTGCCGATGGACGGCCCTTCGCGCCATGCGAAGCCCAAGGTGGATCCGGGCACACTGTACTGGCGCCAGCAGGCGCGGAAGGGCGCGACGACGTCGGGGCGCGACAACCAGGTCCCACTCCCCCGAGTGAGTGCCGCTGAACCGACAGCGGGCCCCGATGATGTGGCTCCACCGGCACGGGCGACGTCCTCGCCGCCACCGCCGCCGAAGTCCCAGGGCGTGAGCTACGCCGATCTGCCATGCCCACGATGCGGCGGACGAATGTGGGACAACCGCTTAACCAAGATCAAAAATCAACCAGACTACAAATGCATCCGCTCGAAAAACGGTTGCTCCGGCGCGGTTTGGTTGACGGACAAAGAGGCGACGGCCGACGTCCCCTCTGAGCCAGATTCGGATGGATTCCCGCCGGCGCTCGTTGATTCCGAAGATGATCTGCCGTTCTAACCGTGAGAACTCCACCGATGCCGCGCAAACCCACACCCGACAAGAAAGCGCTCAACGTCAACGAGACGTGCGTCGAGATGGGCATGTCCCGATTCATGGTGCACAAGTATTTGACGCCGAGCTATTTCGTTGGCCGGCACCCGTTCTTCTATCAGAAGTATCTGGATGATTGGCGCGACAATCATCATCGAGGCCCGGAGGAGTAGCGATGATTCCCGAATCTGTCATGACGCCCGAGCACCCGCGCTGGGTCGAGTTCTATAACCGCCTCAACGCGGCCGTCGGTTCGCCCGAGCAATCCCGCTGTCGCAACGATCATCGGCACGCCGCCGGAGTGTTGCTCGTGATGGATATCGAGGTTGATCGCTCGCTCCTCTACTTCGAAGAGCACGGCGGATGCTGCGATTGCGAAATTCTCATGAATGTCGGAAACCGCCTGGACGATGATGACATCGAGTCGATTCTTCAGCCTGAGCCCCCTCCGGAGTGATGTCTCGCTACGCCTGGGGTCTTCGGTTTTTTCGCCCGGCGTCGTGCCGCCAGCTCGTCCTGCTCGGCGGCCAGCGCGGCGGCATTCTCGGCCTCGATCGCCGCTGCGACCATCGCTTCGTTCGCGGCCGAGTCGATGTACTTGCCGTACGTCGTGAGATACAGGACGGAGTTGGGTGCGTGCCCGAGTTGCTGTTTGAGCCACGCCACCGAGTACGGGGTCTTCCCGGCGCACAGGCCGGCCTTGATCCAGTACACGGCGAACGCATGCCGGAGTTTGTGAAACGCGTAGTGCTGCTCGTCTTCGTCGCTTTCGAGTTGCTCGGCGTGCGCCGTGTCGATGCCCAGTTCCTGGCACGTCTCCAACAGCACACGGCGCAGCCGGTGTTCCTGCGGACGTCGGGAATGCCCGTCTCGGGCGCGCGGCAGGAACCAGGTGTCCGGCGTTTCGAGCGAGGCGAAATACCGCTGGATGATCTCCCAACACCAGCCGATCGAGACGAACACTTCGCGGTTCCGCCATTTGTTCTTGCCGCCATGCGCGGCCACCTTCCGCAGCTTCGGGTCGATCAGATCTCGCTTGCGGAGGCGCTTAACGGCTTGCCATTCCATGCCGGTCGAGAACATGAGCGCGATCATCGCGCGCAGCTCGGGAAGGTCCGGCCAGTGCTGCGCCAGGTAGTCGAGAATGCTCCGGACTTCGGCCTCGCTGTAGTGTCTGGGATCGGCTTTGGCTTGCCGCTCTTTCGCCGTGAATTTGATCCGGACGCCGCCGCCGCGCGCGGGATTGAATTCGAGCTTGTCCTCGGCCATCAGGTAGATCGCGAATTGCGAGCAGGCCACGCGGGCCTTTCGGCGCCGCTCGTTGCCGCAATGACCGAAGATGCCTTCGCGGCCGACGATGCGTTTGCGGAGGTTGTAGCTCGTGAACCATTCGAGCTTGACATTTTCGGGAATGACGAGTTTCACGTCGCGCACATAGGTGCGATCCGGCGTTTCCTCGGCCGCCCAATCCTCGATGAGGCTGTGCAAGAGCGGGTTGTCGAGCTTGGTGTGGACATTCGCGGCGACGGTGCGCGCATCTAATGCCTGTCCTTTGGCGCGGTTCTCCGCTTCGATCAGGGCCATCATTTGGCGAAGGGTGATTTCCTTGTCCACCACGCGATCGACCAAGAGGGCGGTCTTCTGTTCGGCGTGTTTGAGGAGTTGCACCATGTCGGCGATGTCGTTCGCGACCTGCTCGTCGTTGGTGCCGCAGGTCCGCACGAACCATTGGCCTTTCTTCTCATCCTTCTCTTCTTTCGCCGGTCCATTGCGTTGGATCTTGAGCCACCAGATGGGCTCGAAGAACTCTTTGCCGTTCGCATCGACGCGTTTGGTGCGCTGCGGCCGCATGCCGTCGCGTTTGGGTTTGACTCGCTTGCGTGACATCGATTCCTCGCTGCATTCGGGATGGTTGGAAAGTCTCGTGCACTCCTCCGATGATAAAGGATGTAATCCGCTGCGACAAGCACCCGCGAGAGACTTTCCATTTTCCAACCACCAGCCCAACCATGGAGTGCTTCAAGTTTCGGCAAACGTTGACAAACGTCTGCAAACACCTCACAAGTGTAAGTGATGTTGTCGCAACGGATTACAAGCTAAGTGCAAGAGAATCATAAAGTTGGCTAAGGTGGCCAAAATGGCTAGCGCGAGACTTAAAAACTTCCTCGTTCCCGACCCGGTAAGCAGGTCCAACTCGTTATCTGACAGTGAGTTAGGCGCTGTCGAGAACACGGACCTGGGTGGCGTTCCAACCATCAGCCCAACCATACGGCGTCCCCGCCGCCGGCAGGATGGCCCGCCCGCTCCGGAGCGTGAGGCCGAGGTAGAAGCGTGGTGGCAACTCTACGTGGACGGCTCGTCCGCCGCCCAGGTCGGGGCCGCATTCGGCGTATCGAAACAGGCGGTGCTCGCCGCGTTTCACACGCGGGGATATGTGACGCGAGGGTGTGCGCGCCGTGCCAATCCCGGGTTGCTCTTCGCGCGGATCACGGCCGCGTCCTGGCGTTACGAGCAAGGCATCCCGGTCGCCCAGATCGCTCGGCAAATGCGCATCTCGCGCAACTACGCCTACGAGCTGGTGCGCGCTGGCGGGCGATCGCCGGAACGCGATCGCCAAGCACGCCGAAAGGTCGGCTGATGAGAGATGATTACGGCTGGATCGAAGCCACACGCGAGGCCACGGAGGCCGGCGATACCGTCCGTCTCCGAACGCTCGCGGTCGTTAGCGCTGCGCTCCTCGATCTCGTCCCGGAGATGTCCACGGCGGACTGGACTCGCATGTACGGCAAGGTCAGCGAGCGGATGGAAATCCGAAAGAAGAAAATCGAGCTGAAACTGATGAACGACGACTGAGCACTCCGGCCTTCTGACACCGTTCACCGGAGAGCGTGGATCGCGACACGCTGCACAACACCAACGGGAAGAGACGATGTGGGGGAATCAGAAATGTACCGGGCAACGTTGGGTGGCGACCCGGTCCGGCACGAGCCCTCGCGTCAGCAGCCCCGCTCCACTGGGGGGCCCCAGGTCTAGAAGTCGAGCCGTGTTCGTCCGCACGTCGATCTAGGCACCGGGCATCAGCGCATCACCGCGATAGGCGTCAGGGTTACGAGCCAAACCTGACGGAAGACCACTGGCTCACGACAGACACACTACGTATGCCGTGATCACCGGACCGGTCGGGGTGTGAGAAAGGTTTGTCACGGTTACAGAAAAAACCGAAAGTCCACCGGAGTCCACATGTCTTCCACATGCTTTACGTGTGGCGCTCGCGAGCACGTTGTGCCGGTGATGCGGCCGGTGCTCGACGAGAACGGCCAGCCGGTCTACGACGGATGGGACGAGAAAGCGGAGCAGCCGATTCCGAAGATGGAACAGGTGGGGTACCGGATGACGATGGAGCACGATCCGGCGAAGCACGGCATCAAACCGAGAACGCATCATGAGTGAGGAGCGACTGTTCCCGCTGGCGAAGCTGGTGGCCTTCGCAAAGTTCACCGAAGGGCTCGCCAACGCTTGGAATGCGAGCACGAGCCAGGGCCGGCGCGGCAAGAACATCATGGCAACGCGTTTGGAGATGATCCGCGATGCGATCGAGAGTCACCGACAGCTCGACGAGCGATGCGCCGCGCTCGCCGAGGAGAACGCTGAGCTGAAACGGAAATGCCACGTCTTGGAGTATGGCACGGCCCCGGGCGGATACGCGGACTGAGAAACAGGTCGAGCACGCGGGCGACGAGCTGATGGCCAGCGTCTTCGGTGACGACCTGGATTTCAAGATCGTGCGCTTCAGTCAGGCGCGCGCGACGATGCAATCGCCCGGGATCCCCGACAGGCGCTACTACAGCCCCAAGCGCCGCACGGCAGTGTGGTGGGAGGCCAAGACCGCGATCGGCCGTCAGAGCGCCTTCCAGGCGGCATTCCAAGCGACCTGTGAGGCCTGTGGCGAAGAGTACGTGGTCGGCACCGATGAGGCGCTCGTCGATTGGTTGGTGGCGAAGGGCATCGTTGAACGCCTGGTCAATGGGTTGCGTGTTCTGCGCGGCATAGCGACATTTCCGGAGTGACAGCGGCAGCTTGGCAGCGGGCTCGCAGCGTCACCCTCGCAACTGGAAAGGTGAGGTAGCATTCGGACGAACAGCCACTCAGCGCTTGCGCGGGTGGCTGTTTCGTTTTACGGTGAGTGCTCGCTCGGGAGGGGGCTGGCT
>Ga0126375_10000215_pt1 | contig 14062 bp, 18 predicted proteins | sample PanSoiMetPlot_14_FD_109577 | JGI IMG/M metagenome (GOLD analysis project Ga0126375, IMG submission 109577) | Tropical forest soil microbial communities from Panama - MetaG Plot_14 | ecosystem: Environmental > Terrestrial > Soil > Tropical forest | place: Panama | collected 2016-02-17 | reverse complement strand
TATCGAGGAGGTAAGCCGTGGCACGGTCATATCTGATCGCGAATCCGACGAACGCGACCGTGAACTTGACGACGACGCCGGCGCGAACACTCGCGCCTCGGCGCGTAGCACTGCTCGCCGAAGCGAGCGCCGAAGCGGGTGGGCCGGCTGCTTGGGCGCTCGCCGGCTGCATCGTCGGCACGGTCGGCGAAGCGAGCGGTGTCGGCTCTCTAGCGCTGCTGCAAGACGGTCTGCAAATGACCGTTCGCGGCGCTGCGCAAGCCGTTGCCGTCGGCAACCTACCGTGACGACGCTCGCCGAAACCGAAGCTGCCGACTCTGAGCTGCGCGCGAAGCTGTACCGCGAACAGCGGCAGAAGCGCATCGCATATCAATCGCAGCTGCGGCTTTCGCTTGCCGGCAGCTCGACGGCATGGCGCACGCTGTACGGTCACTGGCTGCCGTTTTTCGACTGGCTCGCCGAGCGTGAGCAGCCGCCGGTCGATCCGCAGAGCGAGCTTGACCCGCTCGGCATCTCCGATCAAGTGAACGTCGGTCGATGAGCACGACCGTACCCGCGTATCGGCCGACGCTCGCCGACGTTGCGGCGCTGATTCGCGCGCGCACAAAGGACTCAAACGGGCAAGAGCTAGGCACGTTCACGACGGCGACGCGGCCGACCGACGCGCAAGCGCAAGAGGCGATAGATCACGCCGTGATCGCGCTGCACGAGAAAGTCGGCCCAATCGGTGAACACTGCGCGGAGACGGCGCGGCTGTGCGCCGCGTACGGCGCCGCCGCCGAGATCGAGCTGAGCTACTTCCCCGAGCAAGCGCGCACCGACCGCTCGCCGTACAACTTTCTGATCGCACGTTGGACGGCATCGCTAGAAGGCGTGCGCGAATGCGTGCTCGGCAATCTACCCGGCACCGGTGTCGGCGGTGCGCCGGCCGGCGTGCGTCTCGGCACGCTCGTCGCGTACTCGGACACCGCGCACGGCTTCTACACCGGCGAGATCGGCGTGCTCGGCTCAAAACCGCCGGAACCGGAACCGCCCATCACCGAAGGAGAACATGACATGCCGCCTGTAGTCGCCCACGTTGCAGTAGCGGGTAAAACCGCGTGGCGGACGCTCGCACTGCCGAGCGGCTGCACGGTCGCTTACGTCAAGGCGAGCGAAGGTCCTGTGTTTGTGCATGGGATCAAGCTCGCTACGGCGCCGGTCGATGGGCAGCTGCTCAAGCTCGGCTACGACTGGGCGTTGAGTGACTTCGCGGCGGGGCAATACACGAAGCCTGCGGCCGAACAGATTTATCTCGGCGCCCCGGAGATGCCGGAAGCGACGCGCAAAGAATTGGAAACGGGCCTCGGCGCGCCGCCGTTCAGCGAACCCGAAGCGGGCACGGCGTTCACGACGAGGGGCGGATTTTCGGAACTGTTCTCTACGGGCATGCTGAATCTCGTCTGGCGCGCGGACCTGCAACGGTGGGTAGCACCGGCGCTGGCCGGCGAAAAATAGCCGTGGAGACGTTCACTACTAACGCGCAGCAGCTCGCGCACAAGCTGCACTCGCTCGCGACGCGCATCGGCGATCCGCAGCCGGCGCTAGAGCGCATGCGTCAGACGCTCGCGCACGGTGAGGCCGAGGTCTGGTCGTCGCAAGGCGCGGCAATCGGTCAGCACTGGCCGCCGCCGGCCGATCCGGCGCGCAAGATCGACTCGCGGCTGCTCGTCGCGACCGGCGCGCTGCGCAACTCGCTCACGAGCCCTGCAACCGGTCAAGTCACCGAGATGACGCTGAGCTTCGGCACCGACGTGCCGTACGGCCGCTTTCATCAATTCGGCACGAGTCGCATGCCGGCGCGGCCGTTCATGGGCATGCCGCCGGACGCGCAGCGCCAGCTCGCGAATCGGCTCTCGCAGCTCGTCGAGGAAGCGTCGCGATGAACACGCTCACCGTCGACGCGTACGCCGCGACGACGATCCCCGGCGATGTCGTCGGTCCGATGGTGAGCGGCGGCGACATCGAGCAAGCCGTGCTCGATCAGCTCAAAGCGTGGCTGCCGCGCTATATCTGCGCGGCCGAGGAACAGCACGGCATCACAAAGGGCTCGACGCCGGCGCCGCGCGGTTGGGCCGTCACCGGCCGCGACTTGCAGAAGCTGCTAAGCGATCAGCTGCCGTGCGTCGTGCTGCTCGCCGCCGGCATCGGCACGGCGCCGCATAGAGAGGGCACCGGCGCGTACTCGGCGACGTGGGGCATCGACATCGGCGTCGTGTTCAACGCGGCGTGGGGTCGCGAAGCGCGCCGGCGCGCGCAGCTGTACGCGCGCGCCGTGCAGCTCTGTCTCGTGCAGCGACCGCTCGTCGCGCTCTCGCAGCCGTGCGAGGTCGACTGGCGCGGCGAGGTCTACGACGAGCTTGATTTCGCCGACTCGCGCTCATACAGCGCGTCTGTGTGCAGCTTCAACGTGCTTTGTCGGGAGGTCGCGAACTCAAACGGCGGCCCACCGCCAGACGCGGCGCCGCCGGCCGATCCGACCGTGCCGTTTGTGCCGTGGACCGAAGTCGCAAAGACGACGGTCACGGTCGAAAAAACACCGATAGACGGGAGCAAGTCATGACTAGACCGGGCGTTGTAGTCAGCTCGGCGACGGCGGCGCCGACGCTGAGCGTGCCGACCGACACCGGCGTCGCGTTCATCGCGACAGAGGCGGCGATGGGGCCGACCGAAGGGCCGGTGCGGCTGAACTCGCTAGATCAATTCGTCGCGACGTTCGGTCAGCGTGTCGCCGGCACTTACGGTTACGACGCGCTCGACGCGGCGTTTCACGAGGGGTTGGGCACGGCGTACGTCGTGCGTCTCGCCGAAGGCGGCGTCGTCGCGAAAGAATCGGCGACGACAATCGCCGGTGAAGGCAATCTAGAAGCTGCGAACCCCGGCACTTGGGGCAACGGCCTGTCGCTCGTCGTCGCCGGCTCAGGCGAAGCGTTCACGGCAGAAGTCAAGCTCGGCACGGCGCTCGTGCAGAAGTCGCTCACGCTCGCGACGACCGAAGCGCTCGTCGCGTTTCTCGCGAGCGGTCAATACATGCGTCTGACCGGCGTCACAAAACCGACCGAAAAACCGAAAGCCGCGACGGTCGCGCTCAAAGGCGGCACAGACGGCACGGTGCCGGTCAGCAAAGCGTCGACGCTCGCCGCCGCGCTGTCGACGTGCCGCGCCGATCTCGGGCCGGGGCAAGTGCTCGCACCCGGGAAGTCAAGCGCGGAAATGCACACCGCGATGCTCGCGCACGCCGCCGGCACGGCCGACGCCGGCGTCAACCGCGTCGCGTTTCTCGACGGTCCGGTCGGCGCTAGTGAAGCGGAACTCAAAACGCTCGCCGGCACGCAGCGCGGCAGCGTGCAAGACCGCTACGGCGCGCTGTGGGCGCCGTGGGTGCAAATCCCCGGCCTCGCACCCGGCACGATTCGCGTCGTGCCGTGGAGTTCGATTCAAGCCGGCATCGTCGCGCGTAACGACGCCGCCGGCCACCCGAATCAAGCCGGCGCCGGCAGCTTCGGCGTGTCACGCTACGCGACCGCGCTCAACCGCACGTTTACCGACGCCGAACGCGAAAATCTGCTGGTTGCCGGCGTCAACACCGCGCGCTCGGTGTACGGCGTGATCGAGAGCTACGCGTTTCGCACGCTCGTCGATCCGAACGGCACGCGCGGCGCATGGCGCGAGCTAAATCACGCGCGCTTGAACATGGCAATCGTCGCGAAATCGAACGCCGTCGGCGAGGAAATCATCTTTTCGCAGCTCGACGGTCGCGGTCACACACTCGCGAAGTTCAACGGCATGCTCGCGGCCGAACTAAAGCAGCTCTACGACGACGGCGCGCTGTACGGCGACGAACCGACCGAAGCGTACGTCGTGAACACCGGACCGGCAGTGAACCCGCCGGCGCAGCTCGCAGAAGGTGTAGTCAAGGCCGTGCTCAGCGTGCGCATGTCGCCGCACGGTGAGCTGATTCTCATTGAAATCGTCAAGGTGCCGATCACGGTCGCCTTGGCCGCGTAACAGGAAGGAAGGTGTGACATGCCCACAGCTGGCCGCGCAGACATGTTCGCGGTCACGGTGTCGGTTGACGGCATCGGTGATCTCGGCGTGTGGGACAAGATGACCGGAGGCGAAATCGACTCGGAAGAACAAAAGTACGCACCCGGCGCGATGGGGCCGCCGATCTCGCTCGGCGGTCGCGTGACGATGGGCAACGTGACGCTAGAGCGGCTGTACGTTCTAGAGCGCGACAATCCAATCGAGCACGCGCTCGCGGCGGCGGTCGGCACGGCGACCGTCACCGTGTCAAAGCAGCCGCTCGACACGAACAAGGTGCCGTTCGGCCGGCCGCTCGTCTACAGCGGCATTCTCAAGAAGTGTGAACCGCCAGATCACGATTCCGACAAATCCGATCCGGCGATTTTGCATCTTGAGTTCGTGCCGACGGGGACCATCGGCTAATGAGCGATCTACCGGACGCGATCAGAGCGGCGACCGCGCAGCCGACCGTCGAGATGCCGGCGCTCGATGACGGCGCCGACAACGGCGCCGGCGCCGCCGACAGCTCGGTGCTGTCCGCCGTGCGGCTGCGCGCGGCGCAGCTCGCGCACGAGAACACCGTCGAGCTTGACATTCCGGGCTATGACGGCGTGCTCGTCGGCCGCTATAAGGCAATCAGCATCGCGCGCGTTTACAACGGGCCGAACAACACGCTGCGCAATCCGCTCACGGAGTGGGGCGTCGCGGCAGACGCGCTCGCGCTCGCGCTCGTCGGTCTGTACGGCCGCAACGAGCACGGCGAGCTAGAGCCGCTGTTTTCAGATCAAGACGCGCGCTTCGACGACGATCTCGCCGCCGCGCTGCATCTAGAGCCGACCGCGCGCACGGCTCGCGCCGTGCTCGTCGCGCTGTGCGGCGGCGACGCGCTAGGTGAGTCGCGCGTGTGGTCGCACTTTATGCAGTATCAGAATTGGCTCATGGAGGGCACGGCGTCGGAGGTCGCCGCCGACGCCGTGGGGGAACAGTCAGCACAGAGCTGATCGACGTGCTCGCGTCGGCGGCGCTCTGCGGCGTGCCGGTGTCGCGCATCGTCGCCGGCGATGACGTTGAGCGCGCGCTGTGGCTGCGCGTCACCGAGCGCGCGACCGAGCTGCGCGTGCAGCTCATGCGCGCGAACGCGTCGCATATCGGCAACGAGATCGCGCGGCGCTTGAAGTAGATGGCCGAGCAAAACCTGAACATTCTCGTGCGCGTCGAGGGCGCGAAAGCGGCGTCTGCCTCGATTGAGGGCATCTCAAAGTCAACCGAAGGCGTCGGCAAGTCAACCGAAGCGACATCGAAAAAAACGTCGGCGCTGCGCAAAACGCTCGTCGGGCTCGGCGGCGGCTTTGCGATCTACAAGGGCGCGCAGTGGATCAAAAACGCCGTCACGCAGACAAACGATCTCGCGCGCTCGACGTACGGCTTGCAGAAGATCACCGGCATGGACGCGCAGACCGCCGCCGGCTGGCTCGCGCTCGCGAAAGCGCGCGGCATTCAGTCAAAGCAGCTGAACATGGGGTTCATCACGCTCGCGCGGCAAACGCAAGGCTTGGCGAAAGGCACAAAGTCGAGCGTCGAAGCGTTCAAGCAGCTCGGGATCAGCGCGCATCAATGGGCCGGCATGAACACCGAGCAGCGCATGCTCGCGCTCGCCGACGCGTTTCAGCACATGAAAGACCCGGCCGAGCGCGCGGCGCTCGCGCAAAAACTGTTCGGCCGACAAGCGCAGATCATGATTCCGCTGCTGTCGAAAGGCCGCGATGCGGTGCAAGCGCAGATCACCGCGATGGGCAAGGCGAGCGGCGTCACGAACAACTCGGTCAAGGAACAAATGAAGCTCGTCGTCGCGCAGCGCGAGATGAACGTCGCGATGCTGCAACTCAAGGGGGCAATCGCGATGGCGCTCGCTCCGATACTGATTCAGCTAGCAAAACTGCTGTTGCCGATCACGACCGGCTTCGCGAAATTGATGTCGCACTCGGGTGCGTTTCGCATCGTCATCATCGCGCTGACCGCCGCGCTCGTCGTGTTCGTCGCGACGATGTGGCTAGCGACCACGGCCGGGATAGCTTTTCTCGGCGCCGTCGCGCCGTGGCTTGCAATCATCGTCGGCATCGGCGTCGCGTTCGTGCTGCTCTATCAGAAGGTCAAGGTCTTTCGCGACATCGTGAACGCGGTGTTCAGCTGGATCAAGGCGCACTGGATACTGCTCGTCGCGATCTTCGCCGCGCCGATCTTCCCGTTCGTGATGCTCATAAAACACTTCGGCATGTTTCGTAACGCGGCTATCACAGCGTTCAACTGGATCAAGGGGCACTGGCCGCTGCTCGTGTCGATCTTGACCGGCCCTATCGGCGCCGCAGTGATTCAGATAGTCAAAAACTGGCGCAGCATCGAAAACGTCGCCAAGAGCGTTTTCAACACGCTGACGACGCTCGTGCACGGCGTCGCCGGCACGATTGCCGGCGTGCTCGGCGGCGCGTTCAAGTTCGTAAAGGAAGCGGTCGAAGCGCTGATCGGCGTGCTCGGCAAAGCGGTCGGGCTCGTCGAAAAAGTCGTCGGTGGCGCGAAAGGGCTCGCGCACAAAGCGACGTTCGGACTGATCCCCGGCATTCAGACCGGCGGCTACGCGTACCCGGAGGGCGGCATGACCGCGCTCGTCGGCGAGCGCGGACCGGAGATGGTGCACTTGCCGCAAGGCGCGCGCGTGTCGCCGCTCGTGCAGAGCTATCGCGGCGGCGGCGGTCACACCGTCGTGCAAGTGCCGGTGTATCTCGACCGCCGGCAGATCGCGCTCGCGATGGGCAGTTTTGTCGCCGATCAGCAAGCGGCGCGATGACGACGACGGCGGCGGCGCTGCGCAAGACGCGCCGAGCCGGCGCGCACGCGCCGACGCTGACGACGCCGGCGTCGCGGCGCAAGCGCACGCAGCGGCCGGCGCCGCCGCGACCGCCGTCGCCGGCGCCGGCGCGGCAAGTCAGCGGTCATCTCGCCGGCGGTCACTCGGTCGCGATCTTCGCGCTCACGCGGCCGACGCACGTCACGGCGCAGCTCGCCGAGGCCGGCGCGAAGCTCACCGCCGGTTTCGGCAAGTGGGAGGAAATCGCCGTGCCGCGCGGACAGGCGTTCACGCAATGGGTCGGCGGCACGCTCAAGACGATGGCTATTGAGCTGCTGCTCGACGGCTGGCACTCACACCGCTCTGTCGAGCGCACTATCGCGGCGCTTGAGCAGCTTGCCGTCGCACCCGGCGTGCAGCAGCGCGGCGGCGATCCGGTCACGCCGTCGCCGGTGCGCATCGTCGGCGCCGTGCCGCACCCCGAGCTGACGTGGGTCGTCACCGGCATCGACTTCGGCGATCAGCTGCGCGACTTCGCTACCGGCGCGCGGCTGCGTCAAGCGCTGACGCTGCATCTCATGGAGTACGTCGCCGAGACGACGGTCGGCGCGGTGCGACCGGCGGCGGCGCCGCGCAAATACAAAGTCAAGCGCGGCGACGATCTCAAGAAGCTCGCGACGCGCTTTCTCGGCCGCTCGTCGCGCTGGCCGGAGATCGTCAAGCTGAACAAGGGCTTGCGCGGCTGGCAGCTCGCGAGCAAGATGGTCGGCAAGACGATTCTGATTCCGGCGCACTGAGATGGCGGTGAAACGCAAGCCGCCGCCGGTGAAGGTCAAAGTGCCGCGTCTCGGCGTTGTGCGCGCGCCGGCGGCGAACCTCGACCCCGGCGCGCTCGTGCTGCAAGGCAAGCCGATCTCGCCGTCGATTGCGGCGGCGGTCACGGCGATGTCGCTAGAGCAGACAATGGAAGGCGCGAGCACGCTCGCGCTCACGATCTCCGACTACACCGGCGCGCTGCTGCGCTCGCCGCTTTTGCGCGGCAAGGTCACGCTCGCGTTCGACGGCTTGCCGTTCGTGCTCGTGAAAGTCGAAAAGGGCGACCGCGCGCTGACGCTCAGCTTTGAGGAGGCGGCAGTGAATCTGCTGCGGCAATACACAAAGCCGCGCAAGGCGCTGCGCACAAAGGTGACGCGCGCGCAATTCGTGCGCTCGCTCATCACCGAGCCGACGCAAGCGCGCATTCCGTACCGCATACCGGAGGTCAACGTCAAACAGCCGATAGCGGCGAAATGACGTGGCGGCGCCGACCGTCAAGGGCTCGCGCGCGAGCGGCGAACAGGTCGCGAACATGACGACGTGCTGTCAGATCGCAAAGCAGCTCGGTGCGAGCGCCGAGCAAATGGCCGGCGCGCTCGCGACGATGATGCAAGAGAGCGACTGCATCAACATGCACGGCGGCGACCGCGACTCGGCCGGCGTGTTTCAGCAGCGCCCGAGCGTGGGGAGTTGGGGCACTTACGCGCAAGTCACGAACGTGCCGCACGCGTGCAAGGCGTTTCTCGGTCCGTATCTGCACTACTGCCGCAGCGGCATGGACGTGATAAGAGCGTCGGCCGAAACGCAGAAACCGGCGGCGGCGTACCGCAATGCGCCGGGGCAGTGGCTCGCGGAGGGCCGGCGCGACGTGTCGATCATCATGGGCAGCGCCGACTTCACCGACGCGTCGCTGAGCACGAGCGGCAGCCCGTTCACGCTCAAGACGAGCACGCGCACCGAGCCGTATGAGTTCTCGCGCGGCTCGGCGAATCAGATCGAGGACTCGTGGACGTGCATCGGCCGGCTCGCCGAAGAGGTCAAATGGGCGCGTTTCATGCGCGCCGGCGAGCTGTGGTACGTCTCGGATAACTGGCTCGCGCGTCAGACGCCGCGCTTCATCTTCGCCGAAGGCGCGCGCGGCGTGCTCTCGATCACGCACTCGGCAGACGCGCGCCAATCGGCGGCCGAAGCGACCGTGCAAGCGCTCGCGAAGCGCTGGTCGGTGCTGCCGGGAGATGTCGTGCGCGTCAACGGTCAAGGGCCGGGTGATGGCTTGTACCTCGTCGCCGGCGTGCGCCGCAACGTCACCGACGCGACGAGCGAGATCACGCTCAAGCGACCGGTGCCGGCGCAGCCCGAGCCGGCGGCGTCGACAAGCTCGACGACGGTCGGCGTCGGCGGCTTGAAAGTCGGCCGGCTCGGCGCGAGCGCAATCGGCGGCGGCGCAGCTGCCGGACCGGCGCAAGCGCAAGCTCTCTACAACGCGTGTCAGAAGATGAGCGACATGCATATCCCGTACTCGCAGTCGCAGCGAAATCTCGTCGGACACCCGCCGAGCGCAGACTGCTCGTCGAGCGTTTCGTGGGCGCTTCTGACCGCCGGCTTTCCGCTGCCGAACGGCGTCGGACCGGGGCAGTGGGCGCCGGTCAGCGGCGCCTTTGAGAATTGGGGCGTCGCCGGCGAGGGGCGTTACTTCACCGTCAACTGCAACGCCGGTCACGTCTGGATTCGGCTCAAAGGGATCGGGCCGGCGTGGCGCTTTGACACGAGCGGCGGCGCACCGGGCGAAGGGCCGCGCTTGCGCTTTGCGCCGCGCGACGCCGGCGGCTTTGTCAAACGACACTGGCAGGGGCTCTAGTGCCGCATCTCGATCAGCTGTTCGCGCCGCGCGGCTTGCAAGCGTTCGGCGACGCGCAGTGCTACGACGCGACGGTCGTCGCGGTCACGCCGCAAGGCGCATACGTCGTGCTGCCGAGCTTCGACCGCGAGCTGCGTTGGGGGCCGTGTCAACCGCCAGACAGCGGCGTCGCGGTCGGCGACAAGGTGGCGGTCATCTTTTCCGGCGGCGGCGTGCCGTGGCTGCTCGGTCTGCGCGGCGGTGAAGGCGGCGGCACGGCGGCGTTCACCGGCACTTACCGGTGGAGTGAAGCGCTGACCGCGCCGGCGTCGGGCTATGTCGGCGTGAACGCCGCGACGTGGGTCGGCGCGTCGCAAGTGAACGTCTCAAAGACGACCGAACCCGGCACAGACGTGTCGGCGCTGCTGGCGGCGCTCAAGATCGGCGACGAGCTGTATCTGCAAGACGAAAGCGACTCAACGATTTGGGGGCGCTACACGCTCACGGCGACGGCGGTCGATCACGGCACTTGGGATTCATTCGCCGTGACTCGGCTCGGCAGCTCGCTCGCGATGCCGCCGAACAATGCGCGCATGTCGGTCGTCGCGCTCGTCGCCGGCCCACCGGGGCCGGCAGGGCCGCAGGGGCCGACAGGACCGGCAGGACCGAAAGGCGAAACCGGCGCGACGGGGCCGGCGGGTCCGACGGGGCCGAAAGGCGAAACCGGACCGGCAGGGGCGACCGGTCCGAAAGGCGAAACCGGCGCGACCGGCGCGACCGGCGCGACCGGGCCGGAAGGCAAACAGGGGCCGACCGGCGCGACCGGTCCGAAAGGCGAAACCGGTCCGCAAGGTCCGCCGGGTCCGGCCGGCACCGTCGAACGCGGTACGACGTTGCCGGCGTCACCGACCGACGGTCAGGAATACGACTACATCGCCGACGCGACGAACGGCATTATCTGGCGCTTGCGCTATCGCTCGGCGTCGGCGTCGACGCATAAGTGGGAGCTGATCGGCGGCGCGTTTCTGTCGGCGTTTCTGAACGAAACGCAAGCGGTCACCATCGCCGTCGCGAACGGCTATCAATTCGTGACGAAATCGCCGTCGCTCACGATTCCGGTAGCGGGCGACTACACGGTCGCGCTCGGCTGTGAATATCTGTGGTCTGAAACGAGCACGCTGATTCAGCTGTGGCTTGCGATTGGCAAGGTGGCTACGACGCCGCTGCCGGGGGTCGGCAACGGCACGGTTGTCGCCCCGCAAGCGCTCATCGGCACCGTCGTCGCGACGCGCGGACGCGCGACGAACCTGCTCGCCGGCGACGTGCTCAAAGTGCTCGTCGCCGGCAGCCAGACGATTACGAACGCCGTCGGGATCAGACCGCTCACGCTTGAAGCGCGACCGGTGAGGCTCGGCTAGATGACCGACGTTCCGCACTTCGCGCTGCCGTTCGCGTGGGCGACTGCGACGACCGGCGGCGGCTTGGCCGCGCGCGAGTGCGAGCAGGACTCAAGCGCCGAGATCGGCGCGTGCGCCGAGGCGGTGATTCGCACGGTGCAAGGTCAGCGCACGACGCTGCCGCAATTCGGCCGGCCGCAGCTTGAGTTCAACACGTCGCCGGCGCTCACGCGCGCGGCGCTCACAGCCGCGCTGCGCGAGCACGAGCCGCGCGTCGAGTCGCTAGTCACCGCCGAACCGTCGGCAGACGACGAGCTTGTGCAAGTCGTGCGCGCGCTGATCGCGCCGGCAGACGACGAGGAAGGCGAGGCGCTGATCGCGCCGGCAGAAGGGGAGGCACCGTGAGCACGTTTCCGCTAGAAGCAGCACCCGGCGAGCCGCAAGAGGTCGAAAACGCGAACGCGTCGCTCAAGCAGAGCGAGTCGGGCTACACGCCGCCGACCGTCGAGGTCGATCAGGAAGCAATCGTCGCGCAAGTGTTCGCGAATCTCGCCGCGCGCGTCAACGGCTGGCAGCCGCACGACGCCAATTTGGACACTTGGCTGATCGAAGCATTCGCGGAGGCCGGGGCCGAGATTCGCTCGCTGGCGGCAGACGTGCCGGCAAGCATCTTTTCGACGTTCGGCACGCGCGTGCTCGGCTTGCCGCCGAACGCGGCGACGGCCGCGACCGGCGTCGCGACGTTCACCGCGACCGACAGCGCCGGCTACACGCTCGACACCGGCGCGACGTTCGGCATGCCGCGCTCGGGCAACGATCTCGTCGCGTTTGCGACGCTGCAACCGGCGACGATTGCGGTCGGTCAGACGAGCGTCACGAACGTGCCGTTTGCCGCCGTCGAACTCGGCGCCGAAGGCAACGGCCTCTCCGGTGAAGGGCAAATGCTCGACCCGATCACTTGGGTGAGCAAAGTCAACGTGCCGGTCGCGACATCGCAAGGTCAAGACGCCGAGGAAGCAGACGCGTACGTCGACCGGCTCGCGAACCTGTTTCCGGCCGTCGCGCTGCGGCCGATCTTGCCGCAAGACTTCGCGGTGCTCGCGATGCAGCTCGTCGCCGGCGTCGGTCGCGCCGTCGCGATGAATCTGTACGACCCGGCCGCGAAAACGTGGAACAACGCGCGCACGGTCACGCTCGTGCTCACCGCTTCTGACGGCACGCCGTGCAGCTCGACCGTCAAGGCGCAAGTCGAAAAACTGCTCGACGAATTGCGTGAGGTCAATTGGGTGATTCACGTCATCGACGCGAGCTATGAAGCGATCCCGGTCGCGGCGACGGTCGTCGCGTACGCCGGTCAAGACATGGAAACGGTCAAAGCGGCGTGCGTCGAAGCGCTCACGCAGTATCTGTCGCCGGCGAACTATCGGCTCGGCGAAATGTCGCCGGCAATCGCCGGCGGCGAGGTCATCAACCCGCCGGTCGGCGAAGCGAAACCGCGTCAGCAGACGCTCTATCTAAACGAGCTGATCGCGCTGCTCGACCGCACGCTCGGCGTCGACCGCGTGAAAGCGGTCACGATCAAAGGCGCCGCCGCCGATTGGGTGCTGCCGTCGCCGATCACGCTGCCGACGGCCGGCGCGTTCACCGTCACCGTCGAAGGCGGTGCGCCGTGAGCGCACCGATCACGACGGCGGTCGGCGGCGATCTCTACGGCGCGCTTGAGCCGCTGACGTACGCCGACGAGCAGCTGAATTGGCCGCTCGCGCACTACGTCGACGCGCTCGCGCTGATCCTTGAGGAAACGGCGCAGCTCGTGCGCGCCGACGATGCCGGCAACGACGGCTGGTCGGCGTTCGCCGATCCGCAGCGCTGCCCCGACGCTTATCTGTTCACCCTCGCGCAGTGGGCCGGCGTGCGCTATCCGCGCCGCATGCTCAAGACACCGGAGCTGCGCGAGCTGATCGACGGTCACGCGCCGGGGCTGTGGCGCGGCACTAAGACGGCGATTCTCGCGACCGTCAAACGCTATCTGACACCAGATGGGCAGATTTTCTTTCAAGAGCGCTCAGGCGGCAATCCGTACGCGCTGCTGATCTTCACGTTCGCTTATTCGACGCTCAATGAAGCGGCGATCCGCCGCGAACTAGCGCTGCAAGTGCCGGCCGGTCTGCTGCTGACGTATGAAGTGCGCGTCGGTCAGGACTACGGCATGCTGCGCGACCGCGTTGCCGATTACAAAACGATGAAAGCGACGTGGGCGACTTATGCCGCCGTCTACAAAGCACCGCCACCGTAAGGAGTAAGCCGTGGGACTACTGCCACCGACGGCGCGCATGGCGCTGCCGTGCCCGGACGAAAACAACCCGGCCGATGTCCCGACCGACATCGACAAATTGCGCAAACAGATCGACGTGCTCGCCGCGATCTTCGGACAGGGCACGACCGCCGCGCGGCCGGCTGCCGGCGTGCTCGGCCGCGTGTATTTCTCGGCCGACGAGCAGCGGCTTTACTACGACGACGGCGCGGCGTGGCGGCTGAGCACGAGCGCGGCCGAACGCGGCACGGCGCTGCCGCCGTCGCCGGTCGATGGGCAGGAATACGACTACACCGCCGACGCCGCGAACGGCGTCGTGTGGCGTCTGCGCTACCGCGCCGCCGCGACGACGCACAAATGGGAGTTCGTCGGCGGCGCCGATCTCACCGCCGTGTACGGCGAAGCGCAGCCGCTCGGCTTTCCGGTAGTGAACACTTGGTACGGACTTGTCAAAAGCCCGGTCGTGACGTTGCCGCTCGCCGGCGACTACATCTACACGGTCGGCGCCGACTACATGCAGATCGAAAAAGCCGTCTCGGTCGCGCTGTATATCTCGGTCTGCGTCGGACCGTCCGGCGTTGTGACGACGCCGCTCGGACCGGGCTGCACTCTCATCGCACCCGGCGGCGGCAGCTCGCCGGCGCAAGCGAAAGCGCGCCTGAACGGTCGCGCGGCCGGCGACGCTCTGCGCGTCGCGATGGCCGGCGGCAGCACCGCTGCCGCTACTTTCGCGGTCGGCACGCTCACGCTCGCCGCGCGGCCGGTACGCGTCGGCTAGCGCCGGCGCCGGT
>Ga0126375_10000214_pt1 | contig 14068 bp, 14 predicted proteins | sample PanSoiMetPlot_14_FD_109577 | JGI IMG/M metagenome (GOLD analysis project Ga0126375, IMG submission 109577) | Tropical forest soil microbial communities from Panama - MetaG Plot_14 | ecosystem: Environmental > Terrestrial > Soil > Tropical forest | place: Panama | collected 2016-02-17 | reverse complement strand
GTTTTAGTGTTCAAAGCTTTCTTTGTCGGGAATTGTAGGATTATAAAAACGGAAAGTGTAGCAGGTCAGAACCGGGAGCGGTAGCGACCGGGTCAAACATCGCTACGCTCTGGCCTGACTAAAGGTAACCGGTCGCTATGGCTGCGCTGCCGACCTATAACTTAATCGCTTGACCGCTCCGTACGGATTCATAAACTGCGTTAACTATTTCAATTGACTTAAATCCGTCGAATGCTGTTACCGGCGGCGGTTTTGCTTCAATGATTGAGTCGACGAACGCACGATCCTCTTGCACATAACCCCACTTTTCTTCCTTCGCAAGTTGATGCATGGACCTTTCCACGTGCCGGCCATCAAGGCCTTCGCTGTAAACCAGACTCTCCATCTCGCGGGTGACGATTGTGCCGTGATGGCAAAACACTTCAACGCGTTCGAAAGGAAACAGCCAACTCGCATCTGCGGATGACGCGAGCGTTGCATGTAAGCCGCTGGCAAAACTCAGCAATGCCGAAAAGTCGTCCGTCTCGGCGTATTCGTGTCGCGAGCCAATAGCCTGAACGGTTTTAGCGTCGCCAAAAAGAAAACGCATCATGTCGAACATGTGAATTGTGGTTTCGTAAAGAAAGCCGCCGGTGATCTTCGGATTGCCGACCCATTCGGGATTGAGCAGTTCACCACGATTCATCTTTACATGCGCCGAATGGGCCTGGTGTGTTTCGCTGAGCATTCGTTTGAGCTCCGCGTACACCGGTGCGAAACGGCGATTGTGACCAACCTGAAAAACTTTGTCGCTTTTTTCTGCTGCCTTCAGCACGCGGCGCGCGTCTGCCAGGCTGGTAGCCATGGGCTTTTCGCAGAACACGTGCTTGCGTTCTTCAGCGGCAAGAATAGCCAGTTCAGTATGCTTGGTGTTCGGTGTGGTGATGTAAATCGCGTCACAGGTCGCCAGCACTTCGGCAATGCTGTGGGCAACCTCGGCGCCGGCATTGCGCGCGAGTTGTTCCGCGCGAGACTTCTCCAGGTCGTGCACCGATGCCATTTGCACACGCTCATCCCGAGCCAGAATTCCAGCGTGTACGCCGGCGATGTAGCCCGCGCCCAGGAAACCGATCTTAAGTTTAGTCATAAAGAGCGATCCGCAGATTACACAAATTACACAGATTGGATGAAAAGGTTGGCACCGTCACCCTTTAGCTCTGAACTCTTTATCATCTGCGTAATTTGCGGAATTAAGTAAGCACTCTCTCAACCGCGCTTTTTGCGTCTCGCGCCAGCTCAAACGGATCACGTTCCCAATATTCCGGACGAAATATTTCCACGCTGGCATTAGCGTCGTATCCAATTCGTCTGAACCCAGCGATGATTTCCTTCAAAGGCAAAACTCCCATGCCAGGCAACAGCCGGTGCGCGTCCGTAAGCTGCTCACGCGGCAAGTCTTCAGCATCGTTGATATGAAATATGAATAGACGTGTGGGATCAAGCGCGTCGATCATCTTTATCGTCGAGTCGCCCGTGTAGAAGTGAAAACTGTCGAGCACGAGGCCAATATTGCGTCGATTAACTTTCACCACGATTTCGTCGGCCAGCTCAAGCGTCTGAACGCTGCAATCCTTCTGGCCAAGGAACTCAAAGGCGAGCGCGACGCCATGTCTTTCGCCGATCGAAGCCAACTCTCTAAGGACTCCCACAGATTCCTCGATTACCTCATAGCTGCTTAGGCCGCCCGGTGGTAACTTGCCGGGAACAACCACGATATAAGGACAACCGATCGCTTCCGCGATCGAGCTTAGCTCTTCACTCTCCGTTTTAATTTGGGCGTACGCGGCGGCCTCGCGAAGGGTAACGTGCTCGATTGAATTAATGCTGAGTGGCTTGACGCCGCTTTCAGCGAATAATGTTTTCAAGTTGGCCGTCGAATTCTCTTGCAGAAACTTTCGCAGTTTCGCTGCCCAAATCTCAACCTGATCAAATCCAGCCGCTGCTGCCGCATGAACATCCGTGATCAGGTCAGCCTTCATTGTAGTAGCGCCATTGAGTGCGAGTTTCATCCTGAATATTGGTCCCCCTCAGTGTCTCAGCCCCGTTTCCGAATCAAAGAAATGAGCCTTTGTCGTATCGAATTCGATCCAAACAGGGCAGTCGGGTTCTGCGCGGAAATCTGCCGCCGTCCGCGCTGTTAACTTTGCCGCTCCGAGCTGAAGGATGACAAGCGTCTCGCTTCCCATCAACTCAACTACGTAAACCCTGGTTTGATGCCAGCCGTCACGATGGCTTAGCGAAACGCGAATATCTTCTGGCCGAATTCCCAGCGTAACGGGTTTGTTCGTATCGAAGTTACTGAAGCTCGCAGGCTGCGAGTCATTCAGTGCCAGCGAGACTTGTTGATTCTCGAAAATGCGATTCGAAACATCAACCGACCCTTCAAGAAAATTCATGCTCGGACTGCCGACAAACTCAGCAACAAAACGGTTAGCCGGACGGCTGTAAATTTCCAGCGGTGTGTCGAACTGTTGGAGCTTACCTTTATTCATCACCGCCACCCGATGGCCCAACGTCATTGCTTCCGCCTGATCATGGGTAACGTATACCGTTGTTGTCTGAAGCCTCTGCTGCAAATGCTTCAGCTCACCTCGCATCTGCAGGCGCAGCTTCGCGTCGAGGTTTGAAAGCGGCTCGTCCATGAGAAAAGCCCTGGGATGTCGCACGATTGCCCGCGCTAAAGCAACTCTTTGACGTTCGCCGCCCGAGAGTTCACGCGGTTTCCGCTGAAGCAACGTGTCGATTTCCAAAAGTGTCGATGTTTCGCGAACCTGTTTCTGGATCTGGTCGGCCGCGAGCCTGCGAACCCGTAGCGGATATCCGATATTGTCGGCCACGGTCATGTGCGGGTAGAGCGCGTAGCTTTGAAAAACCATGGCCACGTCACGACGCTGCGGGGGCAAATCGTTCACGCGCGTACCCGCTATCAGAATGTCACCAGAAGTTGCTTGCTCGAGGCCGGCAATCATCCGCAAGGTCGTAGTCTTGCCACAGCCGGAAGGCCCCAGCAACACTACAAATTCACCATCGGCAATTTCCAACGAAAGGTGATCAACCACCGTGGTGCGGTCGAAGGACTTGGTTAAATTGAAGACAGATATGCTCACCCTTTGACTGCTCCCAGCGACAATCCTCTGACCAAATATCTCTGAACACTTAGCGCGAACGCGAGTATGGGCACCATTGCCACGACCGCGGCGGCGCTCATCACGCCCCACTTAATGCCGTATTGCGTGACGCGCCCGGCGATTCCAACCGGCAGAGTCATGGCGTCGTCAGTTTGCGTCAGGACCAACGCAAACAGAAATTCGTTCCAGGAAACAATCAGGCAAAACATGGCCGTCGCCGCCAGTCCCGGCGCGACCAACGGCAAGACAATTCGCCGCAGCGCGCCCAGACGCGAGTCACCATCAACCATTGCCGCCTCTTCAAGATCGCGGGGAACTTCGGCGAAAAATCCGCGCATCATCCAAACCACAAACGGCAAATTGAATGCGGTGTATGTGATTATCAGTGAAAGCCTCGTGTTTACTAACGAGAGGTCACGCATGATCAAGAACAATGGCACCGCCGTGACGATTGCCGGAAACATGCGTGTTGAAAGAATCCAGAGAGCGAGTTTACGATCGAAATTCCGAGGCAAACGAAATCGAGCCAGAGAGTAGGCTGCCAGCGTCCCCAGCACGAGCGCACCGGCAGTCGAGCAGATCGCGACAATCAAACTACTGAGCAAGTATTGGCCGAACGATCGCGCGACAAATGCGTCGACGTAATGCTCCAGCGTCGGCGTGAAGTAAAACCATCGCGGCGGCAGCGCGAATTGATCGACTTCGCGTTTGAACGATATCGTGATCATCCAATAGACCGGTGCCAGCGTCGTGAAAAGAGCGACGGCAACCGCAAAATATCTTAGTAACCTCTTCATAAATTTTATTGACCACAAAGAAAGGGAGACACAATGGGATTTACCAGAGTTCTCATCGCGGTGCGTTTCTGGTTCAGGCCTCTTTTGTCTGCAGTACACGGAGATAACCGATGCTGATAATATTCGTCACCGCCAACAACACGAACGACATCGCCGCCGCATAGCCAAAATTGGAAAAGCGAAAAGCAGTGCGATAGATGTAAAGACTGGCGGTTTCGGTCGCAAACCCAGGCCCGCCTTCGGTCAGGATAAATATCTGATCAAACACCCGCAGCAGGTCCATCGTTCGCAGGAGCAGCGCGATCAAAATTGCCGGTTTCAACAACGGTAAAGTCACATGAATGAATGTTTGCCAGGCGCTCGAGCCATCTATTAAAGCCGCCTCGTATGGCTCCTGCGGAATTGCCTGCAAACCTGCGAGCAGAATCAGAAACATGAATGGGGTCCATTGCCAGACGTCAGCTGCGATAACCGACGCCATCGCCAATACCGGCGAAGCAGTCCATGTCAGCGCATCGGTATTCACGCCAATACTCTTCAGCGTTCCATTGACGGCGCCAAAGTTAGAGTTGAGCATCAGCCGCCACACCACACCGACGACCACGGCCGGCAACATCATCGGCAGCAGTAAAAGCGCTCGAAAAAGACCGCGTCCGCGAATGTGTGTGTTGAGCAGTAACGCGAGTGCTAAACCGATCAAAAACTCGAACGTCAAGGCAACAGCCGCGTAAACAAAGGTGTGCGCCAGGGCGCTGATAAAAAATCGATCGCTGGCCATTCGAACAAAATTCTCCAACGTCCAATTCCCATCTTGGCCCTGAAAACTGATTTTGATCGAATAAATGAGCGGATAAATGGTCAGCGCCAGCAGGACTGCCACCGTGGGTGCCAACAGTAAGGAGGCGAGTGTGCGGTCAGAAAGGTTTACACTCTCTCGGAGAGGTTTGGGATGAGGCCGGATCGATTGCTGATTGTCCATTTCAGACTTTTGATTGAAGGCATGTTGAAGAGTAGCGACTCAGCCTAAACTTGCGTGCAATCGGAAATCGTCAATCAAAAATCGGCAATGCGCATTACTTCCCGCGCGTGATGATCCTCGCGATTTCAGCATTGGCCTGGTTCATTGCGTCTTCCGCTGAGAGTTCACCGCTGTTTGCTTTCGACAAGTAGATCCCAAACGCATTTTCTATTTCATTCCAGAGCGGCGTTCGCGGCCGCGGCCGCGAAGTTTCCAGAGATTTCAGTTGTGCGGGATAGGAAGGAAACGTCGCCACTAACTGGGAATCGTTGAAAACGGATCTCCGTGTCGGTGGATTTCCGCGTTTGGCAGACGATTTCATCTGTTCGCTGCTCGTCATCCACAAAAGAAAGTCCATCGCGGCTTCAGGATTCCTTGCGTCGCGCGGAATCGATATCAACCAATTACCAATCTCGGCGCTGCCGGGATTTTTGGCGCTGGGCATCTGGCCGAAGGCGATCTTGCCAGTGACTTTTGACTTGGCCGGATCGCTAAACGAGCTGATCCAGGCCGGCCAGTTAATCGACATTGCGGCAGTGCCCTGCAGCAGGTGAGCGCCTACTTCGTCGGCGTTGAAACTCGCGTATCCGGGCGGCGAATACTTTCCCAGCTCGAGCATGAACTTGAGCGCGGCGATTCCCTCGGCGCTGTTTACGGTCGGTTGCCGGTTCGCGTCAAACATCTCACCACCAAATGCCCAGAAAATCGGCATGAAGTCAGCTACCGCGGCATTGCCTTGCGCAGCGCGCATCACATAACCGTAAACCTTTCCGCCACCCGGGGCACCATTCGTTTCCTGAGCGCTAATTGTCTTGGCCGCGCTCAAAACATCGTCCCAGGTTGCAGGTTCTTTCAGATTGTATTTCGCAAAAAGATCTTTCCGGTAAAAGAACAACTGGGAATTCCCGACATAAGGAAGCGCAAATAAACCAGCGGTTCGGAATGGGTCGCGACAAAGCGCAATGGAAGCTGCGACAAAGTCATCATCAGGTGCAGTCCTTCCGTGTTTTTGCAGGAGCGGCCCCAGGTCCGTCAGTACATCCTGCGACACAAACTTAGGAAACCATGGATCGTCCAGCATGATCAGATCGTATGCACCTGTGCGCGCGTTGAGATCGATCAATTCTTTTTCAAAAAGATTAGCGTAAGGAAATTCCGCGATGTTGATATGGACACCTGTCTGCTGTTCGTAATCTTTCGCAGCTTGTCGTAAAGCATCGCCTTCGACACCCGAATTGATTGCGATCGTCAGGGCCTTTCCGCCACTCACTCCCCGCCGGCAACCTGCGGCGCACAAGGCGAAAACAAGCGCCGCCACGAGTGCCGCAGCCCTTAAACCGATGTGCGATCGACGTCTTCTCCTCATATCGGCGCGTTACATTAGCTTGAAAGGAGAAACGGTTCAAGGCGGCTATGCAGACAGCCTGATTCGCAGTAGAATTTCGCTCGCTCAAGCACGGAACGGTTTCAGTTGCTGCCTCAGGCAGCGCATTCCGCGCAGCGGGATTACGGCTGATTTATGGAGTTCCGCACGGTAATTCATGCTCGAACAACTGGTCGAATCGTGGCAAATCAACCATCGCGTCACACTGAAATTATTAACAGCGCTGTCGGACGACGCGCTCCATGCAACATTATCCAGCCGCGGTGGACGCGATGTCGCGCGGCAGCTTGCTCACGTACATGAAGTTCGTTTGACGTTTGCGGAGATTACTTCGAAAACCAATCGCGGAGCCGGACTGTTCCATTTTGCCAGGGGCGAAACTCCGACAAAGAAACAATTGCAGAAGGCTTTGGGCGTGTCGGCTCAGGCGATCGAAACGGCGATTCGCGAATCGTGGGACCGAGGAGGAAAAACACCCGGATTCAAGCGCGGTATAGTTCCGTTGGTGGGCTACCTAATCGCGCACGAGTCTCATCATCGCGGAAGTATCCTTTTGACGTTGAAACAGACCGGCCACAAACTCAATGATGAATTGCGTTGGGGTTTGTGGGACTGGGCGCGTATTTGAGTGTGTTAGGAGCCGAGCGTAAGCGAGGCTATTCATCAAGACCGCGCCCTCCCTTACGGTCGGGCTTCTGAAACTTCCTGACGGAGGATCATCAGTCATGCTAAGAAAAAAGCTTTCACTGGTTTTAGTTATTTTTGTGGCAGCGGCCGGCTTGCTTTCCGGACAGACTTCGAAACGTCCCCTCAAGCTCGACGACCTCGCTCGATTTCGCAATGTCGGCGATCCACAGTGTTCGCCTGATGGCCAATCCGTCGCCTACACGGTTTCGACGACCGACGTAAAGGAAGACAAAAGCAGCACACACATCTGGATGGTGGGTTTCGACGGAAAAAATGATCGCCAGATTACTTTCAGCAGCGACGGCGAAAGCTCGCCGCGTTGGAGTCCTGACGGGAAATACCTCTCATTCACATCGTCCCGCTCGTCCGGGAAACAGGGCGTCCGCGGTAATCAGCTTTGGCTCCTGGATCGCAGCGGTGGTGAAGCTTTTCAACTTACCGAATTGAAAGGTCGGCTGCAGGGATACGAGTGGTCGCCTGATTCCAAGCGATTGGCACTGCTGATCGGAGATCCCGATCCGGATGCGCCTGATCCAAACGCAACGCCAACTCCCGGAACTCCGCCAAAGCCACCGAAACCGATTGTCATCGATCGTTATCGCTACAAACAGGATGTTCAAGGATATTTATTATCAGGACGACATACGTACATTTATCTCTACGACATAGCCACACGGAAACTCGAACGTTTGACGAAGAGCAAATGGGACGAGTCATCACCTTCATGGTCGCCGGACGGCGCGAAGATCGCGTTCATGAGCAATCATGCTGACGATCCTGATCGCGATCCGGCGGCTCAATTATTTGTCGCCGATGCGCAAGCGGGCGCGACTGAAAAACTCTTGACGACGCCCGACAATCGCGCCAATCGCACGCGGCCGGAATGGTCGAAGGACGGAAAATGGATCGCCTTTCTTGAAGGTGACGAGAAAAAGTTCGGCGCTTATGGACAGGAGCATCTCTCGATTGTCGCGAGCGACGGCTCGATGCCGGCGACACGAGTGGCGCCGAGCGAGGCTTTGGACCGCAGCGTATCGGCTCCCCGTTGGAGCGATGACGGTAAGGCGATATTTGTCACAGTTACCGACGATACTTACGTCTACGGCATGCGCATCCCTATCTCCGGTGGCAACGCAACTCTTGTTACTGACAGGGCAATCGTCCTGGGGCAGCGGCACAGCGCGGGACAGTGCGCGGTGGCAATCTCGGGCGACGACAATCATTACAACGAGATCTTTTCCGCGCGGCTCGTTGGTCAGAAATTGAAGTTCGAACAACTGACGCATCAGAACAACGCGTTGCTATCTGAGTTACAGTTAGGCGAGACACGGCCGGTCGCCTTCAAAAGCAAAGACGGAACAGAGGTGCACGGCCTGCTTACCTATCCGGTTGGTTATGTGAAGGGAACAAAGGTGCCGCTGCTGCTGCGGATTCATGGTGGGCCAAACGGGCAGGATCAACACTCTTTCGCTCTCGAGCGGCAGGTCTTTGCGGCCAATGGCTACGCCGTGTTGGCAGTCAATTATCGCGGCAGTTCCGGCCGTGGGCAAAAGTATTCGCGCTCGATCTTTGCTGACTGGGGCCATTACGAAGTCGAAGACCTGCTCGCCGGTGTCGATCACGTGATCGCGATGGGCGTTGCCGATCCGGATCGCCTGGGAGTCGGTGGCTGGAGTTACGGCGGAATTCTGACAGATTACATCATCGCGACCGACACGCGTTTCAGAGGAGCGACCAGCGGCGCCGGCACGGCCTTTACGGTAGCCTTCTATGGGACGGATCAATACATCATTCAATACGACTACGAGATTGGTCCGCCCTGGAATCCGAAAGCCTGGGAAACCTATCAGAAGATCTCGTATCCCTTCCTGCACGCCGATCGAATCAAGACCCCGACACTTTTCCTGGGAGGCGAGCGCGATTTCAACGTGCCTGTCCAGGGCGGCCAGCAGATGTATCAGGCGCTGCGAAGTCTCGGAGTCGAAACCCAACTCGTGATCTATCCGAATGAGTTTCACGGCATCACACGTCCGAGCTACGTGCGCGATCGTTATGAGCGCTATCTGGCGTGGTACGACAAGTATGTGAAGAATCCGGCGCCGATAAAGAATGTAACTGAGACTGGGATTCGATAAGCGGATCCCGAAATGTCATATGAAGAGGCTGTGCGCTTTCGCATCGATTATCGTCTATCTGACGCTTAGTTCCTCAGTTTCGGGCCATCAGAATGATTTTTCTAAAGTGCTGGGCGACTGGATCGGTGAATCGATCTGTGTCGGCGGTAATAATCCGAATTGTCATGACGAGCAGGTCATCTATCACTTTTCCAGGTCAAAGACTGATCCCCAGAAATTGACGCTGGCCGCCGACAAGATCGTGAACGGCAAGCCGGAACCGATGGGTGAACTGGAGTTCACCTACGACAGCGCCAAACAAACTTTAGCCGGTGAGTTTCAGAACGCTCGCTATCACGGCCTTTGGGAATTCACGATCAAGGAAAACACAATGTGGGGCACGCTGACTATGCTTCCCGAAAGAACAGTGGTGCGCAACGTCCGAGTAACGAAAGCCGACACCAATCAGGGCAAACCCGAGATGAAAAGCCACGCCACAGGAACATTCGACGTAAAACTGGTTCCCCAGAATAATGATTCGGATGACAAATCGCTTGGCCGGATGACGGTCGACAAACAGTGGCAGGGCGATCTCGAAGGCACTAGCAAGGGTCAAATGCTGAGCGCTGGTGATGTTTCCAAAGGTTCGGCCGGTTATGTCGCGATTGAGAAGTTCACCGGCACGTTGAAGGGACACAAAGGATCGTTCATTCTCCAACACAGTGCCACGATGTCAAAAGGTAAAGGCGATCTCTCGATTATCGTCATCCCGGATTCGGGGACGGATGACCTTGCCGGTATCAGCGGCAAGCTGACAATTAAAATCGAAAATGGTAAGCACTTCTACGACTTTGAGTACAATCTCAAATAAGAATTTGAAACAGCTCCGGTATAGCATCCTGCTTTTGCTCGTTCTTCTGCCGGCGATTCTGTTCTGCTCGTGTCAAAAACAGAACACCGCGACAAAGACTGCCTCATCCACGCCAAAAGGACCCATCGGTCCGCCGGGTTATCCACCGGCTGTGATGAATAAGCCTTACCCGGGCACCGGAGTTATCGTGACGATCAATCGCGGCGAAGGCTGGATCGAGATCAATCATGAAGAGATTAAGAACCTGATGCCGGCGATGCAGATGGAATTTAATGTGAAGGACAAGTCGCTGCTGGATAACGTGAAAGTTGGTGAGCGCGTCAATTTCACGATCGTTGAAACCCAGGAAGGGGAATATCTCACGGAAATAAGAAAGCTTCCTTAATGAGTGCGGGCAGGCCGGTCGCGTTCATGAATTAGACTTGGCATCGAACCTATTTCAGCTCCGGGCAGCAGCAACTCTGCCGGCACCTCGCCTGTGGTGAATCCAGAACCTGCGAACACCATTGCAGGGTTTAGGAAAGTCGCCATATGATGCACCTTCGGAAAGCTTAACTTAAGAGGTTCAAAACATGAATCGTCCAGCGGAATCGGAATACGCACCGTACTATCAGAGTTATGTGAACCGGGTGAGCGAGACGGAGATCCTTCCGGTGCTGCGTGCTCAGATGGATGACCTTGATGTGCTGCTCGGCGCAGTGACGACCGAGCAGGAAACATATCGCTATGCGGAAGGCAAATGGAGTATTCGCGAGATTGTCGGGCACTTGATTGATGGCGAACGAGTGTTTGGCTATCGCGCTTTTTGTATTGCGCGCGGCGAAAAGCAGAACTTGCCGGGTTTTGATCAGGATGACTACATGCTCACCTCTCAGTACAACAACATCGATCTTGAAGATCTGTTGAGCGAGCTGCGGCTGATTCGGCTGGGAAATCTTGCCATGTTTCGCACGTTCGATGAGGAGGCGTGGAATCGTCTCGGTTCGGCAAACGAGAATCAGGTTACAGTCCGTGCCCTGGCATTTATTATGGCCGGACACATGCGGCATCACATGAACGTGCTGCGCGAACGTTATCTGACGAAGTCGTCCGCGTCGCAGGCGACCGGCTGATTCGCGCAGATTCAGCCACAGATGAATAGGCATAGAAACAGATCAACCAGGACTGCGTGGCTTTCCTTCGTATCCGTGTCAATCCGTATTCATCTTGGGCTTTTACTCATTGCGGGATGCTGCATTGCCAGCCCGGCTCAATCCTCCGTTCGCGACTATCGCCACTCACTCGAACGTCAAATTATCGACGAGTTCACACGCCTGCTGGCGATTCCCAACGTTGCTTCGGACCGTGAAAACATTCGTCGCAACGCTGAATTCATTCGCCAGATGATGCAGCGGCGCGGTCTCAATCCGCGTTTGTTGGAAGCCAAATCAAAGGACACGCCGCCGGCCGTCTATGGCGAGTGGAAGGTAACCGGAGCGACGCGTTCGATCATTCTCTATGCCCACTACGATGGCCAGCCGGTAGATCCGAAACAATGGACCGCCTCTCCGCCTTTTCAGCCAACCTGGCGATCGGCTGCGATGGAAAACGGTGGACAGATTGTGACGCTGCCGGCTGCGGGTGAGATCAATTCAGAGTGGCGGCTCTACGCACGCGGCGCGTCTGACGATAAGGCCGGAGTGATGGGAATTCTCACCGCGTTCGACGCGTTGAAGTCACAAAACGTCACGCCGTCGGTCAATCTCAAATTCTTATTCGAGGGCGAAGAAGAGGCCGGGTCAGTTCATCTCGGTGAGATCATCGATCTCAACAAAGAGTTGCTGCAATCAGAAGCGTGGATCATCTGTGATGGCCCGGTGCATCAATCGGGCCGCAAGCAGGTAGTGTTTGGTGTGCGCGGCGATCAGAACGTCGACCTGACTGTTTATGGAGCGAAGCGTCCATTGCATAGTGGGCATTACGGCAATTGGGCGCCAAATCCGGCGATGGTTCTGGCGCATCTGCTGTCGTCGATGAAGGATGACAACGGTCGCGTCACAATCGCCGGTTGGTACGACGGTGTTGAACCGCTGGGCGAGGCAGAACAAAAGGCAATCGCTGAAGCGCCGGCGTACGACGACCAGATTCGATCGCAGCTTGGTCTGGCGCGCACTGAGGGAAACGGCAAGCTCTTGATGGAAATGATCAGCTTGCCTTCGCTTAACATCAACGGCATCAGCAGCGGCGACGTCGGCGCGCTGGCCCGCAACGTGATTCCGACTACAGCAACGGCGGTGCTTGACCTGAGACTGGTGAAAGGAAATGACCATCTGCGTCAGGTCGGGAATTTAATTGATCACATTCGCAAACAGGGATTTTATGTGGTCGACCGGGATCCGACGGAGGAGGAAAGAAAACAACACGAGTTGATTGCCAAAGTGACTGCGCGCCCGGGTGGTTACAACGCCGAGCGCACGCGAATGGATTTGCCGATTTCAATCGCCGTCATCAACGCCGTTCAATCGACTTCAAAGGAACCAATCGTCAAGCTGCCGACCTCGGGCGGCAGTCTCCCGCTCGCAATCATCACCGATCGATTGAAAACGGTTACGATCACGGTGCCGATTGTTAATTACGACAACAACCAACACGCCGAGAACGAGAATCTGCGGCTGCAGAATCTTTGGGATGGAATTGAGACTTTGGCGGCGGTGATGATGCTGAAAGTGTAGCCACAGATGAACACAGATTTACACTGATTCATTAGTTTCGTCTCTCGAACTTATGGTCGCACCCGGGCCATCGTTAAACGAATAAAAAGAGGTCGACGATGCATCCAAGCCCGTCAAAGGAAATTCTTCTTTCCCATCTGTGTAAATCTGTGTTCATCTGTGGCTGCTTGTTTTTTATTGCCTTCACTGCGAGACCGGCGGTGGCGCAACGCGGGGGCAAAGCCGAACCGCTACGAATCGAATTCAAGCGCGGGACGACCACCAAGACGATCAGTGATGTGGTTCATGGCTCGGAACAAGCTGAATACTCATTCGAAGCCAAACAAGGTCAGCGATTGATGATTAAACTGACTTCGACACCGGTGAAGTCGGCTTGTTTCGATCTTAAAGGCCCGGATGGCGTCGATCTCGGCCTGGAATACGACTGTAACTACGAATACTCGAAACCGCTGCCTACGACCGGTGAGTACTTTCTGACTGTCTCACGTCCATCGACAGGAAAGGGCACTGCGAGATACAAGATGACAGTGACGATCCGCTGAAGGAATAAAGGCTGGAGGATTGCGATCCATCGAGACCCACGTCTGACGTGCGTATCATAAGAGATGCCGCAGCGCCGTAAAATCATCGTTTACATCGCCACCAGCGCCGATGGATTTATCGCGCGCAAAGATGGAGGCATCGACTGGCTCGAGCGCCCTCGGCCAAAAGGCAATTACGGCATGGGCGCGTTCGCCAAATCGATCGACACGATCCTCCTGGGACGCAAGACCTACGATTTCTACGTAAGCTTTGTCAAAGAGGGCATGACCGCTCCTGATATGGGTGGCGGCATTAAACACTATGCGTTTTCGCGCAATCCGCCGCGAAACGTTTTACCTGGTTTTGAATTCGTGAAAGCGCCAATCAAGCAATTCGCCGAACTCCTGCGCGCGGAAAAGGGAAAGTACATCTGGATGATGGGCGGTGGTGGGATCATCGCCTCATTCCTCGACGCCGGCGAGATCGACGAGTTCATCATTCATGTCATTCCGGTATTCATTGGAGAGGGCATTCCCTTAATCGCGCCACGTCATCGGACGGTGCCGCTGAAATTGCTGTCAATGAAAAAGTTTCCTGATGGAGTTGTGCGGCTGCATTACAAAGTGTCAGAAGCCCGACCGTAAGGGAGGGCGACTCGAAAGAAACGGCCTTCGTCCGGCTTAGACATCGTTACCCTCATTACTGAATTTAAGTTCGGAAATTTCCGGGAATCTCGTCATGCGCAAACTACAAATTACGTTTTTCGCACTCGTTGTAGTGATGCTCCCTGCCTCTAC
>Ga0126375_10000213_pt1 | contig 14078 bp, 13 predicted proteins | sample PanSoiMetPlot_14_FD_109577 | JGI IMG/M metagenome (GOLD analysis project Ga0126375, IMG submission 109577) | Tropical forest soil microbial communities from Panama - MetaG Plot_14 | ecosystem: Environmental > Terrestrial > Soil > Tropical forest | place: Panama | collected 2016-02-17 | reverse complement strand
TTGAGCAGCAGGAAGTAGCTCGAGTCGACACCCGGCTTCTCGGCGCGCCCGTAGCGCCCGGGCTCACCCTTGCCCGGCTCCTCGACCTTGATGACCTCGGCGCCGAGCCACGCCAGCATCTGTGTGCACGACGTGCCCGCTTCGAACTGGGTGAGGTCCAGGACACGGATGCCGTTGAGCGCTTTGCTCATGGTCGCCCTCCCGTGCCGAGATCATACCGCGGGCGGGTAGCGTGCGGTCAGGGCAAAGCGCGAACGATGCGGGCCTCTAGGGCCCGAAGCTCACCTCGAGGCGCACGTCCGGGAATCCGGTAGAGCGCTCAAAAGCCTTGACCGGAATGATCCGGCGCAGATCGTCGGCCAGGTAGAACGCCGCGTGGTAACGCGTGCTGCGCTCGAACCGGCCTTGCGCGCCGAGCTTGAAGGGCATGCGGAACGTCCCTCGGAAAGGCAGGACGACCGGCTGCGAAAGCGCCACGAGCGCGCCCGTCGCGGGATCGGCGCTCTGCCTGATCGTGAAGACGCCCTCGATCGACCCGAGCGGCACGCGGTGCAGAACCGCCAGCGACAGATCGACCGTACCGCTGAACGTCCCGCTGATGACCGGCAGATCCGGGACGTGGACCGAGCTATTGCCCGGCGCGTTGATGACCACGTCGAAGGTCCCGCTGACCGGGCCGATTCCAGTCTGTGTGGACACGCTGTCGGTTCCGGTCGCGATCACGGTGCAGCTCTCGATTCTCTGGACGGAGATCAGGAGCTTGGACGGGCACAGCGGGGTTCCGAGCGCCGCAAAGCCCTGGAGCGGTGAGGTGGCGTTCCTGACGACCACGCCCTCCACTTCATCGAACGTCACCCGCTCGCTGACTTCGTAGAGGGTGACTCCGGTCGCGCCGGTCGCCTCGTCGCGATCACCGGCGTGCGCGGCGGCTGAGAGAAGAAGCGCCGTCGCGGCAAGTCCTATGAACTTGAGCGTCCACTTCATGTTCTTGTGGCCCTCATCGAGGTTCCCCCGACCGAGCAAGCAGCAGGACCCATGCCATTGTTCTCGTTTTTGCGGAAGTCCGTGGAATCGTGCGCTTGTGTCGGCGGATCGCTCGCTTCGCGCGCCGGCCCGTACTGATTTGAGCCGGAATCCGGATTCTCTCGATCATCAGCTGATCATCTTCTGGAATTCCGGGAGCTCTGTCGGACGAAGGAAATATGGGGATGAGCTCGAAGAGTTGGACGGCCGAGAACGAGGGATTCGAACTGCTCTAGTTGATCGCGACTGGGATGTTTCGCGATGCCCCGGTGTTGGCGGGGTAGCCGTCGGGCTGGTCGGCGGTATTGTCAGCGCTCCGGACCCAGACCCCGACGACGAAGTTCGGATTGGGTGTGCTCGGCGTCCAGGCGAAGGTGTTGCCGATGGACCAGTCCTCCAGCACGGTCCAGGCCGCACCATCCCAGAGCCACCACTTGAACTGATAGGGCGCCGTGCCGCCGGCTGCGGTCGCTGTGAAGGTGACGGTCGCGCCCGGCGCCTGCGGACCCGAATCCGCCGTCAGTCCCGTCAGGGTCGCGACAGGCCCCTGCATCGTCACGGTGCCGCCGACGTAGGCCCCGATGTCGGCGATAGTGCCGAACACCCCGGCGGCCGAGCCGCCAGCGCTTCGCGCGATGGCACTCGCCACGGGCGAACAATCACTCTCGACACCGCTCGAATCGACCGCCGTGACCGAGGCAAAATACTGGCCGCCGGCTATAAGTCCCGTCACCCTGTACGTTATGAGGTCGTTGATCTGCGGCGTGGTCGTCGGCGATGCGACCTGAAAAAAGGCCGAGCCCGAACAGGGCGTGCTCGCAGTGCCGAAGTAGAGACGATAGAACGCCAGATCGGTCAAGCGGCTTCCATCTGCGTTCGTGGTGGGCGCAACCCAGGACGCATCGAGGATTCCGGCGCTGCCAGAGGAAGCAGGCGCCTGCGTGGCCGAGGACGTGGCCGACGCTGCCCCATGATCCGAGCTAGACTCCGAGCGCGAGGGGTCCTGACCGTCTGGATTGCAACCGATCGTCGAGAGGACAGCGGCCAATCCCAGACCGAGACCCAGTCGCCGCCGCATGATCGTGAACCGCTGACTGCACATGGGAGGCCAACGGACATGGCCCAGCTCAGGGACACCTCTAAGTAGTTGGGAATCGTGAGGACTCGACCCGCGGCGCTGAACTAAAGCTGCCTACGCGCGTAGCCAGCAAGTGTCAAGTGGCTGTCACTCACGTCCATACCCTGGGGCGAAGCCTGACGCTTTGATAGCCACCTCAGAATCTACTGCCCGTGCGGCCTCGACTTCCACCCGGCTCCGATTACCGAATCGATGCGCCCTTGAAGAATGCCAACCAGAACTTTCTCGGCACAATACGGCGGCGAGGGCCGTGCAGGGCAGCGCCGTCGAAGCGGTGGGCAGCCCGGTACGCGAAACTGTAGAAGGCGGCGACGTTCCTCTGCAGCAATCCGCCGTTGAACGCCATGTCGAACATGACATGCATGGCGGCGCCGCCGAGGTAGCCCCACAGAAGCGGCCACTCGATCCACCAGGCGATCGCAATTAGGAGCGCGAATAGCTCCCAGGAGTGCAGCACCAGCACGACGCGTCGCGGTCGAGCCTCCAGGTAGTAGTGGAGGAAGACCGCAGGGCGGACGTCCCACTGCCGATCAAAGAGCACGTAGTCGACCGCGTGATCGACGTCGATGAAGAAACCACCGAGTGCGACTGCCGCGGCAAGGGGAAGCGACCCAGACAGGTACGCGGTGGCGGCAGTTGCAACAACCGTGGTTGCCGCGTGGCCGCCCGGACTCATCTGATCCGATTATATGAGCGCCGCGCGCAATCAGCTCATGAAACCTCCGCGGGGAAAGATGCACCTCACCGGTCGGCGGACTCTGCCGCCTTGCAGCCGCTGTGCTGTTGAATCCGCGGACGGTTTTTGTTATGCCGCGCGCTACGCTTCGGTGATGATATCTACTGGCGCGATTCCAGCGTCTCGGCCAGCAGCGACGAGGTCGCCGGCAAATCCGCGCTGACGAGCTCGTAGCACGGGCACGCCGCCGTGATCCGTACGGCGCCATCGAGACCATCGCTCGCGTGCGCCAGGGCATTGAGGACGTTCGCATAAAGGCGAGCGCCGGCCTCGGCCGCGGTGAGTCGTCGAATCGCCGGTCTCGCTGCGCCCGGGTTGTAATGCACGAAGACAACGGCCTCGAGCAGGGCTGGGGCTTTCCCGACAGGACCCGGCACATCCTGCACGTGCAGGGAACGGGAGGTGACGACGGTGCGTCGAGGCAACGGGTACGAGTCCGGCGGCTTCCGCTTCAAAGCGAGCCTGCGCGGATAGGGATGCACCTGCAAGGTGTCGAGATCCACCGGCGCGAGCTCGTCGCTCAGAAATCCGAAGCCATGGTGCAGCATGGCCCACGTCAGCGTCGATTTCCCGCCGCCCGGCTTCGCGACGAGCATCACGGCCGCGCGCCGGATGAGCACGGCAGCATGCACGAAATAGAGGTCGCGGCGAATCTTTTGCAACTCGACGCTGATGTCTCGGTCGAATGTCGCGAGAAACGTACCGTCGTCTCGGGCCACGAGCGGTCTTTGCCCCTGCCGGGCAACGTAGTACCCCTCCGCCGCTCTATCGCGGCCGACGGCGTAGTCGAGAGCCACGTCGCCCGCGTCTCCGAGCATCTCGCCATAGGCGGCGAGCACGAGGCCTCGCGTCGCGGAATCCCCACAACGGACGCGAACACCGCGACTAAGGATCCGTAGATTGAGGAGACGCTTCGCGGCCGGTGTCTCGATACGTGATGGTCTCACGCGTGGTCCAACAGTCGAAGTTCATGAAACTGGCGGAGCGTTGTCACGACGGCGTCGTGCGCGGTCTTGTAGTCGACGTCGAAGAATCCGGTCAACTCCTCTGCGATTTCGGCGGCCGTTCGGTGCCCGTCACAGCGATTCCAGACGAAGCTCGCGGTCGCATTGAATTGGTGAATCTGCTCTGCGGCCAGGTGAAGTACAACTGTTTCTCCCTCTACCACACGCGTACTGATATCGGATCGCTGCTTGGGAAAATTGTGGTCCATAGCCTTAAAAGTGTTTCGCCGGCCGCATTCATGACGACCGGGATGCGCACGTTTCGACCATGTCGTCGCTGAAGCGCTTGCTGCGGGCCGCTGCGGAGGATCGTACCGACCTGATCCTCCGCGATTTCCTCCCAGCGCAGATTCGCTGGACGGTAGATTCCGGTCTCGGCCCACTCCTGCGGCGCGTGACGGCCGGCGACCCGGACGCGCGGAAGTCGCGGCTCTGGCCGCTCGTCGAGAGCGCCGACCTCACCGCCCGGGTCATGAGCAGTGACCGCCTAGACGTCGCGGACGAGGTCATCCGGGCATGCGAAGGACGGACGCCGCCCCTTACGCTACTCAAAGGTATCTCGATTTGCCAGCAGTTTTACCCCGAGCCGCACTTGCGACCCATGGGCGACATCGATATTTTGTCGGAGTCCAGTGCCGCACCGATGGTTGAAGCGCGCCTGCTGGAGCTCGGCTACCGCCCTACAACGGAATATCCGCGGGCTTTCTACGAAACCCATCACCACCTGAGGCCGCTGGTCCACGGTCGCACACGAATATGGGTGGAGATCCACCGCGGCCTGTTTCCCCCGGGCAGTGTGCTCGGCTCGGAACGCGTCTTCAGCGTCGCGAACGTCAGGGCCGAGCTCCGACCATCGAGCTTCCGAAACCATTCCGTCTATCGCCTCAGCGACGAGTTCCAGCTCGTGTACATTGCGTCGCACTGGGCGTTTGGCCTCCGACGCGTCGGGGGAATCGTCGGGATGCTGGATCTCGTCTATCTGCTCGCGAGAGCCGCGAGCCTTCGCTGGGAACGGATCTTCGAATGGCTCGACGGCTCGGTCGCGACGACCTCTGTGTACGTGCTGCTTTCGTACTTGAGCCGCCACCGATTGATCACGGTCGCGCCCGATGTCCTGCAGGAACTCGGCGCGCGTCAGCGGTCTTTCGGTCGCGCCAATCTCAGAGTGCTGTCCATGTTGCTCGACCGGTACGTGACGGAAGGCCATACGTTCGGAGCCGTTATGAGCGAACGGAACTTCGAAATTCTCCGAAGGAATCTCGAACGGCCGAGCACTCCGTCGGCCAACCTTCTGCGCGCGCTCTGGAGCTTGCGGCCGCCGCGCGCGTGGCTCAAGCGGTCGCGGCCCAAGCTCGGCTAGCGCCCGGCCTCGAACTCGTCGCTCGCGCGCCCGGCGTCTCACGGCCTCCCGAGTTACAAACCGAAGATCGACCAGAAGTCCGAATGATGGCGGCGGCGGCGGTGCGACTGGGCGCCGCCACTGACGCCCGTATCACCGGTCTCCTCGCCTGCGTTAGATCCTGCCTTCGCGAAGGACGGCAGCACAGGCAACGTGAAAATGAAGGGCGTGACGAAAACGGCCTTGCGGAGAACATCGCGTCTCGTGTCAGAGAAATTCGGCTCCATGTGCCCTCTCCTATAGGTATGCTCTTTGTCGGCCCCACACAGGAACGACGATCCGCTAAAGATGTTACTCGGAGAGTCTGTCAATTGTACAGAGGGAAACCACGCGAATGCGCAGTTTCCGGAAGCTGCTTCCCGGAATGCGGTGCATACGTCGGAGACCTATTGGTTGTCGTCTTCCGGAAACTGGGTTCCCGGCCACGTCACCACCCTCATTCGTATCGAAGCGCTTGCACCGGGTGGTGGCCAGTTGCTGTGTGTGCGTGTAGAAGCCGAACCGGATCGCCGACGGCAGCGGCGAATCCGAAGGCGCGAACGGCCGCTTCCAGGGCGACGAGGAGATACGCCAACCGCCGACACGGCCGACCCACTCGCCACAGTCGCGGCGCTGGCGTCACCCAGACGGTCACGGGCCGGACAACCGTGTCCCGCAAGCCTCCCGCAAGTCTTGACGGCGAGGCGGCAACACGGCCGCCACCGGAGTCTCGTAACTTCGTGATATGAATGGCGGAGGGTCCAATCTGGCCCCAGGAAGTAGGTGCTCTTCCAGGGTACCGGTGGCCGCTCAAGACGCTTGGCTGCAGACACAGCCTCGGGTGTTTCCCTGATTGCGTGGATTGGTACCGCCTGATTCAATCCTGGCTCAGGGTCAATAGGGGCCTTCGACTACGGCGGAACGCCGTGCCATCTCTGACGACCTAAACGTGACCATGGAGCATCAGAAGTCGCTTACTCTGTGGGATTTCCTTGCCAATCGCGGACGGTCCTTCTCCCACGAGATCGCTGTTCATACTTCCTCCGCTTCGCTCAGCTTCCGTGAGCTCTTCTCCCTGGCGGATTCGCTCGCTCGTGCGCTGGCCAACGCCGGCGTACGGGACACCGATATCGTGGCGCTATGCCTACCGAATACGCTCTGTTTCGTGCCATGCGTCCTCGCTTTGGCTAGACTGCGGACGACCATCGCGCTGCTTTCCCCGAAATACGCGCAGAATGAGCTGGAGGCCATCGGCCACGGCGTCAGGCCTGCGTTCTTGCTTGCCCATGCCACGCTCGCACGAGATTCCGGGCAACACCTCAACCCGAGGAAGACCGAGTTGATAGGGACATCACCTATCCTCGAGGACCTCGCCCTCACCACACTAAACGCTCCAGACGCCGAGCGACCTGGACGATGCTCTCTGACGGCCCCGACGACGGATCATCCTGCTCTCATCAAATTCACCTCCGGCTCAACCGCGGGACCGAAAGCTATCGCCCTCTCCGCCGCGAACCTTCTCTCTGAGGCGAGAACCATCGTCAACACGTTGCACTACTCGCCCACTGACAGAGTCCTTGCCATTGTCCCCGTGTGTCATTCCTATGGTTTTGATCTCGGAGTGCTAGGCACTCTCGCCTCTGGTGCCACACTGGTCCTGCAGGATTCGTTCGTGCCGCGACGAGTCCTAACAGACATATCAGCGCTCGGGATCACGATCTTTCTCGGGGTACCCAGCATGTACCGATTCCTCGTGGACACGCCCGTCAACACTCGTCCGGATTTCTCGAGCATCCGATATCTCCTCTCGTGCACGGCCCCCCTTTCGCCCGACTTGATTACAGCGTTTCACCGACGGTTCCGGACCCCGATCTCTCAGCATTACGGAACGTCGGAAACCGGCGCCGTCAGTACTCACGTGCCGACCGAAGTTCTCAGCCGACCCGAATCGGTAGGCGTCGCAATGAGGGATGTCGTTGTCGACATCGTCGACTCCGACGGCCACTCCTTACCCGTCGGTACGGAAGGCGAGATCGTCGTCACGAGCCATGCCGTGGCGGGAGGCTACCTGATGGGGCAGCCTCTCGGGTCATCTCCATTCAAAGGAGACGCCTGTTATTGGACAGGCGATAGAGGTTTGATCGACGGTGATGGGTTCATCTACGTCCGAGGCCGAATGGATGATCTCATCAACGTGGGCGGCTTCAAGGTCTCGCCCTACGAAGTCGTCCAGACGCTTCAACGCGATCCACGCGTGCGCGAGGCGGCGGTGATTGGCGTCAAGGATTCGATGGGAGAGACCATCGTCTACGCAGCGGTGACGCTGAGCGGAGCAGCGACCGAGACAGAGCTCTTGTCCGTCTGCCGTGCCCAGCTGGCGGATTACAAGGTGCCGCGCCGGATCCGGATCTGCGCTGAGTTACCGCGCGGTCCCTCAGGAAAGATCAGGCTTCAGCCGGACGACGTGGCCCTGTGACCAGGAGCACGCTGGAGCGCGAGGTGGTTCAGATTCTCCGGACCTGCGTCTTCAGCGGGAGCGATCGGGATGTCCCCACCGACTGTCCCGTTGGGAAGTTGGGTCTCGGACTGGATTCGCTCGCGCTCGTAGAATTCGTGACCGCACTCGAGAGGCGCTATCACGTTGTACTCCCCGAGTCTCTGTGGTCAGAGGGGCAGTTCACGATTCGGCAGCTCGTCGATCTTCTCGAGGCGACTCTGCCACCCGCGACGCATCGTTCCCGAAGGCGACCATTGCCGAGCCGCTGGCGACACAGGGCAGACAACGCGCCGTACTGGCTACTCTTTCGCGAACGATTTCAGAAGCAGGGCTTTATTCGCACGTTATGGTGGGCCTACTCATCCATTCTTTCAAGGCTTCTGCGCCGCTGCTACTCGCGCAGCACGTTTGTTGTGTTGGCCCGAGAGTTGGACGCCTTCTGCGCGCCCACCCAGCTAGGGGCACCGAACCTCGAGCTGCGTGAGATCGCCCACGCTGATTTCCCCTCCCTTCGCTCACTCTGGCCGTCACACTCGAATTCATGGATGTTGGATCTCTTCCATAAGCGCCGTGATGCGGGATTCATCTGTCTGGTGGCGGTCCGCGACGCTGAGATCGTTGGCATCGACTGGCTCTCGACGACGGGGGACCACAGCCACGAGACCGGCGTCACCATATTGACGAGGAACCGTTCCTGCTACGGCCTGGATCTCTACGAGAAATACTCGGGCGAGGGAATCGGCTTGGCGCTTCTCACGTACTCGCTCACGGAGGCCAAACGTCGAGGATTCGACACGCAGGTGATGTATGTCGATTCGCGCAATATTCAGATGTTGAGCGCCGCGGTTCAGCTTTTGGGGTTCAGAATGATCGGCTCCATCAGGACAACGAGGGTTTTCGCGATGCGATCGTCTCGTTGGCAGTTGGAAGAGCCGGCGAGCGCGCCGATCGTTATGTTGTCGCGCGGCCAGTCGAGCGAGTAGTGACTGCGCCGTCCCAGCCTTGTGCAGGCCATTCGAACAGACGGCACTTCGCAACCTCGGGTGCCCTGGGCGCGCTCAGCATTACCCTCTAGTACCCCTATCGGGGCGGCCTCTTCCGTTCTGCTGCACTCACGATCATAGGTCGACCTTTCGATCTTCTCGGGGTGAATGAGTAGTCCTGGGGTAAGTGGCGCGTAACTTCCTGAAGGAATGGCGGAAGGCGAGGGTGGATTTCAAGTTCGAGCCGCCTCTCCCTTCAGGGTGTCGTCATCGGTCGTCATCGTTACTTATCATGCCCTTGCGCGGCGCGCTCACCGGGCTCAAAGTACGGTCCCGACCGATGACGAACGATCGTGACAGCCAAGAAATAGCCAAGCAAACTGGCGCGTCCAAGGGCGTCGGGCGACCATCGCGACCGGAAGGGGAGGTCCGGTACGGCAAGTCGGTCGCGACCCACTTTGCTGGTCTCTGGCAGGGATACCGGGGGGGTCGAACCGGGCGCGGCGCTGGTCTTGTCATGGTGCCTCGATGGGCTGGGCTGGAGCATCGGCGTGCAAGTAGCAGGCGACCACGCGGTGACGGTCCGTCTGGAACAACGGCGGGCGCACCTCACGGCAGCGAGACATTGCGGACGGGCAGCGGGCGGCGAACCGGCATCCGGCGCTCTCGCCATCCGGGCGGCCGGCCGACGCCCCGATTCTATCGGTGAGCCAGGTGCGCTCGGCGCTCGCGCGCGGGATGGAGGACAGCAGCAGCTGGGTGTAGGGATGGCGCGGCTGCTTCACGACCAGTTCGACGTCGCCCGCCTCGGCGACGGCTCCGCGATAGAGCACGATGATGCGGTCGCTGATCTGGTACGCGGTCGCCAGGTCGTGCGTGATGTAGACGATGGAGATGCCGCGCTCGGCGTTGATCGAGCGAAGTGAACCAAGAATCGTCGCGCGCAGCGACGCGTCCACCATCGACACCGGCTCGTCGGCCAGGATCAGGCGTGGCTTCAAGAGAAGCGCCCGCGCCACCATGACCCGCTGCCGTTGGCCGCCGCTCAGCTGGTGGGGAAAGCGCCCCAACGTCTCTTCGGGGCGGAGCCCCACCGCACGCAGGACATCCTCGATCAGCGCCCGCTCTCCGGCTCGGGAAGGAGCGAGGTGGAACTTGGCCACCGGCGTTGTCAAGACGTGGTCGACCCGGTAGAAGGGGTTGTACACCTCGTACGGATCCTGGAAGATCACCTGAACGTCGCGGCGGAACGCGCGCCAGTCCGCGCGCGACATGCTCCGCAGATCCCGTCCCTGGTAGAGGACGTGTCCCCCCGTCGGCGCCGTCAGGCCCAGGAGCAGGCGCGCCAGCGTGGTCTTGCCGCTGCCACTCTCTCCCACCACGGCCGTGATGAGCGGACGCTCGGCTTCGATGGGTAGCGAGAAGTTCTCGAGCGCGAGGACGGACGCCCTCTCGAAGAGGCCGCCACCAAAGATCTTGGTCACGCCTCGGGCCTCAAGCAGCGGCGTCATCGCGTTCCACTCAGAGCAAGTGACACGAGGCCCAGGAACCCGGCTGGATTTCTCGCGGCCGGGGCTCGTCGCGCTGGCAGCGATCGAACGCGTGGGGGCATCGAGGATGGAAGGCGCACCCCGGCGGGAGATCGCGGAGCAGCGGCAGGAGACCGGGGATGCCGTGAAACGTCCCTTTCGCCTCGAACGAGGGAAGACTCGCGATGAGCATCCGCGTATAGGGGTGGAGCGGCCCGATGAAGATGTCGCGGACCGGAGAGATCTCGACGAGCTTGCCGGCGTACATCACGCCCAGCCGGTCCACGAACTGGGCCATGAGCCCCATGTCGTGGCCAATCAGGATGACGGCCGCCCCGAGGTCCTGCTGGACCTTCGCGAGCGTCTCCATCACTTGCTTCTGGACAACCACGTCCAGGGCGCTGGTCGGCTCGTCGGCGATGATCACGCGAGGACGCAGGCTGATGGCAATGGCGATGCACGCCCGTTGCTTCATGCCCCCGGAGAGCTCGTGAGGAAACATATCGGCGACTTCGGGTCGCAGCCCGACCGACTCCAGTAGCTCGCGGACCCGCTCCTGTCCCTGTCGGCGCGAGATCCTCACGTCGTGATCACGGAGCGCATCGAGGATCTGCTCCTTGATGCGCGTCACCGGGTTCAGCGAGTTCATCGACCCCTGGGGGATCAGCGCGATCCGCGCCAGCCGCACCTGACGCATGGCCTCCGGGGACAGGGACATGAGATCGACGTCCTGCAGCCAGATCTCCCCGGCGGCGATGCGCCCGGGCGGCCTGATCAATCTCAGAATCGCCAGCGCCATGGTGGTCTTGCCCGAGCCGGATTCGCCGGCGATCCCGAGCCGCTCACCGGCGCCGAGGCTGAAGCTGACCGCGTCGGTGGCCTTCACCGCTCCCAGCGGCGTGTCGTAGTGCACGACCAGATCGCGCACGCGGAGGACGTCGGCCGTCAGATCGCTCTCCGGAGCCGGGGATTGGCAATTTCGTCCAGCCCCACGGTGAGGAAGAAGAGACCGAGAAAGACGACGAGGATGATCACGATGGGCGCCAGCCACCACCACCACCAGCCGTTGATGAGCGCCGCGTTGAAGTTCACCCAGTAGAGCGTCATGCCGAGCGTCGGCGAATCGATCGGGCCGAGGCCCAGCACCTCGAGGCCGATGGACGCGAGGATCGCCGCCGACACCGCGTTCACCAGCGTCGCTGCCAGGTACGGCAGGAGGTTCGGCATCAGCTCCTTGACGATGATCTCCGGCCCGCTCATCCCCGAGAGGCGAGCCACCTCGACGTAGCCTCGCTCGCGCATGCTCAGGACCTGGGCGCGCACGGTGCGTGCGGGATTCAGCCAGGCGAGCGAGGCGACGATGAGCGCCATCTGATCGACCGTCAGCCCCTTTCTGAGCGAGACGGCGATGATGATCAGCACCAGGAGGCCGGGCACGGTGAGCCCGATGTCGACGATGCCCCGGATGACCGAATCGACGGCGCCCCGGTAGTAGGCGGACACGAATCCTAGAATTGATCCGATCCCCACGCCGAGGAACCCGGCGATGAAGCCGATGCGCAGCGTGAGCGGCGTCCCGGCCACCATCGTGGCCAGCAGGTCGCGGCCCTGGCGATCCGTTCCGAACGGGTGATCCGCCGACGGCGGCCGGATCGCGGGCGCCGACAGCGGCCGGCTCTTGCCCGTGTCGACGACGAGGTGCCCAATGCCGACGAAGAGCGCGAGCAGTCCGAGGAGGACGATGCCGACCACGAGCGAGAGGTTTCGGCGGACGTAGCGCCATGCGGCGTGAGCCATAGCCGCTACGTCCTTCGATAATTGATACGGGGGTCGAGCAACGGGTAGATCGCGTCGAGGATCAGGGTCGCCAGGCCCAGCGCCACGATGACCGTGAAGACGATGCCCTGGATCAGGAAGTGGTCGTTCTCGCGGATCGCGTGGAACAGCACGGTCCCGATCCCCGGATAGCCGAAGATGACCTCGACCAGTACCGCGCCGGACAGGATGTTGCCGAGGGCCAAAGCCAGCGCGGTCGTCTGGGGAAGGATCGCGTTCCTGAGGCAGTAGCGCACGAAGATGGTGAGGCTCCGGAGCCCCTTGGCCTCGGCGAATGTGACGTAGTCCTCGCCCTGCGTGGTGACCATCATGCCGCGCATCGCGAGCGCCCACCCACCCGTCGCCACCAGCACGATCGACATCGCCGGCAGGATCGCGTGGCGGATCACGTCCCAGACGAACGTGACGTTCAATCCCGGGAACGCGCCGGCGCTGTAGCCACCGAACATCGGCAGGAGCTGGATCTGGAACGCGAGCAGATAGATCAGCACCAGTCCGAGCAGGAAGAACGGGATCGCGTGTAGGGCCCAGAGCGGCGGCATCAGGTAGCGCATCCAGCGCGGTGCTCCGGGCCAGGCGAGCAACGCGCCCAGGAACGTGCCGAGACCGAACGAGAGCAGCGTGGTCGTGCCGAGCAGGCCGATGGTCCAGGGCACGGCCTCGGCGATCAACTCGTTCACCTTCCGCGGATAGTTGGCGATGGAGTAGTTGAAGTCGAGCCGGGCGGCGTCGCGGAGATAGCTCAGATACTGTTGCCACAGCGGCCGGTCCAGGCCGAACCGCCGGTCGTAGTCCTTCACCATCGCGTCGATGCCGGAATGGACGTAGCCGCCGAGCTGCGCCTGCTGGAGCAGCTTGGTGCGGACCGGGTCCTGCCCCGACAGCCGGGGCAGGAAGAAGTTCAGCGTGGCCGCGATCCAGACGATCAGGACGAACACGCCGCAGCGCCGGGCGAGATAGTCGACTCTCACTGATCTCGCCTCGCCTGCCCGAACCGCTCTACTGCTGCGTCGGCTGGAGGTGCCAGAGAACCATCGCGTACGTCAGGTGCCAGAACGCGCCATTGACGTACGGGTTCTCGGCGGTGGGCCAGCCGGTCCAGTACGTGGTGTTCATCGGGATCCGGTGGAAGAGCTGCACCAGCGGGATGTCCGGGAGCTCGGGGATCCAGATCTCCATGGCCTTCTTGAAGAGCTCCAGGAGCTTCGGCTTGTTGGCCATGTCGGTGACGAACACATCGTCGACGATCTTGTTGTAGGCCTCGTTCTTCCACTTGGCGAAGTTGACCAGGTGCGCGCCTGGGACCGCCACGCTGACGCTCTGGTAGAGCCGCAGCGTGTGGTAGGGATCGTTCACGCTGCCTCCGTGGCCGTAGATGGCGCCGTTGTACTGTCCCTTCTGGAACCGGTCGTCGAAGTCGGGCGGCAGGCTCATGCTCGCGGCGACGCCCTGGCGCTTCAACAGCTCCGTCAGCACCGGGCCGATCGCCGGACCGGTGGACCCGGTGCCGATGATGTCGAGCGTGAAAGGTTTGCCCTGCGCGTCGGTCCATGTGCCGCTCGCGTCCTTCTTCCAGCCCTTGCGCTGGAGAATCTCCTCGCCCTTCTTCGGATTGAACTCGAGCGTGTCGTACTTCGCGAGCAGATCCTTCGCGGAGGCGATGTAGGGCCGGAGTGCGGGATAGTCGGGAAGCGGAAGCGGCGCGGCCACCGAGGCCCCGAGATAGCCCACGTCGATGATCTGCTGGCGGTCGATGAAGTAGCTCAGCGCCCAGCGCACGTCCTTGTCGTTGAACGGCGGGCGCTCGTTGTTGACGTAGAGCGAGATCGGCCACCAGTCGGTGTAGCCGTACGGTGGCTGGCGCCCGGAGTGGCTAATCACCTTCTGGTTCTGCTGGATCACGGTCGGCCAGGTAGCCGCCTGGAGGCTGGTGGCGTAGTCGCACTGGTCGGTG
>Ga0126375_10000210_pt1 | contig 14126 bp, 9 predicted proteins | sample PanSoiMetPlot_14_FD_109577 | JGI IMG/M metagenome (GOLD analysis project Ga0126375, IMG submission 109577) | Tropical forest soil microbial communities from Panama - MetaG Plot_14 | ecosystem: Environmental > Terrestrial > Soil > Tropical forest | place: Panama | collected 2016-02-17 | reverse complement strand
GTTCGTGCCAGCTACGGAGAAGCATATGCGGCGTGTCGGGCTTGGTTTGTCGATCTGGCTCGTCCTCACGGCGGGCGCCGTGGGGCAGGGGACGGCGCCGCCAAAGACCGCCACGGCAACCTTCGCCGGCGGTTGCTTCTGGTGCGTCGAGGCCGACTTCGACAAGGTCGACGGGGTGATCAGCACGACCTCCGGCTATATCGGCGGCCACACCGCCAAACCCACCTATGAGGACGTCTCGCGCGGCGGCACCGGCCACGCCGAGGCGGTCGAGATCGTCTACGATCCGGCCAAGGTGAGCTACGAAAAGCTGCTCGATGTCTACTGGCACAACATCGATCCGCTGGCGAAGGACCGGCAGTTCTGCGACCGCGGCGACCAGTACCGCACCGCCATCTTCTATCACGGCGACGAGCAGAAGCGGGCGGCGGAGGCCTCGAAGACGGCGGTGCAGGCCCGCTTCAAGCAACCGATCGAGACGCAGATCGTCGCAGCCGGCCCGTTCACCAAGGCCGAGGACTATCACCAGGACTACTATCTGAAGAACCCCGTCCGCTACAAATTCTACCGCTTCAATTGCGGACGCGACGCCCGGCTCGAGGAGCTGTGGGGCAAGAAGGATTGAGGCAGGGCTCATGGTCGATCGGCGGCTCTTGCTGGCGGGCGCGGGGATCTTTGCCCTGCTTGCAGGGCTACGCTGGCTCGATGGCGGCGATGTCGAGGCCGCCAGCACGTTCGAAATCCAGAAGGACGACAGCGAGTGGCGGCGCATCCTGACCAAGCCGCAGTACGAGGTCCTGCGGCTCCACCGCACCGAAATCCCGGGTTCGAGCCCGCTCAACCAGGAGAAACGCAAGGGCACGTTCCTTTGCGCCGCCTGCGAGCTGCCGCTGTTCTCCTCGGACACGAAATACGACAGCAAGACCGGCTGGCCGAGCTTCTACGCGCCGCTGCCGAACGCGATTGGCACCACCACGGATCGCATCCTGCTGGTGCCACGCACCGAGGTGCATTGCCGCCGCTGCGGCGGACATCTCGGCCACGTATTCGACGACGGGCCGCGACCCACGGGCCTGCGCTATTGCATCAACGGGGTCGCGTTGAAATTCGCGCTCGACGCGCCGGCCTGATCCCAGCCTGATCTCCGCTGAAAACGCCCACCCTCGGCAATTCTTGCCGCTCCCCCGGCAGTTTTGCGCCGCCCGGCCGCGTCTGCGGCCGTCGCTCCTTCGCGTAAATGGCTGGAATTGCGGATTTATTCTCCTGGCACGGGGCTTGCGAGACCGGTGCTGGGGATCGCCCGCCGTCGCGGGCCTGTTGGGAACATTGTGGCCGGCACGGCCGGGGATGGAGAATTGGTATGGGTGTCTTCGACGCATTGACCACCGCGGTGACCGGCCTGCAGGCGCAATCCTTCGCGCTGCAGAATATCTCCGGCAACATCGCGAATTCGCAGACCACCGCGTTCAAGCGCACCGAGACGAGCTTCGCAGACCTGGTGCAGGACCAGGTGCCGAGGCTGCAGGTCTCCGGCAGCGTGACGGCAGCCTCACGCCAGACCAACAGCGTCCAAGGTTCGATCCAGAGCGCCGCGATCGGCACGTTCATGGCGATCAGCGGCGATGGATATTTCATCGTGCAGAAACCGTCGGACTTCAGCGGCGGCTCGCCGGTCTTCAACAATGCCGACCTCTACACCCGCCGCGGCGACTTCCAGATCGACAAGGACGGCTTCCTGAAGAATGCCGCCGGCTACTACCTGATGGGCATTCCGATCGACCCCACGACCGGCAACCCGATCGGCAGCAGCCCCCAGGTGCTGCAATTCAACAACAACTTCCTGCCCGCCCAGGCGACCACCACGATCGGCTACACCGCCAATCTCGCGAAGGATCCGAAGCCGGCGTCGTACACGGCCGGCGTGGTCGGCTCCGAGCTGCTCAATCCCGCGAACTACATCGCCAATCCGGTGGCGGGCGCCGCGCCGAACGCCAAGATCACCGGCACCGGTGCGACGCTGTCGCCCGACGCGGCCGCGGTCGTAACCGGCACCACCGACATCTCCGGCCTGCCGGCGGGCGGCGTCGCCGGCAACCTCATCATCAATGGCAATCCCATCGCCATCCTCGCCGCCGACAGCGCGGCCAATATCGTCGTCAAGATCAACGCCGTGATGGGTCCGGGCTTCGCCTCGCTCAGCGGTTCCAATCGCCTCGTCCTGACCGGCCCGAACGCCGTCACCAATATCGATATCGGCGTCGCCAGCACGCCGGCCCTGTTGACCGAGCTCGGTCTGACCGCCGGCATCACGAATGCGACGAACCTGCTGACCCAGGGGGCGGCATCGACCGGGCAAACGCTCGTCATCACCATCGGCGCCACCACGCAGACCATCACGTTCGGGCCGGGCGGCCCGCCCTTGAACGCGCGGACGCTGGCGGAGCTCAATGCCTGTCTCGCCGCGATGCCTCCGGCGGTCGGCACCGCGTCGGTGAACCCCCTGAACGGCAATATCACCATCACCGCCACGAACTCGCCGCCCGATACGATCACGATTTCCGGCACGGCGACCGCGGCGAACTTCGGCATCCACAATCTGCAGGCGCTGCCGGCCAACGGCACGGTCATCGCCAACGACCTCACCACGTTCCTCAACGAGTCGCTCACCGGCGGATCGATCACCGCCTACGACAGCGCAGGCTCGCCGGCGAACATCCAGTTCCGCTGGGCCAAGACCAAGAGCGTGGCGGTCGGCGGCGTCGATACCTGGAACCTGTTCTACCAGGTCGATGCGAATGCGACCGGCATTCAGCCGGCCTGGCAGAATGTCGGCACCAGCTTCACCTTTGCCTCGAACGGCCAGATGAGCCCGCCGATCACCAGCCTGACCATTCCGAGCATGACGGTGAACGGAGTCGCGCTCGGCGCGGTTCAGCTCAATTTTGGCGCCGGCGGGCTCACGCAATTCGGCAATCCGACCGGCAACGTGCAGGTCAACACGCTGACGCAGAACGGCTCGGCCGCCGGCACGCTGCAGAACATCACGGTCAGCGATCAGGGCAACATCGTCGGCTCGTTCTCGAACGGCCGCACCGTCGAGCTCGCGCAGATCACCTTGGCGAGCTTCGCCGGGCAGGATTTCCTCAAGAAGGAGGACGGCGGGGCGTTCTCGCAGACCGCCGAGTCCGGCATTCCGCTCTTCAGCGCCACGGGCAGAGTGGTGGGCGGCTCGCTCGAGGCCTCCAATACCGACATCGCGGACGAGTTCACCAAGCTGATCGTCACCCAGCAGGCCTATTCCGCGAACACCAAGATCATCACCACTGGCAACCAGATGATCCAGGATCTGCTGGCCGTGATCCGGTGACGGGCGGGACGGCATTTCGGATGGAACAAACTTCAGTCGAGCGGCGGTAGCGCATGAGCCTCACGCAGTCGCTTTCCACGGCGCTCGCCGGTCTGCGGGTGACCCAGGCCGGGCTGTCGGTCGTCGCCGGCAACGTGGCAAATGCCAACACCGCCGGCTACATCACCAAGAACCTCAATCAGATCGCAGTCTCGTCCGCCGGCGCCGGCGACAGCGTTCGCGTCGATTCGATCAACCGGGTGCTCGATCAATTCGTGCAGGCCCAGCTGCGGACAGAATCGTCCGGCGGCGCGTTTGCCACCCAGCTGGCGAGCTTTCACGACCAGCTCCAGCGCATCTACGGCCAGCCGGGCTCGACCACCACGTTCGACGCGATCTTCAACGATTTCACCACCGCGGCGCAGGCATTGTCGACCAGCCCGGATTCTCCGGCGACGCGTACCGCGCTGCTCGGCGCCGCGCAGGCGCTGGCGCAGCAGCTCAACAGCATGACCAACACCGTGCAGGCGCTGCGTGGTCAGGCCGATCTCGGCATTGCCAACGATGTGGTGCTGGCCAACCAGGCCCTGCAGAAGATCGCCAGCATCAATCAGCAACTGGCCACCGGCGGTGCCGACGACAACACCGCGACCGTGCTCGAGGACCAGCGCGACCAGGCCATCGACCAGCTTGCCAAGCTGATGGACGTCCGCGTGGTGCAGGGCGCCAACAACCAGGTGACGGTGTACAGCGGCGCCGGATTTCAGCTGGCCGGCACCGACGCCTCGCAACTGGTGTTCAACACCACCGGCACGATCACGCCGTCGATGCAGTGGAATGCGAACCCCGCCACGTCGGGCCTGAGCACCATCGGTCTGAGGGGGCCCGACGGATCGACCACGGATCTCCTGGCCGCCGGCGGCATCCGCTCGGGCGAGCTCGCCGCCTATGTGGAGATGCGCGACCGGACCCTCGTGCAGGCGCAAGACCAACTCGACGAGCTGGCCGCGCAGATGTCGAAAGCCTTGTCCGACCTCACGACCAACGGCACGGCGGTGACCGTCGGTCCCAATGCGGGCTTCACCGTCGACATCGCCAACGTGTTGCCTGGCAATACGGTGGACATCACCTACACCGATGCGTCCAGCGTCCAGCACAAGATAACAGTCGTGCGGGTCGAGGATCCGGCGGCGCTGCCGCTGCCGAATTCGCTCACCGCCGACCCGAACGACAGGGTGGTCGGCGTCAGCTTCGTCGGCGGCGCAGCCGCGGTGGCGGCCCGGCTGACGGCTGCGCTCGGCTCGACCGGCTTGCAATTCTCCAACCCGTCGGGGTCGCTGCTGCAGGTCCTCAACGGCGGCCTCGCCACGACGGTCGATGCGCTGTCAGCCACCGCGACCATGACTTCGCTGACCAGCGGCAATCCGCAGCTGCCGCTGTTCACCGACGCCACGGCGCCGTTCACCGGCGAGATCACCTCCGGCGGCAGGCAAATGACCGGCTTCGCCGGCCGGATCGCGGTCAACCCGGTGCTGTTCACCGATCCGACCAGGCTGGTGGTTTTCAATACGGCACCGCCGACGCCGATCGGGGATGCGACTCGGCCGAACTTCATCAGCTCCCAGCTCACCAGCGCCTCGTTCCGGTTCTCGCCGGCGACCGGCATCGGCGGATCGGCAGCACCCTTCAATGGCACGCTCTCGGCTTTCATCGGCCAGATCGTCGGTTTCCAGGGCCAGGCCGCGAATGCGGCAACCAACCTCAAGGACGGTCAGGACATCGTCGTCAATGCCCTGCAGCAGCGGTTCACCGACAAATCGGGCGTCAGCATCGACCTGGAAATGTCGCGGCTGCTCACGCTGCAGAACACCTACGGGGCTAACGCTCGCGTGATGACGACAGCGAAGCAGATGTTCGAGACCCTCCTGCAGATGTGACGCGCCATGGGCATTTCATCGATCGCAGCCAACATCACGCCGGTCATCCAGTCCGTCCTGGAAATGCGCAAGAAGCTCGCCGACTTGCAGCGCCAGCTCGGCTCCGGCATCAAGGCGGACACCTATGCCGGGCTCGCGCCGCAAATCGGCCTGACCATCGGGCTGAGCCGGCAACTCGACGCCATCAGCTCGTACAACGACACCATCACCGCCGTGGGAACGCGGATCGGCATCGCCCAGACCGCGCTGTCCCAGATCACCGATGCCGGCAACCAGGTGAAGTCGGGGACGCTGCTGCCCAACTTCAACATCGATGGCACCGGCCAGACCAATGCGCAGAAGTCGGCATACTACCAGCTCGACCAGATCCTCAGCCTGCTCAACACCCAGGTCGGCGACCGCTTCTTGTTTTCCGGCACCGGCGTGGATCAGCCGTCGGTCGAGACCGTGGACCATATCCTCAACGGCAACGGTGCGCAGGCCGGGCTGAAGCAGCTCATCAGCGAACGCAACCAGGCCGATATCGGCACCGGGCTCGGGCGGCTGGTCATTCCGCCGGCGGCCGGCACCAACGTTTCGATCAGCGAAGACATCGCGGGCTCGGTGTTCGGCTTCAAGCTGGCGGGCGTCAACTCCACGCTCAGCGGCGCTGTCGTCACCGGGCCGGGCGGTGCGCCGCCGTTGATCAACGTCAATTTCGCCGCCAACCCGGCAAGCGGCGACCGGATCACGTTCACCTTCAACCTGCCCGACGGTACGAAGGAGGACCTGTCGCTCGAGGCAACGACCTCGACGACGCCGGACCCCGATCAGTTCACGATCGGCGCCACCCCCAACCAGACCGCGATCAATTTTCAGGCCGCGCTCACGACCGCGGTCGACAAGCTCGCGCACAGCTCGCTGTCGGCGGCATCCGCGATCGCCGCGGCCGGCAACTTCTTCGCCAATCCCCCGCAGCGGGTGGCGACCACTCCGTTCACCAGCGCGACCGCGCTCGCCCCCGGAACCCCGGCCAATACCGTGTCCTGGTACATCGGCGAGAACGGCGCCACCTTGACCAGACAGACCGCGACCGCCCGCATCGACCCGGCGATCGTCGTCGCCTATGGGCTGCGCGCCAACGAGCAGGGCATCGCCTGGATCGTGCAGCAGGTCGCGACGCTCGCAGCGACGACCTATCTACCGACCGACCCCAATGCACAGGCGAGCTATATTGCGCTCAATCAGCGGCTCAATACCACGCTGGCGGTTCCGCAGGGCACTCAGAAGATTGAAGACATCTCCTCGAGCCTCGCCAGCGCCCAGGCGGCGATGGAAACGGCCAAGGATCGCCATCGCCAGGCCGAGAAGCAGCTCACCGACATGTTGCAGGGCATCGAGATGATTGACCCCAATCTGGTCGGCGCGCAGATACTGACGGTCCAGACCAACCTGCAGGCCTCGTTGCAAACCACGGCGATGCTGTCACAGCTCAGCCTGGTGAACGAGCTGTGATCACGAAGTCGCTGACCTGGGAGCGATCTTTCAAGTCGAAAATCTAGGCACCGATCCGAGATTGCTGGTGCCAGCTGCCGGACGCGATGGAGGTCCCCGGGACCTGTCCGGTACGCCAGACTTCGGCGTTGAGATGATCCGGCGCCGCGGTGCAAAGCCGCGGAGGAACCACGACGTGTCGGCCGTTGCAGGCCGCGAGCAACACGTGGCGGCGCTGCATCTCGATCGAGGCGAGCGGCTGCTGGCAAAGCCATTCCAGGTTCGACGTGGCCCCGCCGAAAAAAGAAGAAAGACTGCGGATCCGCTCGTAGTGTTCAATGACCGAGGTGAGGAACCACACCATCGCGCGGCCATTTGCCGGGACGGTGTCGAAGCGCGGGCAGGCCGGCCAGAACGGTTCGCAGCCCGTGATCGCTCCGGAATCGGATTTGAGGTTGTTGATCACGGCTTCCAGCGCCCACGCGCAGGTGGAGCGTTCACCCGCTTCCCAGGCTACCCTGGCCAACGTCGAGAGCCGGGGGAAATTGGCTGCCCTTCTGCAGAGCGCGTGCAAGGAGCGGAAGGCGTAGAACAGGGCCGCGCAGCGTTCGGGCAAGGGGTTCTCGATCGTGCGCCAGAACGCATAGGCGCCGAGCGCATCCAGATAGTCCGGGTCGAGCGCCGCGAGATCCCCGCACAGCGGGGCGAGGACCGGTGCGAACGGCTGTGAGTGCCAGAGTGACAAGGACGCGGAACGCGCCTTGGCGTCCGGCTGCCAGTTCGGCACGGACTCGACCAGCAAGCCGTCGCGTGCAAGGGCCTGCGCCCGATCGGGCTTGGCCGCGAACAGATTGATCTCGATGTTGCGCCCCGCTTCCCGGTCGACCGGAACGAGCACGGGCGTTGTCGGCAGGATCTGGTAGAGCCGATACCCCATCGACGGGAAGATCGACAGCAGGCGTTCGTTGAGCCCCTTGCTGGCCGAGATCTCGAACATCACCAGTGGCGAATGACGGGAAAAGAATTTTTCTCCACCGGCGAGGACGCGCTCCTCTTCGCCTTCCGCATCTATCTTGACGAAATCGGGCGACGGCCAGCCGCGGCTGACCTCTTCCAAATCCAGGCTGGTGATCTCTACCCGTTCGCCAGGTCCGGAATCCGCAAGCTTGTTCAGCTCGCTCGACGTGCCGAACGCGAGATGGCCTTCGCGCCGTGCGTCCGACAAGGCGGCCGCGGAAATCTCCAGATTGTCAGCGTGATTGAGCGCACGGCTGCGCTCCAGGAGCGCGCGTGGCTCGCTCCCGGGCTCATAGGCGAACACCCGTCCGGGAGAAACCAGGGGCGCCATCGTCAGGCTGTAGACGCCGAGATTGGCGCCGATATCGATGACCGTCATCCCGGGCCGCAGCACGTGAGGAAGAAACTTCAGCTCCCACTCGAACCACGTCTCCTGCTCCAGGATCACATAAGTGGTGATTGCCTTCAGCGAGGGCGGAACGGCCAGCGCGACGCCGTTCGAGAGGCGAAGGATCGACGCGTTGTCGTGAATGGGTGGCTTCTGCGCGGCCTCGAGGGCCATGCCAGTCTCCTTTTTGACGCCGATCTATCGTGAAAGTCGCCTACGCCGCGACGGACGCCTTGATACGGAAGCTCTTCGGACTCTCGCCGCGCCGATAGATGTCCCACATCGTTGCGTAGGCGGTCTCGATGCCGCGACAAAAGCGATCGTTGTCGAACAGCGGGAAGCTGGACCGGTTGTCCGCGAGCTTGCGCCGAACCGCGGCAAGCCGGGCGGGGTCGGTCGCGAGGCTCAACGCCAAGGCCTCGTAGTCCTCGAGGTTGTTCGTCACGAGCTCCGGCAAGCCCGCAGTCTTGAGCAGGCTGGCCCCGACCCGGCTGGCAAAGAGGGTGCCCATGCAGGTCACCACCGGCAACCCGGCAAACAGCGCGTCGCTCGCCGTCGAGTGGGCATTGTAAGGAAAGGTGTCGAGAAACAGGTCCGCGGCGCGATGGCGGGTGAGGTGGTCCTCGATGCTGTCCGTCCAGGAGGCGATGACCAGCCGGCCGGGGTCGACGCCGCGCGCCGCGGCCTCGCGCCGGACGTTGGCCTCGGCATGTTTGTTGATCTTGGAGAGCCACAAGACGCTGCCGGGTACCCGCGTCAGCAGCCGCATCCAGATGTCGAAAATCTCCGCCGTGATCTTGCCGCTGTGGTTGAAGCAGCAGAACACCAGGCCCTGGTCGGGCAGTCCGAGGTCCTTGCGCGGGGGCGGCGCGGACGCCACGCGCCTGGTCGCATCGTTGACATGGTAGCAATCCGGCAGGTGCACGATCTTCTCGGTGAAGAATGGCTGCTGGTCGAACGGCAGCACGGTCTCATCGGTGAGGATGTAGTCGATGAATTCCGCCCCGGTCGTTCCGGTATATCCCAGGTAGCTCGCTTGGATGGGGGCGGGCCGATGAGCGAAAATCCCGGGCCGGCAGCCATCGGTCCAGCCGTTCAGATCGATTGCGATGTGGGTCCGCAGATCGTGTAGCAGCTTGGCGACATTCCGATCGTTTTCGGACCCGACATGGTGAAACTGGTCGAGGGCCCGGATCATGCGGGTCCGGATCCCGCTGGTGTCGCCTTTGCCGAGCGACACGCCGATGATCTCGAAACGACCACGGTCATGGCGCTCGAACAGATTGGCGATCGCGGTGGCGATCGGATGCTCGCGAAACGCCGTCGTGACGTACGCGACCCGCAGCCGGTCCGCGGGCATTGCGTTGGAATGCACGAAAGGCATCGGCAGCACAGGTACCAGAATTCGAACGTAGCTTCCCGCAGCCTTCAACTGGGTGGCGGCATCGAAACCGCGCGCCATGACCAGGAGCGGATTGGCTGGTTTGCCGGCGGCAAGGTCGGCCCGCACCTCGCCCGCAATCTCGTCGGCCCGCGCCCACTCAGCCGTCGCCATCCGACAAATGGCGAGCATGTTGCGCGCGGGCATGTGATTGAATGCGAGCGCCTTTTCATAGCTCTCCATGGCCTCGTCGAGCCGGTCCAGGCTGGCGAGCGAAAAGCCTCGATTGAAATTCGTCTCGGGGTCATCGGGCGCAACGGCAAGGACCCGGTCGCAGCCGTGCAGTGCCTCCTCGTGACGCCCAAGTGTCTGCAGCAGTGAGATGCGCTGCTTGAGTGTGTCCAGCCGATCGGGCGCCAGCGCGAGGGCCTCGTCGCAGACCGCCAGCGCCTCGTGGGCGCGACCGAGCATGAGCAGGGCGTTGCCGTAGTTGTTGAGCGCCGCGACCCGATCGGAGGCGGTGGAGAGCGCCTTCCGATAGCAGACCAGGGCCTCCTCGTAGCGTTTGAGCTGGGTCAGGACCAGGCCGCGATTGGCGAGCGCCAGAGGATGATCGGGGTGGACTTGCAGCGCCCGGTCGAAATGCGCGAGCGCCTTCTCATGGCGATTGAGCAGCACCAGCGCGTTGCCGCTGCTGATGAGCGCCTCGAGGTCGTCTCGTTTGACGGCGAGGCTCCGATCGAAGGTCGCGAGCGCTTCCTCCAGACGCCCGAGCTGCATGAGCGTATTGCCGCGATAATTGAGCGCAGAAGGTAGCGACGGCGCGAGGGCGAGCGCCTGGTTGAAGGCCGCGAGCGCTTCGTCGTGGCGGGTGAGCGCGTTGAGCACCGCACCGAAGTTGCAGAGGGCGTCGACCGATTGCGGGTTCATCTTCAGCGCGGCGCCGATCAGGCGCACGGCTTCGGCGCCGTTGCCCTGCTGTTGTCGCAGGACCCCGAGCAGATGCAACGCGTCGAAATGATCAGGTCGGACCTGGAGAATCGCGGCGTAGACCTTTTCGGCGTCGGCCAGCATCCCGCGTTGATGCAATGCCACTGCATGCGCAGTGACCTCCGCTACCGCGCTCTCGTCGTTCCCGGCCAGCAAGGTTGTCATGTTCGACGCTCGATCGTTCCCGACGCGTCCTGCTACGCGCTCATTGCGCGGATTCTCGTTCCGCTCGTACTCTCGTCCCACATCCGCGCGAAGGCCGCCGTCGCCTGCTGGCCGTACCACTTGCTGTCGAGGAATTTTGGAACACTGTCCATTTTGGCGCGGATCCGCAGCGCAAACTCGCGCCGCAGGCCGGCGTCGCGTGCGAGCTTGACCGCCAGCGCGACGTAAGCGTCGCCGTCACCGGCGATCAACTCCTCGAGCTCCATGCTGCGGAGCAGGGCGGGCGCAACGAGCGTCCGGAAGGAGGTGCCGTCCTTGACCACGGTCGGCAGCCCCAATGTGAGCGGGTCGAGCAACGACGTCGCCCCGCTGAACGGAAAGGAATCGAGGTAGATGTCGCCCACGCGCAGGCGTTCGAAAATGTCCGCCCGGTCGGGCGTGGGAGCAAAGACGATCAGGCGGCCGGGATCGACATCGTGTCGCGTCGCGGCCGCGCTCAAGCGCTGCATGAAGGTCTGCGCCGGATAGCTGCCGGACCAGTTGGGATTGAAAGGATAGAGCACGAGCCGGGAACCGGGCACAGCCGCCAGGACGCGCATCCAGATCTCGTCGAGCTCGGGGAGGATCTTGAAGAAATTGGCGCCGCTGACGAAGACGACGGCATCGTTCGGAATGCCCAACGCCTGACGGCTCAGTTTCAGGGTTGGCGCCGAGGGCTCCTCGCCGCCGAAGTCGTAGCAGTGCGCCGGGCCGTCAACCATGACCAGCTTTTCGGTGTAGTGCACTTGGGCGTCCGGCGGCTCCGAAAGTCGTCCCGACAGGTAGTAGTCGATATTGCGCATGCCGGTCGTGGTGCAGGAGCAGACGCCGGCGACCTGGACGCGGGCCAGGCGATACAGCGCCAGCAGGGTGATGGGATTGGTAATGGCGGTCGTGTTGGTTCCCAGGAAGATCAGGTCGAGATCGGCCGAGCGGATCGTTTGCAGCCGTTCGCCCAAATTCTGCGGCAGCACGACAAATCGGTCGGCGTGCTTGATGCAATACTGCTCGAGCGGGTGATTGGTCTGCTGCGCCGTGAACAGGATGATTTCGAACTTCGTTCGATCGAGGTGTCGGTAGACCGGCAGTGTGGCATAGGTCTCGGTCTGCGGTGCAAAGTGGGCGGCGAGAATTCCCAGCCGCAAGCGCTCGCGATTGGCGCGTGGGCCGAAGGTGTGGCTCAGCGGGTGGTTCATGGCGGACAGCGTCGTCTCCATGATCGCGGCCCGGTCCCGATAGACGTCGCGCAAATTGGCCGTGTTGAAATAGAGCGGAATGAAGTTGGCGGACTGCAGAAAGTGCGCCCCGATGTTTTGCCAGAATTCGGCACGGACATTGGCCGTCACGGCATTCTTGAGATAGCTCGTCCAGCGGGCGGTGAACTCGCACCAGGCGGCGGCCTCGCCGATGCCGCGGAACATCGGCGGGACCGAGAGCATGTAGCCGACGTAGTCGTTCATCAGCCATTCGGGGACGGCCGGCAATTCATACGCATGCGGCAGCTCGTGAGGACAAAGGAAGAGCATGGCCGCCAACAGTTGTCCCGGGTTGGCGCGGCGCGGATCATCGAGCGCGAGCGACGCCTTGAGATCGGCGATGAAAGCGCGGTCGGTCGCGTCCTGCAGGGCATCGCGCAACCCCAGGCCCAGGATGAACCGATGGATCTGCCCGAGGCGGTCGGCATAGTGACGCTGGACATCGTCCGGCGGCAGGCTGGCCCATTGGGTGGCGAGCTCCCGGCGGGTGGCCGCCAGTGACTCCATCACCTTCGCGACCGCCGAGGCGGAAGGGGAGTCGGCGGAAGGCAGCTCGATCAGCCCGAGATTCGTGTTGATCATCTTGACGCCGCGGTTCGAGATTCCTCCGGTGTGGGCAACGCAAACGCGGTATCGACCATCGTGCCGTTTCGGCTCAGGCCAGCGCCCGGATCAGCGACGCAAGGACTTGCGGGAGATGCCTGTCGTCGTGCCGGTAGAACAGGATATTGCCGAAGGCGAGGGGCCGCGTGGGAACGCGCGCCCCGTCGGTGTGGATTGCCACCAGACGGTGGGTCCAGTTTCCGCGCTTGAAGTTGCCATCGTCGTCGTATTCGAAGACGACGGCGGAATATCCGCGTGCCGCCATGGCGCCCAGCGCGCGCCGCAGCAATGCTTCGTCCTGCCCGGCGAAGTAGTAGCTGTATTCGACGAACACGAGTGCCGGCGGCGTGCGCACGAAGTCGTAGGCGTCGAGCACGACGAAGTCGTTGCCTTCGGTGTCGATCTTGAGAAAGTCCACGCGCGTGACGCCTTGCTCGGCGAGGAAGCTGTCGAGCCGCACCGTGCGAACCGGGATGGCTCCCACGGTGGCGCCGAAGGGGCTGGCTGCGAGGCCCGACAAGCCCGGCGTGGAATTCTGCTGGAACAGAGCCGATTCGCGATCCTGGTCGGCGGCGGCAAAGGGAAATATCCGCACGCGCGAGCCGTGCGACGTGAGCAACCGTTGCAGGATGCGCTGGCAGGTGGGGTCTGGCTCCAGCAGGTCGGCAGTCCATCCGTCGTTCAGGAAGACCTCGGCGACGCTGCCATAGGCTGCCCCCACGTCCAGGACGTGGCGCCGCGCCGTCGTCGGCAGTGACCGAAAATAGCTGCGGATGACATGCTCGGCGACGGCCTGGTCGGTCAGGCCAAGGATGCGCCCACCCGCCGCAATCGCCGAGCCGGCCAATTGCTCCAATTCGAATCGGTCATCGCGCATTTGATTCGGGAGTCTAGAGTAAAGCGATCGAAACGCAACGCCGAGGCGCCGGCGCTGCCGCTCAGCTCGTGAGTCGCTTGAGATAGCTCTGCCACAGGCCCTTGCCGGTGTGCGCGTCGTAGTGTTGCAGGGCCAATGCCGCCAGGTCCCAGGACGAATAGACCTCGTGCAGGATGATCGCCAGCTTCAGGAGCTTCTCCGGCGCCACCCGGTCGAAGGTCATGAAGCTGCGCACATAGACGGCGGCGTCGGCCCAGAGGATCTGGCTCAGGGGCCCGTGCGGATTGTTGTTCGCCATCAACGGCTGCAGCGCGCGGCCCTGGATGCTGTCGAGCTTGTGCAGCCAGAGTCCTCCCTTGCGCAGCGCCACGTCGATATCGCCGAACAGCGGCTGCTCGGCGTAGATGGGAATGAACTCGACCTCGGTGTGGACCAGGAGCGTGCTCTGGATCAGGCGCGGAGCGCCCAGAATGATGTCGAGCTCGGCGCCTTGGACGTCGAGCTTGAGGTAATCGATGTCTTCGATCTCGGCGAGGTCGTCGAGCCGATGCGTCTGGATGTCATGCTCGGCGACGACCGGCAGGCTGATGCAGGAGAATTTCTCCAGCATCGGCGCATTGGGACGATAGAGCGAGCTGGTCAGCGGATTCTGGC
>Ga0126375_10000209_pt1 | contig 14163 bp, 21 predicted proteins | sample PanSoiMetPlot_14_FD_109577 | JGI IMG/M metagenome (GOLD analysis project Ga0126375, IMG submission 109577) | Tropical forest soil microbial communities from Panama - MetaG Plot_14 | ecosystem: Environmental > Terrestrial > Soil > Tropical forest | place: Panama | collected 2016-02-17 | reverse complement strand
TCGCGAGGCGTTAGCCGCGTCCTGGTCCCGAGCTCGAAGTCCACAATGGACCGAAAACACCGTGAAAGGAGTCGATATGAGCGCGTACGAACTATGGGTGGTCATCGATCTGACCGTGATCGCGGCCGTACTGCTCGTGGGGTTCCTGAAGGGCCTGCGCTAGAGCCAGGGTTCGTGGGTTCCGGCCCGAATGCCGACGTAGAACAGGTCGTACCCGCGATAGCGCAGCCAGTTTCTCAGCTCAGGCCACTCCCGCCCGACGCACCAGCGGCGCCCGTACGGAGCGGCCTCTATAACCCGCCCAGCGTCCACCACGAGCCCGAACGTGGCCCGGCGGTTACTGACCCACCACAGCCCGTCAGAGGGCGTTGTCATTGGCCCTGATCGTCGTTCATGACGTGCTCGTTCGTGACCAGATGCTCGCCCAGCCACTCGTGGGCGTCCGGCTCGTTCTCGGTGCCCTCGGACCACCAGCCGCACAGGTAGCAGCAGGCCCGGTACTTGTCGATGACCAGGTTGTAGGCCACGAACCAGAGCACCGGCTCGACGCGGAAGCTCATGGCCGGCGCGCCCCGAACGGGTAGACGTTCAGTCCTGGCTCCAGCTTGAGCGCTTCGGTGAGTGCGTTACCGACCAGCACGTAGGCGCCGTCGTCCCGGTTGTGCGTCACCACGAACTTGACCCGCAGTCCGTGGGCCGAGACGGTTACGTCGTACAGGTACTCGGACTGACCGTCGATCAGGGGCGAGCGCCGCTGGGCCTCGAAGCCGCCGATGGTCGTGGTGCCGACTCGTAGATCAAAGTGCAGGGACATGGGTCCTCCGGAGGATCAACGGTGTTCGCACTCGTGGCCGTGCTTGGCCAGCCAGTCGTAGATGTCGGTCCGGGACTGCGACGCCGTCAGGTCCGCCCAGTCGACCGCGTTCAGTCCGGTCACCACGTGGGGGTGGTGCTCGCCGGCCGTGACGATCGTGACCTCGGCGTCCTCCAGCTCGCCGCCGAACCGGCGGTAGCACATGTGGATCTGGGCGAACGGCTTGGTCAGTTCGAAGTGCCGGTGCGTGATGACGTGCCAGGCGTACAGCAGGCGGTCCACGGGTTGTTCCTCGATTCAGGTGGCGGGAGCGTCCGGGGGCTGACGGGGGTCACCTCGCGTGTACCAATCCGCTAGTGGCCGACAGTGGCCGCTCCCACCACGATGGCGCCGGGCGGGCCGCAAGGCGGTCCTTGACGGGGGACACCGGCCCACCCGGACTAGTAGCGCACCGTACACCTGGAGGGCACCGTGGGTACACGGACACACAGTGTGGCTCTCAAACTTGTTGAGGGCATCCGGCCCGACCAGGTCAACCTGGACGCGCCCGTACCACCGCCGGCCCCGTTCCCTGAGCCACCGCCGTGGATGCAGCCGGCGGCGATGAACCACTACCACGAGACGGTCCGGCGGCTGACTGAGCTGGGCTTGGCCAACGAGGTCGACGTGGACCTGGTCATCTCGTACGTGATGTGCGTGATGATCGTTAGGCAGTGCGAGCAGCAGATGTCGCTACGGGGGAATGCGAGCCGGGTCTATACCCGCTGGGAGAAGACCTGCCGTCGTATGCATGCCCTTGCTCGCGAGTTGGGGCTGGCACCTGCTGCTCGCACCTCCCTACGGGTCAAGGCCGTCAACCCCAAGGACACCGAGGCCAGCGCCGGCAAGGACATGTTCGGCTAGGAGGTCGTAATGACGCTGGATGAACTGCTCGCGCTGCTGCCCGACAACACCACGGGCGAGATCAGCGCCGCCGATCTACGGACCGTGGTCAGTGACCTGTACGACGCGGCGCACAGCGTCACGCAGGTGTACGCCTACCGCTGGACCACGAGCGCGGTACCAACCGCCGGGCACGTCACGATGGACCAGCCGTGGATGAACTTCGCCTCCAAGGTGATCGTGTCGGAAACCACGGACGACGGCGTGGTGCTCGGATTCGGACTGATCGATTCCGCGGCGGCCGCACGGGTCTGGTTCACCCACAACGCCACCGGGGCCAAACTGACCGCCGACATCACCGGCCCGAGTGTGGACCTGGGCAACTACCGCGAGGTCCCGATCAGCGTGCGGGAGATCGTCGGCAACCCGCCCGGTAACAACGACCCGGTCACGCTCTCTCTGCTGGTGGTGGCCGGATGAGCGGCGCCTTCGATTCCGCGTACTCAACCGCGTACGACGTGCTCGTTCCGGCACCACCGCCCCCACCCCCACCACCGCCGGTACCCGTGCCCGAGGGTGCGTTGGCGTGGTGTCTGGACTGTGGACAGTGGTTATGGATGACCGAGTGGTCGTGGGCCGATCAGTACGGTGCGGAAATCTGCCTACACCGCCGGGTTCAGGAACACGTGCCGGCGTCAGCGGACAGCTTCGGAGCCGTGCTCTAGGCCGAACTGGCGCTCCATCCGGCGCTCGTACTGACACCGCGTTTCACCGTGGTACGGATGTTTGGTCCGGCGGCGCGACAGTTCCGGTGCCCGCCGGGCGTGAGCCCGGAAATAGTCCTCGCGTACCCAGCGCCGGCTCATCCACACGTCACTGTCCTTGGGCTCCATCGTCTGTCCTTTGTGTCCCACGTTTGGACGGGTGTCCGCCATCGCTGTCGACTGCGTCCACGGCACCCGCGTGGGGCCACGTTACTCACGAACTACAACCGTGCAACTACCAACGTCGCACATTTTGTGCGGGGGTCATCTGATGGACAACCACGGTTCGGTCAAAGGCCGGGACAACGTCGCAATGCTGCTCGCCATCGGAATCGCCACCGCGATCAACCTGATCACGTTCGCCGTGCTGTACGACGCGATCTTCTCGGCCGGGCCGGGTCTGTCTGACAACGCGACCCAGATCCTCACCACGGCCTTCGGCGGCATCATCGGCGTGCTTGGCAGCTACATCGGCTACCTGGCCGGACGGGCGTCGGAGGAACGTGAGCATGAACAGGTTCGCTCGCAGGACGATCGTCCGCCGGGTCCTGGATGACACTCGCGAGGTGCTGCTGTTCGTTCGCAGCATCGTGTTGTTCGTGCTCGGCGTACTGGTCATCGTCAAGGCGATTGTCAATCCCACCCATCCGGTCGCCGAGTACGTGCTGGGAATGGTTCTGGTGAGCCTGGTCCCGGTCAGTGACCTGCTCGACCGGGTGGGGTTCAACCGTCGTCTGTTTCGGCATCGCGACGAGGACGACGACGAGGACAAATGAACGTGCCCCGCAGGGGAAGCCACTCGCCCACGGGACACGTCCTGTCGTCTGCCTAGGAAACAGGCGCCTCAGCGTACACGGGAGGGCTGATGAACCCGCCCGAATGCGATTCTTCGTCCATCCCTCGCTACTGCCACCCACGGCTCCCGATCTGCACCGAACGTGGAGCGCACTTCTGCTATCCGCGGGCGATCCGGGCGTGTGCGTTCTTCGATACCCAGCTCGTGCACGTCAAGGGCCAGTACGCCCGCAAGCCCTTCGTCCTGGCTGACTTCCAGCGCAACGAGGTCGTGGGGCCGCTGTTCGGTGAGGTGCACTGGTCCGAGGAGTACAAGCGCTACCTACGCACGTACCGGTCGCTGTGGCTGGAGTTGGCCCGCAAGAACGGCAAGAGCCAACTGCTCGCCGGCATCGCGCTGTACCTGCTCGCGTTCGACGGGGAGGAAGGCGCGGAGATCTACGGCGCCGCCGCCCACCGGGACCAGGCTCGTGTCATCTGGGACGTAGCGGCTCGGATGGTTCAGCTCTCCCCGACACTGTCTGTCCGAAAGGGACTGCGGGTCCGCGAGTTCGAGCGTCGGATCGTGGACTACCGATCGGGCTCGTTCTACACGGTGCTTCCGCGTGACGCACTGGGCAACCTGGGCCACGACCCGTACGCGGTGATGTTCGACGAGGTGATCGCCCAGAAGGACGACTCCTTTTGGCACACCATGCGTACCGCGATGGGCGCCCGTCCAGAAGCCCTCATGGCGGCCGCAACGACGGCCGGCAACGATCCGTCCAGCTTCGCCGCGATCGAGCACTCGGAATGCGTCCGGATAGCTGACAGCCCGGACCGGGCACCGCACCGGCTCGTGGTGATGCGCAACACCCCGGTCACCGCGGACTGGATGGACGAGAAGAACTGGACCCACGCCAATCCGGCCCTGGGTCAGTTCCTGTCGATCCAGGCCCTACGGGACGAGGCCAGAGAGGCGATGAACGATCCCAGCAAGGAGAACGCGTTCCGTCAATTCCGCCTTAACCAGTGGGTCAGTCAGGCGACGCGGTGGATGCAGATGGACGTCTGGCGCAACTGCACCGGGGACATCTGGCCGTCGGCGATGTGGCACCCAGCGCACTTCGTGGGCAAGGAGGTCTGGGTCGGCCTGGACCTGTCGGCCAAGTACGACCTGACCTCGCTGTGCATCTTCGTTCCTCCACATGGGAACGAGCCCGGCCACCTGGCTTGGCGGCACTGGATTCCGGAGAAGGCGCTAGGCGGGCTCGAGGCCGCGACCAACAACGCTGCCACCACGTGGATTCGTCGTGGCTTCCTGCGGGTGTCCGAGGGTTCGGTCATCGACTACGCCGCCCTGTGTAAGGCCATCGAGGTTGAGCTACGCCCGATGAAGGTCGTGGAGATCTGCTACGACAAGTGGTCTGGCGAGTTCGTCCGCCAGGAGCTGAGCCGGCTCATGGGCAAGGGCATCCGGTTCGTTTCCAACGAGCCCACGTTCGCCGGCATGACGATGCCGATGCGCGAGCTGATGACGATGGTCGTGGGCCAGCAGCTCGTGCACCACGCCGACCCGGTGGCGATGTGGTGCTTCGACTCGGTGGAGGTCAAACGAGCCACCGACAACCCGGACCTGATCAAGCCGGTCAAGCCGGAACGGGCCGCGCACTCCCGACGCATTGACGCCGTCATCACCGCCGCGCTCGCGGTGGGTGGCTGGCGCATCCGTGGTCAGCAGCCCAAGCGCTACGGCTACGGCTTCCAGTGACCGGTGAACACATTCAGTTTTGAATGTCTGGAGGGATCATGGCCATCGAGGGTGTCGATTATTCGTTCTCGCGGCCGGACCTGAACTGCCTCAAGAGCAAGGGCAAGAAGTTCGTGCTGCGCTACCTGTCCTACGTGGACGGTGGCAAGAACCTGTCCAAGTCCGAGGCGCAGGCCATCCAAGGTGCCGGCCTTGGTCTGTGCAGCAACTGGGAGAACTCGGCCGGGGACGCCAAGGGCGGCTACAACGCCGGCGTGGAGTACGCCCGCGAGGCCGACAAGCAACACAAGGCATGCGGTGGTCCACCGGAAGCACCCATCTACTTCTCGGTGGACTGGGACGCGTCGTCGAGTGAGATCTCCGGTCCCGTGTCGGACTACTTCCGGGGTATCGCCTCGGTCGTCGGCCTCGCCCGTACAGGCGCGTACGGGTCCTATGCATGTATCGACTACCTCTTCGACCACGGCCTGATCACCTACGGGTGGCAGACCTACGCCTGGTCGAACGGCAAGTGGGACTCCCGCGCACACATCCGCCAGTACAGCAACAACCACGAGATGTGCTCGGGCACGGTCGACTACAACCAAGCGATGACTGACCAATATGGACAGTGGGGTGCCCAGCAGCCCAAGAAACACTATGGGGGAAGCATGTTTCTCTTCCAGGTCGAAGGTGACGCCAACGTGTGGCGTTCGGACGCAGGCGTTCGCCGCGTCTTCTCCGGCCCCGACGCCGGGGGTGTCTACACGTACCAGGCGTACACGCCACTCACCGATGCCGGCGTTCCGCTGGCCAAGTACACCGCCGCGAACATCAAGGCCATGGGCCTGTCGGTACAGCAGGCACTGGACTGGATCGGCGGTCCGCTGGCCCAGGGCTCGTCCAGGGGACACAAGGGCCAGGACGTGGACGAGGTGGAGAGGACGTAGCGATGGCCTGGAAGCCAGCCGGGAACATCGACCATCGGACTCAGCTCATCAAGGCCGAGTATCCCGGCATCACGGTGTACCAGGTCGGCGACACGAGCCACCAGGCGTCGGCCAGCGACCACAACCCGGACTCGCGTGACATCGTGCACGCCCTGGACGCGATGACCTACAGCGATACCAAGCGTGGTGAGGCGATCCGGGACTGGATGCTCAGCGATACCACGGACACCGAATACATCATCTTCAATCGCAAGATCTACGAGCGGGACAACCAGTTCAAGGCCCGTGACTATTCCGGTTCGGACCCGCACACCGACCACGTGCACTACTCCGGCAAGCACGGGTCCACCGGGTACACCTCGGCCACCGGCACCGGGTACGACACCAACGCCGAGAAGTACCAGGCCGCCGGTTTCCACGACCAGGAGCGTCGGTACGGCGGGCAGGCGTTCCTGTTCACCGTGGCTGGCGACGACAACGTCTGGCTCAGTGACGGCGGCAGGCGTCGGATCTTGAGTGGTCCGGACGCGGGCGGGGTCTACACGTACAACGCCTACGACCCGATGACCAAGGCCGGCGTGCCGATGGCCAAGTACAGCAGCTCGAACATCGCGGCGATGGGGCTGACCGTGGCCCAGGCCCTGGACTGGATCGGTGGTCCTCGTGTTTAACCCCGTGCCACCGAACACCTGCGTGCCGATCGGTACGCCGCACCCGATGCCGCCGGTCCGACCCATCGACTGGATCGCGGCCGGGCTGATCCTTGCGTTCCTGGCCACTCTCTGGCTGCTCAACCGGCGCCGGGTCGAGGACGGCCCTTACTGACTCCGGGACCGGGGCACGGTCCTCACACACACCTGAATCGCACCCGTGCCCCGGTTCCGGCCCGCTGTAGCGGCCGTAGCGCCAAGATCTCCGGCCCTGCCGGTATCCGTGCACCACGTCATCGGGGGTGACCTGTGAGCGACTCCTACCTGCTCGACTACCTGATGATGGCCGGGGCACCGCCGGCCACGATCGAGGGCCTGACCGAGCAGCAGGCCATCATCCTGGAGAACGCCCGGCTGCTCACGGTCAAGTACAGCCAGGTCCGTCCGATGTACGAGCTGCTGAACTCGTACTACCGGGGGTTCCCGCCGCTGCCCACGGCACCGGTCCGGCTGACCCGGTCCTACTCGTCTCTGCTACGGATGTCCCGGTCCAACTGGTGCGGACTCGTGGTCGACGTGGTGGACGAACGACTCCGGATCGAGGCGGTGGTCAGCGCCGACCAGCCCGTCCAGGACCCGCAGATGTGGGACTGGTGGCGGGCCAACAACATGGCGCTGCACTCGTCCGAGGTCCACTCCAGTGCGCTCACGTTCGGGCAGTGCTATGTCTCGGTCTGGCCGGCGAAAGTGCCGGGCGGGGCACCGCGGATGCTGGGCGAGTCTCCACTGTCGACATTCGTGGAGACGGACTCCAACACGCAGGCCCCGCTGGAGGCCATCCGGATCTGGTTCAACGAACAGGATCTTCGGCTGTACGCGGACTACACCACGCCCGAGTACCAGTTCCATCTGGTCACCACGGCACCGGTCGGTCGCAAGAACTACACCTGGTCGGACTGGGACATCACCTCGTTCGAACTGGAGACGGTGCAGTGGACCTACCGCAACGACGTGCCGCCGGTCGCCCCCATCCAGGGCGGGCGTCTGCCCTACGTGGTGTTCCGCAACCGACCCACGCTGACCGGCGAGTGCCACTCCGAGATCGAGGGCATTCTGTCCATTCAGGATCGGATCAACAAGACCACGTTCGACCGCCTGGTCACGCAGGAGTTCGCCGCGTTCCCGCAGCGTTGGGTCACCGGCATCGACATTCCGGTAGACCCGAACACGGGTAAGCCGGTGCAGCCGTTCAACGCGGCCGTGGACCGGGTGTGGACGCTGGCCAGCGAGACGGGCAAGTTCGGTCAGTTCCCGCAGGCCGAGTTGGACGGCTACCTGAAGGGCAACGTCGCCGACGTCCAAGCGCTGGCCACGCAGTCCCGTACCCCACCGCACTACCTGATCGCCGGCATGGGCCAGTTCCCGTCCGGTGAGTCGGTCCGGGCCACCGAGTACGGACTGACCCGCAAGGTGGAGAACCACAAGCTCGCTTTCGGTGACCCGTGGGGTGATGTGCTCCGGCTGGCCTGCTTCGTCGCGGGCGAGTTCGACAAGAGCGAGGACCCACGGGTCGGCGTTCGGTACGAGGACGTGGAAGCCCACAGCGAGGCCGAGGTCGCCGACGCCGTTCTCAAGCTCTCCAGCATTCCTGGAGTACCGCTCGAACCGCTGCTCCAGCGGGCCGGGCTCGATCCGTCCACATTCGACGCCTACCGCCAACGTCAGGCGGCAGCGCCCGTCGCGCAGGTACCTGTCAGTCCCGACGCGACGCCACCAGTGGAAGAGAACCAACAGCAGTAACGACTCGCGGCGAAGCCGCACGAGGTAACGGAGACAGAAGTGTCCCAGCCCAATCCGGCTGCCCCGCAGGGCGGCCAGACGGCCGACGTCAACCCGCCGGCCGACAGTGGTGGTGACGACGAGCATGTCGAACCCACCCGTGATCCTGCACTGGCTGAAGCCCGTCGTGAGTCGATGAAGTGGAAGCGTCAAGCGCGGGAGCACCAGGCCGAACTGGAGCGGTTGCGAACCGCCACCCAGACCGATGCCGAGAAGGCGGTAGCACAAGCCCGCGGTGAGGGTGCAGCGCAGTACAAGCAGATGTACGAGAAGGCGATGCTCAACAACGCCGCGCTGACCATCCTGTCCCGCAAGGGCGTCGTGGCCACTGAACTCGCTCTCGGAGCACTTGACGTGTCCGGCCTGGACATCGGTGAGAACGGTTCTGTCGACATCAAGGAGCTTGAGTCCCGCGTCGACGAGGTTCTTGCCCGCTACCCAATGCTGTCCGCTCCACCTGCTGGTACCACCACGGGTTCGCCGCCAGTGCCCTTTGCCAACGGTGGCGATCAACGTCGGGTAACCGATGCCCAGCTTGCGTCCATTAAGGACCGCGACCAGCTCAACAAGACCTTGCGCTGGGCAATGGGAGGTTCCGAGTAACGCCACCCTCACATGAGAGGGTGTCATGCCTACCTATATCGATAGGGCGGATGCACTCGCACTGATCGTGGAGCAGCAGAGCCGGGAGATCTTCCGGGCCGCTGAGACGCGCAGTGTGGCGATGCAGACGTTCCGCAACCAGGCGATGGGTTCCTCATCGCTCAAGATCGCACTTGCCGAGACGTTCCCGGACGCACAGTGGCTGACCGCTGTCGCGCCGGCCGACCCGGACATCGTGCCCAAGCCACTGACCGACATGAAGTGGACCGCGAAGCAACTCGTCGCGGAAGAGGCAGCCACGATCGTGGCCATCCCGGAAAACGTCATCGACGACGCCGAGATCGACCTGTGGGGCGAGGTTGAAACCCGCTGCGCAGAGGCGATTGCCCGGCTGATCGATGAGACGTGCTTCTTCGGAACGGCACCGACCGGCGGCATTCCGGCCACGTTCCCGGTCGGTGGGCTCGTGGGTGCCGCCATCGCAGCCGGCAACACGTACGCCCAAGGTGCCTCTGAGGATCTGGCGATGGCCTGGTCCAACACGATGGCGATGGTCGAGGACGACGGTTACGACGTCGGCCAGGCGTGGAGCGACAACGGCATCCGCGTCAACCTGCGCAACATGCGCAACGCCAACGGCGACCCGGTCTTCTCGTCCGGCTTCGTCAACGGCGTGTCCGTCAGCTCCGTGTACGGCGTGCCGATCGCCTTTACCGGCCTCGGCATCTGGGACCGGACCAAGGCACAGGCGCTCGTGGGTGACCCGAACCTGGCCATCCTGGGCATCCGTCAGCGGCTCACGGCGAAGCGCCTTTCCGAGGCCACGGTCGGTGGTCTGAACCTGGCCGAGCAGGACATGCTCGCGCTCCGGGTAAAGATCCGACTGGGCTTCCTGGTGCTCCAGCCCAAGGCTCCCGGTATGCCTGCGGGGGCGTTCCCGTTCGCGGTGCTGGCCCCAAAAGCGGGTCCGTAACACCACCGCCGGTTCCCACGGTTACCAGCGTCACGCCGAACACGTGGGTAGCGGCTAACCAGCCGGCCACGGTCACGATCACGGGTACCGGCTTCCTGCCCGGCGCACGAGTGTGGGCCACGGCCGAATGGACCACCGTCACCGTCAACTCGCCGACGTCGATCACCGCTACGTCTACGGGCATCGGTGTGCCGTCGGCACAGCAGGTCAGTTTGAACGTGTACCAGGACCCCGGTTCTGGCACGAACGACTGGTCCAACGCAGTGCCGTTCACCTGGACGTAGGAGGTCCACTGTGGCCAGTTACGCGACCGTGGAGGACTACGAGCTGCGTACGGGTCTGGACGTACCGACCGATCAGGAACCCACGGTTCAGCAACGCCTGGATGACGTGAGCACACTGATCGAGCTGTACCTGGGTCCGTGCGCAGCCGACGTGGAAGCCGCTTATCCGGATGTGCTCACCACGATTACCTGCCTCACGGCGCAACGCTCGTTCATGGCGCCGCAAGGCGTGCGTAGCGAAAGCGTGGGCTCCACGTCGGTGGCGTACCAGGACCCGACTGAGGCTGTGTTGGGTTGGCTCCGACCGTCCGAGACGGACGTGCTGGACGCACTGATCAGAGCCGCCTGCCCGACTGCCGTCTCAACGCCGGGGGTTGGAGAACTGGGAGTCGGGTGGGCGGGTCCGCCCAACGAACGTACCTGGGCGTCCGATGTGGACATCTGGGTGGTTGGGCGGCCTTCATGAGTACCCCGTTGTGGCTGGCTCGTCATCTGACCACGCCGTGCACGATCGTCCGCCGGGTACCGTCCGGCACTGACGAGTACGGCAACGTCAGCTACGACGAGGAACCGCACGACGCGATGTGCTTCCTCGGTCCGCTCTCCGAGACGGAAGTCCAGGGAGGGCGGGCCGAGGTGAGCCTGCACCTGCTGGTCCTGGAGGCCGGCACCGCGTCACTGGTGGACGGGTTCTGCTCGTTCCACGTCGGTGGCTCCGTCTTCGAGGCCCTGGGGCCACCGCAGGTGCCAGTCGCACTGCATACGCCCGGCACTCACCACGTGCAGTTCACCGTCCAACGGAGCACAGCATGAGAGTGGATCTGCACTACGCCGAGATCGATCACATCAAACGCGATGCCGCGACGACCGAATACCTGCTGGCGTTGGGCGAGCGGATCAAACTCCTGGTCCTGCTCAACTCTCCGGTCGGCGAGCGACAACGTGGACCGCACTTCATCGATTCGCTGTACGTCAAGGTGATCGGTGGTGCGGAGCCGCACGTCCGGGTCGGTTCGACCAGCTTCAAGGCGTGGTGGATTGAGTTCGGCGCAGTCCGGCCCAACTCGGTCTTCCACGCCCGCGCACCGTTCCGTCGGGCGCTGTCTCTGCTCAACATCGAGAGCACTCGCGCCGGCTCATCGAGGGTGAGGCCAGGATGAGTGTTGACGTCGAAGCGCTGGTGTCGACATTCCTACGTGGACAGTCCGCGGTGACCGCCCTGGTCAACGACCGGGTCTACACGGACCTGCCACACCAGCGCACGTACCCATTGGTTCTGCTCAGTCGGATCGCCGGCGGCTTCCTCATCAACCGTCCGATGTGGCTGGAGCAGGCCGAGTTGCAACTGGACGCGTTCGGCGGCACTCACAAACAGGCGTGGACATTGCAGGCCACCGTCATGGGCCTGCTGCACGCGCAGCTCGTGGGTGAGCACGCGGACGGCGTGGTGACGAAGGTGACCACCGAATCCGTGCACTACAACCCGCAGGACGACTTCACCGATGACCGTGGTCACGCCCGACCGCGGTTCACCGTCACGTTCACAGTTACCGCGCACCCGGTTGTCGCCGGGGCAATCCCATAGGAGTCGCAGTCATGACTCAACCAGCAGTTACCACTGACGGCCGGGTGCTCGTCGGTGCCAATGGCGACGTCTACACCGCTCCGGTGGGCACGGCGCCGCCGGCCAACATCGACGCGCCCGCCGCACCGTGGGTCAAGCTCGGGCTGGTGTCCGAGGACGGAGCGACCTGGACGCCGCCGGCCGAGGAGACGACCGACATCAAGGCGTGGCAGTCCCCGTTCCCGCAGCGCACCGTCACCACGAGCCTGACCACGTCCCTCGCCTTCGGGCTGATGGAGTGGGACCGGGACACGCTTCCATTCGCACTCGGCGGTGGCACGTTCACCGACGACGTGACCAACAAGCAGACCATCTTCCACCCGCCGCTGCCCGGCGAGGCCTCGGAGAAGGCGCTGTTCATGAAGGTCCTGGACGACCCGGTCGCCATGGCCATCTACTACCCCAAGGGCCGGATCACCGGACGCGACGACACCGCGTTCAACCCCGGTGAGGCGGCACTGCTGAACGTCACGTTCGGCATCCTGGGTGACCCGAACATCACCGACCCGTACCAGCTCGTCTTCGACTCGGATCACTTCCCGCCGGCTGGCACCACGTTGTCGGCTCCGTTGGCGGCGCCGCAGTCTGAGCCAGTGGGGGCAGGTGTGTAGTGCCCAAGCTAGATCTCAACGCTGCTCGGGCCGCCCGCGCCGCCAAGCGTGGTGAGCCCATGTCGATCGAGCTGGGTGACCCGGCTCAGTCGTTCCGTCTGGTGGATGAACTGCCGGTGGAGGTTACCGAGAAGGCCACGGCCGGGGACGTCGTCGGAGCAATGAAGGCGCTCCTGAAGGACCAGGAGGACTGGCCAAAGATCCAGGCCATCGGTCTGTCCTATGACGACATTCTGGCCATCGTGGAGTTCTACGGGACCAGCCTGGGGGAATCGCAGGCTTCGGCCATCTCCTCGAAGATGAGTACAGCGCAGTCGAAGCCGACTTCCAGCACTACTACGGCATCGACCTTGCCGACGCAGTCTGGGGCCGCAACCCCACCGACCAACGCCGGTTGACTGCTCTGCTGCGTCATCTTCCTGCGGACAGCGCGCTACATCGGTCGATGGGTCTGGACTGGACGCTGGCCAACGAGCTGGTAGCCGTCCAGACCGAGATCTTGCATGAGTCCTACCGCGTTGCGTTGGCGAGCGGGGGAGTGAAGAAGCACTCACTTCCCCGCCCGTTGCGTATACCACGACCACAGGCGCGAACCGAGTCGACCCAACCACGGCCACTCGTCAAGCACGCGTCCACTGTGGAGGAAGTAGTCGCGGTACTCAAGGCTGGGCACCGGAGGGTGAGTCATGGCGCAGATCGCTGACGCCTACGTCGAAATCAACCCGGATCTGACCGGATTTGCGACCGAACTACACGCCAAGCTGGCCGGGATTGACGCCACCATCAACGTGCCGGTCGTACCGCAACTGAAGGGTTTTGACCCTCGTGGTCTGAGTCAGCAGAGCGAGGTACTGGCCGAGCGAATCACGGAAGCTGTCGAGCAACTGTCGCCAGTTGCGGGGCAGGTCTTCGCGCAGAAGTTCGCCAACGCGATCAACCAGAACATCAGCGAACAGATGAACGCCCCGTTCAAGACGCTGCACGACGAAACGTCGATGGCCACCCGGTGGGCGATTGAGGACGCCGTCGAGGAGGCCCGCAATACGTTCCGCCAGCACAAGGACGGCCTCGTTCCCAAGGACGTCCAGCGCTCGTTCGAGCACCAGCTCACCACGATGTTCGGTCCGGCCGGTGGCAGGGCAGCACGGGCGATGTTCCTCGACATCAAACGGGAGGCCGACAAGGCGGCAGCGCTCGCTGAGCGGGAACGCAAGCAGGCCGCGAACAAGGCCGAACGGGAAGCTAGGGATCTGGCCAAGCGACTCGGCAAGGTCACCGGGTCCTCAATGGTCAATGCCCTGACCGAGCAGACCCACAAGGTCACGGAAGTGCTGACCGCATGGATCGTGCCGTTCCGGCTCAAGCGTGGAATCCGCGGTGTCATCGGTGCCTTCTCCACGATGGCGCAGAGCATCGCCGCATCCGGCGTGCGGGCCGGCGAGCTGTTCGCCAAGGGACTGGTCGCCGCCGCACCCATCATCACCGACGTGTTCGAGCTGATGGTCGGGGTCGTGGCCAAGGCCGACACGGAGGCAGCCAAGGACGTCGCCGCGTTCGGTGCCCAGTTCGCCAAGACGATTGGCAACGTCGGCCTGGGGCTGGCTGAGCTGCTACCACAACTGGCGCAGTGGGCTACACCGATCGG
>Ga0126375_10000204_pt1 | contig 14290 bp, 20 predicted proteins | sample PanSoiMetPlot_14_FD_109577 | JGI IMG/M metagenome (GOLD analysis project Ga0126375, IMG submission 109577) | Tropical forest soil microbial communities from Panama - MetaG Plot_14 | ecosystem: Environmental > Terrestrial > Soil > Tropical forest | place: Panama | collected 2016-02-17 | reverse complement strand
CCATATCAGGAAACTTCAAAATTGCTTAAAATGACTTAATATTGACTTAATATTACTTAATGGTTTAATTTTTAATAATTTGAGATGGACCTACTGGATTCAGCTTAAATGGGCTTAAATATCATTTAAGTACCATCAAGTCCACTAAGTGTGTTAAGATGATTTTATATGTGAATGAGTACATTCCGAGTAGTGGTGCTGTGGATTACCAAGCGTAAGCAGAAGTCCCTCCTCCCCCATAATTCGTGCAGCAATTTTGGTTGTGTCTGGTCTGTGTCCCAGAATCCGACTGCACCAGGCTGCTCGCCGCTCATGTAGCAGGCTCCCATAGATTAACTACAAGATCCTGCAGGTTGGAAAGGCCTCTATACCACAATTCTATGATTGTGTCATTCAGTGCTTGGAGTCATTTACCCTTGAGTCTCAGGTGTTTGGAAGAGTGTTCGGTAAATATTGTATCTTCAAATGGCTGTAAGAGTCTTATAGTTTTCTCTTCCTATAGTTTCTCTTCTCCTGCTCCACGAGAGGGCCACGTACACATTGGATGGGCTCAATGTGAAATGTCAAATACAGTTTACAAGCGGAAAAAACACAGAAGGTGGACCTTATCACCCTAAACCTGCACACAGGCTGACTGATACTACATATGGAACACATATACAAGCTCTCACACTGACCACGAATTTTGCCGCCCTTGCTCAGGAAATCGCGAAATCCACTAATTGTCCTATGGCTTTCTTGCACGAACCTCCCAGCATCGAACTTGCTCAAGGTTCCGGCACCTCACTAGTTCACTACTACGTTCCATATTGGAGGCTACTTTGGCAGGACTGAGAGAAAGTTGAGGTGCGTTTTGTCCCCCAACAGCTTCGATTTTCCCTGTTCCCATGGGCGTGAGGTATGCAGAGATTGTGTTAGGAATGGAAGGTTGGCTCTGTCTCTTCATTGTGTTCATGCACGCCCGCCCTTCATCCAAGCGACCCCACGATGCAGCTTCAATCAAGCCGAATGGCTTGGCTCCTGCACCCTATAAGTTGCGAAGCTCGCACCTCTGAAACACGGTTTGTGAACACTTTGATTGCTTTTAACATCTATAATGGCTCCAGGCTTCGGGTTCTCACCAGGGCGCACCTAACAGGATTAATACTGGGCCCTTTGAAGGTAACGCTTTTTTTGAGGCCGATAGACTTTGGCAGCCCGGACCTTGCCGCATCTGCCCTTGCTGTTAGAATACAAGGCCCTTAAGCGTTAGCAGCCACGGGGATCCACCCGTTGGCACCTTTGCTAGCTCCCTCAGGTGCTACCTGACTTCTTGTTATCAGAAAACTGATGTTATGAATGCTCACTTTCATTACAGGTCCCCAACGTATGCCTTCTCCTAGCCTCTTGGATATTGGCCTCACTCATGGCCTTGGGACACTGCAGAGGTATTCACCTGAAGCTGGCCTGCATCATAGCGTTCGTTACTTATGGGGATCAATACTGGGCCCTTGACAGTGACGCTATTTTTTGCAACGTGTTAGGCGGATATTGGCATAAACCATGACCTCAGGCCTTTCAACACAGTGCATAAAGTCAGGCACTTGGATATTGGCGTCAGCCATGACCTCGGGCCCTTCAGCGTATTGCACTTGGATATTGGCATATTGGGGCCCCCTAAGCTTATACAAGACAGGAATCTTTGAATGTCTATCTAAGCTACTTCGCATGGACCCAAGGCAAGCTAGACAAGTTAACTACTAATGCCACACTTTGTACTGGCCCAGATCCTGTTCTTATCTACGCATTTTTGGGGAATCGATCAAATATACTCCTGGTAAACCGACCGGCATCTGCACAGTTCACGTTATTCAATAAGAACAGAAAGGACACTGCATTATGCTGTCGTATGGAGTACCCATGGTGCTGCAGGCTCAGAGTTAAAGCATACAATCATGCGAGAATGTGCATTAGAAAGGACGGAAGTGAATAACGTTAGCATAATGATCTGGATAGGGAAAATGATAGCGGTGATTGGTCATACAAACAGAGACCATACATGTCCAATTGATATTGCAAATCATCATCACCGAGGGGGGTATTTGAGCTGGACAACACATCAACTGCATCTTGAGTGGACACAGTCGGTCATTTGTGATCAACCTGCGATCTGCACCGTTGGGTAACCGGACCTCAAAAATGAACCAAAAACGTGGTCCGTGGGCGAGCTAGGGCTCCCCCGCTGCAATTTGTTGGCAATAGTAACAGGGCGTTTGAACGGGGCTTCGGAGTGATACTCTGCCGACTTTCGCTTCACAGGACCAACTCTGAATGTGTTCAATGACGGTCTTGCTCTAGGGTTGCTACTGAGAAGCTGTTCAGCGAACGCCAGGTATAACTCTCTCTCATCGCATGAATGATACTTTGCAATGTATTTGATCACCGCCCCGCAAGCCCATCGATCAGCTAGAATGGGACTGTATTGCTGAATCGGACCATCCTGGGTTCCAACCTCGGGCGCAACCCACGGCAGTGTCCCACACCAGGCTAGAGGCAACACTTGTTCCTCTCCTTCGATCTTGAGGGCGAGATCAAAATCGATGATGAACAACCGTAGCGAAGTTCCCAACGTAGGCTCTACGACGACATTCGCCAGCTTCAGGTCGCGGTGGGCAACTTTGTGCTCGTGCAGAAAAGCCACGCCTTCTACCAACTGGGTACAACAGGACGCCGCAGCGTGGGAGTAACGACGAGAGGATTGAAGTGCATCATCAAGGGACAACTTCTGAGGTAAGGCAACTACCGTTTTGCCAATGTCGAGGTTAATGACTTGTAGCAGTGGAATGGTATGGTTTGCTGAATCTTTGATATCGCGAAAGTATTTCAAGAATTCGACTTCCTCGCCACCGTCAAGGAGCTTAAGGACAACATGTAATCCTTGCGATGAAGTGGCCCGACGAATCGTGGGTTGCAACTTTGGTGTAGCCCATTAGCAAAATCGCATGGGGTAGGAAGAATTGGCACTTACAACAGGTAGAGGCTGGAGTTCAGCCATTTCTTCTTCAAGTCGATATCCAGCTGTAGCAAGATTGGCCTGTACTGATGAATCGCTAAAGCAGCTTGACGATGAAGGGTGTTCCCGATGGCGTCGAGTATTTAAGACGTCGTCCTTAGCTTTACGCTTGGAACCTGAAATGGCAGGATATGAACTTTTGATCTCCCAACTCCGCAGTCGCGATAGATCCTTAACAAAACTGGAGTGCTGGGTCATCATTAGAGAAATGAAGTTGTACAGCTGGAAGATGAACTTGAAGGCCTCGTTAGGGTTCGTCAAATCGAACCGTTCAAAATTGTATTCAACCTAGAAACATGCCACCTGAGCCTCTAGCAACGAGATGAATCCAATCCTAATACCTCGGGTGATGAATGACGAGGTTGATGGACAAGGTATAGCCGAGCACGGTAACAATCGTCGATATAGATAGCCATGGCAATAAATGGCTTGGTGTGTTGCTTCTGAAGATGGTTGCCTACTCGAGCAAGGCATCCTGCCTGTATTAGCATGCGGATACAGTCCCTTTCATAGGGATCAGAGATGACTTCAAAGGCAATGTGAGGGAATTTATCAATGGACAGAAGAACGTCGCTCCTGGGAGTCACACTAAAACGGTGATTACCATCGGTTGTCACCACTAGATGAAACTTCCATGCTTTGCCACTATAACATTGGGTTAGGTATCATGAGCATAACATGTGCTGTGACATGAATTCACTTACAAGCTCCACGAAATTGAGGGCTTGCTTTTCCCAAGTGGCACAAGAAAATCCCGCACAAGGCTTTGTACTTGTGACTCTTTGTGATGCATATATGTGGAGTAATCTGTTAACGACTTGCTTATGAATATTTGGAGGTAATGGCCAAGCTCGCTCTCTGTTACATAGTCCAGTGGGTGGATTGAATTTGGGGCAGAAGTCCCTTGAAAATATGTGTCAAATTCTTCTATGTGAGATTGTAGGTGGACAACCGCGTGTTCCTAGAAAAAGACCGTTCACTTAGCACGCTATCAACAACCAATGCACTTACAGGGAGATCTTTGATATAACGCGGGCGCATCAACTGTTCCCGAAACGTTTGCAGGTATTCGGGTGCAGGATCAACCTCCACAATTTTGTTCAGCACCAGATGCTGATCCATGAGGCAGCGGTAGCATTCCGCATTGGGGAGCATGAACGTGATGGGGTCATCATCAGGCTTCATGACAAGTTGGGGGACCAGGGCTTAGGGGAGAAAACGAGGTGCAAGAAAACGGCAACGTGTGGTTTGTAGTGAGGGAATTGGAATGGATGAAAGATCAGCATGGTTCATCTTGTACGAACATCAAGCACTCACGGTTATCTATAGATCGTTGGACAATGACGTGGAGTTTGTCCGGGGGTGGACCTTCAGGCCAGTGAAACGTAATTCTCTCCATATCGAACAATTCCTTGGCATTGGACAGCTGGTCAACGCGAAAATTGTCCATTGGCATAGAGGGATCCACCTCCATATCTACCTGTTGTAAAAGGGAAAGAGTTTTAGGCGTAGCATTACGGTCATTGAAAAAATATTACCTTCACAAGGACTAGATGAGTATAATTGGGAGCGGGCTGACCTCTTCCATAATCCCAGATAGTTTCCCTCAATTGGCCTATAGTAGCATCGAGAGGTAATCGAAGTAGAAAGGGGTGGGGTTCGCGTTCTATGAGAACGAACAAACTGTGGGTTGTAGCATCAGTCATACTTTTGCTACGGTGGTGTGGTTTGCCACCTGAATCCAAATCCGAATCCGAATCCAATAACTGATCTGAAAAAAATTATTTTCTTTATATGGCAAGCGGCGGGCGGAGTTGGAATTGATACACACCATGCAAGAAAAGATTTTAGCCTGTGAAAAAGCCCCCATTTGTCACTTGTAAAATTCCATATTTAGTGCTCAAAAAATCATTTGCCAAATATATGGAAAAATCTCAAATTTGATAAATAATATTGCACGATTAGATATTGTAACCTAAATCTTATATTTTGTTCTTGATATATTTTTAATCAGTTTAGCTGCCAAATAAATAAAATGGCAAATTCCAAATTTGGAGGTGGCAACATCTGACATTTTGTGAAGGATCTGAAGTCTGACAAAAGACAAATCCAAAGTTATTGTTTGGTAATCAGTTTTGCCATTTGCAAAATCTACTACCACATTTGGAATTTGTCAGGCATGAAAATTCTTTTCTGCCAGCCAAGAAAAGAATTTTTGGGCCTGACAAATTCCAAATGTGGTAGATGCAAAAGGGAGGGGACAGGAGAGGTATAAAGTAACTGCCAATCATAGTGGACAGACATCAGGAAAAGTAATGTATTTGTAAAGTTCAAAGAGAATGATCTGATGAGACATCATCAGAGCCAAATGGACATGATGAGAGACTGGCTGGACTTCCATAAGGCCTTTATGTCTGAAATCTTGTCCACCATAAACCCTTGCTAAGTCATGCAGCAGCTGTCAAACAGTCACAGAATCAATGTATTGATGCACAGACTGTTTTCATGGAATTCATTTGTGTTTGAAATGCTGCTTAGAGGATCACTTCCACCATCATTTCCATCAGATAGAAAAATGGGCTGGAAGATATTTTGTCCTGACTACTCTCAAGGACCTTGGGTACATTCTGCACCTTGGTCATGAAGGATTGCAATGTCCCTCATCAGAAGAACAGGAGAACTTGCAAAGGGGAGATTCTACATCAATGTTGACAGTTATGGACATTGGATGTATTCACATCCACACCATCCACTGGTGTAAATGCCCAGATGCAGCCACCAAACCAATTCAGCTCCTCAAAATGGGTCTGTATCCAGGTTCATCCCATAGTCCACTGACTGCTTTCACTTTCTGTCTATTGGACTATTATTACATGGATTCCACAGAATGCAACACTACATCTCAAAGCTTCTGTACAAAGTTGAGAAGGCTCATCAACAAATACTTTCCACATCAAGTTCCTGTGAGTACTATTTACCAGACAAAGAAAAAGGCTAATCAAAAAATAGGACTGATACAGGGAATTGATTTGAGTATTGCAACAATGGAATGACATCCAAGCTCATATGTATTTTGGATGTGGCCATGGCAAAATCCCTGGAGAGGGTGATCTTTATGAATTCTGTATTGCATGTCCTCGACCTGGAGTTAATTTATGACCAAGCTGGGAAAAGGAAAAGGATCAGTGAGTGACTCAGCTAGGTGCCAGTATTAGATCTGAGGCTCCACCACTACAGATGGCTATTCAGATGATTTATAGTGATGGATGGAAACTAAAAAGCTGACCACATGAGGATGAAAAGGCCTGATGACAATGTTCCAATTATCAATGGAGAAGGATATTTTGCCTTGCTAGAGGAATACAACCACCACTTGTCAACATCTATTTACCACAAGCAGGTGATATACTGTTATGTCCAGGGAACCAGCAATGTACTGACAAAATCCCCAGAAAGATCCACCCTGTGTAGATTTTAAAGCAGCTAGAGAGGGGAATTGGAAAGGAAATAGTGTTAGCAAAATGGGGATCATTGCTTGTGCATGTGCAGATCATGGATGTGTCATTCCCACTAGTGTAGTGGATATGCTAGTTGGAGAAAGATGAATAAGTCCTAGAGAACTCTGAAATTCAGTGATGACTTGTTTCACCCAAGGCAAATGTATTCCAACTATTCCTTCTGCCAAGCAGTCAAATTTGGAACACAGAAGGGAGAACTGGCTTTGCCAGTCAGATTTATCTATGATATAGTATGCACTTGATGGATAAACTTCCTCAAAAGAGTTAGAGAAAACTCCATCCTTGCCTTCGATGAGATGATAGACCTCATTGTTGCAGTTGGAAAGTGGCATCTGGCAAGCCATGTTGAGGGTTGCTTCAATCAATATTCTCTCAACTTTGTAAAGGGAGCAGAACCAATTGATGGGGAGATTATGGAGAGAGTTTGATCCCAATTAAATGGCCCAGCCATCACAGCTAGTTCCATGACTGATGGCCGTAGAAGAGCAGCTCTCAATACACAGATAGCTGACATGAACTTCAAGAAGATGATTTAAATTTGTGAGCATTTACCATATAGTTTTATTTCCATAAAAACTGCTGACAATCTGTTTTCTATTTTAGATTCAATGCTTTTTGGAAAGCTCCAAACTGCAGAGACAGGACTCATGGAGGCTTCCAAGGAATATCAGGAGTACTCTGAATATGTGGGGGCATCCAAGGTCAAGGAATATGAGAAGCTACATCTAAATGCTCAAGAACATTGGGGGGAGGCCCTGAATATATACACTCTGGCTTCTGAAACACATAAGTAGTGTTACTTCATGATCTAGAATGTCACTGATATTTTACAAGCCCCATCAGAGGCCAAGGTTCTCAAAGAATGCTCTGTGAAGACATCAAAAGGAACCAAAGCAGATTCTACTATGGCCTGGTTTCTGAATGGGACCATCATTCAAGAGTCTAAATATGAGTTCTCCTCATTGCTCAGACATGATAGACTAATTATAAAATGTCACAATATAGGGTGACTCTCTAATGATTAGTGAATAAAAAGACGAATCACTTCCAACCTGCCAGGCAGAAACATGTGGAAGATATCAAAGTGAAAAGACAAATCCTTCTGGAGCAAATTGAGGAATTCAATCAGCAAGCTGAACTTTTTATGCCAACTCCTGATGAGAGAGGTGAAAACTCTGAACAGGGATATCAGTCAAGTTCAGATGAAGATGATGGAGAGAGCTTTGCTCTGGATGTTGATAAACATCAGTCCCAGGACTCAGATGAGGATCATGGACTGCCATGCAGTGACAAGAAGGAGGAGAAGGAGATAGAGCCAGAAAAGATGGATCTACAAATGCCATCGATTGTAGACCCAAAAGGTTGTAATAGTATTCCATGTTTGATGGAGATGGAGATCAAGCTATGGACAGCTCAAGTGCATGACTCCTTGTAAAACATCCAGAAGGAGCTTATCTAAAAAAGTGTGCTTTTGAAGGAGAAGCAGTTCCATGGTAGGGTTGATCAGAAGGCCATTACCAGAATATGGAATGCCATTTACAGGAGCCAGGCCAATATTGATGAGCATGTCAAGAAATACACAAGAGCCTTCAAAGCACTGCAGTGACTTCAAGCTACAGAGGGACTCAAAAAAATCAAGAAGAAACATCTCCAAATGAGCCCTGATATTATTAAGGTCCAAAGAGTCAATCTAGTCCAAGGATTCTGCTTTGCCATGGATCTGGACAATGGGCCTTAGGGAGGGACAAACTTGCAGTGCTAAAACACAAGAAAGTAGGTTAGGTGACATATTCTCCATGACTATTCAGTGGCTGAATCACATTTGCATCAGTTGAAAAAGTCTGCTGGCTTTAAATTAGGGCATGTCAAGATTGATGGAAGAAGGCTCTCAGATTGATGGAGGAACACTATCCGGTTCTTTGAATTTAGGCAAGTTGAATGGATAGAGGCAGCAGAGCAAAGGTCAAGCACAGATGGTCACAGATGCTTTGCCTATCAGCAGGCTGACATTTGGAAGTCTCTTGGTGAGAGAGCAAAGGGGAAATTTGGTTCAAATGCAAATTAGTCTACCTATTGTAGCTGTGGTTTTTATAGAGGCACATTAGCTTTGTATCAGAAGTTATCCATATAATATGCTTTTTGCAAATTATGGAGCATTGACTTTGTAAATGAATCATGGCCTGTTCCTGTGACATTCAATTGCCAAAGAATAGTCTGTTTATCATTTAAACAAAATCACCTAAAGAAAGCAATCAGCATGGCCTTTGCCACTTTAGCACATTGAAATTCCATTAAATAGCTGGTAATAAGAAGCCAGCTCAATTGGGAAGGACTATGAAATAAGCATGCAGCAAGGAACACCCTGAAAATGCAGCAGTGTGGCTCTCTAAATATATATTCAGAGGAGAGTAATCTGTATGCACTATAAGGGATGGAAAGTTGGTAAGGTTAAATCAACTACTAAAGAATGATAATTGGATGAAGGACTATAAACTAAATGCAAACCTTGAGAAAAGCTCACTCATAAAATAACAATAGCTATAAGAGAGAAGCTATGGTTGTCTTCCAAACAAGCAACTAAGTTGTGAAATTTTCTCAGATTATATTAGCTAAGGTGGCAACAAGCCAACCATGATGTTGCAAATGAACTCATGCTTGAAATTGTGTTTATTGGGGGTGAGCAGTACCCAGATGTTGAATATGAGTCCCCAATGAACAATGTAAGAAGTGAGAGGCATCTGAGGCAAGAAGTGTGAGCTGGTTACCCTAGTGTAAATATGTAAATCCAAATCTGATCAAAGGCTCTCAAAAAAGGTGGCCTAACATAATTGAATTCCTTCAACATTTATATCTCCAGACTGTTAAATGCTTCAATTTCATGCCATGGTTGGTATAAAAATGTGCCATAGATTGTTTTGCCATTGACTGGGAATGAACTGACTAGAACATAATTCAAATCACATGACTGATCAGTCTGCTGGTCAGTCAGTCATGTGATATCATACCACATGATATATCTCTGGCTTCGAAATTACAAAGCTGTATCCACCAGATGAGCTTAAAATGCCACTGCATTTTTTCTCAGCTACTTCCATCTGATGTCCAAAGTCCATTAGTGCCCTTTCTACTTATTGAAATATTTGACCTGTGCTATCCCCTGCTACAAACTCAACAGTGGCCAATTTGGCCATGGACTGAAGCATTTTCTTGTCAAATAAGTTTGGGAATATAGAGAATCCAGTGTCTCAACTTGTTATCCTGATTGGGTGACTTTTTATGGCATTAAATATGTTTCTTAGATCTAATGGGGCCAGTTGGAGTCAACCCTGTTCTTAATGCCTTAAAATTCATTTTATTCTATTAGAGGAAGAATAATACCTTGCACTCATTTTAAGGTTTGTTCATATCTCTTATCTGTAAGTATCTCCCTTTTCCAAAACATTCCTGGCAGGGTTTCCACAGTATTTCCCATACCTTTCTGGGCATTCTGAAAATTATTGTTAAATTCAACAACAGACCAGGCAAATGGAAAATGAACCTGAACATGGAAATTGTTGGAAATTGTCAGAATTCACTTTCCAGGTTGGAAAGGACTTGGCTTCAGTTCGTGCACTGCGCTGTTTGTATCTGCATGTCCTCAATTTCAAGTGGCACCCGGAAAACAGGGAAAATGTTGGAAAGTACTGAGATAATCAACAAGAGTTAAACAGAAGTCTGAGGAAATTTGATTGATATCTGAACTAGGGAAATACAGTGGGAAATTCTACAGTATTTATACTAGTTCAAACTATTGTTCAAGACAAAGAAAAAGATATGTCAACCAGTATCAAACTTGTCAAGCGAGACAAGAGCAGTGGGAACTAGAGTATGGAAAATACAGGAAATCAGAAAATAAACAATTATGCTAATTGTAAAGGATTGTGAGTGTGTTGTCAAATATGACAGATAATAACAAGACAATAAGAATTTCCAGGTTATGGAAATCATTGGAAATCATTGGAAAATAGGTTGGAAACACAATCTATAACAGTATTCCCCCCTTAAGGCTGAACCTTTGAGGCCTTTCAGCAAACTATCAGTCTTGTGATTTGTTGCAACTTTGTTAATCATGATGGAAAATTGTGGAAAATGGTGCCACAAGTCAAAGTTCAAACAGAAGCTGCAATATATAGCAGTGACTGATGAAAAGTTTTTCCCATTTTCTGCTTTCTGCTATCAACCCAAATATGCCATCTGACATTGAAATGATCAAAAACAATCCAGAAATTATGGCTTTACAAGCTGCAGTTGAAAAAAAGAAGGAAGAGAAACAGATTGTGGCACAGAGGTGACTAGAGGAAGTGCAGAGGCTTGAGAAAGAGAGGAAGAAGTGGGAAGAGGTGGAAAAAGCAGAAGTTGAGCAGAAAAAATTGGAATTGTTGAAAAAGGGAAGATGTGATAACCGGTGGCGGAATTGTTGGAAGTCAGGAGTTGAGGAGGAAGAGAAGGAAAGGAAAGGAAAGGAAAGGAAGGAAGGGAAAGTTCCAGGATGCAAAAGATGCACCCAGAAGTTTGTTGGACTTGTAAGAAGTCTGGGGTAGAATGTGAATGGGAAGGAGTCGGAAGTAGGCAGAAAGCGTGCCAGACTTGTTCCAGAAAAAATAAAAAATGCATGTGGTTTGAAGACAGTCCTGGGCTTACTGCCCACAAAAAGAGGAAGAAGGGAGTTGATGAGCAGGAAGCAGAGTTTACAGAGGAAGAAGAGTTGAGAGTTGTGAAGAAAGCAAGGGTCAGAAAAGAGATTCTGGAGTGGGTTCAGGAGGTGGAAAAATGGATGTGGGATATCAGAGACAAAGTCTCTGAGCCAAATGGAGTGCTAGCACACTTCAGCAATCAAGTGGTGGAGTTAACAAGGGTAACTGCAGGATTGAGGCAGGAATTGGTGTGATTCCGGGAATCTTGGGAGATTAAGAATTTTGGAGAAGTAAGGAAATTGGAAGATACAACAAGGTCACCAAGCAGACAACCATCATCCTTACAATTGGATGATGAGCTTAGGATGTCTAGCTTGAACCTATACTTGAATAGGAATATCGTAACAGATGAACTGCAAGGCCGTGAATGATATCAATTGCTAGAATGGCAAGAATCATCTCAGATCCCTCACAGTCTGAGCATGTCATCAACTCGCTCGTTACAATGTGATAGTGCCATAGAAGGTGCTTACAATCCACTAAATACAGAATGACAGCTTACTGGTGAGGTGTTAATGTATGGCATAAGGACTGGATAGACTGGAAGTCTGAAGTTCTGGATCCATTGGAACTATACTCTGCTGTAAATCTTGAAATTTTGACTAAATCTGAACTCTGAATTGGTACATGTAAGGGAGAGTAATCTTCTGTAAGGGCAACCTTTTAGTAAAGAGGCTTTGTTGTCCAATTTGATAATTATCCTCAGAACTTGCAAGAGAAATCCTTAGTTTATTAATAAATATATAGTACAATTATTTACTCACCTTGCAAGGGAAATCCTTAGAGATTACTCTAGGGATACTTGCAAGGTATCCTAGCCTTATATAGAACTAGAATCCTAAGCATAGACCAATCATAAGTCATACTGACCAATCTTAGATTTGTAAAATGATCCTAAACCAATCCTTTTCAGAGTTGGTTCATAGTTGTTCGGAGTCATCCAGAGTTGCTTGGAGGTGACTGGAGTTGCTTGGAGATGTATTGAATGAAATGAATAAGGAATGAATGGAGTTCCCCTAACACCATCACCATCTCAGGTCTTCTATCATTCTATCCCACTATGGGAGTTCTGAAGTTTCAATGAGATTAAAACTTTGGTATATATGGAGGTCTATATTTCAAGTAGATTGTTCAGTTTAGAAGAACTTTTCATTTAAAATATAGATGTGGACTAAATGTTGATCCAGCCAATCACAGACCAGATCTGACATTTTGTCCTCATCTATATTTCAAATGTAATATTCTTCTAAACTCAAATGTCTAACTTAAAATATAGACTTGCATATAGACAAAATTTTTGACCTCATCTAAACTTTGGAACTCCCATAGTGTCCTCTCCACAAATGTCAATCCCCAATTATTACACCCTCCAAGAGTCATCCAACATTCTTAATTGGATATGCAACCAACAATATGAATTACTCTGGAAACAATCACCTCCTCACCTTTTATCTACCTCTATTCCACACCAATCATCTCAGTCATCATCTCCCATAGATTTAATTGTCAACATATGATACTTACTTTGATGATGACATTTTCAATGATGATGCACAACCAACAGACACCATGGCGACAGAGTATAATGATGATACTCTTACTATGAGTTCAATCATCATCTCACTCACTTCTAATGACATTTCTAACATTGGTACACCAGATACACCTCTTACTTCAATGACCAGAGTGAAAGTGCATTTGAAATGCATCACTCTATGACATATTTTGACATTCCCAATCATAGTGCAACAATTGCATTTGACTTTCCTCACCTTGGCATGTTCCCAGTTTTTCATCTACAACATTCTTTCACCTTTCGCCTTTGCACCACCTTCTCCATGCATTTCTGAATGGTGCAATGTACCATTCTCTCCATTCTCCTCTCGAGTTGATCTGTTATTAACTCGACTGCACCTTGGAAAGGATCTGCCATTTAGAAATCAAAGTGCCATTCTGACTCCCTCCAGGTTTTTCTAGGTCATTAGCAACATTTCATCAGCACATTCTCCATTCAAGTGCACATCTCTCTCCATTGTTGCATATAATTTTCCTTCAAAACACACTCAACAGACTCATCATGCAGACTTCATATCACTTTCTCCAACAACAGCCACACATACACACTCTCTTTCTAGAGGCACCTCATTATGGACTCCTAGAAATGATGCGATTCTAGAGGCACCTATCATGGACTACCTGGATCAATTTACCATCTCATGCACTTGTGCTATCTTCCTCTGCATATATGAACTCTATGCACTTCTCAAATGCCACTAATACCTGGTTATACCTTACTTTGGACTCATATATTTGGACATCCAACAATCACACATCTATCACATATTCAAGCACATATCTATCATCACCAATACACCTCAATTTCTCATCACAACCTCTTACACTTCCTATACAATTCTCTTCTCTCTGTGTCTTTCTTTCTACAGTAACTTCCATTTTTGGAAATTTGGCCAAACAAAACCATATGGAACTTACCTGTTGTGGTTTGTTTCGGGGCCTTTTCTGACAGAGTTCCACAATATGGACAAACAAACAATACATGACATTTCCATTATTGGCAACTCATTCACATCACCTGACAATTCCATACATTCCATTTGATGCTATACTCTCATTAATTCTCAACAACTCTCTTGCATCCATTGCACATTCAGCACACATTCATTGCACATCCATTGCACCTCTATTGCACACCTCTATTGTACATCCATCATCCATCCATCATGTATCACTATGGAAGTTCCAAAGTTTAGATGAGGTTAAAACTTTGGTCTATATGGAAGTCTATATTTTAAATAGACTTTTGAGTTTTGAAGAATATTTCATTTTAAATGTAGTTGAGGACTAAATGTCAGATCTGGTCTGTGATTGGCTGGATCAACATTTAGTCCACATCTATATTTTAAATGAAAAGTTCTTCTAAACTGAACAATCTACTTGAAATATAGACCCCCATATAGACCAAAGTT
>Ga0126375_10000202_pt1 | contig 14396 bp, 12 predicted proteins | sample PanSoiMetPlot_14_FD_109577 | JGI IMG/M metagenome (GOLD analysis project Ga0126375, IMG submission 109577) | Tropical forest soil microbial communities from Panama - MetaG Plot_14 | ecosystem: Environmental > Terrestrial > Soil > Tropical forest | place: Panama | collected 2016-02-17 | reverse complement strand
GCCAGTTGCGAATAATTTGCAATTGCATTTCGTTCTGGAACTTTTGGAATTCCGCTGAGTTATCTGGCGCTTGACGCCACCGGGCGCACCGGTCAACAGATTTTCTTTGTTTGACCCTCGCGGTGGCGGCACGTGAGTAGCTGTCCCGAGCCGGCCTCGCGGGGCTAACCCTCACCTGGGAGAGCGCGCTGCCGTCATGAAGGTTGTCGGCCATTGGCTTTGGCTCTGCGCCCTGCCTGCGCTGATGGCAGGGCCGGCTTGGGCCGCCGCGGGTGGGGCAAAGGGTCCATCGGACGCGATTTTTATTGCCCAGATCGTCTTGCTCATGCTGGTCGGCCGGCTGATGGGTGAGGCTATGCTGGGGCTGGGCCAGCCGGCCGTGATGGGCCAGCTCATCGCTGGACTGCTGCTGGGGCCGTCGTTTTTTGGCCTGCTGCTCCCTGATGTTCAGCACGCGCTCTTTCCAAAGAACCCCGAACAAAAGGCGATGATCGACGCGATCTCGCAATTCGGCATCCTGTTGCTGCTCTTGCTCACTGGAATGGAAACCGACCTCAGGCTGGTGCGTCAAACGGGCCGCGCGTCCCTGTTTGCCTCGATGATGGGCATCGTAATTCCCTTTATTTGCGGCGTCGGGCTCGGCGAGGTGTTGCCCGACAGCCTCTTGCCTGACCCGCGGAAGCGTCTGATCACGTCTCTCTTTCTCGGAACGGCCCTCTCGATTGCATCCGTGAAGATCGTCGCGATGGTCGTGCGCGAGATGAATTTCATGCGCCGCGTGGTCGGTCAGGTGATCCTCGCAGCGGCAATTATCGACGACAGCATCGGTTGGGTCATCGTGTCGATCATCTTCAGCCTCGCTCTGCACGGCTCGATCGAACCAATCCCCTTGGCCCAGAGCATCATTGGCACGGTCTTGTTCATGGTGGTCAGTTTAACGGTAGGCCGTCGCGCCGTGTTTTTTGTCATCCGCTGGATAAATGATCATTTCCTCAGTGAGTTTGCTGTGATCACGGCCATCCTTTCTATCATGGGTATCATGGCACTGATCACTCACTTGATTGGCGTGCATACTGTCCTTGGTGCCTTTGTCGCCGGCCTGCTGGTCGGCGAATCCCCCATCCGCACGCGGCACATCGACGAACAGTTGCGCGGGCTGATCACCGCTTTTTTTGCGCCGGTCTTTTTCGGCATTGCCGGTCTGACCGCCGATCTCACCATTTTGGCCGATCCAAAAGTCGCTTTGTTGACCGCCGGCCTTGTGGTGGTTGCGAGCATCGGAAAATTCGGTGGCGCATTTCTCGGCGCCGAGCTCGGCGGCCTCACTCGGCGCGAAGGCTTCGCGCTCGCCTGCGGAATGAATGCGCGCGGCTCGACCGAGGTCATCATCGCGACCGTCGGATTGTCGATGGGCGCCCTTACGCAAGACCTTTTCACCATGATTGTTACCATGGCGATGCTGACGACCATAGCGATGCCGCCGACCTTGCGCTGGGCTCTTGGCCGCATACCGATGCGTAAAGAGGAAAAACAGCGGCTCGAGCGCGAGGAGCTAGAACAAAAGGGCTTCGTGCCGAATCTCGAACGCTTGCTGATCGCCGTCGACGATAGTCCGAATGGCAAGTTCGCTTCACGCGTCGCCGGCATGTTGGCCGGCACTCACGGCATACCTGCGACCGTGCTGCACATTCCGGACCCGAGCAAGATCGAGAGCACAATGCCGGAAGACCTGGACAAGGCGGCCTCCACGACCAAGACTCAGGACAAAAGGATCGAGCAGAAGAAATCCGGCGAGAAGCAAGGCAATGGCAGGAAAAATGGTAAGGGAGATAAGAAAGTCGAAAATGAAGAAGAGAAAGCCGAAGAAGTTGGCGCAGCTGTGCGACAGGCCGCCGCAGAAACAAAGAACAAGCAGAAAAAAGAAAAGAAGGTCGATGCCGCGGTGGAAGTCACGGCAATCGTCCATGAGCAACCGAGTCCGGCTTTGATCGTGGAAGAAGCTGAAAAGGGTTACGACATCTTTATTATCGGTCTCGAGAATACTTCCAAACAGAGCCACGAGTTCGACCGTGGCGTGACCAGTCTGGCGAAAGGATTCGATGGGCCACTGGTCGTTTCAGCGGTGCGCGATGATTTGCAGGAAAAGCCGGACGGCAAGCTCACTATTCTTGTCCCGGTCAATGGCACCGAGCCTTCGCGCCGCGCCGCAGAAGTTGCGATTACCATGGCGCGGGCGACAGAAGCGCAAGTCACAGTGCTTTATGTCGCCGTTCGGACGGCAACCCGCCGCGGCACGCGCCGCGGGATTCGCAGCCGCCGTCACGAAGAGGCAATGCTCAAAGATATCGTGGCAATTGCCGATGGCTACAATATTAGCATACGCACCGCAGTGGTAGCTGAGCGGGCCGCCGACGAGGCGATCCTTGGTGAGATTGGACGCCGCAATCATAATCTCGTGGTGATGGGCGTAGGCCGCCGGCCGGGTGAGAGACTTTTCTTTGGCGATACCGCTGCGGCGCTGCTCGAGAAATCGGAGCGTTCAGTGCTGTTCGTAGCGAGCTGATGTCGCGCGCAGACGTTACTCGCCGGCCTCGCCGCCGTTTTTACCATTTCCACAGTTCGGCAAGGTGTGGAATCTGTTGTTTTTTGGAAAACCTTTCGGGGCGATGCGGCCCGCGCCGGCGCGATTGCCACACCAATCCTTCAGCTCTTTCATCGGCAACGTGAAGCTGCGGCCGGCAGCATCGTTCCAGGTAAGACCCTCGTCAGTCTTGAACGTTGTGACATCCGAGAGCCCCTTCTCCTTGTAGCGCTGCAGACGCACGCCACGCCCGCGACCCATTTCCGGCACCTGATTAAGCAAAAAGATCACCATCTTTCGGTTGGCGCCGATCGCCGCCGCCAGCTCACCGTCCACGGTCGTAAGCGCTGCGGCCTTGTCGGGCGCCTTGAGATTGAGGACCTGCTTGCCTTTGCGGGTGGTGCCAAGGCATTCCTCTTCAGCCACTACAAAGCCATAGCCTGCATAACTCGCCACCAGGAATTTGCGGCCACCCTGGTAGGGCAGTGCTGCTACGACGTCGGCGTCTTCGAGATCGATAAACAGGCGGACCGGCTCGCCGTGGCCGCGACCACCCGGAAGCTTCGACGCTTCGATGGTGTAAAAGCGACCGTTGCTGCCGAAAATCATGATTTTGGCTGTCGTCTCGGTCGGGAATGCGAATTTCAGCGCGTCATCAGTCTTGAAGGTGACGCCAGATAGATCGGTCACGTTACCGCGCAGGGCTCGGATCCATCCCTTGTCCGAAACCACGACGGTGATCTGCTCGCGCACGACCATCGCCTCTTCGATCGCAGCTTCGTCATGTGCGGGCGCGATGCCAAAGGTCGTTCGGCGTTTGCCGATCTCGGTCTTGGGGCCAAACTTTTCCTTAAGCTCCTTGATCTGACCCGAAATTGCTTTCCATTGTTGCGCAGGCGAACCAATCAACGCCTTCAGTTTTGTGCGTTCTTCGCGCAACGCTTGGTCCTCGGCGCGGATCTCCATTTCTTCGAGCTTGCGCAAGTTGCGCAGCCGCATGTTAAGGATGGCCTCGGCCTGGACTTCGCTGAGCTTGAAGGTCTTCATGAGGACGGGCTTGGGCTCGTCCTCGCTGCGGATGATCTTGATCACCTTATCAAGATTGAGATAAGCGACGAGATATCCGCCGAGCACTTCCAGGCGATGTTCGATTGCTGCCAGCCGATGGCTGGAGCGCCGCAGCAATACCTCGCGCCGGTGGTCCAGCCATTCGCGCAAGGCTTCGGCAAGGCCGAGCACCTGCGGGATGCGGCCCTTCACCAGTACATTCATGTTGAGTGGAATGCGACTCTCGAGCTCGGTGAGCTTGAAAAGCGATTCCATCATCAGTTCGGCGTCAACGGACCGCGAGCGAGGCTCGATGACCAGGCGGATATCCTCAGCCGATTCATCGCGTACGTCCGCGACCAGCGGCAGCTTCTTCTCGTTGATCAGCTCGGCAAGCTTCTCCACCAGACGCGATTTCTGCACCAGCCACGGAATTTCGCTGATGACGATTACGTATGTGCCGCGGCCTGTGTCTTCCTGCTTCCATCTCGCGCGTACGCGAAAAGAGCCGCGGCCGGTGTTGTAGGCTTCGGCGATTGTTTCTGGGCTGTCGACGATGACACCCCCGGTCGGGAAGTCCGGCCCCTTGACGTATTTGAGCAACGTCTTGCTGCGCGCTTTAGGATTGTCGACAAGAACCAGGGCAGCGTCGCACAACTCGGCGGCATTGTGCGGTGGGATGGCGGTCGCCATGCCGACCGCAATGCCCTGCGAACCGTTCGCAAGCAGGTTAGGAAATGCCGCCGGCAGCACCACGGGCTCTTTGTTGGTGCCGTCATATGTTGTGCGAAAGTCGACGGCATCTTCGTCGATGCCGTCAATCAGTAGCCGCGCTACTTCCGTAAGTCGCGCCTCGGTGTAACGCATGGCGGCTGCATTATCGCCGTCGATATTTCCAAAATTTCCCTGCCCGTCAACTAGCGGATAGCGCTGGGCGAACTCCTGCGCGAGCCGCACCAGCGCATCGTAGATTGCCTGGTCGCCGTGCGGGTGGAAGTTGCCCATCACGTCGCCGACAACTTTTGCGGACTTCTTGAAAGCGGCCCCCGGGTCGAGGCGCAACTGCCGCATGCCGTACAGAATACGGCGATGCACCGGTTTGAGCCCATCGCGCGCGTCCGGAAGCGCACGATTCATGATCGTGGAAAGTGCGTATGCGAGATAGCGCTCTTCCAGCGCCTCGCGTAGTCCGACCTCCTCTACCTCGCCTTTGTCGGGGAGAATCAGTCTTTTTCCCATGCCCGATAGCTAATCGGTTGTCCGGCGATGGACAAGCGATGAACGCACCGGCCATCCAATCTTCCATCTTTTTCTATAGTATTCGCGAACCCGAAGGTCTGGTCGGTGTTAACTGCCGACTCTGTCGGATTCAATCTTTACTAGGATAGAGGAAGCCATGCGCCGAATTGTTCTTGCGACTGCCGCCACGTTCGCCATTCTCACGGCGGGTTCACTCGCTCCAAATCGCGTCGGGGCCATGACGGTTACGATACCGACTGGCCTTCAGGCTGCGATCGATACCACCACCCTGCTTGAGGATGTGGCCGTCGTCTGCCGCAGAGTCTGCGGTGTATACGCTGTGTGCAGAGATGCCGGCGGACTGCGCCTTATTACGGCTACTACGGTGGCTACGGCTATTACAGCGGCGGCCCCTACTATTACGGTGGCTACTACCGGCCCTGGCGGCCTTGGTGGCTGTGGTAAGTTAAGCGACGCTCGGCAGCGCGCGGTTTAGCGCGGCTATGAAATGAGCGCGTTCATCGCCCAGCGCGAGACCGCGCGCCTCCAGCACATGGCGCGTTAGGAAATAGCCCGTGAGTGCAAACCCATCGGCTATATCGTGACCGATGGGTTTGGCGTCGCGGTCGCGCAGAAATGCGGGTAGCCGCAGCATTTTGTCGGCCCAGGGCCCGCCGGCGGTGCGGGACACCGCCCGGCCAGACCTTGGCGATACAAAGACTAGATCGCAGGAGGCACCCGTTGCTACACACCGTGCAAGAACGAGACCAAACCCGAGCTCGGATAGAACCTGCATTTCAAACCGGACAACCATCGGTGCTGCCAGGATCGCATCGTCGAGATGGCCGAGAATGTCGTTGAGCGAATGATACAGACCGGCATGCGGGTCACGCTCAGGCAATAGCCGCATCAATGCGGCGAGATAGGTGACACCATAAATCGCGTGAGGCGCGGAAAAGAAAATCGCGGCCCGCAGGGCGAGTCCTTCCACTGTGTAAGTGCCGAGATGCTCGTCGAGCCGCGCCCGCCAAGTGACGTTGAGGGTATTGCCAGGCTGCAGCACATGCTTGAGTCGCGATCCAAAGCCGCCCCGTACAAGGCCAAGATGGCGGCCGTGCTCGCGCGTTATCAGCTCGAGGATAGCATTCGCCTCCCCGTGACGCTTGACCCCGAGCACTATGCCCTCATCGGTCCATTGCATGACAGTTCACTGAATCATGCGCATATATTTATTATTTATGTCATCACCGGGCTGGCGCGAAGCTCCCTGACCCCGGTGGATCCCGTTTAGTTGAAAAGCTTGGCCATCCTCATCGGGATCGCCGGGACAAGTTGGCGATGACAAGGAACTCAATCCTTCGGAAACTCCAGCCCCATAGGCCGGTAGCGTGCTGGATCCTCACCCCAGCCTTCGCGCACTTTGACGAAGAGGAACAGGTGCACCTTGGTTTCAACAATTTCCGTAATTTCCTTACGGGCAGCTTCGCCGATCGCCCTAATGGTTTGTCCGCCCTTGCCAAGCACAATTTTGCGCTGGCTTTCACGTTCCACATAGATGGTCTGCTCAATGCGAATGTCGCCTGCGCACAGCTCTTTCCACACCTCGGTTTCCACCGTCGAGTGATAGGGCAGCTCCTGGTGTAGCCGTTCGAATAACTTTTCGCGCGTGATTTCCGCCGCGAGCTGCCGGAGTGGTGCGTCCGACATCTGCTCGGGCGGATAGAGCCAGGGCCCTGCCGGAAGGCGTTCCGCCAGCCACGCTTTGAGATCGGCGACGCCATCGCCAGTCAACGCAGAGACCATGAAGGTGGCTTCGAACTTTGCGGCGTTGTTGGCTTCATTTGCCAGGGCCAGCAGCACCCCCTTGGCCACTAGATCGATCTTGTTGAGAACGAGCAACTTCGGCGCCTTAACATCGCGCAGGCGCTGCAAAATCTGTCTCGATTCCTCAAATCCTTTGCGCGCGTCAATCAATACACCCACAAGATCTGCCTCGTGCGCCCCGCTCCACGCCGTCGTCACCATGGCACGGTCGAGCCGCCGCCGCGGCGAAAAAATTCCGGGGGTGTCGACAAAGATCAGCTGTGAGCGGCCTTCAATTGCGATCCCACGCATCAGTGCGCGTGTCGTTTGCACCTTCTGCGATATGATGCTGACTTTTGAGCCGACGAGTGAATTGAGCAACGTCGATTTACCAGCATTGGGCGCACCGATCAGCGCGATGAAGCCGCAGTTTGTTTTGCCGTTCTGGGCGTGCGCGTCAACCATCAAAGTTTATCCGCCGGCACGCCGACGCGCGTGAGCATAACGGCTGCGGCGGCTTGTTCAGCCGCGCGCTTGGAGCTGCCGCGCCCTTCCGCCGGCGGCCGATCAGGCAAAACTACCGCGACACGGAATTCGGGATCGTGGTGCGGCCCTGTTCGCGCTAGCTCGCGGTAAGCCGGCGTTGGAAGGCCGCGAGCCTGCGCCCATTCCTGCAGCATGGTTTTTGGATCGCGCAGTGGACGAAGTGGCTTGAGCATTCGTTCTTTCCAGAAGCGTACGATGAGTCCATCCGCCGCCTTATAACCGCCGTCGATGAATACCGCACCGACTAGCGCCTCGCAGACATCAGCAAGAATTGTGGTACGGCGACGCCCGCCGGCATGCGATTCCGAATTGCCGAGCTTCAGCGCCGGGCCGAGATCCATCGCTCGCGCCACTTCGGCGCAGGTCTCCTTGCGCACCAGATCAGCCAAACGCCGCGAGAGCTCGCCTTCGTTCGCTCTCGGAAACGCGCGATAAAGCATGTCCGAGATGACGAGGCCAAGCACGTGATCGCCCAGAAATTCCAGCCGCTGATAGCTGGCCGCGCGATTGCCTCCCGATAGCGCGGAAATATGCGTGAGGGCACGTTCGAGCAAATCCTTATCGACAAATTTGTAGCCGATCCTGCTCTCAAGCGCCGTCCTGTCCTTGGCCTTGCGGCTCATTTGACGATCGTGAACAGCCTGCTCCAGCGCACTGATACCGGCCAGCGCCAGAATTGCCAGGCGCGCTCGCCCTCGAAGACCGAAAAGAAAATGATCTGAGCCTTGCCAACGATATTCTCGAACGGCACCATTCCCACTTGGCTGAAGCGACTGTCGGTTGAGTTGTCGCGGTTGTCGCCCATCATGAAATAGTGATCGGGCGGCACTGAATAGACTTGGGTATTGTCTGCAAAGCCATTTTCCACCAGATCGAGTGCGTAATAACTCACGCCGTTCGGCAGTGTTTCCTTCCAGCGTTTGACTGGTGCATCGCGCGTGCCCTCTTCCGTTTCGACGAAATCGGGAGCGCGTTCGCGCTTGACCGGGACACCATTGATATTAAGGACGCCGTCGACAACCTGAATTTTGTCACCCGGCAAGCCGATCACACGCTTAATGTAGTCCGTCGAAGGATCCTTGGGCAGCCGAAATACAACCACATCGCCCCGCTGAGGCAGCCAGTCGCCCGGGATTCGCCCGGAGAACAGCGGTGGCGACAGGGGAAGGGAATATTTGCTGTAACCGTAACTGTATTTCGAGACGAAGAGGTAATCGCCAACAAGTAAAGTCGCCTTCATCGAGCCGGAAGGAATATTGAAAGGCTGAAACAGAAAGGTCCGGATCACAAGCGCGATTATTAACGCATGAAAGATCACGCGCACGGTTTCGGTGACGCCGCCCTCTTTTCGCTTTGCTCCAGATGTCACACTCATCGGCCTTTCGTCCCGCCAAATGGCACACGCACCCCGGCGATCTTGTAGCGGCTGAGACACTGCCAGGCAATGAACAAGGCCGGAAAGTTACAAACGTTTGATCCGATTGAAGGGTCTATTTTCCACGTGAAGCTCCCGGCGTAACTGCCGGCACCGCGGAAATAATAACGATAGCCTGAGCGGTTGGACCTTCATCGGTCAGCGACACATCGATCCTGGCTTCGCAGCCGGGCGGTGTGATAGCCTGCAACCGCGTGAGCGCCCCACCGGTAAGCTTCATTGTAGGCCGCCCGCCCGCGAGATTGACGACACCCATATCGCGCCAGAAAACTCCGCGCCTTAATCCCGTACCAAGTGCCTTAGCACAAGCCTCCTTGGCGGCGAAACGCTTGGCATAAGTCTCAACACTATTTGCGCGGCGCTCAGCTTTGTCCCGTTCAATCGTCGTGAATATCCGGCCAAGGAAGCGCTCGCCGTGGCGTTCGATAACGTCGGCGATCCTTCGCACGTCAACGATGTCGGAGCCAAGCCCAATGATCATGCGAGTGCCTTTTTGCGGCCACGGTCCATGGCAGCACGCATCAACTTGACCGACTCGGCAAGACCCGCGAACACCGATTCGCTAATCAGGAAATGCCCGATATTGAGCTCGACCACTTGCGGCAACGCGGCGATCGCCTCCGCAGTGCCATAGTTAAGCCCGTGGCCGGCATGTACCTCCAACCCCAGGCTTGCAGCGAGCTGTGCACCGTCGCGAATGAGCTGCCACTCCACATTTGCCTCAGCGGATCGACCTTCAGCCAATGCGTCGCACCAGGAACCGGTATGAATTTCGATAGCCGGCGCGCCCAGCGCAGCAGCGGTCTCGATTTGTACCGGTGCTGCTCCAATGAAGAGCGAAACACGAATACCGGCATGCTTAAGTTCACGCACGACGGGAGCAAGCTGCGAACGCTGTGCGGCCGCGTCGAGGCCTCCTTCAGTTGTGCGCTCTGTCCGCTTTTCAGGCACCAGACAAACCGCGTGCGGCCTGGTCTTGAGCGCGATGCCGACCATTTCTTTTGTCGCCGCCATTTCGAAATTGAGCGGCTTGTCTATTTCTGTCTTCAGCCGTGCAATATCGTCGTCACCAATATGGCGGCGGTCTTCGCGAAGATGAGCCGTGATACCATCGCAGCCGGCCGCGATCGCAAGCTTGGCCGCGCGCACAGGGTCAGGATGGCGCCCTCCGCGCGCATTGCGGATGGTGGCGACGTGATCGACATTGACGCCAAGGCGGAAAGGTTTCATGTGCTTTCCTTGCGGATGAACCTATTCGAGAACCCGCTCTCAATTTTCGGGGTCTCGCGCTAGCCGTTCACGCGTTCCGCCTTCGCCACCACCGGTTTCGCACGCAACTGGGCGAGGATGGCGGTGAGATGCTTGAGGTCATAGACCTCAAGATCGATCGTGACGTCGGTAAAATCGGGCGCTCGCCGCGTCATGCGAATGTTGTCGATATTGCCGTCATGCTCGGCGATAACTTGTGCAATTTGCGCAAGCGAACCCGGTTCGTTTACGGATTGCACGGCAATGCGCGCAGGGAAGCGCCGAGGCGCTTGCTCCTCCTCATCCCAGCGCACGTCCAGCCATCGTTCGGGCTTGTCTTCGAATTCGCTCAACGCTGGCGACTGGATCGGGTAAATGGTGATCCCCTCGCCGGGCGTGAGAATGCCGACGATTCGGTCGCCGGGCACGGCACCTCCGTCCGGCGCGAAACGCACGGGCAGATCGCCGTTGATGCCGCGGATCGGAATCGCGGGCCCTACCGTGTTTTCGGGCAGCCTGAACTTGACCGAAGTCAGCTTCTTCAGCCCGAACCAGCCGCTTTCCGATTTGGGCTTTGCGGCCATGGCGGCCGCGCGCTCTTCCTTGTAATCAGGATACATGGCGCGTGCGACATCGGAAGCTTTCAGCTCACTGCGCCCCACGGCCGCCATGACGTCATCGATCGACGAACGCGCCAGTCGAGACAGCGCGCCCGTGAGATTTTCATCCGAATAATCGATCTTGGCGCGCTGGAAGAGCCGCTCGACAATGCGGCGGCCAAGCCCGGCATATTGCCTGCGCACGGCGACACGCGTTGCCCGCCTGATCGCCGCGCGCGCCTTGCCGGTGACGACGATCGATTCCCAGGCCGCGGGCGGCGCCGCCTGCGCTTTCGACGTAACAATCTCGACTTCGTCGCCGTTGACGAGCTCGGACGTAAGCGGTGCGATCTGGCCGTTGATCTTGCAGCCAACCGCCATGTTGCCCACGTCGGTATGCACCGCATAGGCGAAATCGATCGGAGTCGCATTGCGGGGCAATGAAATCAGCTTTCCCTTGGGCGTGAAACAGAACACCTGATCGTGGAACAATTCGAGTTTGGTATGCTCCAGGAACTCTTCCGGGTTCGAACCTTCTGCCAGGAGCTCGATTGTGCGGCGTAGCCAGGCGTAAGCGGTCGATTCCCGCGAAAGCAGCTCGGTTGGCGAGCCGACGTTATCCTTGTAAAGCGGGTGAGCGGCGATGCCGTATTCGGCGATGTCGTGCATCGCCACGGTGCGAATCTGTAGTTCGACACGCTGCTTGCTCGGACCAATCACGGTCGTGTGGATCGAGCGATAGTCGTTGCCCTTGGGTGTCGAGATGTAATCCTTGAAGCGGCCCGGCACCATCGGCCACGTGCTATGCACGACACCAAGTGCCTGGTAGCAATCGGCCAGTGTCTTTACGGTGACACGAAATCCGAAAATATCGGATAATTGCTCGAAACCGACCGATTTTCGTTCCATCTTTCGCCAGATCGAATAGGCGCGCTTGCGCCGTCCAACGACCCGGGCTTCGATTCCTTGATCGGTAAGGTTTTTCGCAAGCTGCTGTTCGATCTCCGAGATCAGCAGCTTGCTGCGCTCGGTCAGCGCGTTGAGCCGCGTAATCACCACTTCGTAAGCTTCAGGGTAAAGCTCGCGGAATGCCAGATCGTCGAGCTCTTCGCGCATCTCATGCATGCCCATGCGGCCCGCGAGCGGCGCGTAGATTTCCAGAGTTTCTTCGGCGGCCCGACGGCGTACTTCGGGCGGCATGTACCCAAGAGTGCGCATATTGTGCAGGCGATCGGCGAGCTTGATCAGAAGCACCCGCACATCGTCGGCGATTGCCAGCAGCAGCTTGCGCAAGTTTTCTGCTTGCTTGGCTTCCTTGGTAACGAGATCGAGTTTTTTGAGTTTAGTCAGGCCCTCGACCAGCGTGCCGATATCGTGTCCGAAGAGACTATCGATCTCAGCACGAGTGGCTTCTGTATCCTCGATGGTATCGTGCAACAGCGCTGCGGCGATGGTGGCATCGTCAAGCTTCAGGTCCGTGAGTATCGCGGCCACCTCTATCGGATGCGAGAAATAGGGATCACCCGAAGCTCGCCGCTGCTCGCCATGGGCCTTCATGGCGTAGACGTAAGCGCGATTGAGCAGCGCCTCGTTGGTGTTTGGGTTGTAACGCCGCACCCGCTCGATCAGGTCGTACTGCCGCATCATCGGCAGCTTTCTCGACAACGGCGGCTTTTCGACCATGCGCTTGGCGGTAGCAACAGCCGGAGGGCGCGGAGCCCGGATCGGGGCCTGCTTTTGCATGCGCGGAAGATCAGAGCGCGTGCGTGTCATTCTGCTGCCTCGCGGCCGTCCTACTATTACCACCTCAAGATATCATGCCGTTTCATCATGGCGGCAAGGCTTTACGTAGGTGATAAACACGAACGGCCCGGCATTTGGCCAGGCCATTGCGTTGAATTAATGCAAAAGCCGGATGATTATTCCGCGTCTTCTTCCGGTGGTTCCTCTGGCGGGGCGAGGCCTTCGAGGCCCTTCAGGAGTTCTTCCTCGGTCATGCGGTCCGCAGTTACCTCTGTATCGTCAGAATCGACACTGGCACCGGCGCCGGCACCGATCAGAGGCACTTCGGGCTCGGGCTCGTCGACCTCGACGTATTTCTGCAGGCTATGAATCAGATCTTCCTTGAGGTCGCCGGGGGACACTGTGGTCTCCGCAATTTCCCGCAACGCCACGACCGGGTTTTTATCGTTGTCGCGCTCGACTGTAATCTGCGAGCCGGATGAAATCATACGCGCTCGATGACTCGCTAGCAGGACAAGGTCAAAGCGATTGTCAACCTTGTCTATGCAATCTTCTACGGTAACGCGGGCCATAGACTCGCCGCTCCATCTGTTGGAACTTGTCCTGAATTTGCCTGCTAGGTATCCTCTTGCGCATGGAATTTCAAGCATTTTTGTCTTGGTTTAGCCGCAAGCCTCTGTTACTCGACCATTGCGAGATCGCAGGCAAGCCGATGGCAAGGGATTTTATCGGCCCTACGTGATTGCTCAGGCGGCGAACCAATTGATTGGAGAGGCCGCAATGCTCAGCGAACTGCGACCCGAAATCGCGCGAGGCGCATTCTGCGTTTCGCGCAGTCGGGATTTGGATGTAACCCTTAATGATTTGTGAGAGAAAACCATGACCGTACCGGGTGAAAAAATCGCTTTATTTATTGATGGAGCCAATCTTTACGCTACGGCAAAGTCTCTTGGTTTCGACATCGATTACAAACGCTTGCTTCGTGAGTTTCAGTCACGCGGTTATCTGCTGCGTGCGTTCTATTATACGGCTATTATCGAGGATCAGGAATATTCCTCGATCCGCCCGCTGATCGACTGGCTCGATTACAATGGCTATTCAGTCGTAACCAAGGCCACCAAGGAGTTCGTCGACCAGACCGGGCGCCGCAAGGTCAAAGGGAACATGGACATCGAGCTGGCGGTCGATGCCATGGAAATTGCCGGCACGATTGACCACATGGTGCTGTTCTCCGGCGACGGAGATTTCCGCTCGTTGGTCGAAGCCGTACAGCGCAAAGGCGTGCGTGTCACCGTCGTCTCGACGGTATCCACGCAACCGCCGATGGTCGCGGATGAATTGCGCCGTCAGGCTGACGTATTCGTTGACATCGTCGAACTGCAGACCAAGATTGGACGCGATCCGTCCGAACGTCCTGCGCGGGAAGCCCGGCCCCCACGTGACGATCGCGCAGCATCGCATACACCTCAGTTTCTGCAACGCCCGCCGACCGCGCCTCAACGTGCCGGAACGCATGTCGGGGCTGACGACGACGAATCCTTCGAATAGCGGTGCAATGGCTGGGGCCGACGGCAAGCCTGGGCGGGACTGCCCGCGCTGCCCGCGGCTTGCCGAATTTCGCACGACATGGCGCGCCAAAGAACCGACCTGGTTTAATTCGCCGGTCCCCTCATTCGGACCCATCGATGCACGTGTGTTGGTCGTTGGCCTCGCGCCTGGACTCCAGGGAGCCAATCGCACCGGTCGGCCGTTCACAGGCGATTATGCCGGCGTGCTGCTCTATGAAACGCTCGGCAAGTTTGGCTTTGCGCGCGGTAATTACGGCGCGTACTCTGGCGATGGGCTGGAACTCATCGACTGCCGGATCACTAATGCAGTGCGCTGTGTTCCGCCAGAGAACAAGCCAACACCGGAAGAGATACGAACCTGTCGCGATTTTCTCACGCCGACCATCACTGAAATGAAAAAGCTCCGCGCCATTGTTGCCCTGGGCCGCATCGCGCATGAGACCACGGTGCGCGCGCTAGCTGGGAAAATATCCGACTTGAGCTTCGAACATGGCGGCCGGTATCAGCTCGGCCCGCTGACGCTGTTTTGCAGCTATCACTGCTCCCGCTACAACACGAGCACAGGCCTGCTCACGCCCGAGATGTTT
>Ga0126375_10000201_pt1 | contig 14415 bp, 10 predicted proteins | sample PanSoiMetPlot_14_FD_109577 | JGI IMG/M metagenome (GOLD analysis project Ga0126375, IMG submission 109577) | Tropical forest soil microbial communities from Panama - MetaG Plot_14 | ecosystem: Environmental > Terrestrial > Soil > Tropical forest | place: Panama | collected 2016-02-17 | reverse complement strand
TCTGACAATCGCGCTGTCTCACGGCGTGCACATTCACGGTTGTCTTCGTTGTCGCAGGGAACGAGCTGGATAGGCGCGTGATACGTGATTTCTATTCGTTGTCCTAACTTTGGAAGCTTTCTGGTGTTGGGCCACACTTGTTCACCGCCGCGAATTGTGACCGGGAGGATTGGCACGCCGGCCTCCAGCGCCATGCGTGCCGCGCCGGGTTTAAATTTCTTGGTTGAACCGTCCGGATTGCCGCGACCACCTTCCGGAAAAATCATCACCGCACCGCCTTCGCTAACCCACTGCAACGAACGTCGAATCGGCGCCGGATCCGTTCCTTCCAACTGTAAAGGCCAGGCGCCAAACCAACTCAATAAACGACCCACGATCGGCCACTTGAATGCAGCATCCCAGGCGAGAAATCTGACCGGGCGTTTGACCGGACAACAAACCCAAAACGGATCGACATAAGTCTGATGGTTCGACGCGATGATCAGACCGCCGCCGCTCAATGGAATATTTTCAGTATTGCGCCAGCGAATACGCCAGAATAGTCGCGAGATCAGCCGCACGATGGGACGGAACAGGTCGAGTGCCCATTCCGGGAGCATTCGGGGATATGGTCGCGCGCCATTGCGCTGCGGAGCTTCCTGTATGCTGGTATGAATGCTCAAAAGCAGTAGCCACCGGCACTCAAAAACGAACGTGCCGGAAAAGTTAATTTCAGGTATGAAAACGGTTATTGGATCCGGTCAAGCCAGGACTCAGGTAATTCTCGCTGGCTCAACCGATCGGTATTCCATCTTTCGCACTTTGAACAGTCAAAGCCACGGTACTCAATGGCTTCCGATTTCGTCAAACCGATCGCGTTCTTGCCGCCACAATCCGTGAACGAGCAACGCCGCTCAATTTCCACCAGTAAAGGCTCGCGCGGAAAACTAAAACTGACCTTTCGTTTGGGATTCATCGCGTAACATTTTTACAGCGGCCACTTTGCGCCAACGAATTGCAGGTGCAAACGGGCGATTCCGTTTGTCCCGATGTCCCGGCTGCGAACAACGGCCAGCACGGACGCACCTGACTGTGGACTGGTGATTTTGACAAAGCGGCCCGCGTCCAGCGTCAGTGTGGTGAAAACCGAAGCGCCAATAGCGCTGATGTTTTCTGTTACCGTGCTTTCGCTTTCCGAGAGACTTCCATTTTCAGCAAATACTTCGATAGTGACTTCGACCGGGATATTGTATCGAGTCTCTTTTCGCTTATCTGAGTCATCAACTTCGGAAAGCACTTCATCAGATTCTTCCTGAACGGACCACAATCCCGAAGACATCCTCGCGATTTCATAGCGACGCGCCGGATCGCTCGCAAGTGAACGTGGCGGATGTTTACCGACGAACGCTACGCCGATTTCGATGAGCGCGCCACCTGAGTTTTTCTGGTCAAGCATTCTGACGTTTCTCACCAAAGACCATACGCGGTACTGATCTTCGCCATGGTCGAAGCAGCGCAGCTGGCGAGGCATTCCCAGGGCCAGGAGTAACAGGCGGCCTTCTTCGGTCGGTCGCTTGAGTCGCAAGCGGGCGCCAAACGGCGTCACGTCGACGAGATGCGACATCTCGTGCCATTCGTGATCTGCAGTCTCTCGACATTGAACGCGGACAGGTAATTGCAGTCCAAATCGTTCGCGCAGGCGCCGCGACTTCTCGTTTGAATCTCTAGGTTCTCTCGACACGAAAGCTTCACAGAAAACTGCTCCAGGGGCATGTGACCACCAATGGTCTCAGATCAGCATGAAAGCCGCATATTTATTGGCTTTCAGCGCGTTTTTGCGCTTGGTAAAATCAGCTCTTTCGCGTTAAAATAGACGTGAAATTTGACCGCATGAATCATAGCTGCCCCGAAGTCGGAAATAACGTCCAAAGCATCAAGAATTCGTGCCAGAAAATTCAGTAGAAGAGGGCTACCCTGTCGCTTCCTCTGCGTTGAACTACGGGAGTAGCGCGGATTGTAACGGAAAGGTTTGATTAATGGAAACTATCGAGCGAGAACATGTAAGCATTGAAGAAGAGATGCGGCGGTCCTATCTGGACTACGCGATGTCCGTCATCATCGGCCGCGCGCTGCCCGACGTGCGTGACGGTTTGAAACCGGTGCACAGGCGTGTGCTTTGGGCGATGCATGAACTCGGGAATACTTACAATAAAGCTTACAAAAAAAGCGCGCGCGTCGTCGGTGATGTCATCGGTAAATATCACCCGCACGGCGACACTGCCGTCTATGACACGATCGTACGGATGGCCCAGGATTTTTCCATGCGTTATCCCCTGATCGACGGCCAGGGAAATTTTGGCTCAGTCGATGGTGATGCGCCCGCGGCGATGCGTTACACCGAAGTTCGCATGGCGCGCCTGGCGAATGAAGTCCTTGCCGACATCGAAAAAGAAACAGTCACGAACCAACCAAACTATGACGAGTCGCTGAGCGAACCCACGGTTCTACCGACGCGAATTCCGAATCTGCTGGTTAATGGTTCGGATGGAATTGCCGTCGGCATGGCAACCAAGATTGCGCCGCACAATCTCACCGAGATTATCGATGCCACCATTGCCGTAATTGGCGAACCAGATATCAAACCTGAAAAGCTGCTCAAAATTGTCAAAGGGCCGGACTTTCCGACGGGCGGATTCATCTGTGGACGCGAAGAGATTCGCAAATCGTACCTGGAGGGCCGCGGCATTCTGCAGATGCGGGCCAAGGCCACGATTGATCGCATCGGCCGCGGCTCACATGAACGCGACGCGGTCATCATTTCTGAGATTCCGTTTCAGGTTAATAAGGCAAAGCTAATCGAGCGGATCGCTGAATTGGCGAATGAAAAGAAGCTCGAAGGCATCGCTGAGGTTCGCGACGAATCTGATCGCCAGGGCATGCGCATTGTCGTCGAACTGAAACGCGACGCCGTGCCACAAGTGGTTCTTAACAAGCTTTTCAAACTGACACCGATGCAATCGAGCTTTGGCGTGATTAACCTCGCCATCGTGAACGGGCAGCCGCGCATTCTGACCTTGAAGCAGATGCTCGAATGCTTCGTTGATTTTCGCCGCGAGGTGGTCCGACGCCGGACTGAATATGATTTACGCAAAGCGAAAGCGCGCGCGCACATCCTTGAAGGTCTGACCAAGGCCATCGACGCGCTTGATTTCATCGTCACGCTGATTCGCAACTCTCGTTCGGTTGATGAAGCGCGCACGTGGCTGACCGGCGATTTGAAGACGACCAGCGAAGTGAAATCGTGGAAAGGGATTCCGGCGGGCGAGACGCTGAACAAGTACCTGCCCAAATTGAAGAAAGCCATGGAGCGGCTGTCCTTTTCCGAGCTTCAGGCACAGGCGATTCTCGATTTGCAATTGCGCCGGCTGTCGGCGCTTGAGCGGCAGAAGATTACCGAAGAGTACGAATCAATAATCAAGTTGATTGCTGAGCTGGAAGAGATTCTCTCAAACGAGCAGTCATTGCGCCGCGTGATTACAAATGAACTCGAGGAAGTAAAGAAAGAGTTTGGCGACGCCCGCCGCACAGAAATCACCGATGAGGGCACCGAGTACACCATCGAAGATCTAATTGCCGATGAAGAGGTGGCAATCACCGTCACCAAGAACGGTTACATCAAACGCACGCCGGTGACCACCTACCAGCGGCAGGGTCGAGGCGGCAAAGGCCGTTTCGGCGCAATGGCCAAAAACGACGATTACGTCGAGCACCTGTTCATCGCCTCGACGCACGCGTACTTAATGGTCTTCACCGATGATGGGTTGGTTTACAAGATGAAGGTCCACGAGGTACCCGATGCCGCGGCCGCATCGCGCGGCAAAGCGATTGTAAACCTGATTCAGATTCCGTCGGATCGTAAGCTCGCAGGCGTCGTGCCGGTGCGTGAATTTTCAGAAGGCCGCTACGTGGTCATGGTCACGCGCAAAGGCGTCATTAAGAAAACATCGCTCGCTGATTTTCAAAATATTCGCTCGAACGGCATCATCGCCATCAATATCGATGAAGGCGACGAGCTGTTGGACGTGGTGCTCACCGACGGCACCAAGCGCATCTTTATTGCTACTCACAACGGCTTCGCGATTCGCTTTGACGAGAAGAATGCTCGCCCGATGGGACGAGCCACGCGCGGTACGCGGGGCATCGATCTTCGCAAAGACGATTTTGTCGTGTCGCTTTGCGCGGTATCGGCTGACGATTCGGAGCGAATGCTCTCAGTCTCTGAGCAGGGCTATGGCAAACAGACGCCGATTGCGACTTACCGGTTGCAGTCTCGAGGCGGTAAGGGCGTCATTAACATGAAGACGACCGAGAAGACGGGCAAGGTCGTGGCAGTCTTTCCTGTCGACGATGAATCAGAAATCATGATTATCACCCAGCAGGCGAAATTGATTCGTTTGGAAGCCGGAGAGATCCGAAAGACTGGGCGAAGCGCTCAGGGCGTCCGGCTGATCAAAACGGAACAAGGCGATATCGTTACCAGTGCTTCGCTGGTGGAACCGAGCGCGGAGGATGAGACCGAAGAAGTTCAGAGCTAACCGGCGGTATCGTAAAGATGTCATCTACTTCTCGCAAGGAGATTTTTGCGCAGGCCTCTCGCAAGTTAAGAAAAGACTTTGAGGAGCTTTCGGTAGTCCCCCACAATTCGCTGAAGGGTGGGGAGGCTGAGAAGCTAGTACGAACTTTCCTGAAAGAGCACTTACCTAGGCGGTTTGATGTCGGCGGCGGCTTCATTATTGATAGGTTAGATAACGTTTCGAAACAGACGGACGTTATCATTTACGATGCTCTGAACTGTCCCGTGTATCGAGCTTCCGAAGACGCCGGTATATTTCCAAGCGACAATGTCGCTGCGACAGTCGAGGTCAAGTCCTGTTTAGACAAGAGCGAACTGATTTCCGCTTTCGACAATATCCTTGCGACAAAAAAACTCGCTAAAACGGAAGTCCCCGAAATCGGGTTCATTACAGCTCAGACGATGGGTTGCGTGTTCGCCTTTGATAGCTCTATAGGTTTTGAAAAAATTTGTGAACATTACAGCGATATTTTACGGCAGACAGGAATTGGTAATCACATTGATATCATCTTAGTGCTGGATAAGGGAGTTGTGACGGTTTGGTCAAAGCCTCCAACCTTCAAGAGATGGGGACGATATATTCATGAAGGCATCGCAGTGAAAGAACTGTCTGAAGGGCTCCACTTCGCATTGGCAACTGAGGAGATGGGCGTCGACAGTTTAGATCTCTTCCTGCGTTATGTACTTACTCAATTGACCTTCTTCCGGGGTATTGTAGATCACCCTGGCTTTGATTGGTCTTCGAACTCCTCGGTTCCCGGAATAAGGCTTCAGCATGTCGCGACCATAACGCACGAAGCCGATCCAGAATTGCGAAAGAAAAAATATGAACAATACATGAAAGAGATTAAGGATGATTTCGCATCGATGAAGTAATCCTAACAACTTGGCCTGCGAAGAACTCATCGAGGTAAGAACGACAGCACGTTTTCCCACTCTTCAGCTTCGGTACTCAACCAAACCCGCAGCAAACCTTCAATTGCTTCTCGATAAGTCAGTTCTTGGGAGATCAGGATCACACCGGGACTTTTATGTTCTTTAATGAATCGTGAAAATGCTTCCGGCATACTGCTCACGTCGTGAGTGACAAGTACTCTTCCGCTCGAAGCTGCCAGTCTTAGAACTGCGTTATCATCGAGTCCAGCAAGGCCTGCAACGTGTGCTGTTGCAAAGTCAATGGTCGGCTCACGGCGTTTTAGGCCTTTAATAATCGGAACCCGAAGATCGGCATCAGCCTGGAAGCGAATTTTCAACGGAGAGCCTCTCGCATCTCCTCAAGCTTACGATACAGGAGAGGATTGGATTCGCGAGCTCGTCGGCGCAAAGACTCGAACTTTGCGCGATTCTGGATCAGGTGTCGATCAACCTCATCGCGATGTGACAAGTAGAAGGTTATTGCACCATACACTTGCTCAAGTGAAAGAGTATCGAAGTTGTCGGCAATCGCTTCAGGAGAAAGGCCACTCAAGTAGTCACAAACGACCGAATCGAGTGAAACGCGCGTACCAGCAATTCGATACGAATCACCATCGATGCTAACGTAGTTATTGTTCATTACGACTCCGCGATTTTAGACGCTTATACAAATAATCATCAAGTATTAGGTTTCGCGCGGACGTGTTTCACCTTCGACCCAGACTTCACCGTCTTCGAAAACCTCTTTCTTCCAAATCGGGACGGTGCGCTTTAATTCGCGAATTGCCCACTCGCAGGCTTCAAAGGCTGCGCGACGATGCGGCGCGCTCACCGCGATCACGACGCTGGTTTCGCCGATTTCAAGACGGCCGGTGCGATGAACGATGCCGATGTGCGCAATGTCGAACTTGTCATGAGCCAGTTCGCCCAGCCGCGTCATTTCACTCAATGCCATCGGTTCATAAGCTTCATAAACCAGGTAGAGCGTGCGACGGCCTTTGGTCCATTCGCGCGCGTAACCATCAAGCGTCACAGTTGCGCCGCACTCCGGAAGAACAACCCGGCGGGCGACGGTGCCTACGTCAATCGGTCTGGTAGTCAATTCAAAAAAGTCACGTGATGTTTTCTCGTTCACCCGAGACGGCGTTGCTTCTGCGCCGCCACTCACGGGAGGAAAGAGGGCCAGCTCGTCACGATCGCGAATCCGTCGTTCGGGACGCGCATATTCCTGATTGACCGCCAACAAGAGTGAATTTCCAAATCGTTGCAACTCAGGATAGGCAGAAAGAATCTGTAACCGAGCACTTTCGGCATTGGCAGGGGAGGTCAAAGTGAGCTGAATCTCTTCATGGCCGGCGACGTCGCGTGCGGCGCCGAAAAAGAGTACGCGCACAGTGATTGACTCGTGGTCCATTCAAGATAGACTCACCCGCTGCGGGGCGGGTGGTACTCAGTCTCTATGCGTTTAATACACCGGAAGATCGTCTATTCCAGCTCGATTTTCTTTCCGCCATGCCCATTCCCTTTGGCGATCGAATGCAACCGCGCCCGCTCTTCATAACCCGTCACCACGCGGGCCAGCAGATCGCGCAAACGATTGAGCCGCTCGGAAGTCGAACGCAGCTCAAGCAATTCCTGTTTAGTCTCGACTTCAATTTCCAGGGCTGCGGCAACCAGGAAAGACAACCGCTGCGGATCCGTGTCACTGATGTCCGGCAAATTGCCGCGCTCGTCGTTCATCACGCGAATCGAATTTGCCACTCGCATGAACATTTTCGCGACATCGTGCGAGGTTGAGTTAAGCGCCGATTCGTTTTCATCATCATCCTCGAAATAGTTTGCTCTCACGACCAGATATGAATCACCGCGTTCGACGTATGATTCTACCTGGTACCGGATCACGCCGACCGCGAGTATGTTTGAGCGGCCGTCAGGTAAGGCCTGGGTTTCAGTGACTTCGGCGACGCATCCGATATGGCCCGCCGGCGGCGTCTCTTTGCCTGAGGCACTGGCGTCGAAATATGACAATCCAAAAAGATTGTCGCCCGCGCGAATGTCGGAAAGCATCTTTCGGTAGCGTTCTTCGAAGATATGAAGCGGCATGGGCATGCCGGGAAACAAGACGACCGGCAAAGGAAAGATGGGCAATTCCCGCACGCCGCGCACTTTGTCCATTGCGTCGCTCATGTTTGTATCGATGGTGCCGGCTTAAAAAATTGAATGGCTCGAATCACATTATCGCAGACGGATGATCAGAAGTCAGCAGCGGCATGCAATCGTGGAGTAGTTCGCCGTTTCGCCCTGACTTGGTTCGACTTAAGCCATCGCGCCTGCTGTGCTAATCTGAATGCCCGGGTGAATTCAGATTTCTTTGCGGAGGAACCATGCCAGATCTAGCCGATCGTGAATGTGTGCCGTGTCGCGGCGGCGTTCCGCGGATGCAGGGTGAACAGATAATGGAGTTTTCAGGCCAGCTCGACGGGTGGCAAAGTATTAACGAGCATCATCTGCAAAAGTCCTATGAATTTAAGAATTTTCGCGAAACCCTGGACTTCGTTAATCGCGTTGGCGAATTGGCCGAGGAGCAAGGACATCATCCTGATATTTGTTTCGGCTGGGGAAAAGCCGACGTGAAAATCTGGACGCACAAAATCGACGGCCTAACAGAAAGTGACTTCGTGCTCGCCGCAAAAATCGATCGGCTCTAAGCCTCTTTGCACGTTAAAAGGGCAACTGCCCTAAGTCGCCGCGGCATCGTATTGGGTGTCGGGCGAGCCTCAGCAATTTCGATGCAAATAATCAGAACCACTAGTTTGTTTTTTGCGATTGTCGTACTGGCGGCATTTAGTTCGGCTCTTGGCCAAAAACCGAAGCCCAGCCCAACACCTGCGACCGATCCGGGCCAGGAGAAATTGGAAGTCAATATTCGCCGCGTGCGCTTGCCTATAACCGTTACGGATAAAAAGGGGCAATTCATATCCGGGTTAAGTCAAAACGATTTCCAGATTTTGGAGGACAAAATCCCGCAACAGATCGATTCGTTTACCAGCGAACAAAATAATGTGCTGCCGCTCTACGTGGGAGTGTTGATGGACACTTCGCCGTCGACGGCCGGCAAATTGAAGTTCGAACAGGAATCGGCGATGAATTTTATTCAGACGGTGATACGTCCGCGTAAAGATCGTGTGCTGTTTGCGACCTTCGATCATGAAATCACCCTGCGGCAGGATTTTACAGATCGTTTGGAGTTATTGGATCGCGCCGTTTTCGCGGTTAAGAAGACCGGAGAAAAAACGGCTCTCTACGATGCCATTTGGCAGTTTTGTGATGAAAAAATGCGCTCGGCCCAGGGACGTCGCGCGATCGTCGTCATCACCGACGGAGATGACACCTACAGTCGTGCGGATCTAAATGACGCAATAGATATCGCCCAGCGAACCGAGACCACCATTTTTGCAATCTCAACAAAGGCCGGTTTGTCCGGCACCGTGCCTGGCGTCGAAGCTGGTCAGGTTTCGGATCATGGCGACAAGAGCCTGGAACGATTATGTGAGGAGACAGGCGGCATCGCTTTTTTTACCGGCGACATGCTGGCTTTGGAGAGGTCCTTCTCACGGATAGCTAACGAATTGCGGACCCAGTATCTAATTACGTACCGGCCCACGAATGATCGCTACGACGGCAGTTATCGTAAGGTTGAGGTCAAGCTGGTTAATGGCAACGAAAAATATAGATTGCGCACCAAACGTGGCTACAAGGCAGTAACTGATAGCGTCGCGCCAAGGTGAGTATGAAGACACGGAATATAAGGGGAGTTATTTTATGGCAAGCGATCCTGGCAATCGCGTTGACCATAGGCTTTTCTCGCGTATCCTTTGTGCGAAATGATGTGTCGCATGCACAAACGCCGAACGGTCTCCCTCAAGCAAGTCCCACCCCGCCGAAGAGGGAAGACGATGTCACACTTAATTCGGATGACGTCGTGCGGGTCGAAACCAATCTTACAAATGTCTTTTTTACCGCCGCCGATAAACAAAAACGCTTTGTAAGTACGCTAAAAAAAGAAGACGTACGCATCTTCGAAGACGGTGTGCCACAGGAGATTTTTACTTTTCAACCTAACAGTGACCTCCCGCTTTCGCTGGCGATCCTGATCGATTGCAGTGGATCAGAAGAGCGCACGTTGCCCGAGGAGAAAAATGCGGCCCGGGCGTTTCTCGAATCAGTTCTGCGTCCGGAAAAAGATGAAGCGGCCATTGTGTCGTTTACCGGCGAAGTTACTCTGGAACAGGGACTCACGGGCAACATCGCGCGATTGCGACGGGCAATCGATGAAGTTCGGTTTGTGCCGCCCTCAGGTTACATTGGCGGTGGCGTCGTCGTGGGAGGAACGCCGCCAATTTCGGGTACGCGACAAATATTGGCGGGGTCTACGGCGATTTGGGACGCCATCTGGGCGACGTCAAACGAATTGCTTTCGGCCAGCGCTGAACATACACGCCGCGCGATGATTCTGCTGACTGACGGTGAGGACACGATCAGTCAGGTGAAAATGCAGGAAGCAATCAACCGCGCGCTGAAAGCCGACTCTCTCATTTACGCCATAGGTATCGGCGATCGATATGAGTTTGGCATCAACGAAGGAGCGCTCAAGAAACTAACCGAACAGACCGGGGGTCGCGCTTTCTTCCCCAGCAATGAACGCGATCTGGCCACTGCTTTTGCCCAAATAGAGCGGGACCTCAGGGAGCGCTATCTGATTGCTTATTCGTCGAGCAACAAGCTGCGCGACGGCTCTTACCGTAAAGTCACGATCGAAATAGTCGACCCCGCTGTTCGGCGAGAGAACCTCAAACTAAATTACCGCCCTGGCTACTTCGCCAAAACAGCTGTCCCAGAAGGGTCGCAAACCACCAAAAAGCCTTGATTTTCCGCCCATTTAAGTGGTGACAAGGCCGTTTTTCCTCTGATATACTGTGTTGAACTCAGACCAAGACACGGTCTGAGTCCTAATTCATCTCGCTGAGATCGTAGTTCCCACCAATCCTCGATCTCCATCCATCCTGCGATTTTCGACCTTTTTGATGAGTAAATTTGCGGAGAATCCTGCGACAGTGCTGATTGTCAACGACGATCAGGTGCAGCTGGATCTGTTCCGAGACTTGCTGGAGCCGGAGGGGTATCGAACCTTTCTCGCGAGTAGTGCTCCGCAGGCGTTGGAAATTACCGCCGCAGTCCGCGTCGACGTCATCATCAGCGATGTAGTCATGCCCGAAATCGGAGGAATGGAACTTTGCCGCCGACTTAAAGAAGATCCGCGTACGTCAACAATTCCCATCCTTCTCGTCAGCGCAATTCGCAAGGAAGAGGCCGCGATGTTGGAGGGTTTTGAGGCCGGCGCTGATGACTATCTGGAGATTCCTTTCCGGCAGCAAGCGTTATTGATCAAGATCGCCCGGCTCGCTGAGCGGCATCGCGTAGAGCGCCGTTATCACGACATTGTCGAGCAAGCCGCTGACATCATTTACACACGTGACATGGACGGCCGAATACGGAGCATCAATGAAGCCGGTGCCCGATTTTTTGGTCGCCCGGCTTTTGAAATTATTGGTCAGCCGTTAAGCGCACTAATTGGCGAGGAAGCGGCCGCGCGCGATGTTGCTGCAATGAATCACGTGAAGTCCTTCGAGCCCATCCGTTTCACAGACTGTCTGAAAAATGCTTTGGGTGAGACGCGACATCTCGAAGGCATCGTGACGTTAGAACGCGACTCGCACGGCGAGTACGTCGCCGTGCGCGGCGTCGTGCGTGATGTCTCTGAGCGACAGCGCGCAGAAATGGCGTTAGAGAGACAGAACGAAGAGTATCGTCTCTTGTTCGACTCAAATCCCTGCCCGATGTATGTCTGCGACGAGAAAACGCTCGCTTTTCTGGCCGTTAATCAGGCCGCGATCGATCACCACGGTTACACGCGCGAAGAGTTTTTGAATATGACCACGCTGGAACTGCGCCCTACCGATGATGCTCCCGCTCTGTTCGGCCAGGTCGTCGAGAATCCTTTACAACGACATGGCGCCGGCTCATGGAAACTCAGAAAAAAAGATGGTTCGATCATCGACGTTGACGTTAATTGGCGCAAACTGGATTTTGGCGGCCGGCCGGCGTACCTGGTCATGGCGAATGATGTTACAGAGAAAAAGCGCGCCGAAATTGCGGTGTTCGACAGTGAAGAGCGCTATCGCGAATTGTTCGAAAACGCCAACGACATCATTTACACCCACGACCTCAAAGGTAACTTTACGTCCCTTAACAAGAGTGGCGAACGCATAACCGGCTATGCGCGAGATGAAGCGTTGAAGATGAATATCGCCGATGTGCTCGCCGAAGAATCAGTTGAGGTTGCCCGGCAGATGCTTAAGCTGAAATCAACTGCCAGAATTTCGACGGTTTACGAACTGGAAATCATTGCGAAAGATGGCCGGCGAGTTCAATTGGAAGTCAGTACGCGTTTGATTTATGCAGCGGGCGAACCGGTCGGCGTCCAGGGCATCGCCCGTGATATCAGCGACCGCAAGACCTCAGAACGTGCTTTGTCACAGCAAGCCGAGCGCGCCGCTCTAATTAATCGCATCTCGCAGGCCGTTCGTCGGACGCTTGATGTTTCCGAAGTATTCCATACCGCCGTCCACGAGTTGGGCCGGCACCTCGGCGTCGATCGTTGCTCGTTGTACATGAAAGATGAAAAGGCCGGCCTGGTAACGAACGCGGCTGAATTCCATGTCCCGGATGTCGAACCGGCGGGGACCGATTTCGCCCTACCGCAGGTCAGGAGTCTCACTGAATTGATGGAGAAGCATGGCGTGATGGCGTTTGACGACATCGCCGGTGACGAGCGAAGCCGCGCGCTTTACGATCGCGTGGTCAAGCGAGACGTAAAATCTATCATCTACGTTGGCGTCACCGTCGGAAATGAATTGTTAGGGGCGTTTGCGCTCTCGACGACGAGGCAGATACGCCACTGGAGTGAAGCTGATATCGAAGTGGCCAAGGCTGCCGCCGATCAAACCGGTATCGCGATTCGTCAAGCTAGCCTTTATCAAAAGGCCGAGAGTACGTCGATGCGCGAGGCTCTGGTCAACAAACTGGGCAGCGCCATTCGTGCGTCGTTGAGCTTGACGGCGGTGCTGAATACAGCCACCAGAGAATTAGGCCATGCGCTTTCCGCCTCGGGCGTTGAAGTGCGTCTTTACAATGACGACGGCAACCAATCCGCTGCGCGCGGAAAATACGTTGCGGATGGGGCTCGGGATGTCAGTCAGTTCGACGTTCTTTACGACAATTTGCTGCGCGAACGGTTCCTGAAATCTCAGTTGCCGGTTGTGATCCGGGACGCGCAGACGTACGCCGAAGGCTCAGTGGAATTCGCGCGGTGCGTGCGTGAACGCGCAAAGGCTGCCGGGATTCGATCCCAAATCGACTATCCCTTAACCGTCAACGGTGAGTTTCGAGCCGTTATCTCAATTCATCAAACTGATGCCATTCGCCGTTGGTCGGAAGACGAAATGCTGCTGGTTGAGGCGGTAGCCTCACAAATCGCGACGGGTATCGCGCAGGCAGAGCTATTTGAAATGGTAACGCGCGCCAAGAAGGAGTGGGAGTCAACCTTCGATGCAATGTCCGACGGCATTTTCATCTTCGATAAAGATGGCAGGTTGGTGCGCGTCAATCGCGCCGGCGCCGCAATGGATAACGCTCCGCCCGAATCGTTGCTCGGCGAAAAATGCTGCAACATCCTGCGCACGAGCTCGGATGGCGCCGCCTGCATAGTGGAAGAGTCGTTACGACAATCAAAGAGCATCAACGTCGAGGTCATTCCACAGCACCTGAATCGGCCCGTGCTGGTCACGGTCGAACCCGTTTTGGACGAGCGCAGTCAAACCCTCGGCGCGGTCTGCACGGCGCGCGATCTTTCCGAGTTGCGTAAAGTCGAAGCTGTCGCCCGCGAACGACAATCGCTGCTGAAGAACATTATGGAAAGCGCGCGCGAGGCAATCTATGCACTCGACCCTGAGGGCCGCTACAAGTGGTGTAACCAGGCCATGCTCGAAATGACAGGCTATAAACTCGAGGAGATTATTGGCCACAGTTATCTGGAACGGACCCACGAAGAGGATCGTGAGATGCGTCGCGAAAAATTTGCCGAAGCGCTTCGTGGTGAGCCGAGAAGCTTTGAATCCCGATACGTCGCGCGAGATGGCACTGTGAGATTCGCGCTGGTGAACTCTGCTCCCATCATCGTCGACGGTCAGACGACGGGCGTCCTGGGCATCGCGCACGACATTACCGAGCAAAAGCAGGAGCGCGATCGCGCAGCTCGCGCCGACAAGTTGCGAGCGCTGGGACAGCTCGCCTCAGGTGTCGCTCACGATTTCAATAACTCTTTGGCGGCGATTCTGGGAAGAGCGCAACTGATCTTGCGGCGAGTCCAGGATGAAGAGTTGATTCGCAGCCTCGGCATTATCGTAACTGCTGCTGAAGATGCCGCAGCCACAGTCCGGCGCATACAAACGTTTGCGCGAAAATCTCTGGGCGCCGAACAAGAGCTGCTCGAGCTCGGCAGCCTTCTGCGTGACGCGATCGAAATTACGCGCACGCGCTGGGAAAACGAAGCGCGGGCTGCCGGCCTGAATATTGATGTCACGCTGAAAGCCGAGGACGAGTCTTTTGCCCTGGGAAACGCTTCAGAATTGCGTGAAGTATTCGTGAATCTAATCGTCAATGCGGTTGATGCAATGCCGCAAGGCGGGAGTCTCAAGATTTGCTGCAAACGACACGCCGACCGGTTACGCCTGCGATTTGTGGATTCTGGTACCGGCATGAAGGACGAT
>Ga0126375_10000199_pt1 | contig 14433 bp, 13 predicted proteins | sample PanSoiMetPlot_14_FD_109577 | JGI IMG/M metagenome (GOLD analysis project Ga0126375, IMG submission 109577) | Tropical forest soil microbial communities from Panama - MetaG Plot_14 | ecosystem: Environmental > Terrestrial > Soil > Tropical forest | place: Panama | collected 2016-02-17 | reverse complement strand
GATAAACCTGTCAGCATCACCGTCAGCGACGCCACTCGCGTTTCAGGCCTGCTGCAAAAGCCGCCATGCGCCCGGGCTTGCTATGTGCTGGCGCATGGCGCCGGCGCGGGAATGGATCATCCATTCATGGAAGGTTTGGCGAGCGGACTCGCGTCGCGCGGCATTGTGACACTGCGCTATCAGTTTCCCTACATGGAGCGCGGCACCAAACGGCCCGACCCGCCGCCGCTCTCGCAGGCAACGGTCCGTGCCGCCGTGGCGGCGGCGCAACGCCTGTTACCTGACATGCCGCTCATCGCCGGTGGCAAGTCGTTCGGCGGCAGGATGACGTCACAGGCGCAGGCGAAGGCTCCGCTTCAGGGCGTCTGCGGACTTGCATTTTTCGGATTTCCGCTGCATCCGGTCGGTCGACCGTCCCAGGACAGGGCCGAACATCTGTTCAAGGTGCAGATCCCGATGCTCTTCCTGCAGGGCACGCGCGACAACCTGGCGTCGCTCGATCAGCTGGAGCCGGTCTGCAAGCAGCTTGGCAAGCGCGCCACGTTGACGCTGTTCGCGGATGCCGATCATTCGTTTCGCGTGCCGGCACGGAAAGGCCGGAAGGACGCACAGGTGCTTGAAGACGTTCTGGATGCGCTCGCGACGTGGCTCGACAGCGCGATCCTTCGTCCGGGCAAGAAATCTTGATCGGCGTCACGCCGACGGCAAATTCATTTCTCAATGACGCAAGTCTGGCCGCTCGCCGCCGCCCGCCGGATCGCGTCGAGGACACGGACGTTCTGCAGGCCGTCGCGAGCGCTCACCACCGGTTTCGCCATGCCGCGAATGACAGCGCAGAAATTCTCGAGCTGACGCGTCAAGGGATCGGCGCGCTCGATCCCGATCGTCTCTTCCTCGAAAGGCTCGCGCCAGGAGCGTTTCGCGCGGTCGCCATAAAACCTCAGCCGCATGGTCGGGATCGCCAGCGAGCCGTCGGTGCCGGCAACGACGTAACAGTCCTCGTCCGGATAGGCGGCAAAGAACGGATCTTCCCGGGTTGTCTGCTCCCAGCTTCGCGGCACAGCGACAGTGTCAGACAGCATGAAGCTGCCGAGGACACCGTTGGCAAAGCGCAGGCTGACCGACACCGTATCCTCGACCGGAAAATTCCGCGTGGCGGACGAAGCAAAGGCCTGCACGGCAACGATCTCGCCGCACAACGCGCGGAGATTTCCGATCTCGTGCACCATGTTAATCAGCAGCGGCCCGCCGCCGAGCTGCCGCCGCCACGGGCCGTCCTCGAAATACTGGTCGGGCTTGCAGAACATCTCGGTGCCGACGACAGCGACCAGCCGACCGAGCCGGCCGCTTTTCACGATCTCGACCGCCCTGGTCATGATCGGATTGTGCTGGCGATGATGCCCCGTCAGTAGTTTCACCCCGGCGCGCTCGGCGGCCTCGCAAAGCCGTTCGCCGTCCTCGTTGGTGCCGGCCAACGGCTTCTCGATCAGGGCCGGAACGCCCACGGCAATACAGGCAAGACCCTGCTCGACATGCAACCGGTTCGGCGTCGCAAGAATGACTCCGTCAGGGCGCTGCTTCAGCACGTCCGCTAGCGAGGCGAGGAGCGGAACACCGGCCTTCGCGGCGAGATCCGACGCGCGCGGCGCCGGATCGACGATCGCCATCAGCTGGCAGCCGCGGCTTTTCAGAATGCGGTCGATGTGCGCACGTCCAATGGCGCCCGCCCCCACAACCGCAATGCGCAACGAGGTTGTCACAGACCGGGAACCGTCTGTTCGCCCGCGAGCCGAGACTGGGCATTGAGCCGGATGGGCGCGTTGATGGCGCCAAAACCTTTGTATCGGCGTCGCTGCACGATTTCGAGGAAGAAGAGATCCTTGAAGCTGCGGGTGTAGAGCTGGAAATACTCGCCGTTGTCGTCCTTGTCGTAAAGGACGTTGTAGTCTTTCAGCATTTTCGACCTGTCACTTGCAACATCGACCCGCGCCTCGAGATCATCGTAGTAATTCTCCGGAATGCGCAGCGTCTCTACACCGTTTGCGCGCAGGCGCGCGGCGGTCGCCATGATATCGTCGGTGGCAAAGGCGATGTGCTGCACGCCCGAACCGAAATATTCGTTGAGAAAGCGGGAGGATTGCGTGCGCGTGCTCTGCGAGGCGTTCAGCGCAATGCGCAGCGTACCATCCGCCGTCTCGACAACCTGGCTGCGCACGACGCCGCCGGGATCGTTAATGTCGACCTGCGGGGTTTTCTGCACGTCCAGGAGCGAGGTGTAGAACAGCAGCCAGGACAGCATGTCCTCGTAGTGCGTCGACTGCGAGATATGGTCGACAACCGTGAGGCCCGCGCCGGCGCCCTTGCCCGCCGCCACCGGCTCGAACTCGACATCCCAGACCTTGGCAAGCTTGCTGGTCGGATCAAGAAAATAGAGCAGGCTCCCGCCCATGCCGCGAACGGCCGGAATTTCGAGTTCGCCCGGCCCGACCTTCTGCCGGAACGGCGTATCGTGCAGCTTCTCGGCGCGGTCGAGCGTTGCTGCCGCACTCTCGACCTTCAGCCCGATGGCACACACGGATGGCCCGTGCGTGATGTAGTGAGAATGCGCGAAGCCTTCCTTTTCCTTGTTGATGACAAGGTTGATCGCGCCCTGCGTCCAGCGTGACACGGCTTTCGACTTGTGGCGGGCAACGTTGCGGAAACCGAGGCCGGCGATGAATTGCTCGAGCTCCTGGGCGGTACGATCATCGACCGCGAACTCGATAAACTCGACGCCGAGACATTTCGACCGCGGCGGCATCTGCGGAACGTCGGCAACCGGCTTGCTGCTTTTCGCGCCCAGCTGATCCATCAGATAGACCAGCGAGCGCTGCCCATCGACGGCGACCGAACGCGGCGAACCGGCGCGGAACTGGTCATTGAAAATCTCGAGCGACAGATCGCCCTGATAGCCTGTCGCTGTCACCGCGCCCATGAAATCGAGCAAGGGCATATCCCCCTGCCCCGGAAAGCAGCGGAAATGCCGGCTCCAGTTGAGCACATCCATCTCGAGCCATGGCGCATCCGCAAGCTGAACGAGAAAAATCCGGTCACCGGGAATGGCGCGCATCGGCGTGAGATCGGTCTTGCGGGCGAACGTGTGAAAGGAGTCGAGAACGAGACCGATGGCGGGATGGTTCGCGCGGCGAACCACCTCCCAGGCGTCGCGGTAGTCGTTGATATGGCGCCCCCAGGCCAGCGCCTCGAAGCCGACGTGCAACTTGCGTTTGGCGGCGCGCTCGCCGAGTTCATGAAAATCCGCCGCGCTGCGATCGATGCCGCCGACCGAATCCGGCGATACGTTGCTGCACACGAGCAGTGAGTCGCAGCCCAATTCCTGCATCAGATCGAATTTGCGCTCGGCCCGATCGAAGGTCCGTTGCCGTTGCGGTTCCGGCATGCCTTCAAAATCGCGAAATGGCTGGAACGTGATGGCGCGCAGCCCGAGATCCGACATCTCCCTGGCAACGTCGGCCGGCGTGCCGTTATAGGAGAGCAAGTCGCTTTCGAAGATTTCGACACCGCGGAAACCCGCCGCTGCGATCGATTGCAGCTTTTCGCTCAGACCGCCGCTGAGGCAAACCGTGGCTATCGATGTTTTCATTTTTGTCCTCCGGTCTCGTCAGACAGCTTCGCGGAGCGCGGCTTCGCGCGCCTTGTAGCCAGCGGCGAAGGCACGGTGGAGCTGGGCAAGATCGGGCGTCGTCCCCGTGAACAGGCGGAAGGCTTCGACCGCCTGGTGCACGCACATCCCGTCACCGCTGAGAACGCGCGCGCCTTTCGCCGATGCGGCCTTGATAAATTCCGTATCGACGGGAGTGTAGATGACGTCGGCGGCCCAATGCGTCGATTTGATCGCGGAGACCGGCACCGGATTGCCGGGAAAGCCGCGCATGCCAACTTGCGTGGAGTTGACGATGCCATCCGCTGCCGCGATCTCGCGCTCGACATCGCGCGCAACCCGGCAGCGCGATGCACCGAAATGCTTCGCAAGATCGCTGCGTAGCGCATTCGCACGCGTTGCATCGCAGTCATGAACGATGAGCACTGCAACGCCCAGATCCATCAGAGCAAACGCGACCGCATGCCCGGCGCCACCGGCGCCGATCTGCACGACGGTTGCGCCTTCCGCGCTCTCCCGGCCGAGACTCTCCTCGAAACTGCGACGCCATCCGCGGCGGTCGAAATTATACCCGGTGGTACGGCCGTCTGCCGCGATAGCGACAGTATTGATGGCACCGATCTGCGCGGCTTCGGCATCAACCACATCGAGAAGCGGCAGGATGTCCTGCTTAAACGGGTACGTGATGTTGGTCCCCGCGAACCCGGCAGCTTTGATCGCATCAAGAAGCTGCGGCAGCCGACGCTCGCGCAGGCGATCGACGTCGATTAGATGATAAAAGCCGTCGATACCGGAGGCGGCGAACGCTTCCGCGAACAGCGCCGGCGACAGCGAACCCATGATGTTCGCGCCGATGAGTCCGAGCAACATTCTGCGCCTGCTCATGCGACACGCTCCGGCTGGGCCAGACCACCACCGAGAAACAGCTGCGCAATGCGCGGGTCGGCAAGAATATTCGGGGCCGTGTCTTCGATGCGCGTCTGGCCCTGTTCGAGCACGAGACCAAAGTCGGAGATCTGCAGCGCCTGTTTCGCATTCTGCTCGATCAGCAGAATCGTGACGCCGCTGTCGCGAAGTGATTTCAAGATGGCAAAGACCTCCTGCACCATAAGCGGGGAAAGCCCGATCGACGGCTCGTCGATCAAAATCAATTTCGGATCGAGTAGAAGCCCGCGCGCAACTTCGAGCATCTTTTGCTGCCCGCCCGACAACGTCGAAGCCTGCGCACGCGCCTTCTCGTTCAGAATCGGGAAGCGCTGCATGATTTTTTCAAGCCGCGCCGGAAGGCTCGCTTGATCGGACAAGGCGACGCCTCCGAGCTCCAGATTGTGACGCACGCTCAGCTCGGGAAAAATATTGCGACCTTGCGGAATGTAGGCGACGCCCTGGTCGAGAACCTGGCGGGGGGTGAAATTCGTGATGTCGCAGCTATCGAGGGAAATCGTGCCGCTGCGCACCGAAAGCAACCCGAAGATGGTTTTGAACATTGTCGACTTGCCGGCGCCATTCGGGCCGATCACGGTTGTGATCGCGGCACGACGAATACGCGCAGTCGTCCCGTTGAGAATCGTCATCTTGCCGTAGCCGGCAAAAACCCCATCCAGGACGAGCAACGGGTCCGAACTCATTTCAGTGCCCCAGATACGCTTCGATCACGATCGGGTTGCGGCGGATTTCGTCGGGCGCGCCTTCGGCGATGAGGCGTCCTTCGGCCAGAACCAGCACACGCGTACAGAGCGCCATGACAAATTCCATCTGGTGCTCGATCACGACAAAGGTCGCCTTTCTTTCGGCGTGATAGGCCTGAAGCCGCTCGCGCAGGTTTCCCAGCATGGTCAGGTTGACGCCTCCGGCCGGCTCATCGAGCAGGACGAGCCGCGGACCGGCCATGAAGGCCATCGCCGCATCGAGCAGCTTCTGCTGACCGTAGCTAAGCGAACCGGCCTGCTCTTCAGCGAGGTGTGACAGGCGGAAGAACTCGATCATCTGCGCGGCGGCATCGCCAAGCCCGGCATCGGTGCGTCCAAACAGACGTGATGACATCGTGCCCTGATGTTCCTGCCCGGCGAGGATGAGGTTATCGTGCACCGAGAGCTGTGGAAAAACCTGCAGCAGTTGAAACGTCCGGCTGACGCCCAGGCGGTTGAGATCACACGGGCGCGCGCCCGTCGTGACCTGGCCATCGATGCGAATCTCGCCAGCGCTCGGCTGCAATTGTCCGAGCACGCAATTGAACAGCGTCGATTTGCCCGATCCGTTCGGTCCGATGATGCCCAGGATCTCGCCGGGATGAACTTCAAATGACACGCCATCGACCGCGACGACCCCGCCAAACGCCTTGCGCAGATTGGACACTTGGAGCACGGCGGTCATGGCCCGGCTCCTTCCGCACGCACGGCTGCCGTGGCACCCGCGCGCCGACCGTTCAGGGATTTGATAGCGCGCTCGGCAAGTCCGAGCAGTCCCGAGGGACAGAAGGCCATCATGACCATGATCGCGGCGGCATAGAGTATGAGGTAGTAGCCTTGCGTGATGCGCAGCCATTCCGGCAGCAGCACAGCGACCAAGGCGCCGACGAAAGGCCCAAAGAAATTGCCGGCGCCGCCGACAATCACCATCAACAGCAGGTTGAACGACAGGCCGAGCGCGAAGGAGTTTGGCTCGATGAATTGCACGAGCGGCGCATACAGCGCACCGGACAACCCGCCGAGGCTCGAGCCAATGGCAAAGGCCATCAGCGTATATCGTCGCGTATCGAGACCGAGCGAGAGTGCGCGGAGCGGATTTTCCCGCAAGGCAACGAAGGCGCGGCCCCATGGCGAACGAAGCATCCACCAGGTTGCGAGCGAAAGTGGCGCCAGAATGCCGAGACAGAAGAAATAAAAATCGCGCGCGCCGCTGGTGCTCCAGCCCAATATTGACGGACGCGGCGTGCCGGTGATTCCGTAAATTCCGTTCGTGAGCCACTGCTCGTTGCGCAACACCAGGAAAACGAGCGTGGTGAAAGCGAGCGTTACGAAGGCGAGGTAATGGTGCTGCACCCGCAGCGCCGGGTAGCCGAGCCCCCACCCCACTGCGAAGCACAGAAGGCCCGCGGCGAGAAACGCCAGGAAAAATGGCACGCCCAGTGGCGTCAGAAGTGCAACCGTATAGGCGCCAATTCCGACGAAAGCGCCCTGCGCCAGCGAGATCTGCCCGGCGTAACCGAGCGTGAGATTAAGACCGATCGCCGCAATGGTCAGCACCGCCCAGGTCGAGATCAGAAAAATACCGTAGGGCTTCAGGAAAAACGGCGCAACGATGGCCGCCATGGTGGCGCCCACGAGTACCGCGGTGCCAAGGCGCGTCATACCGTGCGCTCCTCGACCCGCCCAAGCAGGCCCTGCGGGCGAAGAAGGATAACGGCAATCAGGATGATCAGCGGGAACGCGCCGCGATACTGCGACGAGATATAGGCGGCCGACAGGTTATCGAGCACACCCAGAATCAAGCCGCCGAGAATGGCGCCGCGCACCTGATTGAATCCGCCGATGATTGCCGCAATGAAGGCGGCCATGCCCAGCGTTTCGCCGTTGGTAAACTTGGCGAGATAAATGGGGCTCACCAGGATCGAGGCGATCGCGACCAGCACCGCGTTGAGCAGAAACGTGTAGAGCACCATGCGCTGCACCGGGATGCCGAGGATGCGCGCCAAGGTCGGATTTTGCGCGGTCGCCTGCATCTGCCGGCCAAGCCGGGTTTTGGTGAGCAGTATGTTCAGTGCGACGACTGTCAGGATGGCGACCGCCAGCACTGCGAGGCTTTGCGTCGATATAACCGCATCGAAAATATGAATGTCGGTCGCCGGCACCAGCGTGGGGAATGGTTGCGCCTGCGAGCTGTAAAAGTCCTTGGCGCTTTCCTTGAGAAACAGGGATAGCGCAATCGTCGAAATGACCAATGGCAGCACGCCATACTTCAGCATCGGGTCGACGATGATGAGCTTGAACAGGACCCCGAGGATAACAATCGACAGTGCGATGCCGATGAGACATGCCAGCCAGAACGGTGCGCCCGCGTTCATGGCAGCGAGGACGAAGAACGCAGGCAGCATGACGAACTCGCCCTGGGCGAAGTTGATCGTCTGCGATGTCTGCCAGAGGAGCGTAAAGCCGACGGCAATCAGGGCATAGATTGCGCCGGTCGCGAGGCCGGATACCAAAAGCTGGATGAAGGAAGCCATTGGTCGAGCCTTTGACTTCCGCCCGGCGGTTACGCCGGGCGGAAGAGCACATGGGAAAGATTACTTGTTGAGCTTCGGCAAGGTTTCGACGATCTTCTGCTTGCCCTCGACAACTTCGCCCAGGAAGCTGATCCGGTCGATATCGCCGTTTTTGTCCCAGGTCGCTTCCATCAGGATGCCAGGCTGATCTTTCGGCGAGATCGTGATGCCATGCGCAGCCTCGGCAAAAGCTTTGCTGTCGAACTTGCCGATTTTTTCCGTCACATGCTTGATGAAGTAGACGGCGGTGTAGCCCTTGATGCCGTTGTGGTCGCAGGCATAGCCGAACCGTTTCTTGAAGTTGGCGGCGAACTCCTGCACGGCGGGGATCGGTGCATCGACTGTCAGGCCGACATGGCCGCGCACGCCATTGGCCGCTTCGCCGGCCAGGTCGATCACTTTCTGCCCGAGCAACGTTGTTTCCCCGATCAGCGGCTTGTTAAGGCCCTGTTTCTTGGCCTCCCGAAGGAAGCGCGCGCTCTCTTCTTCGTTGAGATAGACGAAGACCGCATCGGCATTGGCCGCTTTGAGCTTCACCACGTCGGCTGAGAAATCGGCCTGGCCTGACTCTGTCGAGATATCGGCGACCACCTTGATGTCACGCGCGTTCATTTCCTTGACGAAGGTATCGCGACCGCCTTTGCCGAAGTCGTTGTTCACCCATAGCACGCCGACGGTCTTCGCCTTGACGCCGTCACGCATGTAGTTCGCAATCTTCGGCATGCTGAATTGCTGACCGAACGAGGTGCGGAAAACGTAAGGGTTGCCCTTCTGGGTAATGGCCGCCGCCTCGCCGCCCACGATCTCGGGAATCTCGGCTTGCTGTGTGAGCAGCATGTCGACGAGCACCGACCCCGAGAAGACGGGGCCGAGAATGACGAAAGGCTTGTTGTCGAGCACCTTCTGCACCTGCGCGCGCGAAATGCCCGCATCGCTTTGGGTGTCGAGCAAAGGCGTGTCGATCTTGCGCCCGAGGATTCCGCCCTTGGCGTTGATCTCATCGATCGCCAACAGCATCCCGTCGCGGAAATTGGTGCCCGACACCGCGCCGGCGCCGGACAACTCGAGAATGGCGGGAATGTATACTGTCGACTGCGCGAAAACCGGACTGGCCACGCCAACCCCCGCGACAATCACCGACGCAAGCAGTGCTGAACGAAACATGGGAAGCTCCCTCCTGTGGTAAACCGCGGCCCGTTGCATCGGGCTTCTGGCGGCGCGGCGCCCCCATATCCGGGCCTGCACCACCAATGATGACCTTGCTAATCCGCTCGCCCAAGGTCAATAACCAAAACGTGCGGGAAACTTAACATGGTGTTATTTTTTTCGCACCGTACGTGCGCGCGCCGCAGACTCCATCTGGCCACGCAATGCCGCGACAAATCGTGCACCGTGGCTCGATAGCGGAACATCCTTGCGATGCGCGACGTAGGTCTGAAACACAGTCGGCTCGGTGATGTCGAGAACGCGCAGGCGCGGCCACTGGTCGGCGGCCAAGGTGAACTCGTCGACGATGGCAATGCCGAGTCCGTGTGAAACCAGCGCACAGACCGTCGACCCGAAGCGGGCACGTATCGTGACCTCATACTGCAACGCGTGGCTGGCGAAGAGACCGGCCATGATGCGTCCATAAGGATCGTTCGGATCGACGCCGATGAGCGGGTACTTCACGATTTCATCCGTCGTCACGCGCGCGCGGCGCGCCAGAGGGTGCCCTTCCGGCACGATACATTTCAGCCGACCGCGGGCCAGCGGCTCGACGGCAAGCATCGTGTGATCGAGCTTGTAGCTCAGCGCCACCACCTCCCCTTTGCCAAGCAGCAGATAGTCTGCGGCATCCTCGATCTTCAGGATGTCCACCTCGATTAGCAGGTTGGGCAATGCCTTGCGCAAGTCGGCGATCGCGCGCGGCACCATGATGTTGGCGATGCTCGGCACCGAACCGATCTTCAACTCGGTCTCGGCGCCGCGCTGGATCCGCGAAATCACGAATTGCAGATCTTCGACCTTGTCGTATACGCCGTTGATCTGGCTGAAAATCGCATTGGCCTGCGGTGTCGGGCTGTACCGTCCTCCCTTGCGGCTGAACAGCTTGACCCCGACAGACGTCTCGGCGTGCTTCATCACGCGACTCACGCCGGGTGACGAAACATTGAGCAGCCGCGCTGCGCCACCGACAGTACCCGTCACCATGATCGCGCGGATGACCTCGATTTGGCGCAGCGTCAGCATCAAACGCATACCGCTATTTTCGTTGCGGCGGATCGCGGGAGAGATTTTTCGCGGCAAGTTCGTCGAGATAATCCTGCCAATAGGTATTGCGATTGCGCCCGAGGTCGAACAGATAGTTCCAGTCGAAAATTCCAGTCGAGTGCATGTCATCGAACACGAGCCGTACAGCATAATTGCCGATGGGCAACACTTCGATGATCTCGACATTGCGTTTACCGGGAACGGTCTTGCGTTCTTCCGGCGAATGACCTTGCACTTCCGCACTCGGGCTCTTCACACGCAGATATTCCGCGGGTAGATCAAACCGCTCGCCGCCATCGTAGGTAATGGTCAAGGTCTTGCGATCCTTGTGCAGGCGCAATTCGGTCGGCCAGACTTGCGTGTCGGTCATCAGCTCACAAACCGCACCATGCCGGCGACGCTGAGGTCGTAACCACCAAATTCCCCGGCACGCGTTGCAAATTCTTCTGAACGCAGGAAATTGAACAGGGTCTGCATTGATGGCTTGAAGTAGTCATGTTGGTGCATGACGAGATCAAACGACTCCCAGGTGATGGGAACGAAATCGAGACCTGCGTTATTGGCAACACTGCGCGTCGCGATGCCGGTGTCGGCCCTCCCAGCGCGAATGGCTTGGGCAATGTCCGGACCGATTGGACATACAGGCGCAGCGACGGTTAGTTGATCGATTGAGATTTTAGCCCGGTGCAACAAGGCGAGTAACAGCAATTGAGCGCCTGCACCTTTTGGCCGAACGGCGATGCGCGCCCGAGTCCTGTTCACATCCTCGATTGAACCAAGTTTAAGCGGATTTCCCAGCGGAACGAGGAAGCCCTGTTCACGCCGACAAAAAGCGATCAGGACTGCGTCATACAAGTCACCGCAATTCTTGATGGCCGCCATGTTGGCGTCGGTCGTCCCGTCTTCAAGGGAATGCAGGTGGATTGCCGCAGCGAGCGTCTCGCCGGCAACGAAACGCGCAAAGCCGGCCTCGCTGCCGGCGGCCAACGTCGCAAGACCTGAACCGCATTCGCGCAACGCCCATTCCAGCAGCGGATCATAACTACCGCAGATGATTGGAGCTGGTTCCCGACGCACGGTGCCTGGCGGGCGCAGCACACTTGCGGCAAGCCAATGATCGAGTTCAGCCTTCGGAAAGAGCCAACGTCCGGTGACTTTTGTACAGGGGACCGTGCCTTCGGCCACCATTTCGTAGATTTTGCGCTCTTTGAGCCGGAGATAGGCGGCGGCTTCGGCGGTCGTCAACAGTTGCACGAATGTGGGCCCTGCACTCATTTGTACCTTTTCTAAGGATGCCAAAAAAAGCAAAAATAACAAGGGAGTGTCTGGACCACAGAACTATCCCCACCCCCGTCCTGCGGGCTTGCTTTCGAGGGCAGGATTACGGTGATTAGTAGCTTGAAAACCGCGTCAGAATCGCCCGCGAAATGACCCACGCCTCAAGCCCTCCACCAACAACAATCGCTTTCCCCCTTCTCGCGATCGCATTCGTTTTTGCCGCGCCATTCATTGGCTATGATCCCAGCGCGCAGCCGCCCTCGTCTTATTCCCTTGCGGTGTCGGGGCTGATGATTGTCATCATGCTCGGCGCCGTGTTCGCCGCGGTTTATCACGCCGACGTTATTGCGCATCGCGTGGGCGAACCCTATGGGACGCTGGTTCTGACCCTCGCCGTCACCGTCATCGAGGTGGCGCTCATAGAATCGATCGTGCTGACACCGGGCAGCTCGCCGGCCCTCGCCCGCGACACCGTGTTTGCCGTCGTCATGATCGTGTGCAATGGCTTGATCGGGTTGTGCGTCGTTTGGGGCGGATTACGGCACCACGAGCAGGAATATCAAACGTCCGGCGCAAGCGTTTATCTGACCGTGCTCGGCGCCCTGTCGGTCCTTACGCTCGTTCTCCCGAACTATACTGTCACAACCATCGGGCCCTATTTTTCAAATCCGCAACTCATCTTCATCAGCATCATAACCATCATTCTTTACGCCGCTTTCCTGTTCATCCAGACATCGCGGCATACCGAATATTTTCGTGCCGAGGTCGGTGACGCCAATGACGCGGGTCATGACTATCCCTCACCCCGTCTTGTGACGATCAGCGTGATCATGTTGCTGGTTGCGTTGGGCGGAGTCATCCTCACCGCGAAAAAATTCGCTATCATTCTCGAGGCTGGGCTCTTTCACTTTGGCGCCCCGCCAGCTGTTGCGGGCATCATCATCGCCATGGTCGTCCTGGCGCCCGAGAGCATCACGGCGGTGCGTGCAGCGGAGCGTAACGAATTGCAGAAGAGCCTCAATCTTGCGCTTGGTTCATCCCTGGCGACAATCGGGCTGACGATACCCGCGGTTGCAATCACAAACGTCTTTATCGGCAAGCAAATTGAAGTCGGCCTTTCCGGGCGCGACACCTTGCTGCTTGCCCTCACCCTTTTCCTGAGTCTTCTGACCTTCGGAACCGGAAGAACCAACATTCTTTCCGGACTCGTCCACCTCGTTGTCTTCGCAACGTTCCTCTTTCTGGTCTTCGTTCCCTGAAACGCGACAGGCAATGCAAATGAAAATGGGGGACAGGCGATGCTCCCGTCCCCCAGTCCAACACGTCCGCAACTAACGCTACTTGCGGACGATCAGGCTCTTGTCCTCAGGCCTTTCCGATCGGCATCGCCACAAAGCGCGTGGCTTCCGCTGTCTTGACCCGCAACAGGATGGAGCTCTTGCCGGCGCTGCGCGCGTCGGTAATCGCCTTGCGAACATCCGCGACATTGGCAACCGCCTTGCCGCCGACATCGAGGATGACATCGCCGGTTTTGATACCGCGCTCGCTGGCCGGACCGTTGGGGTCGACGCCAACCACTGCGACACCGTCCGAGCCAGCGCCGCCGACGTCCTTGGCTGGAGCAAGATTGAGGCCGAGCCGCGGGCCGTCCGTCGAGGCGTCTTTTTCGCCTTGAACTTTTGCTTGCTTCTGGTCCGGCATCTTGGCGAGTGTCAGATCTATGGTCTTGACTTCGCCTTTGCGCGTGAGCGTCAGCTTGACGCGCGAGCCGGGCGCCATCATCCCGATCTTGCGGGCGAGCTCGCGGGAGTCCTTGATCGCCGCGCCATCGACTGCGGTGATCACGTCGCCCGCGGCAACGCCGGCCTTCGCTGCAGGGCTATCGGTCTGCGGCTCGGCAACAAGCGCACCTTCCGCCTTCTTGAGGCTGAGGCTGTCGGCAATCTCCGCAGTCACCGGCTGGACTTGCACGCCCAACCAGGCCCGATCGACATAACCGCGCTCCTTGAGCTGGGCCACGACCATCTTTGCGGCTTCGGCGGGGATATCGAATCCGATACCGACCGAACCACCCGACGGCGAGAAAATGGCGGTATTCACGCCGATGACACTGCCTTCCATGTTGAAGGTCGGTCCGCCCGAATTGCCTTTATTGATCGGCGCATCGATCTGGATGTAGTCGTTGTATGGACCGGACCCGATATCGCGGCCGCGCGCCGACACGATGCCGGCGGTCACGGTGCCACCAAGACCGAACGGATTCCCGACGGCCACAACCCAGTCGCCGATACGCGGTTCGCGGTCGGCGAACCTCACGAAGGGAAAGCTCTTGTCGGATTCAACCTTGATGAGCGCCAGGTCGGTCTTCGCATCGGTGCCGATAACTTTCGCCGTGTAGATGGCTCCGTCATCGGTCGTGACCTGGACGGTCTTCGCGCCATCGACGACGTGATTGTTCGTCACGGCATAGCCATCGGCTGAAATGAAGAACCCGGAGCCCTCGCCGGTCACGCTTTGCCGCCCGCGCGGCATGCCCTGCGGCATGCCTTGCTGCATGCCCCGGCGACCGAATTGGTCGAAGAACTTCTCGAACGGGAGCTGCGGATTGGCTTCGCTCTCGTCGTTGTCACCCATGCCGGTTGTCTTCGCGGTTTCGTCGATCTTGACGCGGACCGAAATCACGGCCGGTTTCACTTTCTCGACCACGTCGGCAAATCCAGCCGACGGTTGAACGCTGTCCGCAAGCGCGGGCGTTGTGAGAGCGGGAAGGTTCGGTCCATTGAAGCCTGAAGGCCCCACGGCGACCGCGGCAATGGCCAGGCCGGCGACCGACGCAAGCAGGACCAGTCGGCGCGGAGAAAATCCTTTGCGCTCCGCTCTGGCAGGAAGCAGTTGGTTCATATCGTCGTCTCCACTTTGAATAGAATCTCTGACGTTCCAGAGTGATCGCGTGTTTGATAGGCGGATCGACCTTACGGCT
>Ga0126375_10000198_pt1 | contig 14441 bp, 11 predicted proteins | sample PanSoiMetPlot_14_FD_109577 | JGI IMG/M metagenome (GOLD analysis project Ga0126375, IMG submission 109577) | Tropical forest soil microbial communities from Panama - MetaG Plot_14 | ecosystem: Environmental > Terrestrial > Soil > Tropical forest | place: Panama | collected 2016-02-17 | reverse complement strand
ATGTGGGCCTTTCAAAAGAAACAAGCTGCCGGAAAATCAACAGACACGCTTCCTGATTCAGAATGCTTGCACATTCCGCTGGTCGCCGGCGACCGCGCTGAGGGTGTGCTAAGCGTGCGGCTGAAGACGTTGCCTACTTTGGAGCAACGCGAATTGCTGGACGCGTTTACTTCGCAGCTTGCGGTTTTCGTGAATAAGGAACGTGCCTTGCAAGAGAGCCGCGAAGCTCAGGTCGCGCGCGAATCGCAGAAATTGCAAAAGGTGCTTTTCGATTCCGTGTCGCATGAGTTAAAGACGCCACTCGCCGCGATGACCGCAGCATTACAACAACCACGCCCCAATTCCGCCGAATTACAACAAGCAGCGCGGCGACTGACTCACACGGTGAACAACTTGCTTGACGCCACGCGTCTGGAATCCGGCCTTCTCCAACCGGTCCGTGAGTGGTGCGATCCAGGCGAGCTCGTGCACGAAGCAGTTGCTTCTTCGGGAGTGAAAGAAGGTGACGTGCGAATCAACATCGCGAAGAACTTACCGGCAGTTTCCGTGGACTCAGGCCTGATTCAGCAGGCGCTGAATGCGTTGCTCTCCAACGCGATGAGTTACGGCAAAAGCGATCGACCGATTGAAGTGAGCGCCGCCCGAGATGATTCCATGCTGGTTATTTCCGTGGCCGATCGCGGTGTTGGTCTCGAACCGGGAGAGGAAACAAAATTATTCCAAAAGTTCTATCGCGGGCCGCGCACCCGTCCCGGTGGTCTCGGCCTCGGTCTGTCGATTGCGCGACAATTGGTCGAGGCGAATGGCGGCCAGATCGTTGCGCAGAGTCGCCACGGGGGCGGGGCGGTGTTTTCCATTCGTTTGCCTATCGGCGAAGCAATGCGACTTCCTGGCACTGAATTTGTGGCGACAGGCGTGTCGCCGATACAAACTGTAGAAGCGGAAGTATCCGGCGTTAAGGCTGCGGCGACGCGCGTGTCACCCGGTAAATGAATCCGGTCGCGCTGATCATCGACGACGAAGTTCAGATTCGACGTCTGCTGCGACTTGTTCTTGAGGCCGAGAACTACAAGGTGCATGAAGCAGAGACCGGGCAACAGGGGCTGATGGAAATCGCCACCCGTAAACCGGACGTGGTCCTGCTCGATCTCGGGCTGCCCGATCTCGAAGGATTACAGGTTTTAGAACGTTTGCGCGAATGGAGCGAGGTACCCGTGATCGTGCTGACGGTGCGTGATGATGTGCAGGAAAAAGTAGCCGCGCTCGATGCCGGCGCGGACGATTACATCACCAAGCCATTTAGCACCCCGGAATTGCTCGCGCGCCTGCGGGCCGCACAACGGAAAACCCGGCCGTCCGAAGAAGTGTCGGTGTTTCAAAATGGCGATCTGGTAGTCGATCTCGTGGCGCATGTGGTCACGCGCGCTGGCCGTGAGATCAAATTGTCCGCCACCGAGTACACTTTGCTCCGCTTATTCGTGAAACATCCAGGACGCGTACTTACGCATCGCCACATCCTGCGCGAAATCTGGGGCCCGAAGTCCGAGGAGCATCGGCAGTACCTGCGCGTCTACGTTACGCATCTGCGCCAAAAGATCGAGCCGGATCCGGCAAAACCGTCTTTAATTCAGACTCAGCCGGGAATCGGTTACCGTTTTACAGGTTAACGGCAGCCAGGCATTGCCTGAGAAAGCGCTTGCCAGCGAGCGCGCGCACAATCGAGAGTCACTGCCGATACCGATGGCGCAGCTAATAGAGGATGTTGTTCTCGACGCGAGCGCGGGCGTGCATCGACCGCGCAATCTGGATTGGAAACGGGCTGCCGCATTGCTCTACGGCGATTGGGGCACCAGCAAGGCATACGTTATCGGCCTGGCGTTTGTCGCTGCCGGATTTTCATCGCTGCCGATCATTCTTGCCGTTTGCGCGCTGACGGGTTTAGTGGGCATCAATTACGCAGTTATTTGCCGTCATTTTCCCGATGGCGGCGGGGTCTACTCCGCTGCGCGTTCGCAGGGACGGTTGCTCGCGGTCATAGGCGCGCTGCTGTTAATAGCCGATCTTACCGTTACTGCGGCCTTGAGCGGTTGGTCGGCGCTTACCTACATCACCTCTGGCGCGGAGAACGTCGCATTTGTGAAACTTCTGCGTGAACACATCGCGCTCACAACCATTGGCGTTTTGTTAATCATGGGACTGATCAATTATTTCGGGCCGAAGCACTCCGGCAGTTTCGCTGTAGCGTTAGCGTTGCCGACGGCAGTGGTAGTAATCCTTCTGATCGCGATCAGCGCACCGCATTTCACCACACATTTTCTCGAGCCGCGCCACCAGAGTCTTACCACAGTCTGGGTGCAATTTGTAGGGGTGATTCTGGCATTATCGGGCGCAGAGTCCATTGCGAATCTCACGGGTGTGATGAAGCTCGATCCAGGATCGACAATGGAACACCCGAGTGTCGCGCGGGAGTCAACCAAAGCGGTCACACCGGTAGCGATTGAAGTGGTCCTTGGCACGGCGTTACTCGGGTGGGCAATGCTTTCACTACCTTCGGTGCTCGGCAGCACGCTGCACGTCATCGATAAGGACGAGATCGCCGCCGTGCTGGGGCAGCGGAGTGAAGACATGTTGCGCTTTATCGGCGAGCAATTTGCCACCGCCACATTTTCACCGGCAGTCGGGCAAATTTTCGGCTGGATCGTTGGAATCGTTTTTTGCCTGCTCCTTTTGAGCGCGGCCAACACTGCCATCGTGGCGATGATCGGCCTCCTTTACATGATGTCGCGCGATCGCGAGATGCCGCGGCAATTCCGGCACCTCAATCGGCATGGCGTTCCCATCTGGCCTCTGTTGATCGCCACCGGTCTGCCAGTGGTCGTGCTGCTTTTTGCGACGAACTTCACCGCGCTCGCCGGTCTTTATGCCATTGGCGTCGTCGGCGCGATCACGGTCAACCTCGGTTCGTGCACATTCAATCGGACCATGGGTTTCACCTGGTATGATCATGTGCTCTTCGGCATCACGTTCGTAATTCTGGCTTTTGTGGAACTTACGCTGGCACACACTAAACTCGACGCGCTTCAATTTGTTATCGCCATTTTGATAGGTGGACTGGCGTTGCGCGCCTACACACTGAAACGTCAAGGCCTGACCACTCTCACCGTGACGCGTGAGGTCGCCCGGATGGTCACGCCCGATCTTCTGGCGACAATGCAACCGCGTTTGCAGGAAGGCCAAAAAATAATGGTGGCGGCCCGCGGGATCACGCCGGTGCTCAGCTTTGCCTTGGACGAAGCACAGCTGCGCAAAGCCACGCTCTTTGCGCTCTACGTCAAAGAGGTAGCCGTTTATTACACTGCAGCGGGCACACGGCTTGGCCGCGCCAAATGGCAGGACGATCCGGAAGCAAACGCCATCATGTGCTCGATGTTAAAAATGGGAGGCGAGCGCGGTATCAACGTTGTGCCGCTTTACGCAGTAAGCCAGGATGCTGCCGCGACCATTGTCGACCTTGCCGCAACGATGGGGGTCGATTTTCTCGTCATCGGCGCGTCACAGCGTCCTGCGATGGTGAAGCTCCTTCGCGGTAGCGTTGCCACAAATGTCGCCCAGCATTTGCCTGAATCCATTCACTTGATGATCTTCGGCTGACGACGTGTTGGAGCGGCTTATTTTCGAATGCTGAAAAAGGCCTCGAGCGCGCGTGTTCCCAGCGCTTTCCAGATCTCAATCACTTCATAGGTGATGGCCGTCCGAAAGGGTAAACAGAACAGTTTTAAGTTTTAAGATTTAGGTTTTAAGTTTGGCGCGCACTTCCTGTTTGCGTAAAACCCAACTCTGCTGTGACTCCGCCGAAGGTCCTCATCGCCGATTCCATTTCGCAACGCGGGGTGGACGAACTCTCGCGAGAACACGCCTTAGAAGTCACGATTAAAACCGGCTTGAACGAGCGCGAACTTGTCGAGGTAATTCGGCCGTTCAGCGCCCTGGTAGTGCGCAGCCAGACGAAAGTCACGGCCAATGTTCTAAATGCCGGTGCGAAGCTTCGCGTGATTGGACGCGCCGGCGTGGGGGTGGACAATGTTGACGTGGAGACCGCCACGCGCCGCGGCATCGTCGTTTTGAATGCGCCCGGCGGAAACACTGTCTCCACCGCCGAACACGCATTTTCGCTTTTGCTCTGCGTTGCACGCAAAATTCCGCAGGCCGATGCGAATGTTCGCACCAAGAGTTGGGATAAAAGGAATTTCGAAGGCGTAGAACTCTACAACAAAACGCTCGGTGTAATCGGCATGGGCCGAATCGGCAGCGAACTGAGTCGTCGCGCCATCGCTTTTGGTATGCGAGTGGTTGCTTACGATCCTTATCTTTCCGCGACGCGCGCCCGGAGTCTGCAAGTAGAACTGGTGGATGAACTCGACGATTTGCTTATGGGTGCCGATTTCATCTCGCTGCACACCCCGCTTACTGCTGAGACGCGTCACATTGTTGATGCCGCCCGTCTACGGAAGATAAAACGTGGCGTGCGCATCATCAACTGCGCCCGCGGCGGGTTGATTGATGAAGACGCGCTGGCTCAGGCGTTGCAGGATGGGCGCGTGGCCGGCGCGGCGCTGGATGTTTTCGAAATTGAACCACTGGCAGCCGATTCTCCGTTGCGCGATGCGCCCAACGTTGTTCTTACGCCGCATCTCGGCGCATCGACGGCGGAAGCGCAGGAGAGCGTCGGCATCGAGATTGCGCAAACGATCCGCGCCGTGCTGCTCGAAGGCACAATTCGAAACGCCGTAAACATGCCGAACCTCGACGCAAAAACGCTGGTGATCATCGGACCGCATCTGCGTTTTGGCGAGAAACTCGGCAAATTTTTATCGCAGATCGCGCCGAAACGCGCGGAGTCATTCAACATCAACTACAGCGGCAAGGTGAACGAGGTTGATACGACCGCGATCACCCGCGCGGTGCTGAAGGGCTTTCTTCAAATCGCGGGCGGTAGCGAAATCAACGACGTTAACGCGCCCGCGTTTGCCGAAACACTCGGTCTGAAGGTGAGCGAATCACGGCTGAGCGCGCCCGGCGATTACACCGACATGCTCGAACTCTCAGCGATGGGCGAAGGCAAAACCGTGTCAGTGGGCGGCGCGTTCTTTGGTGCGACTCCGCGGATTGTGAGCATCAACGGCCGGCCCGTCGAAGCCCGACCTCATGGTATCGTGCTCGTGCTGGAAAATACCGACCGCCCCGGAATGATCGGCCGCATCGGCACACTCTTGGGGGATCACGGTGTGAACATTGCCACGATGTCGCTCAGCCGGAATCAGGCTGGCGGCACCGCGCTCACCGTCTTAAATCTCGACACTGCCCCGAGCGAAGGGTTGCTGAGCAAAATTCGTGAGAGCGAAGACATTCACTCGGCGCAGGTAATTCAGTTGTAGCCACGGCCCTGCGGCCCGTCTTTCGCGCACGGAGAATGCATGACGCCGCCACAAGCGCATACATGCAAATCTTGGGATCGTTGCTTTCAACCAATTTGCTTGCCACGTCTTAATTAAGCCGATACAACTCGGGTCACTATGACCTTCGGTTCTATTGTTTCGACTATTGTTGTCGGGCTTATCGTTGGCGCTATCGCAAAACTATTAATGCCCGGGAAAGATCCTGGTGGCTTTATCGTAACGATCCTGCTCGGCATCGCGGGCGCTTTCGTTGGTACCTGGGTCGGTCGCATGTTTATGGGCGCGAATTACGCCGCCGGCTGGATTATGTCGATCGTAGGCGCAATGATCTTGTTATTGCTGTATCGACTGATCAAGCGGAAAACGTAAGCTGCTTCACGTTGTAGCGATGCTCGCTGCGGCGGGCACCGAACCACTCGACCAGGCGTTCCCCGCGTCGCACGCCTCTTGGCGGATTTTTCGGTAAAAGAGTTCGCCTCAGTCGATTCGGCGGCGATTTCGGCTCGACGATTTAACGTCTGACGTTTGCTCCGTCTCGCGAATCCGAGATGATCATAGCTTCATGGCCGCGCCGAAGACAACGCTCGTTATCATCGCGTTCGCGGCGCTGTACCTGATCTGGGGATCGACGTATCTCGGGATCAAGTTCTCTATCGAAACGATTCCGCCGTTTCTAATGGCGGGCGCGCGATTCGTGTTGGCCGGTCTGATTATGTACGTGATCGCCTGGTCGCAGGGGATCGTCACATCAACCTGGGCGAACTGGCGTACGTCGTGCATAATCGGCGCCTGTTTGCTCCTTGGTGGCAATGGCGGCGTAACCATTTCAGAAAAGTATATCGACTCAGGATTGGCGGCGCTGATCGTGGCGATCGTGCCCATTTACATCGTGCTGCTCGGGTGGGCGACGGGAATGGCGCCCCGGCCGACACCAATTATGTGGATGGGGCTTGCCGGCGGTTTCATGGGCGTGGGGATTTTATTCGGACCGGGTCTGCACTTTCACTCGGTCGGGGGACGAAATCCTGCAATTGGAATATCGATCCTGCTTGTCACAAGTTTCATTTGGTCTGCAGGCTCGCTTTACTCGCGCGTTGCCAAACACGCGCCCTCACCGTTTCTCACTGCTGCTCAACAAATGATTTGTGGCGGAATCTTGCTTTTGGTCGCAGGCGTCGTCACGGGCGAACTATCGCGCTTGCACCCCAGTTCCGTATCGATGTTGTCGCTCGGTTCGTTTATTTATCTGGTGCTCATCGGAGCCGTGGTCGGATACACCGCTTACATATGGCTGCTGCGTCACTGCGATCCGGCGAAGGTCGCCACTTATGCGTATGTGAATCCGATTGTGGCAGTCTTGCTGGGCACTTTCTTTGCCGGGGAAACTGTAGCGGCGCGCACGTTGATTGCCGCTGCGCTCATCATCGGCTCGGTAGCATTGATAATTACCGCGCAGCAGCTACGAGCGCGCGTCGAGCCGGCTTTAGGCGCTGGGCTGGAGCCTGCTGATTAATCGCAGGGCGGAGCCGTTTTCGCACAGCTGCAGCGGCCAAGTTGGAAAGCGCCTCTCGTTGCGCTTTAATTCGGCATGGCCCCCGAGCAGAAAGATCGTCAGCAAACTATTGAAGTCGCAAAGCGCAACTGGCAGGCGGAAGTAGAGACCGCACAAACCTATCGAGATCTGGCTGAGCGCGAACGCGACGAAAAGCGCAAAGGCATTCTTTTGCGCATGGCCGAGGCAGAAGAGCGCCATGCGCACCGTTGGGAAGAAAAACTGAAAGAGCTCGGCGCGGCGCCGCCGGTTTACCAAGACAGCCTTGCGCGCCGGCTAAATCGCTGGTGGAACAAAATCGCGGGCGCCGAGATTGCCATTCGTCGAATGGAAGCGACAGAAGAACGACAGGAAGCCGAATTTCACGATCAAGCAGAGCGCGCGTTCGCGGACGAACAGGATGTTCAGGAGTTTCTGCGAAAGAGCGCAATCGAGGAAAAAGCTCACGCACGGGTGCTCAGCGCCATGGCGCCCCCTATGAATCCTCGCACCGCGTTAGACAAAATTCTGAAGCGCGAACGCTGGCACGGACGCGGCGGCAGTTGGGTGGCCGACGCGATTTACGGCGCAAATGACGGGCTTGGCGCAGTGTTTGGAATCGTTTCGGGCGTGGCGGGCGCGACAAATAATCAGCAGCATTACATTCTGATCTCCGGCCTCGCGGGAATGCTCGCTTCCACGTTGTCCATGGGTGCAGGCGCGTATCTAGCCGCAAAAAGTGAAGCGGAAGTGTACGAGGCGGAAATTTCGCGCGAGCGCGCCGAGGTTGAAGAAAATCCTGAGGAAGAAATTGAGGAGATGTCGCTCTTTTACCAGTTGCAGGGATTTACGCCGGAAGAATCGCAGAAAATGGCGGAGCGCCTGTCCCAACAACCCGAACAATTCGTCCAAGCGATGGCGCAAAGTGAACTCGGCTTGTCTGAGCATCGGTTTCCGAACCAATGGAGTGCCGCGTTGTCAGCCGGCATTTCCACAGCAATCGGGGCGTTTGTTCCCATCATTCCCTTCTTCTTCTCGGGCGGCCTCGATGCGGTTATTGCTTCGTTCGGCATCAGTTTAGTGGCGCATTTTGCTGTCGGCGCATTGAAATCGCTCATCACGATCCGCTCATGGTGGGCGTCCGGTTTGGAGATGACTTGGATTGGCATAATCGTTGCTGTGGTTACTTACGGCCTCGGACTCGCTTTTGGCGCGCTGGGGTAGAAACAAAATTTAACCGTGGCTCGAATTCTTCTTGCAGACGATCAACGCGATGTGCTCGAAGCACTGCGCATCTTGCTGAAAAGCGAAGGTTACCAGACGGAAGGAGTCACATCGCTGGCCGGCGTCTTTCACGCGCTGGAAAAGAAAGGGTACGCGCTGTTGCTGATGGATTTGAACTACACGCGCGACACCACTTCAGGCCAGGAAGGCTTGTCTGCGATTCTGAAAATTCAGGAAATCGACCAGACGCTGCCGATTGTGGTGATGACGGCCTGGGCTAGCATTGAACTTGCTGTGGAAGCAATGAAACGCGGCGCGCGCGATTTCGTGACCAAGCCGTGGGAGAACCAGCGGTTGCTGGCGATTGTTAGGACCCAGATCGAACTCGCTGCCGCGCTTCGTCGAGAGCGAAAACTTGAAGCGGAGAACGAAATGCTGCGCGGCAGCATGCCGGCTTTGATCGCGCAGTCGCCTGCGATGCGGCCTGTCGTTGAAATGATTTCACGAGTCGCACCATCCGACGCGAATGTGCTGATTACGGGCGAAAATGGCACGGGGAAAAGTTTGATTGCGCAGGCGATTCACGCTCTTTCGCCGCGCGCGACCCGAACCATGATCACCGTTAACATGGGCGGCTTATCAGAGACACTGTTTGAGAGTGAGTTGTTTGGACACGTAAAAGGCGCGTTCACCGACGCAAAGACAGACCGGGCAGGCCGCTTCGAGCTCGCGGATGAGAGCACGCTGTTCATGGATGAGATCGCAAATATCCCTCTTGCTCAACAGGCAAAACTCTTGCGGATCATCGAGACAGGCGACTTCGAGCGTGTCGGTTCATCAAAAACACTTCACGCAAACGTGCGAATCATCTCTGCAACAAACGCAAATCTGGAGAATGAAATCGCCGCCGGTCGTTTTCGGCAGGACCTCCTTTTTCGGCTCAATACGATTGAGATCGCATTACCCACATTGCGCAATCGACGCGAGGACATCATGCCGCTGGCGAACGGCTTTCTTCGTCAACACGCAGAGCGCTATCGCAAACAAGTTGGCGGTTTCGATGAAAGCGCGCGCGAGCGTCTGCTGCAGCATCGCTTTCCTGGAAATATCCGGGAGCTCGACCACATCGTGGAGCGCGCTGTGCTGATGACGAAAGACCGGCAAATTCGTGCAGCCGATCTAGGCCTAACGACTGGCGGCTCCGAATCGCGAAACGTTGAGGAGATGAGTCTCGAAGAGGTCGAGGCATTTCTGATCAAAAAAGCGTTGGCCCGCAATGATGGTAACGCGCGTAAGGCAGCAGAGGCACTCGGCTTGAGCAGAAGCGCGTTCTACCGACGCCTGCAACAATATGGCCTTTGAGAATTTCAGATTGCCCATTGCCGACACCGAACAGGTTCGCATGCTCGCGACAAAATGTCGGAGTTGCCGATTGCGTTTTTGATGGCGCGTAAGACGAAAAGATCAGCGCGGGTTTCCTACGAAGGGAAGATTACCTGGCTCACGTTTGGCGCGGTCGCCCCCGCAACCATCATTGCGCTTGTGCTCCTTTGGTTCGGCGATCACACCTCGAAAGTGCAGTGGACACTTACGATTCTGATCGTTGGCTGCATGGCTGCATTCATTTTGAGCACGCGCGAACACGCCGTTCGTCCATTGCAAACTCTTTCTAATCTGCTCGCCGCATTGCGGGAGGGCGACTACTCCATTCGTGCGAGGGGCGCTCGCGAAGGCAGTGCGTTAGGCGAGGTTCTCATCGAAGTCAATTCGCTCGGCGAAACGTTGCGTCAGCAGCGCCTTGGCGCTTTTGAAGCCACCGCGTTGTTGCGCACAATCATGAGCGAAATCGATGTGGCGATTTTTACGTTTGATCCCGAACGGCGTCTCCGGCTCATCAACCGCGCCGGTGAGACTTTGCTGGGACGACCGATGGATAAGTTGTTAGGCAAAACCGCGCAGGAACTCGGGCTTCATGCGTGTTTCAGTGGGGACGACGGCGAACCGCTGACCCTGAGTTTTCCGGGCGGCTCAGGCCGTTGGGGCATTGGCCGGAGCACATTTCGCGAACAGGGTTTACCGCACGAATTACTCGTATTGACGGATCTAAGTCGTACGCTGCGCGAAGAGGAACGTCGCGCGTGGCAGCGACTCGTGCGAGTGCTCGGCCATGAGATGAACAACTCTCTTGCGCCTATCAAATCACTTGCCGCCAGTTTGGAATCACTGCTGCGGCGCGAGCCTCTGCCAACGGACTGGAAAGAAGATGCAAGCTCCGGACTGAACTCCATCGCCTCGCGCGCCGATTCGCTGAGCCGTTTTCTGCAGGCTTACACACGGCTGACAAAACTTCCCCCTCCTCAAAAGCAAGACATAGATCTTGCGAAGCTGATACAGCGCGTCGTCGATTTGGAACCCAGACTCAAAGTTCAAGTCCTGCCTGGTCCGAAAACAGTCATTCGCGCAGATGCGGCGCAGATCGAACAGGCGCTCATCAATCTGGTGCATAACGCTGTTGATGCTGCGCTTGAAACGCATGGAAACGTCACGCTTGGGTGGCGCGAGAAAGGAAATTGCGTTGAGCTCCTTGTCGAAGACGACGGTCCGGGCATCATGAACCCTGCCAATCTCTTCGTTCCGTTCTTTACCACGAAGCCCGATGGCTCCGGAATCGGCCTGCCACTAAGCCGTCAGATTGCCGAAGCGCACGACGGCACTTTGGTACTCATGAACCGAGAGGATCGCCAGGGCGCGCAAGCTTTGCTGCGCCTGCCGAAATAATTTTTGGAGTGCGCGAACAGGTTCGCGCCTTCAAAACTGGCGACATGTCGCTGCACTCAAAACCGTCCCAAAGTTGGGACGACGCAATCCCACAAGCGGATTGGGCTGAAACTCGGCCCGATCAGTCATCCCAGCGTAACACCCTCGTGGAGTGCAAAATGCGATGTTATTTCGTAGTTGGCACAGGCATTGCATTAAGCAGAGCCAACAAAGGATAAAGGCATATGAAACCGACCTCATCAACAACGCATAACACCCGGAGCTTTCCTCTGGTTGAATTTCATTATCACGCGCCAATGCTCAACGGTACGACTGCGCCGTGCGTCAAGACATCGAAATCATTGCGCGACATCAGCCGCGATTATTTCGACGCTGAAGCGAACCGCGAATTTACGACTGAAGCCGCTGTGTTTGGCACGCTTATCGTCATGGCAATAGTGCCGATCATGGGCGGCATATCCGCGGTGGTTCAACTTCTTTGCGTTCTGCCGCTGTTCTGACCGCGAGCGAAACCGTGATTCCAGACCGGAAAACAACAGACCAAAGAGTTGTGCGCCCGGCCGGGTTTGCGCCGAATCTTTCCTCGATGGACGTGCCGCGCACAGGCGTCGCTGCTAAAAAACGCAAGCGTCGCATCATGATCATCGCGGCGTCAGCATTGGGTTTGATTCTGGCAACGATCGCAATTTCGCGTTTGAAACCAGCCGTGCCGAGTGTCGATCGCTCTACCGTTTGGGTCGATACCGTTAAGCGCGGTCCGATGGTGCGACAAGTGCGCGGCCTTGGCACGCTTGTGCCGGAAGACATTCGCTGGATTCCTGCAAACACCGAAGGCCGGGTGGAGAAAATAAATATCTGGCCTGGGACGCACGTGGAACCGGACTCAGTGATTTTGGAATTAACCAGTCCTGAGTTGGAACAATCCGCCAGTGAGGCCCAATCAAAGGCCAGTGCTGCTGAAGCCGAGTTAGTCACGTCGCGTGCGACGCTGCAGCGCGAGTTGCTAGATCAGGAAGCAATTACAGCCAAGGCGAAATCGGATTACGAGCAGGCGAAGATGGAACGGGAAACTAACGATCAATTGGCGAAGAACGGTTTGGTTGCCGAACTGCAATACAAGACGTCAAAAATCAAAGAGGCCGAACTGGCTAATCGCAGGGAGATCGAAGAAAAGCGGCTGAACTTTGCGCACGAGTCCATTGATCCACAGCTGGCATCGAAGCAGGCGGCGGTCGATCAGGCCAAAGAGCTTGCCAAGTTGAAGGCTGACCAACTTGAAGCGCTGCATGTCCGCGCAGGCATGTCTGGTGTCCTGCAACAACTGCCGGTGCAAATCGGTCAGCGGATGAAAGTCGGCGATAACCTCGCACGCGTCGCTGACCCGACGAAGCTGAAAGCGCAGGTCAAGATCGCTGAGACTCAGGCAAAGGACATTCAGATTGGTCAGAAAGCCGTGATCGACACTCGCAACGGTGTCGCGAATGGTCACGTCACGCGCGTTGATCCCGCGGTGGAGCAGGGGACTGTAAATGTCGAAGTTGCCTTTGATGAGGCGCTACCGAAAGGCGCGCGGCCCGATCTCAGCGTTGATGGAACAATCGAGCTCGAGCACCTGGATGACGTCATTTACGTCGGGCGTCCGGCGTTCGGCCAGGAGAACAACACTGTGGGAATGTTCAAAATTGTCAGCGGCACTTCGGAAGCCGTTCGTACTCCCGTCAAATTAGGCAAGAGCTCTGTCAACACGATTCAGATTTTAGACGGTCTCCAACCGGGGGATCAGGTGATCCTTTCCGATACCAGTGCGTGGGACGCACACGACAGGATTCGACTGAACTAAGTTCTGATTTCTGAATCTGATTTCTGATGTGAAACAATCAAAGCAACATGAACAACATGAAATCGACTGAACTAACTGCAGAGGAATCAACTAACGAGTTCGACGGAAACGGTTTCGCTCCGTTGATCCGGCTCAGCGGCGTGACCAAAGTCTTTCTCACTGATGAAGTAGAGACGCACGCGCTCTCCGGCATTCATCTCGACATTCGCGAGGGCGAATACGTTTCAATCGCGGGACCGTCAGGTTGCGGCAAGACGACGCTGCTTTCGATTCTCGGTCTGCTGGATACTCCTTCCGACGGCAGTTACGCGCTCAAGGGTCACGAGGTTGCGAATCTTTCGTTCGCGCAGCGGGCGCGCGTTCGTAATCGCGAAATCGGTTTCATCTTCCAAAGTTTCAATTTGATCGGCGACCTCACAGTTTTTGAGAACGTCGAATTACCGCTCACGTATCGCGGCACGAGTACGAGCGACCGCAAAGCGCTGGTCACCGAGTCACTGGAGCGCGTGGGTATGGCGCATCGGGCAAAACACCTGCCGAGTCAGCTCTCTGGCGGCCAACAGCAGCGCGTCGCAGTTGCTCGCGCGCTTGCCGGCAGACCAGCGATTCTGCTTGCCGACGAGCCGACCGGTAACCTCGATTCGCACAACGGCGAAGCTGTCATGCATCTGCTCCGCGAACTGCATCAGGGTGGCGCCACGATTTGCATGGTTACGCACGACGAGCGTTTCGCTCAGCACGCAGATCGCACTGTCCATTTGTTTGATGGTCGCATCGTTGAAGACCGCATGGCTGCATAAACGGAGAATCGAAGTCTTATGTTTGGGGGTTTGTGGCAAGACGTTCGCTACGGCGTGCGGATGTTGCTGAAGTCTCCAAGTTACACGGTGATCGCGGTCGCTGCGCTTGCCCTGAGCATCGGTGCGAACACCGCGATCTTCAGCGCAGTCAACACGCTCCTGCTTCGCCCCTTACCGCTGCAAGATTTCGATCGTTTGGTTTTCAGCGTCGCACTGCGCGAGGGGTTCGATCCTTTTGCGTCGTCGCTCCTGGAATTCGAGGCGAACAAGCAACGCAACCATTCGTTCGCAAGCATCGGCGCCGCACTGCAACGCTCCTTCAATCTGACTGGACGCGGCGAACCGGAAAGGATCCGTGGTGCCTCGATCATGGCAGATTATTTGACGACACTGGGAGTGGACCCTGTCATCGGACGCAGTTTTACGTCGGAAGAGAATCGCCCCGGCGGCCCAAGCGTCGTGCTGATTAGCTACGGATTCTGGCAAAAACATTTCGGTGGGAAAACGAATATTGTTGGCGACACACTGAATCTCGAAGGTCGCAGCTACAGCATTGTGGGAGTCATGCCTCCGGGTTTCGATCTCCCGGGCGCGGCTGAAATCTGGCTCCCCTTGCAAACGAAGGTCGACAATCTGCCTTTTGCCGAGCGCGCAGCGCCTAACTACGACATTGTAGCAAAACTTCGTCCAGAAGTGAGCCTGCAGCAGGCGGACGCTGAATCGAAAGCGATTGCCCGGCAATTGGAGGAGGAATTTCCACAGGTCCGTCGCGGATGGAGCGTGAGACTGGTATGGTTACGACAGCAATTGCT
>Ga0126375_10000196_pt1 | contig 14459 bp, 19 predicted proteins | sample PanSoiMetPlot_14_FD_109577 | JGI IMG/M metagenome (GOLD analysis project Ga0126375, IMG submission 109577) | Tropical forest soil microbial communities from Panama - MetaG Plot_14 | ecosystem: Environmental > Terrestrial > Soil > Tropical forest | place: Panama | collected 2016-02-17 | reverse complement strand
TACAAGGGATCGGGTTCGCCGACGCTTTACACGACGCGACCGTTCCTGACGACAATGTTGCTCTCTCGTGATACGACAGGGCGTCGGATGTACCGTGGTGTGCAAGAGCTTGCCGCTGAGCTCGGTGTGACCGCGATCGTTATCGTCGAAGCAATGGAATCCGAGACCGATCTGCTCGGCATCGTCGTCAATCTGAAAGACTATACGATCGGTGCCGACAAGGGTGGCGAGATCAACTTCTTCGACGACTTCGACATCGACTACAACCAGTACAAGTATCTGTACGAGACTCGTGTCTCAGGTGCTCTGACCAAGATTCGCTCGGCAGTGGTCGTTACCAGGAAGGCCGGTCCGTAATAAAAAGGTAGGTACCTCATGACGAGGTTCTACGGTGTGATTGGTTATGGTGAAACGATAGAAAAAACACCTGGCGTCTGGGTCGACGAGATTATCGAGCGTAATTACACTGGTGATGTGATCCGTAATACGAGAAATCTCCGTGAAGGAGAGAATCTCAATGCAGATCTCAGTGTGCAAAACTCGATCAGTATCGTGGCCGATGCCTATGCCAATAATCACTTCTTTGCAATTCGTTATATCGAGTGGGCGGGGGCTTTGTGGACGATTTCAAGTGTTGAAGTGCAGAGTCCCCGTCTTATCTTTAGACTGGGGGAGGTGTACAATGGGCCAACGCCTGGAGCTACACCAACTCCTTGAAACGTTTACAGAAAATGTCTATTTTCAACCACCGACTAATATTCAGCTGAAATATCCTTGCATTATTTATCATCGCGATTGGGCAGAAACCAAATTTGCCAATGATAAACCGTACAATCACACACGAAGATACATGATCATGGTGATTGATCAAGATCCCGATAGTGAAATTCCAAGTAAAGTGGCTTCAATGCCAATGAGTTTGTTTAATCGTTTTTATACAGCAGATAATCTAAATCACGATGTTTATAACGTATACTTCTAAGGGAAAGGAAGCAAATGGCCCCTTTGACTTGGGACCAAGTTGGCGAAAGATTGTATGAGACCGGTGTCGATCATGGAGTTCTCTATATTCCGGACCAAGCCGGTGTATACAATACAGGCGTCGCTTGGAATGGTCTCACGACTGTTACCGAATCGCCGTCGGGTGCCGAGCCTAATGCGCAGTATGCCGATAACATCAAGTACCTGAATCTGATCTCGGCCGAGGAATTTGGCGCAACGATCGAGGCATTTACCTACCCAGAAGAGTTTGCTCAGTGTGATGGTACTGATGTTCCTGCGCCGGGTGTGTCTGTTGGCCAGCAGGGTCGAAAGATGTTCGGGCTGAGCTACAGGACTCGGGTCGGTAACGACGTCGATGGGACAGAGCACGGCTACAAGCTGCATTTGATTTATGGCGCTCAGGCCTCTCCGTCGGAGAAAGCCTATGCGACGATCAACGATTCACCCGAGGCAATCTCATTCAGCTGGGATGTTACGACTACGCCCGTACCGGTTACAGGTCACAAGCCTACCTCCTTGCTTGTCGTCGATTCTACCGTAGTGGATGCTGCCGATCTTGCTTCACTCGAGGCGCTTCTCTACGGTAATGGTGCAACCCCAGCTGCGCTTCCGACACCGGATGCAGTGATTGCTCTATTTGCTGGGCCTTAATCGCGGGGAATAATGATTTTCTTGGACAGGAGGCTGGAGAATGCTCAAAATTATTGTTCCCGGTGTCGAAATGTTTGATGAACAGACACAAGAATTCATCACCATAGCCGACGTAACTTTGGAGCTGGAGCATTCTCTGGTCTCACTGTCAAAATGGGAGTCAATTTATGGAAAACCTTTTCTGGGTAATGACGAAAAAACTCGAGACGAGATTTTTGGCTATATAAAAGCTATGACTTTGACTCCCAATGTATCCGAGCAAGTTTTTGACAAGCTCTCGGAAGCGAACATCGAAGCGATTAACGATTACATTGAAGCAAAGATGACCGCAACTTGGTTCAACGAGCCTCCAGGTGCACCAAGAAGTCGAGACGTGATCACGGCCGAGCTGATCTATTACTGGATGATCACCTTTCAGATCCCGTTCGAATGTGAGAACTGGCATTTGAATCGGTTGTTCACCTTGATCCGAGTCTGCAACATCAAGCAGGCAAAGCCGCAGAAGATGAGTCGCTCTGAGATTGCGGCGCGTAATCGCGAACTCAACACTCGACGCAAGGCGCAACTAGGCACTAGTGGTTGAAAGGAGGTGACGTGGCAACTCTCGTTTGGGACAAGGTTGGCGAACGAATCTATCAGACCGGTGTTGATCGCGGAGTTCTTTACTTACAGGACGGCACAGTAGCAGTTTGGAATGGATTACTCGAAGTCGAAGAAGCTTCCAATTCGGAATTACAATCGTTCTTTCTCGAAGGTGTGAAATACCTGGAGAATTTGACTCCGAATGATTTTGCCGGAACGTTGAAAGCGTTCACTTATCCGGATGAATTCGATCAAGTCAACGGGATTGCCGTCGTCTCTCCAGGATTGGCGTATTACGATCAACCGGCAAAGAGTTTCAACTTGTCATATCGGACTCGAGTCGGCGATGACATCGTGGGCACCGAGCTTGGCTACAAAATTCACATTCTTTACAACGTGATTGCCAAACCGGAAGCGAATACCTACGCTTCTTTGACCGATTCGGATATTTCACCGGTTGAATTCAGCTGGACCTTGACTGGAACGCCGCCGAAAATCAGTAAATTAAGACCAACAGTTCATATTGCGATCGATTCGAGAGATACACCGCCAGAAATTTTGCAAATTGTCGAAGGTAAGCTCTATGGAACGGCTACAAGTAATCCAAGCTTGCCGCCGATCACTGAAATCGGTGAATATTTCGGATATCGAGGAGCGCTTCTCATTGTCGACTATGGCGATGGTACTTGGGCTGCTATCGACGAATCTGATACGTATATTACGATGCTTGATGCCACTACTTTTCAGATTGACGGCGCAGATGCCACATATTTGGACCCAGAGACATATACGGTTTCATCCACCAACATCGGCGAGCAAAATTAAGGAGGTGAAATGGCTACAATTACCGGTCTTACCGCCGAGCGAATGTTGGAAATTGAGGGAGAATCTGTTATTGATGGCGAAGTTGTCAACGGTCATCTAATTCTCACCAAACACGATGGAACAACGATTGATGCGGGTCCTGTAATCGGTCCAGCGGGTCCTACCGGTCCACCAGGTCCAGCACAAGGTTGGATTCCAGGTGAAATTAGACTTTGGCCTGGAAGTGCACTTCCCGATGTAGCTCAATATGGTCATTGGGTTTGGGCAGATGGCGCTGTTTACGCGGTTGCTACATATCCAAAAGCAGCGGCTAATATTGCAGCTCAATGGCGTACATTTGCGGGTGCCAGCGATCCAGGCGCAAGCAATTTTCGTGTACCCGATGTCCGTGGTCTTGCTCCAGTAGGAATGGATGCAATGCCCGGAGGTACACGTGCTAATCGGATGACACGATCAGTTGCAATTACAATTGCTGCTCGAACAGGCGAAGAGACGCATATCGTTACTATACCTGAGATGCCGAATCATGGGCATGGTATCAATGATCCAACCCATGCGCACAGTGTTTCCGATCCAGGGCATGCACACAACGTTTATGATCCGGGACATAGTCACGGTACCGATGCACTTGCTGCGTTTGGACCCAGTTGGCAATGGTCGGATTACAATGGTGCTCAGCATTTTGGTACAGCAACGATAAATGGCGCTGGTACTGGAATTGGCATTTATGCTTCAGGTACTGGTATCGGTATTTACGGTGCTGGTACTGGTGTCACAGTTCAGGCAAACGGTAGTGGTGGTGCGCATGAGAATGTTCAGCCAACCGTATTTGTGCCTTATATCGTAAAGCTGGACGATTAAAATGAGATTCGAACTCGCTGGAAGTCTGGTTCAGCCAGATCCATTGGTTTTGAAATTTGCTGCCAATGCGACTTTCGATACCTTGTATTACGTCAATTTGGGTTACACTCATTTTGACGTAATTTGTATCGGCGCCGGTGGTGGTATGGGTGGAGGCATCGATACTGCCAATTCGGGTACATTGATTCGAAGTTATGGTGGAGCTGGTGGAGGTGGTGGTTTCCATCGTGTGCAAGGTTTATTATCTGCTTTGCCTAATTTATGTCCGATTGTTGTCGGCGCTGGCGGTACTCTAGGAACAGAACACGCAAGCAATCCAGCCAGTACTACCAATGGCGGTAATGGTGGATATTCATCGTTCAATGATCCCACTTGTCGAGCTTCAGGCGGTGAAGGTGGTAAGCGAGTTCAATCAAATTCCTTGACTGTTACCACACAGGCCAATGGCGGTGACGGCGGGATCGGAAATCGTACGATTGCTGGGGGCGGAGGTACGGGTGGAGTCGCAGGAACACCAACGGCAACGGGTCCGGGAACTGCTGGTACAGCTGGCCAAGATGGAACGTTCTTCTCCAACGTTGGCAAAGGTGGAGGAGGTGGAGCCGGTGGAGTGGGTAAATATGGCTCCGGAGGAACTACCTGCAATGCAGCTACAGCCGGAGGACGTGGTTCGTATAATCCTGGTAACACAGCCGTATATGGCCCAGCAGATACTCCGGGAGCTGACCCGACAAGTGGATCACAAAACGTTGTACCTGGAGGTGCAAGTGGGGCAAAGGCCGCTCCTTTGAATGGATTACCAACCGTGTATGGACAATCCAAGGGCGATCGTATTGTAGGTGATCCTGGGGTCGTAATCATTCGTCTGACGGCGGAATAATCATGATTTCTTTTACGGAAAAAGGTGATTTCAGCCATACAGAGCGATATTTGAGTCGTTTGAAGAGTGGCGATCTCTATGCAACACTGGGTAAGTACGGTTCTTTGGGTGTAAATGCACTCTCGAATGCTACGCCAGCCGATACGGGTTTGACTGCAGCATCCTGGTCGTACACGATCGAGCAACGGCCGGGATATTACTCGATTCGCTGGCATAACAGTCATGTCGAGAATGGTCTTCCGATTGCGGTTTTGATTCAATATGGTCATGGTACGAGAACTGGCGGCTATGTGCAAGGACGCGATTACATCATGCCTGCAATTCGACCTATATTTGACCAAATCCTAGCCGAAGCGGTGAAGGAGGTGAATAGAGTCTAATGGCGACTATCGACGACAAAGTCGTTGCGATGAGTTTCGAGTCGAGTAAGTTTGAGTCGGGTGTAAATAGCACCATTAGCTCTATTGACAAGCTCAAACAAGCGCTCAAATTCCCGCATGCTGGTGATGGTCTAAACGATATCAACGAGGCATCGAAGAAAGTTGATTTTGGCTTCATTCACAACGCAATCGAGAGTGTCAAGGGCGCGCTCGGCTCATTGAGACTGGTTGGAATTGGTGTCCTGACGCATATTGCTAATACAGCTGTCGATCAAGGCGCTAAATTCGTCAAAGCATTTACGATCGACCCGGCAAAAGCGGGTTATAGCGAATATTCGACCAACCTGAATGCTGTTCAGACAATCTTGGCCAACACGCAGGCAGCTGGAACCAAGCTTCCGGATGTCAACAAAGCGCTGAAAGAGTTGAACGACTATTCGGACAAGACGATCTACAACTTCAGCGAGATGGCCAAGAACATCGGTACCTTTACGGCTGCCGGTGTTGATTTGGATACAGCTACTGGTGCGATCAAGGGTATCGCCAACTTAGCAGCATTGTCGGGCTCGAATTCCGAGCAAGCATCGACAGCAATGTATCAGCTTTCACAGGCGATCTCGGCTGGGAAAGTTGGTCTACAGGACTGGAACTCGGTTGTCAATGCCGGTATGGGCGGTACCGTTTTCCAACGTGCATTGGCACAAACAGCCGAGTCGATGGGAACGTTGCAAAAGGGTACGGTCAAGCTCGTTGGTCCGATGAAAAATGTCTCGATCAATGGGCAAGCTTTCCGTAACTCACTAGCGGCCAAGCCGGGTGAGCAGAGTTGGTTAACCGGTGAGGTCCTGACCAAGACGCTCGAACAGTTTACGGGCGACCTGTCCGATGCAGAGCTGGCGTCGGAAGGTTTCACCAAGGCGCAGATCAAGGCAATTCAGTCCCAAGCCGCGACTGCTCAGCAAGCTGCTACGCAAGTCAAGACTTTGTCGCAAGTGATCGACGTTGCCAAGGAAACCGCTGGATCAGGATGGGCTCAGACCTGGCAGATTATATTTGGCGACTTTGGTGAAGCAAAGAAACTGTTCACCGATGTCTCAAATGCAGTCAACGGTTTTATCAATGCTTCGGCCGATGCTCGTAACAAAGTACTGGGCGATTGGAAGGAACTTGGTGGTCGAACAGTTCTGATCGATGCGATCAAGACGGCATTTCACAATCTAGGCTTGATTCTGGCACCGATCAAAGAAGCATTTCGAGATATTTTCCCAGCAAAAACTGGCCAGGATCTTTATGATTTGACTGTACGATTCAAAGAATTTGCCGATGCATTGAAACCGAGCCCAGAGACAGTCGATAATCTGAAGCGAACATTCAAAGGCTTATTTGCGCTGCTGGACATTGGTAAGCAAATCGTTGGCGGTATATTTACCGTTTTCGGCCAGCTTTTCGGCGCACTTCATAGTGGTAGTGGTGGTTTTCTGGATATTACGGCCAAGATCGGCGATTTCTTGGTCAAGATCGATGATGCCTTGAAGAAAGGTGATGCGCTTCACAATTTCTTCACGGGATTGGGAGCCATTCTTGCGGTTCCACTCAAGCTGCTAAGCGCAGTTGGAAGTGCAATTGGGAATTTGTTTGGCGGATTTTCCTCCGGGGGATTTTCTGGACAAATGAGTGGTATGACTGCAGCAATGACACCACTCCAAAAGGTAATGGAGGCACTCAGTAACGCCTGGGCTAAATTCCTTGACAGTTTCGCCAATACAGGAACCGTTTTGCAACCGGCAATTGATGCAGTCGCCAAATTGTTCCAAGGCTTGGGTCCGGCTATCGCCAATGCAATCTCGAGTATGAATTTCGAGGCAATTCTGCAAGTGATCAGGACCGGTCTGTTTGGCGGACTAGTTGTGATGTTCAAGCAGTTCCTTGGTAAAGGCAGTTTCCTGGAGCAGATCTCGACCGGCTTCAAGGGTGGGATTCTGGCCAATATCAGTGGCGCTTTCGAGGGTCTTAACGGAACGATGAAAGCTATGCAGCAGAATCTGAAGGCAAAGACGCTGAAAGAGATTGCAATTGCGATTGCATTGCTGGTAGCTTCGATTGTGGCGTTGTCATTCGTTCCTGCCGACAAGCTCAATAGTGCAATGGCAGCAATTACGATCGCATTTGGACAGTTGATCGGTGCGATGGCACTTCTGGACAAGGTAACCAAGTCGGCGGGCATGATCAAAATGCCTTTGATGGCTGCTTCGTTGATCTTGTTTGCAGGAGCAATCGATATTTTGGCAATTGCCGTCTTTGCACTCAGCAAGCTCAGTTGGGCGGAGTTGGCTAAGGGTCTTGGTGGAGTGACAGTATTGCTAGTTGGTCTCTCTGCTGCGTCAGGACCATTGTCGAAGAATTCAGCCGGGATGATTCGAGCCGGTGTCGGGATTGGAGCGCTGGCAGTCGCTTTGAAGATTCTGGCTAGTGCAGTTGCCGACTTCGGTGGAATGAGCTTCACTCAACTCGGTAAGGGTCTGATCGGGGTCGGTGGTGGGCTCGTGGTGATTGCTGCCGCGGCCAAGGCGTTGCCACCGAATATGGTTTTGACCGGGGCGGGGTTGATTGCTGTAGCTGCTGGTCTCAAGATCCTAGCTGGTGCCGTCGGTGAATTCGGCAAGATGAATTGGGGCACAATTGGTAAGGGCCTGGTTGGTATTGGTGGCGCTCTTGTTGTTATTGCTGGTGCTATGCAACTCATGCCAGCAAGTATGGCGCTAACTGCGGCTGGACTACTACTGGTAGCACTTTCATTGGGCAAGATTACAGCGGCAATCGATAAAATGGGAGGAATGTCGGTTGGCAAGTTGGCCAAGGGCTTGATCAGCCTTGCGCTGGCGTTGGGTATTTTGGCTGCATCGATGTATGCAATGTCAGGGGCACTGGTAGGCGCTGCCGCATTGACAGTAGCAGCTGCAGGTTTAGCTCTATTGGCACCTGCGTTAGCAACACTGGGGAAATTGTCCTGGGGACAAGTGCTCAAGGGCCTGGTTGCACTTGCGGGAGCGATCGCAGTTCTAGCTGGCGCAGCAATTCTACTACAACCGGCGATTCCAGCGATGTTGGGTTTTGGCGCAGCATTGGTCGTGATCGGAGCCGGTTTGACTCTGGCTGGTGCAGGTATCGCCTTGATCGGAGTCGGTCTAAGTGCAATCGCCGTCTCCGGTACGAGTGCGATTGGGATTCTGCTGAAAGCGCTCGAGGATCTGGTCGCCTCGCTGATCAAGATGGCAAAAGACCTGGTGCTCGGCTTGCTCGAGATCGTCAAAGCACTTGCCGATACGGCACCGCAATTCGTCGATGCGTTGGTCAAGATCATCAACAGTCTCTTGGATGCCGTAATCAAAGCGTCACCGAAGATTGCCGAGGCATTCCAAGCTCTTCTCGATGCTGCATTGAAGATTCTCAAGGATAACCAGGGCAAGATCATCCAAGCAGGATTCGATCTGATAATTGCGCTCCTGAAGGGAATCAAAGACAATATTTCCAAAGTCATCGACATGGTAGTCAACATCATCGAGACGATTCTGCGCTCGTTGGCCAATAACCTAGCTCGAATTCAAGGCGCTGGCCTCGATATTCTACTCAGCTTCCTGAAAGGTATCGCCGACAACTTGAGCAAGGTTGTGACAGCAGCAATCAGCATCGTGACTTCGTTCCTGTCGACGATTGCTGATAACATCGGTAAGATCATCGCTGCTGGTGTCAGTATTATCACCAATTTCTTACAGGGAATTGCCAACAGTATTGGTAGAGTTGTTAGTGCGGCCGCAAATATCGTTGTCGAGCTGGTCAATACGATTGCCGACAACTACGGCAAGATCATCAATGCCGGTCTCGGTGCGGTAGTTCGCTTTGTAAGCGGGATCGCCGATAGCATCGGACGTGTGATCAGTGCTGGTGCAAATATCGTCGGTGAGCTGATTGGTGCAATTGCTGACAACTTTGGCAAAATCGTCAACGCCGGTCTGGGTGCGATTGTACGCTTTGTGTCGGGAATCAGCGACAATATCGAGCGGGTGGTCTCTGCTGGTACCAATTTGGTTACCAAATTTATCGGTGCAATTGCCGAGTCGGCACAGAGAATCGTCAACGTTGGTATCAATTCACTGACAAGTTTCCTCCATGGTCTTGGTGATGGTGGCAAGTTGCAGCAGTTGGCCAATGCGGGTGTAACTGCGATCAGTAGATTCATCGATGCGATTGTAACCGGCTCACTTGCTCTGGTGGACAAGGGCGCCGATGCTGTTGTCAAGTTTATCAACGGTGTCGCGGAAGCAATCAGAACGCATGATGCCGAATTGGGTCAAGCTGGAGGTAATCTTGCTTCGGCAATTGTCGAGGGATTTGCCACTGGTCTCACATCAGGCATTAGCGAAGTTGTCAGTCGTGCCAAGGATATGGCAAAAGGTGCGCTCAGTGGTATTGCACATGCGGCTGGGATCAAATCGCCGTCGAAAGTTACCTATCAATTCGGTCTCTGGTTTGCCGAGGGTTTTGCCAACGGTATCAATGAGGGTTCGGACGATGCTGTTTCAGCAGTTACCGATATGACCGACAGCGTACTGCAAGCGATGAGTAGTATTCCAGATGTGATCGATACATCGCCAGTGATCACGCCCGTACTAGATCTAACTGCTGTCCAAGAAGGTGCTAGTCGCTTGACCGGGATAATCAATACGGTTCCGACGGTTGGCATCACTTCGACCAGACAGGCCTCGATCATCTCCTCGCAGCAAGCAGGTACTGCAGCAGATCAAGCAACAACTACGGCAACTGGACCATCGGTTATATTTGAGCAGAACAATTACTCGCCGGAAGCACTGAGCGAGATCGAGATCTATCGACAGACGAGGAATCAATTGTCACAACTCAAGTCTGCACTCGCCCTTACTTAACGTCTATGGGCCCCCTTCGGGGGGCCTAAGGAGGTCTGAGGCTATGTTGACTGTAGTTAGAGCATATAGCTCATGGCGTTCAGCTCCTACTATGTTGTTGGATGATACGGGCAGAGCCGAGACAGACTTGATCCAGATTCGTAATATTGATGGATTAGATCCGGTTAAGGCTACTGTCAATACATCCTTGTACGGATCTGTTGATGGAGCTTCCTATGTAGGAGGTAGTGTAGCGGGTCGCAATCTCGTCCTGACAATTCATCCAAACCCGAATTGGGACAATTGGACCTATGAAGCGCTACGCAAACTGCTGTATTCATATTTCATGTCGAAAAGATCGATTCGGCTGGTGTTCGAAAGCGACGATATGGCTCCGGTGGAGATTTCCGGTATTGTCGAAGATGTTGCCGTCAATCCATTCAACAAAGATCAAGAGATTCAGGTTTCGATCGTTTGTCCAAATCCATATTTCTCCTCAGTCGATCCCGTTGTTCTTACCGGCCAGTCAAATATGAGTCAGCCTGTGGTCATCGATTACAAGGGGACAATCGAAACCGGATTCAAGGTCAAAGTTACATATGTTTCCGGTACTGCACCTACTACGATCGAAGTTCAGGTCGGAGAACCACAGGTTACCGATTTGGTCGTCAGCTCTGGAGTAGACGCTTCTAATTACTACGAGATGAACTCTGTCGCAATGCGAAAATATGTACAGAATATCAATATTGGCAGCGGCGTGATCACGAATATCTTGCCGAAAGTACTAGAAGGCTCGACTTGGCCGCTTTTCCAGCCTGGTGAAAACGAATTCCTTGTAATCACCAATCAAGGAGTCCAGGATTGGGAGCTGACATATTTTGAGCAGTTTGGGGGCCTCTAGTGGAAGCATATACCTTGAATCGCAATTTTCTCAAGCGGGATGTAATCGACGGCTTTCTGTCATTGATCTGGACAGAGCGATATTACGGCGACAGCGACGTCGAGCTGGTTGTTCCGGCAAGTCCGGAGATGATTCAGAACTTGGTCGAGGGTACCTTGCTCGGTCTCGATGGTTCGGACGAGATCATGATCCTCGAGACGACGAATATCGAAAATAATAAACTGAAAGTCACCGGTATCTCACTACTTTCATGGATGAATAATCGTTTCGTTCGGATCTCAGCTGCCCACGAGGATCGTTATTGGTTTATTTCTGGTGGCACGCCAGGTTGGACATTATGGGCGATTATCTACTACATGTGCTGCCAGGGAAGTCCATATTTGGATGGAACAATCAATACTGGTATTACCAATCCGCAGCAATTCGTGATTCCAGGGCTAGGATTGAAGGATTACGACAAAGCAGGCTCGAATATCAACGTCGGCGTTCCCTATGGGCCGGTTTACGATGCAATGCGGGAAATTGCCACTACCTATCAAGTTGGAATGCAGATTACGCTTGAATCGGCGACGGAGAGCTCATATTCACTCGGTTTTCGTAGTTATCGAGGGCTTGATCGAACGAGTGGCCAAACTGAGAACTCGGTGGTTCGATTCTCTCCGCAGATGGACTCGTTCACGAATATCAAAGAGCTTCGATCGATTGCTGCACTCAAAACACAGGTATATGCATTTGCGCCACAGAATCCGGATGGATTGGCGACGACACCTGGTGTAAGCAGTCTATCCGGATCGCAATACACTGGTTTTGATTTGCGCGCTCTGTTGGTATTCGCAGACGACATCACAACCGACATGGTTGCTGGTAGTCAGGCAAATTTGCTCAGTATCTTGAACAGTCGAGCCTACGATGCGCTAACTACCAATCATTTCGTCAAGGCGGTTGATGGAGAGATCGTTCCCGACAATCAGTTCAAATATGGTGTTCACTATAATCTCGGTGATGTGATCGAGGTACAGGGAAATAGTAACGTTGTGCAAACTTCACGGATAACCGAGTATATTCGAGCGCAAGACGAAGCCGGAGAAAGAGCATATCCGACTGTGGCCATGCTCGGTTAGGAGGAAACTGAGAATGGGGTTCTTGATCTTCTTCGGCGGCATGTGGATTGGGATTATATTGGGTTTTCTGATCAAGTCGTGGTTGCTGGCTAAATTTAGAGCGTCTAGCGGCACGATCGTCGTTAAACGAGATGGTCTTACGGAAAAGACGGTATATTCACTTGTGCTCGACGATTACCCAGAGAAGCTCGAGTTCAAGAAGCTGGTTATCTTCAAGGTCGATGTCGAAGAAAGCTGATCGCAAATATAACTTCGCTTATAATGAGACCTACTGAAGGAGCCTATGTTTAGGACGAGAGAAATAACTCTGCTCGAACGTCTGCTGGACAGAACGCTTCGTGAGTTGAGCAATCATCCGATTGGTTCCGACGAATATGTAAGGACGATGGATGCGGCAATCAAGCTAAGCAAGCTACGGGAAGAAGAGAAACCGAAGCATGTGAGCAAGGATACGCTGCTGATCGTTGGTGCAAATTTGCTCGGGATCATCCTGATCATCAATCACGAGTATGCACATCCGGTCATGTCGAGAGCAATGGGATTGCTGCTCAAACCGAGATAAGAGCCCGCCAGGAAGTCGAATATAAGGGCCCTGAAATATGGGCCTTTATATTTTTTCGCAGAAAATACACATTATATAATGAAACCTATTTGAAAGGATTATCGTGGACGAAGATCTTGATATTACCTTCACTGAAGCCATCAAACCTGCTCTTGTTATTACCGTGAGCGGCCTTGCACTATATGCTGCTGGGTCGTTCGTATACAGCAAGATTCAGGAGAGAAGGCGTCGAAAGAAGGATGAAGAGAATTTCAATCGCATCCGCCTGCGTTCTGCACTAGGTTTGGAAAACTAGAGCCTACAAGGGCTTTAGTTTTTTCGTATTCTCAACATTGATTTATTTTTTTTCAATCTGAAAAAATCCCCGGGGGGAAATTTCAACATAAACTCGCAGCTATTACCTCGTCTATAATAGAAGCTAATTACTAGGAGGAATCTGATGGCTGAGAAAGACCTGGCATTCAAGATCACTCTGGCTGTGGTATATACCAGTCTTGGTTACACAACATATCGCGTCAGTCGCGGTATCGCGTGGACCGTCGACAAGACACATCACCGCTGGGAGCGATTCACTGCAAAGCAGATCCGTTTCACGAACTCAGATGGAACCAGTAACCAGATTCAAAAGACTAAGGCCCTGTAACAAGGGCTTTAGTTTTTTCAACATTGGAGGTGGTATGACGTTAGAAACAGTACTTTGGGAGCTTGAACAATCGATTCCAACATTAAACGGAGACGAAGCAGAAGAATTAGCCAAACAACTTCTCGCACTTGTATATCAAGCACGCCAACATCGAGTTAGTATCTGGCTTGAAGAAGCAAACTCGCAGAAAATACACGCTATATAATGAAACCCTATTTAAGGAGAGATTATGTCCAAGTTGCATGGTGCGACGAACTTTGTCGTCCGTAATCGCGTGGCAATCGCTCGCGTCGTAGTTACCTACGTCGTGGCGACCGCCGTTGCGAATATGGTCGAAGACAAGTTCTTCGCTCGCAGCTAGTCGAATCCCCTGACTAGAAAACTAGAACCCATCCCGGGTTTTAGTTTTTTTCTCTCCTGTGAAAGGACCCCCCCGTGGACAGTGAGATGCTCGATGCGGTGAGACAAGCGGGCAGATTTCTACAAGGTCTAGGCGAAGTGATGTGCGAGCTCGACGAAGAGTTGATCAGCCTCGATACGCTCTACTGGCTGCACGATGGTGTTCGGACGGTAAATCATACGATGCGTCTTGCTATTCAATATGAGACTGAGGAGCGTGCTAGTGCCCACTGTTGAACATAAGTTGAATTTCGATAATCTTGTCGAAAGTGTCAAGAGTCATGTTAAGCGGCATCAAGTGATTTATTCACTTGGAGCAGGTGTTGGAATCGCAGGAATTACTTCTCTTATTATGAGAGGTCAATGCGCCGGGATTCAACGAGTGCCGGACAGAACGCTGACGAGCGTGTTCGCACGGCCTCTCTTTATTTTTTCCAATCATAACAAAATGAACACGACTGTGGCTATATTTTTGAGAGATGGTCGTGGTCATCCAGGATATCCGATTAGATGTATGGAGACGGGCGATATATTCCCTTCGCAAGATAAAGCGGCTCTTGCATTTGGAGTATATCCATCACTTCTTTCTGGACATCTAAATGGAAAATTTCCTGATGTTCATGGTTGGCATTTTGAACGACTCTCAGCAATCCCAGCAGTCGCAGCATAATCACGTCTTATAATAGAAGGTGACACGCCGACTTTCTGAGATCGTCGGATTGGATCACTTCGG